>CEQI01048114.1_pt1 | contig 29788 bp, 35 predicted proteins | sample 531011 | NCBI WGS metagenome assembly CEQI01 (sample SAMEA2621204, study PRJEB7988) | marine metagenome | biome: marine biome (ENVO:00000447); feature: surface water layer (ENVO:00002042); material: "saline water (ENVO:00002010), including plankton (ENVO:xxxxxxxx)" | depth 5 m
TTATGCAAAGCTTAACCAAAGTGCGCGAACAGGCTAAACAAGGCACCCTGTTGCGCGAAGGTATGCAGGTGGTGATTGCTGGGCGACCTAACGCCGGTAAATCGAGCTTATTAAACGCCCTGGCAGGACGAGATAGCGCCATTGTTACCGATATAGCCGGTACCACGCGAGACGTGCTTAAAGAGCATATTCACATTGATGGTATGCCTGTTCACATTATCGACACAGCAGGACTTCGAGAAAGCCCAGATAAAGTGGAACAAATTGGTATTGAGCGCGCGTGGCAAGCCATTAATGAAGCTGATCATGTGTTATTTGTTGTGGACTCTACCGCAACCGCAGTAATCGACCCTTATGAAATATGGCCAGAATTTATGGCCCGATTGCCACAAGGCATTCCCGTTACCGTAGTTCGTAACAAGGCCGACCTTAGTACCTTAGATATTGGACAAAGCACAGTTGCCACCGAGCAAGGTGAAATCTCAGTCATTAATCTATCAGCCAAAGAAGGTAGCGGCGTCGACACGCTAAAAGCACATCTGGCAAAAACCATGGGCTTCGATACTACAACTGAAGGTCAATTTATCGCGCGCAGACGACACATAGACGCACTCGACCAAGCCTACAGTTATGTAAGCACAGGCGAACAACAACTGCATGACGCTATGGCGGGTGAGTTGCTTGCTGAAGAATTGCGCTTGGCTCACCAGGCACTATGTGAGATAACCGGTGAATTCACGTCAGACGACCTACTTGGTAAGATTTTTTCATCGTTCTGTATTGGGAAGTGAACCTCTGCTAGATGCGGTAAAAGTCCGTGAAACCTATCAAAACATATCAAAATAAGTTGTTGTTTTTTAAGCAATATATTAACTACCACCACAAAATTACTTTCACCGAGTTTTCTTCTAGTTTGCTCCGTTTCACTATAAATTGATCCCTATTTGCTCCAAGGTTAGAATTCTGGAGCAATGGGATCAAGATCGGAGCAAAAATGAAAGTATCTGTTAACAAGCGAAACCCCAACTCGAAGGGGCTTCAAGAGCTTCGCCTGGTGTACTACTACGGTGTGGTTGAAGGAAAGGATGGCAAGAAGAGACCTAAGCGGGATTACGAGCCTCTTAGGCTGTACGTGTATCACAACCCTAAGACCCAGGCTGAGCGGCAACACAACAAGGAGATGATGCGTCAGGCAGAAGCAGCAAGGTCTGCTCGCCTTGTTGAGTCTCATACTAATAAATTCCAGCTTGAAGACCGCGTGAAACTGGCCTCAAGCTTTTTTGACTATTATGACCAATTAACCTCGACTAAAGAGTCCGGAAGCACATCTAATTATTCAATCTGGATCTCGGCAGGTAAGCACCTCAGAAACTACCACGGCAGAGCTGAACTCACCTTTGAGGAGATTGATAAGCAGTTTCTTGAAGGCTTCCGGAAGTACCTACTGGAGGAGAAGCTCACCAAATCGAAAACCAAGCTTGCCAAAAACACTGCATCGAGCTACTTCAATAAGATCCGAGCTGCTCTGAATGAAGCATATCGAGAGGGCATCATCAGGGATAATCCGGTTCAACGAGTAAAAAGCGTCAAGCCAGAGAACACTAAGCGAACCTACCTCTCACTGGATGAGGTTCGTGCCATGACGAAGGCAGAGTGTCGCTACGATGTCCTGAAGCGGGCTTTTTTGTTCAGTTGCACTACCGGTCTCCGGTGGAGTGACATCAATAAACTCACATGGCGTGAAATTGAAGAGTTTGAGCCTGGTCACTATCGAATCATTTTTGACCAGAAAAAGCTTAAGAACGGTGGAAAATCCCTTGTATATCTGGACCTTCCAGATTCGGCAGTAAAGCTGTTGGATATAGATCGAAAGGGCGAACCAGAAGACAGAGTGTTCGTCGGCCTAAAATACAACAGCTACTTTAATGTGGCATTGTTGCAATGGGCAATGAGAGCTGGAATAACAAAGCATGTCACGTTTCACGTCGGGAGACATACATTCGCCGTAGCCCAACTTAACCGTGGTGTTGATATTTATTCTCTTTCTCGGCTCCTTGGACACTCAGAGCTGAGAACAACTGAAGACTATGCTGATATTCTCGAAAGCCGTCGAGTAACGGCCATGAGAAGCTTTCCAGACATCTTCTCGGAACGTGAACATGACGGTGACGTTTGCCCTCGGTGCGGGCAATCGACCATCGGAACTACCGTCTAGTGCTTTGGCGGCCACGACGCCGGGAGTTTGCCATAAAGGTTGCAATTTCATTCTGGACCTCCCCTTGGGATTTCACACGGTTAGCTTCTACCCAATCGAGAAGGTCAGACCGCTTGATCAACACGCGGTTTCCGCCTGGCTTTGAGAATGAAATACGTTTTTCATGGGTAAGACGATAAATGTAACTCCGTTTTGCCCCTATTAAAGCTGCGGCTTCATCAACTGTCAGATACTCTTTATCGGGCAACGGCAAAGCTGGCCTCTCGTTTTCACTGACTGCGTTATCAACGAACTGAGCCAGCAACTGCTTTATCTCAGCCAGTTCGCTCATGACGAAGGAAAGTTGTTCTGCTTCGGACATCGTTCTACCCACACTGCGTTGATTTCGTTCTGATGGGTTTATGATGCAGTATCAGATCTAGATAGCCCCCATGCGTTTCTGTCCGTTTTGGGCGCAAAGAGCCAGATGCTACAATAATTTTGTGTAGCATTGGCAGATATATTGGGAGTAATGAAATGGCGAGGACATTAGAAGAAATTCTGGAAACTGAAAAGCCCGAAATCGTTGAGGCTGCGAAGGTCAAAGCTGAAAGGATTCTCAAAGAGATAGAGTGCGCCGACAAACATGATGAGGATCAGGAAGATGCCTGAAGCCATCCCCTCATCTGCTCAATACTTGCGGATTTGTAGGCGGGAAGCAGTAGTCCCCTCACGATAGTCCAAGCAGTAAGCTCAACTTGGAATGACGGAACTTTCATCTCTGGAGCAGCTCGCGGATCATAGTTGGCACGGAGATAGTCGAGTCCAACAATGATTCCGTTAGCGGGAAGTTCAACCTTAGCACCAGGCTTGACCATGGGGCCTTGAACCGACCGAAAGCCCACCTCCTCTGGCCTGAGTCCTTTGAAGATCTTACGTATCGCCAGCCTTCGGAGGTGCGTCACTGCCTTTTTGCCGTGCTCCGCACGGAGACTTTCCAGAGAAAAGAGCTGTAGATCGAGCAAGTCGTCGGGATTGGGCACTGTAACCAACATATTCATACTCCTGTAGAAATCTGATCAACAGCGTTCCAGAATGCTTGGCAATCCTGGTACTCATTTTTCACTCGGGCTGCTTCATCGGCATCCAGCACTACGTTTCCGCAGAGGCAGTGCCACCCTTTCACGCAATGAATTTCTATCCCCTTGTATTGGACATGCTTCGTTTCGAATGAAAGGTTTTCAGACTTGCAGTTAGGGCATACTGGCGATTTTTCTTCGTTCATAATTCATCTCAACTACTTAAACGTTTTGCGGAACCACTTCTCAAGAGGCTCTGACCAAAAATACGCGGCACCACAAATTGCCAGCACACCTATAATGAACAGGCTGTATCCAGTAAGTGCAGCTATCATGACTTTTCTCCAGATTCATTTTCTTTCACATGTGAAAGATTTATATCATCAGCCCGCACAACCTCAACCTCTTTGTGTGCAGGCGCGTAAAACAGATACCAGCCACCAAAGTTGGTAGTTTGTTCGCTCAGAACATTTCCTGTCGCCTTATCGACCAAGGCGACTCGGATGCCATCCTGCTCCAACTGACCTTCGACTTCCTCGATTTCGGACAGGGGCAGCCGTAGTCGATTGACCCCACCCCGAACCAAACGGCCAGACTCAACAGCCCTATACCGAGGAGACAACCCAAAATCGCCGGCAACCTCAACATTGTATCGACGGTAGGGTGTTAGTGAATCCACAATTGCCGGTGTTATTACTCTACGCTCGCCTACCCGAGCGGCGATACCGGTAACCTCTGGTTCATCGGCTTGGCAAATGCCATCAGCGTTCTCATCACGGCACGTAGTCAGCTCTAGTGTGGCCTGATTCCGCTGGGGAATCCGAGTAAATCCAGAGCGTCCAAAAGAGCCACTGATCGACAACGAAAAACTCTTCTCACCAGTGGACGAACGATTTACAGCAGCAGATAACGTGGCGAACTCCCAGTTCCATAGATCCGCTCGGACACTCTGTTGTTGCGTGGCCCAGCCTCGTCCATGGTCCATGGCGGTGTGACGGTAGGTTAAGCGCCCCAGACGGAACCTCTTGGAAATCTCCCCTCGGAACCGCTGCATATTATCCAGCGTGGAATCGTAACTCTCGCGCTCATAGGACGCCACGGCCTGCCATCCGTTTGGCAGGTTTGCTAGTAACCTGCCCCCAACGACATCAGTATCAACGCCGTTTCGTTTGCGCACCGAGAAGTAGGGCGAAAGCGACACCGATGAGCGAAGCGGGCGCAGGTAAGCACTGTGGTAGGTGCGTAGCGTTATTTCCTGCACTTCATAACCATCGTGCGAGCGAGAGGAATACTGAAGCGAAGGCCGGAACAGAGCACGGTATGACAGACTCACAGATTTTTGGTTGTAGTCATCCAGGTCACTCACTCGGCCAAAAACTGAAAAATCATCGTTTTGCCACGACCCATTCACGGCGTAGCCGCTGCTTCCATACCAGCTTGGCTCAAATGAAAGATTGTCCTGAGCATACAAAGCTGAGAGGTAGCCACGCTCCTGGTGATCCTGACCAGTGAATAAAGATAGAGTGTTCGTCAGACCATAGGCTATATAACCCGTAGCCAGAGATTCGCCGGAATCCGGTAATTGACCGGCAGCTACCCGGTAGTTGAACTGCCCCACTGGAGCCAACCGACCGGAAATAGCTCTCTCTAACACTCGGGTATCAGTGCGACCATCCGGCAACACAGCGCGGAATTCGTACCGGTTATTGCTATAGTCCAGCTCGATTTCATATGGAAACGGATCACGCTCCAGAACCAGTGATTCGATATACGCCCCGTCACGATAAACGTCAACGCGGGTGCCTGTGGGCCAGTAAAGCTCTATCCGGTCAGTAGCAAAAGAGCCAGAAGCCAGGTAGGTCTCGTTGGTAAGGGCGATACCATCGAAGCCTTGCCGCTGTACGCGTCCCAGCTCAACATCTTTAACGTAAGCGTTGTCTTCATTATGCCACTGAGATGAAAAATACGACTCGTGACCTCCTACTCCAGCACGAACGTCTAGATCAAAATCACCAACGCGGCCCGTTCCAATTATTGAACCGACTAGCGGCTTCTCAGACTGGCTGTGATGCGTAAGGTTATAATCGAGTGATTTCACATCGAATGATGAAACCTCTGGATCAATGAATGCCTCGGGCTCAGGACGTTCACCCCTTACCGATATTTGATTGTGATACAGGTATACCTTTTGTTCCGACCAAACAATTTTGACTCTTCCCAAGCCGTTCAAGCGCTCAATTGGAAGCGCCGTATTGGCATTCACACCTGCCGCCCGCCAAAACGCGGCTTCAGCGGTAGCCTCGTCACCGTTACGTGAGACCAGAAATTCTCCTTTTGACTGACCGTTCACGACGAAATCCACCAGATAATCCTCAGCTACCGCCGCAGTAGAAAAAGTAACCATTGCTCCAGCGAGTAAAAAAACTTTCACATGTGAAAGTTGGGAAGCTTTCATTACTCAGCCTCCCGCACTGGCAAACGAAGGGTAATACGAGCATGAGCCCCCAGCTCTTCAGGTCGCTCGACGGCGTAACTGAACGCCATCCTACTTCCCTCAATCAACTCTCCCACAAGGCGAGCTTTGATAATCTGGCGTTGACCAGGCAATAGCCGGATTCGCCTAGGGAAAGCCTGTACCCCCTCCGGCGGTGTCACACGGACCAGTATTGGATTTTCCTGGTTGTTGGTAAGGGGGATCTCGACTGTAGAGCTGGACGAAATCAGAATCTCGTGCTGTCGCAACTGAACTGCGTGGGCGGAAGCTGACAGTGTCAGTGCAACAAAAAATGATATGAAAATTTTCATAAGGAACCTCCAATCAACAAATAGGGCTGGCTTCGGCCAGCCCTTATCTGTCGGAATCACTGATAATCAACAGTGATATCGACGGTCCCAGTGAATGCGCCTTCCTCCCACGCGCTCATGCTCATATAACCAGCGGTAGCATTCGTCGGTTCCTGATAGCGCCACGCCAGATACAGTTCGCCTGTTGCACTCGTTGAACTGGCGATGGGAGTACCAGCGAGAGTCGTCGGAGTAAACGAACCAGCCGCAGCATCAGAGCAGTCAACCGTCGATGTTGCGACCTCAAATTTCGGCTCGCTTGCACCTCCCATAAAGGTAATTTCTGCTCCACCTGGTGCAGTCAGAACACTGAACCCCGTCATTGTGATAGAGACTGCTTTGTCTACATCACCAGCAACCTGCAAACAGCCAGGAATCACACTCTCTGCGGGATCTTTGAGAATGCCATTCGAGGACCATTGTTTGAGGTTGATGGAGCCGGTGGGCATGGTCGCACCTGGAGCACGCTCAATCTGCATTTGATAAGGCTGAATTTCTTGGATACTCAAAGCCGGAGGCATGGCGGTTACTTCTGCGGTAGCAGACCCAGTTTCAGCCATAACCGCCCCGGACGTTCCGACCAGAGCAATAACAGAGGCCATAGCAAAAGGAATAGTTTTGGTTTTCATGTAATTTTCTCCTGTTAATTACGGTGTTTAACGCAGGAGCAATTATTTCGTAGATAGTGTCGGAGGCACGGGTCGCTATTTGTCCATTTTGGGCGTACAAGCGATTTTCTTTTAAAAGAAGAGGTGAAACATTTCACATGTGAAAGTCGGAAAACGACCTTTATGTACTGATTATGATAATTATCGTAATTACGGTAATTCGGATTCGGGTTCTAAATTTCAGGCAATAAAAAAGGGGGCAGCGCCCCCGTTATTAGCTGTAGCTATGATTTGCGATTAGTTGTCTTGCTCTTCCATGATGGGTGATTCCAATTCCCAGAATCGCTGAAATAGCTCATCCCCATCATCAATATATGAGTGAATTTCTCTGCCACACCAATCTAACTCAATGACAGCTAAAACCGCTTGTTGTAAATCAGTGTCCAGACCACGCAAACGACGCATGTCGAGCGGCCACTCGAAACCGTTGTAGAGAGATAAAAGAAAACGCCTGATATGCTTGGCCTGTCCGTGGTGCCCGGGTGCGACCTCCAGAAGGCGCTGGAGAGCTGGTAGCCCAGCTTGCACACGCTGCTTTCTTGCTTTGTCCTGTCGGGACATCTCTTCTAAAAGTCGATCTGTAGCTTCACGATTCGCCTCTTCCATCTCACGACGAGAGTCGAAGCCATTAAAGAATCCGGGGATTTCTTGGTCCAGTGGGAATTTGTCGAACATTGAGGACATAAGTTTCTCCTGTAGTTAGTACAGGTGAATTGTCCAACAGCATGAATGAAAATGACGGGTGTGAAATTTCCCATTTAGGGCGCAACAGCAATAAATTTAACCCGTACCCAAGAATCCGAGACCGAAATGGATAATCTATTGTTGTTACGTGGCAACAAAATCTTTCACATGTGAAAGTTTATAGCCCCTTAACCAAATACTAAATTTGTGTATATAACTCAGAGGAAGAATTGCACTTATGGCCGGTAACTATCCAAAAACTGAATTCCAAGTACACCTCGGGGACTATGTCGAGACTGTAACAACTGACCAACTCAATGGCTTCGCAGAGTTATACGGCATTGATCGGCTGATACCTGGGCGCTATAGCCATCTTTTTCTCCTCAACCTTTACTCGATGGAGAAACACCAAGGAATTCCTCCTGACCTGGTAACCCAAGAGATTAAAGCCTTGGAACAAGACAGCCAATCGTACATGAAACCGGAGACTCCGTATAAACGTAAACCGCTCAGGGGCTTGTGGCACAAACACTTCTTTGCATCGCTTCCTTCAACCGTAGCACATAATCTGTCTAATGAACTTGGACGACGTGGTGTTCGTCAGGCTGTTGAGACGGCATTCCATCCCAGTAAAGGAGACAGGGTTACCCCGGAAATGATCAGCGACTTGGTAAGTGCAATAGTAGAAAAGCCTTTCCAGAAACGCAGTGATGAGGGGCGGCTAACTGGAGAGTGGATCGTATACGCCAAGCACCGTGATCAAAATTATTACCTGTGCATCTCTAGTCACAAGCACGGCGACGACGCTATTGCTGGGAATCTTCGAACAGTGTGTTGCCGCGAGTTTGAATGGTTGGCTGACATCATGGACAGTGAGTAAAGACTTTCACATGTGAAAGTTTCGCCCACTTGGACACTGCTTCTACCATGCAGGAGAAGTCGGCCTAACGGCCTCCTTTCACTGGCCAGTATGGTAAGGGCGAAGCCCGCGCAGGCCCGAAGGGCCGGAGAATCTGGCGGTTAGCCGCACGCTCTAAAGGCGGGCGGCTGTGCCGCCCTGAACATCCTGAATATACTGAATAACTTGCTAAACCCGAGCCGCTGTAGCACACATTCGGGCCACTGTGGCACACTGTCGGGCCGTTGTGGCACACTATCAGGCCGGTGTGGCACGTTTTTCCCGGCACTACAAATCCAATCAGGCCGCTGTGGCACGTATTACTCGCTTTGCCGTTTCGCATAGCTCAATTCCTACCTTCATTAGACCTTCGGCATCCTCCTTCAGTCTCCGTCGCCCATTGCGAAGCGCCATGCTGGTAATGTCCTGACCATACACGGCACGAAGCAGGGTGTCGGTATGCCAACCACCACTAGGATCGTGCTGATGGGTAAGTACATGCCGGGCCACTGCCTGGCTCACGCCATGCTGAAGCCGGGCAATCGGTTCTGGTGAGTAGTAAAGGTTGAGATCGCGTTCCAGCAACATTACCAGAGCTATTCCTAGCCTCACCCGCCATAGGTTACGTTGGCCCCCTGTGAGCGGGTTATGCCGGGTCTTAGGAGACGGGATCACATGATCAATCAACCCTCCAATAATCCGGTCGCCAGAACCCTCCAGCTCCGGCGTAATTATTTCAACGGTTGCGCTTCTCAGATCCCGAAGTAGGGCCTGAATGCGGCTCAGGCTGTAATTGTGATCAGATAGTGTCCGCCGCACCTTAGCGGGATCAACCAACAGCTCAATACCTCCATCCGATACTTCGCGCTTGCGCTCGGAAACATACATGAGAGCCTCAACAACGTCTGCGTGTCGCTGCCCTAGCCTGCCTGCTACACGGCAACGACCGAATTTGGTTTCCACCCAGTCGCCTTGTCTCTCGCGGGGCCGCTGAGTCGGCTGATACAATACAACTCTAGCTTGTAAAGCTGTGCTGGTAGGAGTGACTTTATTACCAGTTTTCATCGTCACCCCCTATTGCTGCTTCCGCTTTAGTTGCTTGCTTTACATACTGTTTGCGCTTTGGTTCCTGCTTTTCTAAGACTGCGGGACTGAGAACTCCTCCTTCATGGCGTCGTAGCCATCTTTCAGGGAGAGGAGGTCCATAATTGACCTTTGATACACCCAGTCGCACAAAATGGCTCCGCATTGCCTCATCTACGCCCCATTTTTCAGCCTCGTTGGGAGTCATAGATGATAGGTATGCCTGCCACCGGATGTTATCTGTCAGAACTGAGGATCCGCGACTAGCCTGTTGCATGTCACCAGCCCCAAGAAATGCGGCTCCTTTGTTGGTGTGGTGAAGAAACAGGATGCTGCATCCGGTCGCTTGGGCAATACTTTCTAAACGACCGACCACTGCCGCCATTGCGCCAGAATCATTTTCGTCGTATGAGTGAAATCGGCGAAGTGTATCCAGGATTAATAGTCTCGTGCCGTCAGCAGCTCGGACCAACGCATCTGACCAACGGCCATCCATCACATTCGGTTCGCGGCCAACAAGCGGCTCGATTAGAAGATTCTGAGCAACCAACTCCCGTTCATTGGGAGCAAGATGTTTGCCCAAGTAGTGCAGCCTGTGCTCAATAGTACAAATCGGATCTTCCGCTGGCAGGTATACCACTCGCCCCGAACGCATGTCGCTCAAGTTGAGCAAATCGGGACCACCGGCCAACGTTGCACCTATTTGTAGAGCGGCCATCGATTTTCCAGCTCCACCTGGGCTAACGATAGCTCCCACGCTTCCTGCCACCATACCAGGCAATACATAGTCGATAGGTGCAGGTTCACATTCAAAAGCTGAACGAATGTCGATCATGCCGCACCACCTACAGACGCTAAGGAAACTGTCCATGAGCGAGCAGACGCTGACTTACGGCGTTGGATTTCGCGATCTACGATGAGTAGCGCCTGACATGTGGAGAGTCGAGCATGGCGAGCTAGTACGAGGACACAGTACGACCGGTAACCTGGGCTATCGTATGCCGCTGTAACATCTAGCATAAGAGAGAAAAGTTCCGACGACACAAACTGCCGGACACGAAGAGAATGGGGGTTGCTTTGTATTTTCATGAAAAACCTCAACTTTTGACATTGTTGAGGCACTGCGCTCGCGGCTGGTGACAGCACTCGGCCCCGCTCGTGCCAGAAAGCGAGGGTTAATGGCGAGACGCATTAACCAGACAGGCCAAATAAAGACCCGAAAGGCCGCCTGCACTTGATGAGATGTGCAGACTCGCGGTGGACAATGCTCCGCTTTCCAAAAATTCTCCCCAAGGAGATGCCTCCGGCCCAGTCACCTTGCAAGTTAGTGAACCCGAGGTTGCTTTTACTTGCTGCTTCTTTTCAGGGGCCAGCTACCCACTTATTCGTTGTGCCTGACTATGTTAGCCAGCGAAACCTGAAACAATCAGCGCACCAAGTATTTTGTGTGTAAATCCCAGCAGATCGATACCGACCGCCTCCAGAATCGCCAGTCCTGCAAATACACCGATGATCTTCATTTCAAATTGCTCGGTCATATCTAACCCTCCTGTTGCTCTTACTTTCATTATAGGCACTTAATACCTATTTATCAATATTATTGAACCCATTTTGCCGTATTTCTCTTCCTAAGCACGGGTCGCTAATTGCCCATTTGGGGTGCAGAGTAAAAATAATCGTTTCACGCCGAACAGGGCTTCTCAAAGGTCTCTTGCGAGACCCGCACCACCGAAACTTTTCTACTAAGCAGTCAGCCGTCTATTTGAAGGTCTCGCAAAGGACTTTTTCGGGACTCAAACCCACTTGGGGAGGGTCAGAGATAATAAAAATCAGAAGTCCAGGTCTTACAAAGGACCTTTATGAGACTCTATGCCTCTGGGTTGTCAGCATCAGGATCGGTCAGGCCTTTTTCGAGACCCTCTGAGCGCCAAATCAGCCCAAACCCTGCTTCGTAGCACAAAATCGACCACGCTCCATACGGAATTCTCGATTCTCCGCCGACCCACTTCCTCACTGTACGAGAGCCTTTGCCGACCCCAGCACCGGTAGATGAAGCGCCAACCAGATCCGCTACCTGTGCTCCAGTTAGTTTCTTTAAACCTCGTCGCTCACCTGCCAGGACGAAAACTTGTCGTATCTCATCTGGCGAAGGTGGCTCCCATTCAGGAAATGGACGCAGCGTCTCAGGACGTACGTTTACTTTGTCTTTTTGTGACATTTGCTCTCCTTAAATTGGTGGGGACTTTTTAGAGCCCCTTTGGGGCTCCAGACTTTCCAGGTAGAGGCGGGTATTACTGCGAGGTCTCCTGAGAGTCCTTCTGGAGCAATTTCACCTCAAATGGGAAGGCCCCGGTAAGCCGGGGCGAATGAATTTGTTACGCCTGCTGGAGCCGTTCCAGTAGCGGTTCTAGTTCACTTAGCCCGAAACTATAAATCGCTCGGCGAACAGCCTCCGTGGTCACTTCAAGACCGAGTTGGTCGCCCCGTGCAATCTCCCAGTGTTGCTCGGAAGTGCGGTAAACCATGACAGGAGCAAACCCCTCGGGGGCAAGGTAGGTGTCTCCCTCTCTGGTCTGATACTCCTCCCAACTGATAGCGGTAGATAGCGGGTCAGCTACCTTCAGGTCGGCAAGAACGTCGCAGATCATCGCGAAAACAAAGTTATCAGCGTTTAGGTTAGTTGCTGTATTCATCATCAGATTCCTCTGGTTTTGGCCTTGGCAGAATACCCGGCCCTCATCTTCATTATAGGTATTAAGTGCCTATTTTCAAGTCTTTCTGATAAGAAATTTATCTTTTTTTGCTATGCACCCAAAACGGGCAATTCGACGTGGGTCGCTTTTGGGAGTCCCGTGCGAGCCTATCTCCGTCATCAACAAAGAGGAGATTTCAAATGACGCTGAATAAAACGTTTTGTGCCGCGGTTACCGTGCTTCTAATTGGACTCTCGGGGTGCGCATACAACCCAAACAAGGTAGATGGGGTTCAAGTACATGTAGAGAGCAAAAATGGTGAGTCGCTTTGCCACCTAAGATATGACCCAGCCAAGTTCAATTCCGATAACAAAGAGAGAACCGGGAAGCAGTTACGCCGACATTACAGTCGTCAGCTAGACGAGTGCACCTTCATAAAATTCACAGCAAACGTGGATGACGGGAGGGTCTCTAATGAAAAAGAATAATATTTTCACTCTCAGTAGCCCCCATACTTGCTTCCATTGCTGCGGTAGTACATATCTGCGAATTCTGGAGGAGGCAGCAGATACTTTGACCGCTGAGGAGGCAATCCAAACCATTGTATTTCGTCTCTCTATCTTGGGCGAAAAGCGTCGCGAGTATGCCATCAAAAAGCTCGCGGAGCAGTTCCAAAGACTTGCGGATTTCCCTCCAAACATCACCCCAAGCCTGGCGGCTCGGGGACCCCAACATGGGGTCGTAAAATCAGGCCTTCGTCCTGATTTTTCTCCACACCCCACTCACCGCGAGTGGGCTGTCTCATCCGGCGCAGTTGCGCCGTCTGAGGGGACTCCCTGCACCTCCGAGCATTCGGAGTTACAAGGGAGTCAGGAACGCAGAAACACTGTGCAGGAGGGACACTAATGGGAGTTTCTAAGGCGTATCGAATCCAGATCTATCCCAGCCGAGCTGTTCACCTTTTACTGAAGGAGCTGGCCCAAGAGTCGGGCCAGACCATCAGCAAAACGGCAGTTTCTTTAATTGAGCAGGCCCTCAACAGCGACTCCGTTTTGAGTGAAGTCCGCCTGGTCAAACAAGAGCAGGTGGACATATATCAACGGTTAGTGGAACTCATTTCAATCAATGCCGCCACCGGCGAATACATGCTGAAAAAGTCATGCAAGCCGGAAGAAATGGTGGAAGCACGACAGGCTATTTCGAATGGAGCCAAGGCGATTCGTGAGCATTTTTCGGGAGGAAATGAAAATGCCGGAAATTAGAAAAGGAAAGATCGGTAACTTTATTCGTGGGGCCGATACTTGGCTCCATGGACAGCAAATGTTTTTCTTCAGTTTCGCCTGGTTAGTCCTATTAGGACTTATCCTGGCTGCTGCATTATCTCTTATATACATCTGGTTATCGTTGGATAAGTGTACCTTGAGTAATAGTGCTACGTATTACTGGGCACAACTGAAAGGACTAATACATCCATATTCATCAATAGCTATAGGTGAGTGTGTTCCATTGGGAAGCAACAGCTCGATACCACTGAAACTGGTAATGGAAGAACAGTTTTTTAAGGGAGCCGCGAGCCAAGTTTCTGGTCAATTTGGATGGGCGTTTCTTGCGAGCTTTATCCTATATACTCCGCTAGGCGCTTTTCTTGCCATCAAGGCAGCGAAACGAGGCAAGGAAATTAAGGAGGATAAATTTATTCGTGGGGCCAAGCTGGTATCAGTTGAAGAGTTAAAGAAAGAGGTTGCCGATAAGCATGGCCCCTCTGATCTTACCATTGGTGATTTTCCGCTACCTGTTGGTTTTGCCAAAAAGCACACGCTGATCAGCGGTACTACCGGCGCGGGTAAATCGACAGCTTTAACCCACTTGCTGAAAGCGATTCGTGCGCGTGGTGATAGAGCTGTGATTTATGACAAAAAAGGAGAGTTTGTTGAAAAGTTCTACCGGGACGGAGTTGATCACATCCTCAATCCATCAGACAGCCGGTCTCACCAATGGACGCCATGGGAGGAAATGGCTTCTCCATTTGATGCTGACTGGATCGCAGAAACTCTTATCCCAGAGAACAAGTCCAACGGCGGAGACCCGTTCTTCAGAGATTCCCCTCGTCATGTGTTTTCCGCTGCATTACAGAAACTCTATCTGGACGGATTCCGTTCTCTATCCACACTCTTGCAGGCTACTGCTTGGAGTGACTTGGAACTGTTAACCGAATTAGTCGCGGGCACACCGGCTGAAACCCACTTTTCTGAAGGCAATGAAAAGACATTGGCGAGTATTCGGTCAACTCTCGTAAATGGTGTCTTGCCACTCCGATTACTGAAAGAGTCGGACTCCCGTGGATTTTTCTCAATCCGAGATTGGATTGCTCAAGGCGACGAACAAGGTGCTGACGATTCATGGTTGTTCCTGCCGGTACGAGAATCTGACATTGAGATTCAGAAACCTCTGATTTCAACGTGGATCCAGTCAGTGGCTAAGGGACTGATGGCTCGTGGAGTTAATAACGACCGAACTCTCTGGCTCATTGTGGATGAATTGCCTTCGTTGAAGAGAATTCCGGCTCTCTCCATGCTTATGGCTGAGGGGCGTGGATTTGGGGCAGCAGTTGTCTTAGGTATTCAGGAAATTAATCAGCTCGAAGAGGAGTTTGGGAAGAATACGTCCAGAACCATTCTTGGCCTGTGCTCTACACAGCTCCACTTCCGTCTAAACAACGCAGATACTGCTGAATGGGTTTCCAAGGTGCTTGGCGAGGCCGAACGAGAGGAGATAGACGAAGATCTCAATTACTCCGCTGACGACATCCGCGATGGCGTGAGAGTCTCGTCCAAACGCCAAAGCAGAAAGATCGTGCTACCCAGCGAGATCATGGACCTTCCGGATCTGTCCTGCTACGCAAAGATTTGGGGGGTAGAGGGTAAAGCTCGTATCGACGTGCCGTTCCTGCCTTTACCGCCGATTTCTGAAGGTTTTATCCAGGGTGACGAGAACGAAACAGTAGGTATGCGCCTTCTTAATGCGGCTCGCGCGTCGAAGGACACTGTGGCAACTGACTCTGCACGTAACGAACAAACCATCGAAACCGAAGGTTTAGGGGCTCGTGAGGAATCGCAGGAAGAACCTTCTGGCAATGCCCAACAAGAAGTTCAGAAGATTCTTGACTCTGTAGGGATGGATAACGATTCCCTTTATTTGAGTATGTTGGGAGATAAAAAAACATGATGTCACCAAAAGCTATAAAAAGTGCGGCCCAAGCGGGTCACTACTTTGAACACGACGATTACTATGTAGACGGTTTGTCGCCGTCTGGGTGGGTCGGCTCGGGCGCAGCAGCGCTAGGTTTGTCAGGAGACGTGGACCGAGAAACCTTCAGAGCTCTCCTGGAAGGCCAGCTCCCGGACGGGCAGAGACTTGGAACTGTCAGAGACGGCGAATGGAAGCATCAACCAGGAATTGACTTAACTTTCTCAGCACCAAAGAGCGTTTCAATTCTGGCCGAGGTCGCAGGTGACCAGCGGCTACTGGAAGCCCACGATGAGGCGGTGAAGGCTACGCTTCGTTATATAGAGCAAGAGTACATTATAACCAGGAACCGTAACCGAGCTGAGAACACAGTTGATTACGAGAAAACTGCTTCGATAGTAGCTGCCACTTTCAAGCATACAACTAGCCGCGCTCTTGATCCGTTTCTGCACACCCACTCTGTGGTTATGAATGCGACCCAACGAGCAGACGGACAATGGAGATCTATCGAGAACAAGCCACTTTTCATCGACCAGAAGCATCTGGGCCTCGTTTATCGGCAAAACTTGGCTGTAAGGACGACTCCTCTGGGCTATGAAATTGAGCATGGTAAAGATGGGAGTTGGGAGATTCGGGGAGTTCCTGAAGAGCTTATCGATCAATACTCTAAACGAAGCCAGGCAATTGAGGGTGCCTTAGAGGGGCTTGGAAAAACTAGAGACACGGCGACTGCCGCCGAGAAAGAAACAGCCACCCTCGATACACGGGATAGGAAAGTCCACGCTGAGCGCGGCGAGCTTCTTGAACGATGGTATAACGAAATCGGAGGAGACAAACTTAATGAACTGAAGGAAGTCATTGCTCAATCGAAGGCAAATCAACCGACGGTTGAAAAGAAGACAGAAGCTCTTTTGGAGCGGGTTCAGCTAGCGAATGAGGCAGTAATGTGGGCTGCCGAACACCTTGGTGAACGTAACACCTCTTGGTCTCGGAATGAGCTTCTCAAAGAAGCCAGCCTTTACGCTGGTTCTCGGGTTGTTCTTACTGATGTCCAGAACGCCATCGACGCAGCGGCGAGTGATGGATTGCTTCAAGAAAAATCCGTCCGCATCTACGACAAGGTGAGTCAGCAGGAGGTAGATGTTCGAGGTTACACCTCGAAAGCGGCCATCGTAATGGAAGACGAAATGCTGAAGGAGGAGTACATCGGCAGAAATCGCGCCGAGTCTCTGTGCAGTCAGGAGAGAGCGGTAGAGGCCATTGCCAAAGCAGAGGAGAAGGCCAACACCGCCGGATATGAGTGGAATCCTGACCAAAAGCGGGCAACGGAAGGCATTCTGACGTCCAAGAACCGGATTATTGGTGTTCAGGGCCTAGCCGGTACTGCTAAAACCACCTCTGTCCTACGAACCGTAGCTGAGACAGCGAGGGAGATGGGGTATGAGGTGAGGGGCCTTACCCCCACGAACTCTGCTGGGCAGAGCCTGACTGATGGTGCTGGAATTCAGTCTGGAACCATTCAATCTTTTTTAGCACAGAATCGGAACGAGTGGGTTCAAGAACGGAAAACTCGTTCCCAGATAGACAAAATTGACAAGCGGCTGGACCAACTCGAAAAGGCTCTCACCAATCCTGGCACGGACGAAAAAACAGGAGTTCGGATTCCTGAGAACTCCCCGCTCTACCAGAAACGGCTAGATGAATACCGATATGAGAAGGCGGAATTACAGGCAGAACGTAAAAAGCTTGGAAAAATGTTGGAGAAAACGCCTCAACTTTGGATTGTGGATGAGTCCAGCATGGTCGGCACCAAACTAATGCGAGACCTCCTGCAACGTGCGGGCCAATCGGGGGCTCGTGTTGTGCTGACTGGTGATGTTCGCCAGTTAGCTTCTGTAGAGGCTGGAGCTGGCTTCAGGCAGCTTCAGAATCACGGGATGGAAACCTACCATCTAGAAGAAATCGTTCGGCAGACTAATCGAGGCACTAGGGATGCGGTTTATCTCTCTTTGATGAAGAAGGCGAAACAGGCACTCGACCGAATCCAAGAGAGCGGTAGTGTGATCAAGCAAATGGTCGCCCGTAAAGGAAATGGAAAAATCGACCATGAAAAAAGCGGTGAACTGCGCAGGAAAGAGCTTGTGAAGGATTACATGGCTCTTACTCCAGAAGAGCGAGCAAAAAGTATTATCCTGGAGCCAAGCCGGGAGGGAAGGGGCCGAACCAATGATCTTGTTCGCAGTGCGTTGAAGGAAGAAGGCACCCTTGGCGAAGAAATTCGGGTTCAACGGCTGTCATCCGTCGATTCAACTGAAGCCGAGCGGCGACTGGCCGGAGCTTACCAAGATGGCGTGATCGTCCGATTCGCCCGTAGCTTCAAGAGGGAAGGCATTAAGCAGGGAGCTTACTACGAGGTTGTTGGGCGTGAGGGTCAGGATGTCCTGTTAAAGCTGCACGGTTCGGTTGAGCAGGCAGACTTAATACGTTTCTCTCCAGAGCGTTATTCTGCCAAGAATGTCCAGATCTTCAGCCTGGCCGAAAGCGGCCTGGCGGTTGGTGAAAAGATTGTCTGGCGCGACAATGATAAGCCTTCTGGCAGGCTGAACAACGACTGGGCTACTGTAGAGAAAATTGAGGGGACGACCGCTACCTTCCGTCTTGCCAATGGAAAAACTGCCGAGTTCGACATGTCGAAGCTGGGAAACTCTCACTGGGATCATGGGTATGCCATGACCGTCCATGCCGCCCAAGGTAAAACAGCCGAGAACGTATTTGTACACGCTGAGACCAACAGAAAGGCTCTACTGAATACTGAGCAGTTCTATGTCCAGCTTTCACGTGCAAAGAATGGCGTTTACCTCTATACGGATTCCCGAGAGGGCCTTATCAAGGCCGTAGAGCAACGTACAGGCCAGAAGCAGGCAGCTAAGGAAAGCCGATTCCAGAACCTTGCTCCGCTGGACCACCTGATGGACAAGCTCTGGGATCCCGTAACACCTCAGAGGGAACAACAGAAGCGCCAGAAATCCTCACAGCAGCATCAAGGTCAAGGTCGCGACTGTGGAGGGATGGAATTGTCTCGCTGACAACGATAACTGCCACGGACGGCGGTGAACCTCATAATTGTAATTATCATAATTACGGTAATCGGAAATCCCACTTCTTTCACATGTGAAAGTTTTCACAGTCAATTCCCCTACGCGCCCCAAATGGGCAGAAACACATGGGTGAGTCCCACGTTACACGCGCGACAATACCTCCGTTTCATTAATACGGAGGATAACCCATGAAAACTATTAAACCATTTGCGACGGCTGTTTGCGTCGCGCTTCTAGGCGGTTGCGCGTCTATGTCCAACCCTGTCTCTAGCCTAACCGGTGAAGCCCCTCACCCTGAAGCACAAGCCTCTGCAATAGACACTGGAGGAGCGCTAACTACCCTGCAATCAATCGGCTTCGTGGAAAGTGATTTTGGTTCACCAGAAGCGATGCGCTCTGCCGCAGTCATGCTGTCAGCCCTAGGTGAGGAATGGCAGGCATTTAATGCATGGACAGAAGAGTTTTTCGAGCGCCAGGCCGAACTCAAAGGAAAAATCCGTAACCCTGAATGCTTTGGAGAGGCAGGTAATATCCTGACCTACTCCCGGTACGCTGATGAAGAGGTTAAGCGCCGGGTTACCTATGCCAGTACCCCGGATCTACAGAAAGGGGAATGGCAGAGAGCCGAACTGGAAGCGGGCAAGAAGATGGACCTCGATGACTTTGTGGAGTGGCAGATTGCGCGAGAAAATGACGATGTTCTCGAACAGCATCGTCAGAGAGCACTTCGAGAATATGGTAGTAAATGCACCATCGGGACACCAACAAACCATGCTCACTATGTTCTAAACGTACATTTTGCTGATGTAAAGGGTTCCTTATTCGCGGCGGCTATTGACCGTGTAGGTGCGCATAGAGCGCTGGAAATGACCACCAAAGCCATGCAACAGCAGGTTGGCTCGATGAATGAGGTCACCAAAGCACTTTGGAAACTATCAAATGACGGTGAGTGGCGCACTCCCATTGCGCCTTTGCCCGCCTTCGTCGGACGTTCTGAGGGAATCCTTCCATGGCACTTGGGCGGCATGTGCTCACCTTTCGGCTCCGGGTCTCGGAACAATGAACCTGTGCCAGTCGATGAAATCGCGGTAGCCCTGGGCTTTGAGCCTCGCCCGACAGATGGAGGCTGGCATTGCCTCACTTGGTCCGACTACAACTGGGATAAGGTAGCTGAATTTGTCGCGAGTGAATCCAAACTGCTTCGACGGTACATGGAAGAATACTCTCCAGTCTCGAACGGCTACGCCGTTCCGAGCTGGGCTTATCCTGGGCCGAATCAAAAAGACCAGCAGTTTTACACACGTCGTCGGGATCTCAAGCGGGACAGCGGCATGAGCTCACGGTCAACTGTTCACGAGCGTGAGACCTGTAACACTTATGCAGCCAAGCACTCCAACCTCATGACCTGGTTGTATCCGGCTTGCAGTACTCTTGAAGAACTGTCAGATACCTTTGACGAGAGGGCTGAGCTGATGCGCGCAGCAGGCCGAGCAGACGCATTCACATGCTCCCGAGACCTCACTGCCAGCTCATACGCACCAGATGTATCAAAATGCCCTTCAGTATTCCCTCGTTCTTCTATGGAGAGTGGTATACATAAAGTTACTTCCTTTTAGTTTACCTCGGGGCCTGTTGGCCCCTTTTTTTGACTGTTGCACCCCAAACGGGCAAATAGCGACCGCTGCTTCTAATAGAAAACGCGAAATAATGTCTCTTGCATGAACATATTCATACAGGAGATTACTCATGAACAAACCAGCACTTTTACTTTCACTGTTATCGGTTGTATCGGTCTCGGGTTGTCAATCGCTTTTAGGGCCGTCAGAAGCAGTACCTTTGAACGTCCAAGGATACGAGATTACCGTATCCACTGGGAAGCCACTTGACCCGTCTCAGGCGCTCAGCCAAGTCTTTTTGCACGACGGATACAATGAGGTTGAACACTTTGGAAGAAAGGGAGAAAACGACAAAGTACAGGCTACGTCAATCCATCATCAGGGATTATCGGAAATAGTCCTTAAAGAGTCGGTCTATCTCGAAACCGATTTATCGAATAAGCACAGCGAATCATACAGAAAAGTAAGATTTCGAATTGGGTGTCAGGAGCTAGAAGATAAGACAGTCTGCCGGGCAAAGGTTATTTCAGGCCAATCCATGGCCCACTTTCTCACCAAGAACGAGATTTCCGATTGGAATGAGGCGAACAGTCTTCGATCAATCGTCAGCCCTCAGTACCAAAGCAGTATTGTGTACCAAAGAAACTAATTAAGGAGTGTCACCATGGGAATCTTAAAACGTTTAATTCCTCGCCACTCTATTAACACCGATGCGGAAAACGGCGACCGCATGCTAAAAAAACAGCTAGCGTCCGCTCGGAAAACCATTGATCAGCATGAAAAAAATATGCGGGAAACGCTAGCGCATCTCGAACATATCCTTCATCCGGATAACTATGTCAGCGCAAACTTAGAGAACGGCATCCTGACAGTAACCCACCGATATTGATAAGGAATAAACTATGGATACTAAAGATAAAGCGAGAGTAGTCAGTATTTTGGACTCATTATCTAGGTCAGATCAGTCCGACCCGCATAAGTTTTTGTCTGAGATAAACACGGCGGCAGAATCTTCCCTAGATCAAGCCAATATAAAGCAATTTACGAATAGTCAGCCCGAACCAACGCTAAAGCAATCTTCTCTCGATATTAGCAAGCTCAGGGAGGAGTCCGCTCTACCGAGAGAGCAAATAGAGGCCATTGAGAAAACTGCGGAACTGGTTCACCGGCTCGAATCGGCTGGATTTCAACGACCAGAAAAGGAAAATTGGGTCAGCGAAATGCTGAACAACCATCAACGAGGATACCTACAGAATGACATTTTCACAGAGGCTGCTGTAGGTCTCGTTTGGATGGCCGCGAAGCTAGTCGAGAAAGCTTTTATAAGCCCTGACAAGGAGCAAAAAACTGACCTGAAGAGCGAACTAGTCTCCGAAATCAAAGGTGAGCTCACGAAAATTAGCAAAGCCGCTGAGAAGCAGCTTGCTCATAGTCATATCAGGGATGCGGCAGCGGAGCGGAACCAGGTTATGTCCCATGCAATATCTCAGGCTCGTGAGCTTTGGAAAAGCGGGCAGGAGCAAAAGGCAGACAAGCTCATTGTGCAGACCCATAACAAGCTGACTCAAAGCGCCCGAAAGCAGTTCATGCACTACGAACCAAGCCCAGAGCATCGGAAGGTAGTATCTCAGGCAGAGGGTCGGGAGAAGGAGCGAGCAAAACTCGCAGAAAAAGCCCAAGATGCGACTATTGGTCACCAGAAAGAACGTGACCGGGACAAAGGGTTGAGCTTGTAGCAGTCAGGCTGGTATCACAGAGCCCCGGTACATCCGGGGCTTTTTTATGATTAGTTGGATTTAGGAGGATTGACTTCAGCCTCACGCAAGGCGGCTCGCATGTCCTCCATGTCGCTATCGAGCTGCTCAAACATCAAATCCATATCACCAGAAAGTGCTTCTCGCTGCTGTTCCAAGCGCGAAATTCGAGCTTCTCTTTCAGCTTGCCGAGCAGCAAAGGTCTTCTCTTGCGCTGCTTGCTCTTCAGCGGTTGGCGGATTGTCGAAATCATGCCACGCTTGCGCGAAATCGCGTCTGAATTCTTCAGACTGGATCTGCTGTTGCACCTCGTGGGCTTTCTGTTGAACCACGACCTCTTGCCGTCCAGATAAAGCAAAATACACAATTATTGCTGTAAGTGGCATAGAAATGGCGATGCCGTAGAGTATAGATTTCATAGTAGTATCCTTAGTTATTTTTAATACCTGGTTGAGAAACAGAGAAGCCGGTTTCAGCCGAGTTCGTTACATTGGCCGCACGTTCTGTTTGAAGGCGTTCAGAAATGCGCATGGAAAGGTTCTTAGACTGACTCTGGCGGTTATCTAGGCTTGCGTACTGTGCGTCGGATGCGGACTGCTCAGAGCTATCAGTAATTGAGCGGGATCGTGAATAGAGCACATCTTGTGACCGTGATGTTTCTAGATCCCATGTTTGACCGAAAATAGAATTGCCCCGACCGTAAACCGTTAATTCGCCAACCGACGCGGTTAAGCTCTTAGGGTCCACACTGAACGCTCCACAGCTCCAGTCATACTTTCCCTCGTAGCGATAGCCCCTGCTGGTAGGGACAACACAATTCTCTCCAAACTGCCTCTTGGCTATCTTTCGAGCTGCTTCAGGGAGGTCTTCGCGACCTAGTTGATGGCTCATAGCCTGCGCAAGTCCAACTTTCACGCTCTGTCCTATAGGAATGGACTGCCCCGAGGCGAGCTCATCCATAGTTGCCTCAGCGACCAAGCCATATAATGCCCAGCAAGCCCCATCATCGAGGAGGTACTGTGCTGGGATACGCATCGTCGAGGGCATGCCGGTAGTTGCCCAGTTGTAGGCAGCTTGTTCTACCTCAAGCTGACACTGGCCAAGCGTTTTTTCTTTGTTCCAGGCCATACAAGCTTGAGCACTGGTTAAAACCGGTTTCGGCTCCCTACGGGGAAACTGAGGCGCGCGGGGCTTTGTGACAAGAGAACAACTCCTAATGGCAGACGCGGTGGGTCCATACGTTGAGCGGCCCTGCTCAACATAGGCAAATAGCTCATTCATAAGTGCGAGTGGTGCTGTCTTTACCGACAACCGGTCAGTATCTTGCGCCTGCTTGCGGTTCGATAGTTCCGTGGCATCCCTTTGGGAGTCCGTTTCTGTCGTTCGAGATTCCTGACCGGTACGCTCTTCTTGGCCGTTCTGTCGCTGGATCTCTTTAGAGTTTTCTTCGTTGATGGATTTTTCGAGCTGAGAGCGGTTTTCCCGGGCTGATTTTTCGCTCACGCTTGCGCTTTGCTGAGCGACGGCTTGATTGCCGACCGCTAGTGCAACGATGCCAATGAGCATCCCAATGGATCGACTTTTTACATTCATACACACCTCCATAGCTGAACGGTTCCAGGATATTCTCTCCTGGAACCAGTCAAATCGGAGGGTGTGTTCTTGCCCGTTTTGGGCGCAAAGAGGTATCTTTGAGAATAATTGCTAGAGCGCGTATGGAAGAGAAGTTTCTTTTAAACTTATTTTCCTACGGACTAGACTATCTCAGATAGGCTAAGGGACTTTCCGTCTTTCAGACTAATAATATTATTTGGCTCTGAGCAAAACCAAGCATATGTTCCCCATGCTAGCTCTGACATCGCTTTTTTGAATGCTGGTGCGGAGCGATCCTGGAAGGCAGTAATAAAGGCCAAATGCTCAGGGCTAAATCCCGCTTCCACCGCAATCTCAGTTAATTTCTTTTTACGCACAGAGTTTACTGGGCCATCAGAGGCTACGATCTCAATGAATACGAAAAGCATATCGCTGCCATCTGTCTTGGTCCCCAAATCAACCAATATGACATCCGGCAGTGTCTTTGATGGGTCGATCTTCAGTTTCAACCTACTGGCGAGATCAATTCCAACTTTTTCACCGGATTGTGATAACCACAAGACAGCGGGATTCTTGAGGAATTTAGGCGCGAAATCCTCGATAACGCACTTTCCAATAACACCAGAAGGCCCTGACTCAAGGGTTACCACACCGGCGTTGGGTAACGTGGCTGTGATGGTATCGGAGTTGGCCGCAGCCGCGTTCGCTCCCAACAATCTTATCCGACTGAGTGCCGCCGGATTGAGGTGTGCTTTCTGCCAGGCAAGAATCGCATCCTCCAACTGCTGGCCGACTAAGCTCTCATCAAAAAGAGCCGCAAATTTTTGAGTCATCGCATACTTTGGTAGTGGCGTAGTGACTGGCAAACCAGCTCTCTCCAAAACGGCCCCCAAAGCGATGAACCCATAGCGTATAGTCTCATCTCTGACGGGCTCTCGTGAGTTCGGAGCGTACCAAGTGTTAGCTGGCCGCTCCTTCTTGCTGGAGAGGGCCTGTTCGACCCAAGCGTTGCGCTCTTCATCCGACAGTAGCACCGCCTGCTCATCTGACATGTCAGTCACTTGGCTCGGACGAATCCAGCGCTCCTGTCCGTCAATCGCTCCTGCATAGAACATTACATAAAGCGTGCGGGCCGCCATTTCGCGGGTAACGTAGTTACGATTTTCTGTCCCATCTGGGAAAATCTGTGGCAATCGCTCAGCGATTACCTCCAGTTTTGGTACTTTCGGCCAGCTCAACTTTGTTCTCTCCATACAGTTTGGCTACACATTTCTCAATCGTGAGTCTATCAGAACCGGCCAAAATGATCTTCTGCAGCTTTGTCAAGCCTTCAATCGTAGGTAGAGGAACCGACATCAGCTCATAGGCAGAGACCGCAACACTACCGCTTATACAGCGATATATGCGGTCGAAGACCTCTGAGTTGAGGAGAGCGCTAATCGTTTCGACAGTCACCTCTCTGATCAGACCGTCGGAGTAAACAATATTCAAATGATTCTCAACTACAACACCGTTGTTTCGGTCGATAAAATCTTGGGGGATAACTGCGCCCAAAACCCTGCGGCTCTGCTCCTTTGATGTAGTCCTCTGGACTAGAACACATGACTCCCGTGTAATAAGGTGTTGTTGGTTGTTCTTCACCTCGATATAGGGAACATGATTCCGTTTCACTGCTGAGAATTTAAACCCTTGAGCTGTAACTGACTCGGCCCATATCAAGGGTAACGAATTTTTTGTCTTCTCTGATTTGAGCTGAGGTTTATGCCGGTTCCAAACCAACTTTCCAGTAGATACTACATATCCAAGGTCAGGAAGCCGTGTTTGCATCTTCTTAATGCGGTTAAGTAAAGCTGCGTCCTTTGACACCCTAGGGATTAACCAAGGCCCATCGCCCTTAACAATACATACTTTTCCAATGCGCTCTACTTTGGCTTCATTAAGCCCCTGCGGGACGAGAAGTGAAACTTTAGAGGGGCTACGTCGCGCTCCCTTCTTAAACGTCGTCAGCAATGTTTCCTGGAGCACGTCATCAAATACCCCTTCTCGGTTAGAGATGAAGTCGAAAGCTCGTGGTGCTGCTTCAGTAAGTAGCAATTCTCGTAGCGCCTTGAAATACTGGCCGCCCAGAAATGATGTTGGCGTGAGGTAGGCGATGACTCCATCTTCCTTGGCAGTTCTCAACGCAAGATCGGTAAACAAGCCATAAAGATTGGCGTGACCGAACAATGAACGTGCGTACTTATCTCTTAACGTTGCATCAAGCGTAACTTTCCCATATGGAGGATTGCCAATTACCAAATCAAATTTTGTCGATGACTCATATGCGAGTGCGTCACCAACAGTTATTACGTCTTTTGGTAACCTCTTCCGCGCCTTAATGCACAAATCAATGAGTACCGACTCAAGAAGAACATGCGTCATCCAGGCGGCAAAGGGATCTATCTCTACCCCTTTCAATCTCTTACCTATCTGCCGAATCTTCCATTCTGCTGATGTGTTTTTCGATTTTTCAAGCATTCTTGTTGCTACAGGTGCTAAGAATGCCCCTCCACCACAGGCCGGGTCTATTATGGACGCTTTACTGAAGTCAACCCCAGCATCTTCGGATAAATCAAGTAGACGGGAAACTAAAGGAGGCGGCGTATAGTAAGCTCCCAGCTTTGATCGGAAAGCCACTGGTAACATCGCTGTATAGATTGAACCAATCAAAAATCCCGCATCTATATCGGGAAACTGAGCGATTACTCGCCCTGTACTTTTTGCAACGTCTTCAGCGTCTGACGCAACATCAGCGAAAAATGTATCACGGGGAACCGGAAAAATTTTAAGCTTAGAGCCGTGGCGCGAATTCACCTCATTCCAATATGAAGTCACCAGAACGGCACAATATGATCGAGCTACAGCCAGACGATGCTCATCATCTGCGATAGAGCTGGCATACCCCCGTGCCATGCTTTTACATGCGTCATACCTGACAAGGGGCTCTTCCGATTCGCTTAAAATATCCTGAAAGTGATACGCATTCATGCCTTCGTACCCTCGCGGTCAGGTTTAACTACCCCGACCCTGTTGTAAATAGTTGTTCTTGAGACTCCAAATCGCTTGGCAATATCAGAGACGGGTATATTTGGATCCTTGAGTAGAGCTTTAATCTCGCGAATGTCTTTCTGTTTCAGCTTTGGTTTACGTCCACCAAGTCGGCCACGCGCCCGCGCGGCCTTCAATCCAGCTCGTGTTCTCTCGCTGATTAGGTTTCTCTCAAATTCAGCAAGTGCAGCAAATACGTGAAAAACCAGCTTTCCAGAGGCACTTGTCGTTTCGATCTTTTCTTGAAGACTCTCAAATCCGATTTTCTGTTCTTCCAGGGTCGTCACGAGTTTGACCAAATCGCCCAAGCTTCGCCCCAGACGGTCCAGTCTCCAAACCACCAACGTGTCGCCTGAACGCAGAGCTTTCAGGCAAGCCTCAAGCTCCGGCCTTTCAGTGTTCTTCCCACTGGCTTTGTCTTCATAGATGACCTGGCAGCCCGCTTTCTCCAAAGCATCCCTTTGGAGGTGCAGGTTTTGATCATCCGTTGAAACGCGGGCATAGCCAATACGTTGATTCATGTACAATTAATTTACATTGAAAAATATACGAGTATTTTAACAGACTGCACACCGAGAATCCATGCGAAATGGCACCTTCACAAGGTGTTCACGAAACGGTGGTTTGTTGGACACAGATGAGGGTTAGGCTCTATTTATGAAGAAAACTTGATCTATAGGTTAAACCATGTATAGTTCTATATATGGTTTAGACTATGGAGGTAGTAAGATGCCAGTCACAATAAACGTTTCAGATGATCTGTACCGCAGATTGGAAGGGTTGGCTGTCGGGTTCGACACGCCAGAGAGAGTGATCGAGCGACTACTCGACTCGGTTGAGGAGAGCGGGCCGAAGTCCAGTGAAAGCAAACCCTCGCTAACCTTTGTTCCTGATGAGGTGGCGTTCAAAAATGAGCTGATAGCGCGCAAGAAGGCACAGGTCGTTCTTCATCTGAAAAATGGAGACCGAGATGTCATTCACTGGAATGCTTCTAGGTTCCAGCCCAGCTCAAACCTGCGAGCTAATTTATGGTCAGGCATTCTGAGGAACTGGAAGGATAAAGGGATCACCTCTGCGGAACTTTCAGTTCTCCCCCAGGGCCTCAACCACCCTGACGACAACACCGATCTCCTAATCGCTATTGCCGGAGAGGTTCACTGGACGCTTGAAGAGGTAGAGCGGTACTTTGAGGAATATGACCTAGTTAGCAGTGACGACGGCCATCCCTACTACTACCTCGCGACCTTCAGTGATGAGACTCCTGACGAGCTGAAGCAAATCGCCGGGCTGAACAGCTCAAATCAGCTTCATTTGGACCTGAATATCGTTCCAGATGAAGATCTCAGTGAGATCAAGTAGATTAGTACCATTTTATAATCTATACGTTAGGGAAATCTTAGCTTCATGATCTTATACTTCGTCAAATTGAGCTCTAAGGATCAAAGTGAGGAATTCTTCAAGGTAGGCGTCACTTCAACTGACGTTAAAAGCCGCTTTGCCTATGGAAGTGAAAAAATTATTGATAGCAGTAGCTTAAGCCTTCGAGAAAAGGTTGAAAGACGCATGTCTGGACAGGAGTATATTTCAGACATGCCGTACGAAGTAACTGAGATTCATACAGTCTCATATCAACTTGACGGTGATGCCCTAATTGCTGAATCAGAACTCCTGAAAGCTTTGCAGAAGAATAGGTACTGGCCCAAGCAACAGTTCTCTGGGCGGTCAGAGTGCTTTGTCGGTGATGAGATCGAGGAAAATATTATTGAATTTATGGATCGCGATAGTGAGAAAAAAAACAAGAATGCTCCCAGTGCATTGAAATATAAACTGGCAGAAAGTCAAGTTAAACGGAAATACTCAGATCCCATAGATAAGCATCGAGCTGTTTTGGAAAAATGTAATCAACTTTGGAGCACCTAACAACCGGCTACAAGCCCTACGTTAGATGTTCTCACAGTTTGGAGAAATTAAATGAATCCTGACAAATATAATAGAAGCATTAGTTTGCTATGTCCTACCTGTGGTTGCACCCAGTTTTCATACGGCGAAGGAGTCGATGAGGAAATTCAGGTGATGACTTGTGCTTCCTGCGAGAGAGAATTTAATAGAGATGAACTGATTCACGAGAACAGTGAGAACATCAATGAGCACTTATCTGAAATCAAGAAGGAAGTCACCAAAGATGTTACTGATGAGATTCGTAAGTCTTTGAAGAAGGCGTTTTCTGGAAACAAGAATATAAGGTTTAAATGATGCCGGTTTCTATTGATGCGGGTGATGTAATAGCTGGTTTAGCATTCCTTCTTTCGGCATATGCAACCTGGCAGACCGTTAGTTTTAATAAAAAGCAAAGAAGCCTCGTGGAAAGTCAAGAAAAATTGAATAATCGTCTTTTGGAAAAAGAAGACGAAGATGCCTTGAAAGGGAAACGAGCTGATCTTGGTGCATCTTTTATAAAACTTGGAAATAGCAAATATCGACTGAAAATTTGGAACAAAGGTGCTGCTACCGCGAGAAATGTTAGGTTAGAGTTTCCCGAGGGGAACGATGTCGTAATCGATTCCGAAGTAACAGATAAATTCCCAATGGAAAGTTTAGAGAGGCACCAATCCGTAGAACTAATCGCGGCGGTACATATGCAAACCAAGAGAAAGCATGTTGTTCGGCTCATTTGGGAAGATGATGCAGAAGCGTACAATGAAAAGCTTTCCTACCCAACTTTGTAAAATACGTAACAAACGCAGGCACAGGGAAAGATTTCCCGTGCTTCGAGCGCCATACGGGGAGTGGCTAGCGGATTTTGATCCACATTTACTCCCCAATAACAATAACGTATTGATTTATATATATTTTTTACATTCTGTATCGGTAAGTAGCGCAACCAATAAAGTTATAAGTAAGATGGTGGATAACGTAACGGATAAGCCGTACTTACGTTAAGACGACAATTGTAAATAGAGAAGCGACCCAGTAATGAGCAAGCATTTTGAAATCATCGTCGGCACCATGTTAGGTGCCGCAGAATATGTGGCTGATGCCATTGCGGAAAAACTTGATGCGAGCGGGCACACCCACACTATTCACGCTGAACCAAATTTAGATGAGATTAAAACGGAATCAACGTGGATCGTGTGTACATCAACCCACGGTGCTGGCGAATTACCTGACAACATCCAGCCGTTCGCAAAACAGCTAGAGGACGCGGATTTAAGCGCAGTAAATGCCTATGTTATTGGGCTAGGTGACACCAG
>CEQI01011554.1_pt1 | contig 29073 bp, 22 predicted proteins | sample 531011 | NCBI WGS metagenome assembly CEQI01 (sample SAMEA2621204, study PRJEB7988) | marine metagenome | biome: marine biome (ENVO:00000447); feature: surface water layer (ENVO:00002042); material: "saline water (ENVO:00002010), including plankton (ENVO:xxxxxxxx)" | depth 5 m
GGCGGCAAGCCGGGCGGAGGCGGTGCGGAAGGTGCCGCTCGTCCAGGAGCCGTCGTCCCGCCGCGTCGCGCCTTCGGAGCGCGGGAAGAACTCGTACCAGGATCCGACGGCGGCGCGGTCGCGCTCGACGCGCAGCGGTTTCTGCTCGGAGACGCTGGAGAGCCAGGCGATCGGGCGGGTGCGGATGAGGCGCGTCAGGCGCGGCTCACGCGCGGCGGCGAGGCGCTCCTCCGGGGCGAGGCTGGTGTTCAGGAGCGTCGCGCGCGCCTCGACGCACGCCTTGGCGGTGCGGCCCGCGAGCAGCTCTGCACCCATCGCGAAGACCAGCTCGAGGTCTTGGCCGGCCGCGACCTTGATCTCGGCGTTGTGCAGCCAGGTGGCCCAGTCGTCGGTCCACGCCTTCACGCGCCAGAGCCAGGTTCCTTCGGCATCGAGGCGCACGTCGGCGCGCCAGCGGTCGGTTCCGGGGGCGACGCTGCGCATCCGATGGGTCTGCTGGCGGCCCTCCGGGTCGACGAGCACGAGGTCGACGCCGAGCTCGCCGTGGCCCTCGCGGAACGCGGTCGCCTCGAAGGGGACGACCTCGCCGCGAAACGCCTTGGCGGGCCAGCGCTCCTCCGGCTGCGCGGGCGCAAGGTCGCGAATCGGGATGCGTCCGATGCGCGCGCGGGGGTGCGCGGGGGACGGGGTTGACGCCGCGGTTGCCACGTTTCCCACCGTAGTGCCGGCGCCTTGGGAATCACGGTGCAGGATTCACGATCGGCGGGCGTGGCGCGCGGGGTGGTCACAGTTGTCTATCCCTCGAAATAATCCCGTGTACCCCGATCGCATGCCCGCTTCTTCACGAAAATACCTGGTCAGACCCCGATGGAACGACCTGTTGCCCCCCGCACTCGGGTCCCCCACAGTGGGGGCTGGTCGGGGGACAGATGCGAGTGCGCGCCGGGTCTAGCGTTCGGAGTGGGGGGAAACCTCGAGCGTTGTTCGGTTTCGCTGGACGGCGCATCAACCGAAAACCGAAACGTCTCGAGTACCGGGCGGCGCCGCGACCCTAGCGCGGTGTCGCCCGGCTTCCGGGCCACGAGTCCTGACCCGTGCTCCGGCCGGACTCAGTCGGATCGAACCCGAAAGGAACCCGAAATGAACAGCTTCGTCAAGGGCGGCATCGCCGCCGCGGCGGGACTCGCGCTTCTCCTGGGCGGCGCCGGCTCGCTGGCCTTCTGGAGCGACACCGAGTCGCTGAACGGCGGCACGGTCAACTCCGGAACGCTCGCGCTCACCTCGAACGCGGACGGCGCGTGGGACGAGACCATCACGAACATCGTGCCGGGCGACGTCATCACCTACACCGAGACCTTCGAGATCGAGGCCGTCGGTGACAACCTCGAGGCCGAGCTCACGACCAACATCGGCGACCTCACGGTGGGCATCACCGGGGTGGACGTCGCCGAGACCTTCACGCTGCTCGACTCCGGCTCCGACCCGGTCACCGCGACCGCGGGCGTCTACACGCTGAGCCCGGACACCTACACGCTGACGGTCCAGATCGTCGTCACCTTCCCGTGGGCGGAGACCGGCGGCATGGACTCGTCGCTCGACCTTGCCGACATCGAGATCGAGCTGACCCAGGTCTGACCCGATCGCACGGCACCAACTGTGGTGGGGAGTCGGCTCCCCGGCTCCCCACCACCCCGCTCCTCCAAGGTGGTGATCCCGATGTACACACCGCGCCCCTACTCGTGCCCGGTTCCCGGAGAGGACTCCTCGCGCCGGGCGTCGATGCGCATGCTGTGGGTCGCCACCCTCATCGTCGGCGTCGCCACCCTGAGCGGCGTCGGCCGCGCCGAGGGAACGCTCGCGGCCTGGACGGACGCCGAACCCGTTGCCTCCGGGGTCGTCACCTCCGGCAGCGCGGCGCTGTCGCTCAGCGGTTCGCTCAGCTCCGCCGGCTGGAGCAATCTGCTCGCCGGTGAATCGGTCCGCCAATCGATCTCGGTCACCAACACCGGAACCGTCGACCTGACACTCGATGCGAGCGCGACGCCGACCACCGGCGTCGAGATCCGCGTGGCGCGCGCGGCGTGCGGCGCCGCCCTCGGCGGAGCCACCGCCCAGTCGACCCCCACCGCGCTCGGGGCGCTCGCCGCCGGAGCGAGCACCACGCTCTGCGTGCAGGTCACCATCCCGTCGAGCGCCTCGCCGGGAGCCAGCACCGGCTTCACGCTCACCGTTCGCGGAGTCCAGTCGTGATCGGCCTCCGCGTCCGAGCGCTGCGGGGTCGCGCCGCGATCGTCGCGCTCGCCGTCGTAGGACTCCTCGCCGCGGGCACGACCGGGGCGTCGGCGGTCTGGACCGTCCAGCAGCAGACGTCATCGACCGCCTCGACCGCATCTCTGGGGCTCTCCCAGACCTGGCTCTCCGGGTCGAGCCTCGACCACACCTACGCGCCGACCGCGACCGACGCCGTCGGCTCGGTATCGCTCACCAATACGGGCTCGCGCGCCGGAACGGTGTCCGTCATCGTCGCGGCGACGTCGGGCCCGACTGCGCTGCGCTCCGCTGTCGCCGTCCAGGTGGGGATCGCCGCAACCTGTTCGACCGGCGGGTCGTTCACGTCGTCCAGCAGCGGCACTCTGGCGAGCGGCGTCACCTTCACCACAACGCTTGCCGCGGGGGCGAGCGTCACGGTGTGCACTCGCACCTCGATGACGGCCCTCGGCATTGCCGCGAACGGCGGCAGCACGGTCGCGGGAAGCGTCGCGGCCAGCATCCAGATGGGAACCTGGTCCGCGAGCGCCGCGCCCACCGCATTCGGCCAGGCGGTGCTGCTGTCGCCGGCGACGGTCGACCCGACCGGCTGGTACTGGCTGTGGGCGGAGCGCGACTCCACTCGCTGCATCGAAGCACTCAACCCCGCGCAGCCGTCCATCCAATCGTGCGCGGACCTTGGATCGGCGACGCCGTCGCAGGAGCTCTGGCAGTTCGCCACGACGACCCCGGGGTACTTCAACGTCGTGGGGAAAACGGACACCACGAAGGCGTGGGCGTTCTCGACCGCGAAATCCGGCCAGGCCCTCAAGCTCGACAACAAGAGCCACAAGATCGCCGAGTTCAATTTCATTGCCCTCACCGACGGCGCTGTGCAGCTCGAGGTGCACGACGCGCCCGGTCTGTGCCTCCAAATCAGCAACGCCGCTCCCGTCGCGGGCTCGCCGCTTCACCTGGCGACCTGCGACTCGAGCGTGACCGCCCAGAAGTTCCGGCTGCAGCGCTACATCGAGCCGATCAGCGCGTCCCGGTCGTCGGCGTCGAGCGATTCCTCGAAGTCGAGCGCGACCGCAGAGCCGACCGCGGAGCCGACCGCGGAGCCGACCGCAGAGCCGACAGCAGAGCCGACAGCAGAGCCGATCGCGACGCCGATGCATCCGGAGGTCGACACCGCGTCGAGCTTCACCTGCACTGCTCCGTCCACGACCGCGATGCAGCACTCGATCGACTCGGGGCTCTGGACGGCCACGGGCGCGGGGACGATGCTCGGCGACTCCGCCACGGGTCGCGTGGACTGCGGGTGAGCATCATGCCCGTCACGCTCCCGGCTCGCAGCCCGCGCCGCGCGTTCCCGCGAGAGATGCTCGGGGCCATCGCGGGCGCCGTCGCTGTCGCCGTCGTGCTCACGCCGCTGGCTCCCGCGGCGGCGAGCGCCGCCCCGTCCGCCGCTCAGCTGGAGATCAGCATCGGCGGCGGCGAGTTCGTCTCCGACGTCGACGGAGCGCTGTTCGCCGAGACGCCGACCCTCGTGCCGCATGCGCAGGCCGAGGCCGAGTTCAGCGTGCGCAACGCGTCCGAATCGGATGGAGTGCTGTCGATCGCGCTGGCCGGCGCCCGGTGGAGCGACCTCGACTTCGCGCGCGAGCTTCGCGTCCAGGCCACGGCGCGGACGTTCTCCGGATCCGCGCAGCGCCTGAGCTCCGCGGCGGACTGCGTCACCCTGGTCACGGGGATCCCGCTGCCGGTGGGCGCGACCGTGCCGGTGCTGATCGAGCTTCGACTGGGCGAGTTGGAGGACCTCGTCGGGCAGGGCGCGAGCGCGACGTTCGATCTGGCCGTGACGCTGACCAGCGATGCTCGCGCGGACTCGGTGTGCGGGGCGGAACCGGACCTGGTGATCCCCGTCGTGCCGGATGACACAGCCGAGGCCAACCCCGTCCCGCGCGCGCCCCGGGAGGGTCGAGGCCTGCCGTGGTCGACGGTGGCGCTGAACACGATGTCCGACTGGTTCGCCCAGTTCATCGTCATCGCCGGGGGCGCGTTCTCCGGAATCCTGCTGTGGATCGTCATTCGGCGGCACCGCCGCACCGAGGAGGCATCGTCATGACCGCAACTCTGGAACGTCCCGCGACGACGCGCTCGCCGCGCAGCGGCGCGCCCCGGCCGGCGCCCGAGCGCATCCCGCTCGGCGAGCGCAGCCTCGGCTCGCTCGTCCTCCTCGGGCTGAGCGCCGGGTTCTTCGCGCTCGTCCTGCTGCTCGGCGTCATCGCCGTCGGGGTGCCCGCGGTCACCGGATCGACGCCGATGACGATTCTGACCGGATCGATGAACCCGACCTACCCGCCCGGCACGCTCGTGATCGTGCGACCCACCGCGGTCGACGACATCCGGATCGGCGACGCGCTCACCTACCAGCTGCGCTCCGGCGAGCCCGAGCTGGTGACGCACCGCGTGGTCGCGATCTCCCATTCCGGCGGCGAGATCCGATTCACCACGCAGGGCGACGCGAACTCGGTGGCCGACCCGGAGCCGGTGCGCGAGGTGCAGATCCGAGGGACGGTCTGGTACAGCATCCCGTACCTCGGCTGGGTCAACACGCTGGTCGGCGGGGAGCAGCGCGAGGCCATCGTCACGGTGCTCGCGCTGGGGCTGTTCGGCTACGCGGGCTATTCGATCGCACGGGGGGCGGCCGCGACCGTCCGCCGTCCACGCCTGCGGGGGGCAGGTTCCGCGGCGGCGGAGGGTCCGGCGCGGCGGAACTGAGACGTAACCGCGCGGACATGTCGCTCACCTAGAGTGACGCCGTGAAGGCCATCCGTCGGTTTACCGTTCGCACCGTCGTTCCCGAGTCGCTCGGCGCACTCGACGAGCTCGCCGCCAATCTGCGCTGGTCGTGGCATCGGCCCACGCAGGAGCTGTTCCGCGACATCGCGCCCGAGCTCTGGGAGAGCTCGCGGAAGGATCCGGTCGCCCTGCTCGGCGAGGTCGGCCGCGAACGCCTCGACGAGCTCGCGGCCGACGAGGCCTTCATCTCCCGGGCGCAGCACCTCGCGCAGGAGCTGCGCGACTACTTGACCGCGCCGCGCTGGTACCAGTCCCTCGGCGACGACCTGCCCGCGTCGATCGCCTACTTCTCGCCCGAGTTCGGCATCGCGGCGGCGCTCCCGCAGTACTCCGGAGGGCTCGGCATTCTGGCCGGCGACCATCTCAAGTCCGCCTCCGACCTCGGCGTTCCGATCCTCGGGGTCGGCCTGTTCTACCGGGCCGGCTACTTCCGCCAGTCGATCTCACGCGACGGCTGGCAGCAGGAGTCGTACCCGGTCTCCGACCCCGACGGACTGCCGATGGCGCTCATGCGCCGACCGGACGGGACAGCCGCGACGGTCACGCTCGCGCTGCCGGAAGGGCGCGTGCTCAAGGCGAGGATCTGGCGCCTCGCGGTGGGGCGGGTGACTCTGCTGCTGCTGGACACCGACACCGCCGAGAACGAGCCCGAGCTGCGCGGGGTCACCGACCGGCTCTACGGCGGCGGCGGCGAGCACCGGCTGCTGCAGGAGCTGCTGCTCGGCATCGGGGGAGTCCGCGCGATCAAGCGCTACGCCGAGATCACCGGCGCACCCCTGCCGGAGGTGTTCCACATGAACGAAGGGCACGCGGGCTTCCAGGGGCTGGAGCGCATCAGCGACCTCATCGGCGAGGGGCTGACCTTCGAGGCCGCGCTCGAAGCGGCGCGTGCCGGCACGGTCTTCACCACTCACACCCCGGTGCCCGCCGGGATCGACCGCTTCGACGCGGGCCTGCTGGCCCGCTATCTGTCGAGCGAGCTGCTTCCCGGCGTCGACCCCGCCGCGGTGCTGGCGCTCGGCACCGAGGAGCAGGGCGAGGCACCCGGCACCTTCAACATGGCGGTGATGGGACTGCGGCTCGCGCAGCGGGCGAACGGAGTCTCCCAGCTGCACGGGGCCGTCAGTCGCGGGATGTTCGGGGCGCTCTGGCCCGACTTCGATGCGGCCGACGTGCCGATCGGCTCGGTGACCAATGGCGTGCACGCGCCCACCTGGACGGACCCGGCGGTGCGCGCGCTCGCCGAGTCGCGGCTCGGCACCGCCGACACGACCGCGTGCGACTGGGCGGGTGCGGCTGTCAGCGACGCCGAGATCTGGGAGCTGCGCCGTCATCTGCGCGCGCAGCTCGTGGCGGACGCCCGGCGTCGGGTCGCGGCCGAGTGGGCCGAGCTCCATCCCGGCGCCGACGGGCCGAGCTGGCACGAGACGCTGCTGAGCCCCGAGGTGCTCACCGTCGGGTTCGCTCGCCGCGTGCCCACCTACAAGAGGCTGACGCTGATGCTGCACGATCCGGAGCGGCTGCGGGCGCTGCTGACGCATCCGGAGCGCCCGATTCAGCTGGTCGTCGCGGGCAAGTCGCATCCGGCCGATGACGAGGGCAAGCGGCTGATCCAGCGGCTGGTCGAGTTCTCTCAGGAACCCGCGGTGCAGGGGCGCATCGTGTTCCTGCCCAACTACGACATCGGCATGGCGCAGCTGCTCTACCCGGGGTGCGACGTCTGGCTGAACAACCCGCTGCGCCCGCTCGAGGCGTGCGGCACCTCCGGGATGAAGGCGGCGCTCAACGGAGTGCTCAACCTGTCGATTCTCGACGGCTGGTGGAACGAGTTCTACGACGGCGACAACGGCTGGGCGATCCCCTCGGCGGTCAGCGCGGGCGATGCGGCCGAGCGCGACGCGCTCGAGGCGGCAGCGCTCTACGACCTGCTCGAGCACCAGATCGCGCCGCGGTTCTACGATCGCGGCCCCGAGGGCGTGCCGGCGAAGTGGGTCGGCGACATCCGCCACACCCTCGCGACGCTGTCGCCGGCACTGTCGGCGGACAGGATGGTGCGCGAGTACGTCGAGTCCTACTATCTGCCCGCTGCGCGAGCCGAGCGTGCGGTGAGCGCGGACGGGTTCGGCCCGGCCGCCGAGCTCGCCGCGTGGAAGCGGCGCGTGCGCACCGCCTGGCCAGGGGTCTCGGTGGTGCATGTCGAATCGGGTGGGGTCGAATCGAATCCGCACGTGGGGGAAACCCTGCAGGTGCGCGCCACCGTCGCGCTCGGCGAGCTGAGCGCCGACGACGTGAAGGTCGAGCTCATCTCCGGCCGCGCCCAGGAGGGCGATGAGCTGAGCGACACCTCGCGGCTGGCGCTGACGCTCGAGTCGGCGGCGCCCGGCGAGCCGTCGATCTGGACGGGTCGGGTCGCCCTCGAGCGCGCGGGCAGCTTCGGCTACACGGTGCGCGTGGTGCCGCGCCACGCTCTGCTGGCGACTCCCGCGGAGCTCGGCGTGGTGGCGGTCGCCTAGGCGTGTCGGCGGGGCGAAGCCTTGTATCGTGGCGAGCGAGGGAGCGCTCCCTCGCGCCGTGCAGGGGATTCGCTCGGATCGCGCGAATTTCCCCAATGAATTGAAAAATTGTCCTAGGCTGGGGCACGACCAGCTCCGGATGTCCCGCTGCGGCGACATCGACGCGATTCCCGAGGGGTGGATGAAGTGCCAAGCGCGCGCAACCAGAACTCGCACCCCGCCGCCTCGCGTCGTGGAACGAACCTCCCCGCGATGGGGGACTTCAACCAGTCCGTCATCCTCGACGCGATCCGGCGGGCCCGCACGGGTCTGAGCCGCGTCGAGCTCGCCTCCTCCACCGGGCTCTCCGCCCAGACCATCTCGAACATCTGCCGACGGCTGCTGGAGAAGGGCCTCATCGAGGAGGCTGGCAAAGAGATCAGCGGCCCGGGGAAGCCGCGCACGATGCTGCGGCTCAATCCGACCGGGCGATTCGCGCTCGGGGTCCACCTCGACCCGACGGTCACGACCTTCGTCATGCTCGATCTGACCGGCTCCATCGTGGCCCGCTCGCGTCGACCCACGCCGACGTCGAGCGACCCGGGCGTGATCATCGCGAGCCTCGTCGCCGAGCTGGACGAGCTCGTCGCGATCTCGGGCGTCGACCGCGAGCGGATCGCGGGCGTCGGGATCGCCGCTCCCGGCCCGATCGACAGCCTCAACGGCGTCGTGGTCAATCCGCCCCACCTCGCCGGGTGGCGCGATGTCCCGCTGCGCGATGCGCTCGCCCGCGGCACCGGTCTTCCCGTCATCCTCGACAAGGACGTCACGGCCGCCGCCATCGCCGAGATGTGGGCGGGGGGCCCCAGCGGCTCCGGCAGCTTCATCTTCTTCTACATGGGCACCGGAATCGGCGCCGGCCTCGTCGTGCACGATGACGTGGTGCGGGGCAGCTCCGACAACGCGGGCGAGATCGGCCACATCGTGACCGACCCGGACGGACCGGAGTGCTTCTGCGGCCTGCGCGGCTGCGTTCTGGTCGCCTGCATGCCGCAGGCCCTCGTGCTGGAGGCCGAGCAGGCCGGGGTCTTCCCGCCGGCGACCGGCGGCCTGGACAACTACACCGTCGACGCGCGGTTCACTCAGCTGTGCGAGGCCTCGGCAGCGGGTGACGCGACCGCGCGGGAGATTCTCGACCGCTCGGCCGTGCGGATGACCACTGCGATCGCCGTGATCGCGAACCTCCTCGATGTCGACCACGTCGTCTTCGGCGGGCCGTTCTGGGAGCGACTCTCGGCGCACTACATGCGCAGCGTTCCGGACCTGCTCGGCGAGCGGCTCGCCGCCCGCAGCGTTCATGACGTCGCCGTGATGGGCACCGGCATCGGCGAGGATGTCGCCGCCGTGGGGGCGGCGTGTCTGGTGCTGAACCGGGGGCTCGCCCCGAACCCGAAGGCGCTGATGCTCGCATGAGCGGCGCGGCATCGTCCACCGTGGAGCGAAGGAGCACCATGCGAACCACCACCCGACTCGGCGCTGCGGCGCTCGCGATGGGCTCCCTGCTCGGGGTCGCCGGCTGCACGCCCACCGCCGACGATGGCACCGCGGTCCTGAAGGTCACCTACATCAAGACCGACGCCTTCACTGCTCTGGATACGCTCTTCACCCACGTCAAGGCCGAGTTCGAGGCCGCGCACGAGGGCGTCACGGTCGAGCTTCTCCCGGTTGCCGGAACCGACAGCGATTACACCACCAAGCTCGCCCTCTCGCACCGCTCGCCGGAGACCGCGCCGGACGTCTTCTACGAGGACACGATGGCGCTGCGCGCTGACGTCGACGCGGGATTCCTGCTGAACCTCGACTCGCACGTCGCGGGGTGGGACGACTGGGCCCAGTTCGATGACTCCGCCAAGGCGGCGGGCGCGGGCGACGACGGCAGCATCTACGCCGTCTCACTCGGAACCGACACCCGGGCGATCTGGTACCGGACCTCCGTCTTCGAGGCCGCCGGAATCGCCGTTCCGTGGGAGCCGAAGACCTGGCAGGACATTCTGGATGCCGCCGCCGCGATCACGGCCACGCAGCCGGACGTCGTGCCGTTCAACCTGTACGCGGGCACGGCGACGGGTGAAGGCTCGAACATGCAGGGCTTCTATCAGCTGCTCTACGGCACCGAACTCGGCTCCGATGCGCTCTACGACCGGGCGACCTCCCGCTGGGTGGTCGGATCGGCGGGATTCGTCGAATCGCTCGAGTTCGTCGAGACGCTCTACGCCGAGGGCTACGCGCTCAGCGTCGCCGAGGCGCTCGACGGCAACATCTGGCAGGAGGTGTTCGGAACCATGTTCCCCGACGGCACACTCGGGGCGACGGTCGAGGGCTCCTACACGCCGTCGTTCTGGATCGAGGGCGGCTCGTTCGAGTGGCCCGAGTACGCCGAGGAGATGGCGACCGCAGCCTTTCCCACCCAGCACGGGCAGGAACCCGGCGGCGTCAGCATGTCGGGCGGCTGGACGCTCGCGATCGGCGCGCAGACCGAGCACCCCGACCTGGCCTTCGAGTTCCTCACGATGGCGCTGAACTTCGAGAACTCGCTGGCCTACGTCAACGAGAACTCCCAGATCGCGGTGCGCGCCGACGTCGCCGCGGACCCCAGCTACACCGCGGCCAACCCCTTCGTCCAGGACGTCACCGACCTGGTGGCGGTGACGCACTTCCATCCCGCAACCGCCGAGTACGCACAGATCTCGGTCGAGATCCAGAAGGCGACCGAGGCCGTGCTCACGGGAACCGCCACGCCTGCCGAGGCGGCGGCGGCATACGACGCCGCGGTCGAGTCGATCGTGGGCGCCGACCGCGTCATCAACAAGGGATAGGTCGCCTCGGTCATCCGAGCGACCGCCCGCGAGCGATCAGAAAGAGCCGAATCGTGACGGTGGCACTCCGGCGCAGAGCGGTGCGGACGCTTCCGCTCGTGCCCGCAGCGATCCTGATGGGCATCTTCCTGCTGGGCCCGATCGCATGGTCCCTCTACGGCTCGCTGACCGACGCGGCGCTCACCGGCCGCGCCGCGGCCGACCCGCAGTGGGTCGGACTCGAGAACTACGCGCGGCTCCTCTCCGACCCCGTCTTCCCGCAGTCCGTCGGACTGACCGTGCTGTTCACCCTGGTCTCGGCGGTGCTCGCCCAGACGATCCTGGGCCTCGGAGTGGCGGTGATCATGACCCGCGCGAGTGCGCGGCTCGGCGCGGTCGTCGCGACCGTGATCGTGGCGGCGTGGATCCTGCCGGAGCTCGTCGCGGCGTTCGTCGCCTACGCGTTCTTCAGCCAGGACGGCACCCTCAACCAGCTCCTCGCCCTGCTGGGGCTGGAAGGCCCGAATTGGCTGTTCGGCTTCCCGATGATCGCGGTCATCATCGCCAACATCTGGCGCGGCACGGCGTTCTCGATGATGATCTACCAGGCCGCCCTCGACGATGTGCCGCGCGACATCATCGAGGCGGCGATGCTCGACGGCGCGAACGGGGCGAAGCGCCTGCTCCACGTGACCCTGCCGATGATCCGGCAGACGATCACGACCACGCTCATGCTGATCACGCTGCAGACGCTCTCGGTCTTCACGCTGATCTGGGTGATGACGGCGGGCGGGCCCGGCAACGCCAGCACGACCTTGCCCCTCTACGCGTTCAAGGAGGCGTTCCGCTTCGGCAACATCGGCTACGGCACGGCCATCGCGACCGTGATGCTCGTCGTCGGGGCCATCTTCGCGGTCGTCTACATCCGGGCGCTGCGAGCCCCCCGGGAGCGCATCGCATGAGCGCCCCCGCCGCCGTGCGGCCTTCCGCCGAGCGCCCGCACCCGAGGTCCGCTCCTCGGGCGCGCTCCGTCGCCTCGCCGTCGAAGCGGACCGTCGCCGTCGTCGCGAACGCCTCGCTGCTGCTCGTCGCGCTCTGCTTCGCCCTCCCGTTGGCCTGGCTCGTGTTCGCCGCCTTCGACGGCGCGAGCACCTATCAGACGCGGCTGCCGACCGAGCCGACGCTCGACAACTTCACGGCCGTGCTGACGCCCGAACTGACCTTCCTGCCGATGTGGAACAGCCTCGTCATCTCCGTCTCCACGGCCGTGCTGACAGTCGTTCTGGCGCTGCTCGCGGCCTACCCGCTGTCGCGCTGCCAGGCCCGCTTCACCCGGTCGTTCATGTACGTCGTGCTGTTCGGCACCTGCCTTCCGATCACCGCGATCATGGTGCCGGTGTACGCGCTGTTCGTCGCGCTGCACCTCCTCGACTCGATGGTGGGAACCGTGGCGTTCCTGGCCGCCACGTCGCTGCCCGTCGCGATCTACATGGCCAAGAACTTCATGGACTCGGTTCCGATCGAACTCGAGGAGGCGGCCTGGATGGATGGCGCCTCGGCGATGCGCGCCCTGCGCACGATCGTGGTCCCGCTCATGCGCCCCGGCATCGCGGTCATCTCGATCTACGTGTTCTTCGCGGCCTGGGGCAACTTCTTCGTGCCGTTCGTGCTGCTGCTCTCGCCCAGCAAGCAGCCCGCCGCGATCAGCATCTACAGCTTCTTCGGGCAGTACGGCACGGTCGCCTACGGCCAACTGGCCGCGTTCTCGCTGATCTACGCAGTGCCGGTGATCTTCCTCTACGTTCTGGTCGCGCGCGGCATCGGCGGATCCTTCGCCCTCGCCGGTGCGGTGAAGGGCTGAGGGATGCACCGACTCGTCCGCCGCCCGACCCCCACCACCGGGAGCACGCATGCATGACAACCGAGGCCTCGTCGAAGCGCGAATCGAGCGCTTCACCCGGGAGCGTCTGATTCCGGCGCTCTACCGCGACCGCGCTCCGCTGACGATCTCGGCGTGGGAGGTCCCCGACGAGCCGGTTCCGTTCGCCGAGGCGCGCGAACAGGAGTTCCGCGCGTTCGCCGTCGGGTCGTCGTGGGGGCGACCGTGGAGCACCGTCTGGTTCCACGCCACGGGGGAGGTGCCCGCGGCGTGGACCGCCGACGGCACGCGAGCCGAGATCGTCGTCGACCTCGGCTACGACCGCACCACGCCCGGCTTCCAGGCCGAGGGGATGGCATACCGCCCCGACGGTTCGATCATCAAGGCGATCGAACCGCTCAACAGCTACCTCCCCGCCGGTTCGGCCGGCACTCCGATCGACGTCTATCTCGAGGCGGCGGCGAACCCGAACGTCGCGGGCGACTTCACGTTCGCGCCGACCCTCTTGGGGGAGAAGTCGACGGCCGGGCAGGGGCACGCCTACGTGCTGCGGAGCCTCGAGCTCGGACTGCTCGATGTGACCGTCTGGGAGCTGATCCAAGACGTCTGGACGCTGACCGGATTGATGCGCGAGCTTCCGGCCGAGCTTCCTCGTCGCGCCGAGATCCTGCACGCGCTCGACCGGATGGTCGATGCGGTCGACCCGCACGACGTCGCCGGCACCGCCGCTGCGGGGCGCGCGGCCCTGGCCGCGGTTCTCGCGCGCCCTGCCTCCGCGAGCGCGCACCGGCTCTCCGCGGTCGGGCACTCGCATCTGGATTCGGCCTGGCTGTGGCCGGTGCGCGAGACGGTGCGCAAGGCGGCCCGAACGTTCTCGAACGCGCTCGCGCTGATGGAGGAGGATCCGAGCTTCAGCTTCGTCGCCTCCAGTGCGCAGCAGTACGCCTGGGTGCAGCAGCACTACCCGGAGCTGTTCGAGCGACTGAAGGCGCAGGTGGCGGCCGGCCGCTTCGTCCCGGTCGGCGGCATGTGGGTGGAGTCCGACACGAACCTGCCGGGCGGTGAGGCGATGGCGCGGCAGTTCGTCGCGGGCAAGCGGTACTTCATCGAGCAGCTGGGCGTCGAGCCGCGCGAGGTCTGGCTGCCGGACTCGTTCGGCTACTCCGCATCCCTGCCGCAGATCGTCGCGGCCGCCGGATCGCAGTGGTTCCTGACGCAGAAGATCTCCTGGAACGAGACCAACCGGATGCCGCATCACACCTTCTGGTGGGAGGGCATCGACGGAACGCGGGTGTTCACGCACTTCCCGCCGGTCGACACCTACAACTCGGACGTCTCCGGCGGCGAGCTCGCCAAGGCCTCGCGCCAGTACGCGGAGAAGGGCGTCGGCACGATGTCGCTGCTTCCCTACGGCTGGGGCGACGGCGGCGGCGGCCCGACCCGCGAGATGCTCGCGGCGATCGCCCGCACCGCCGACCTGGAAGGCTCGCCGCGGGTGAGCATCGCGACGCCGCGGGAGTTCTTCGCCGCGGCCGAGGCCGAGTACCCGGAGGCGCCGGTCTGGTCGGGCGAGCTCTATCTGGAGTTCCACCGCGGAACCTACACCTCGCAGGCGCGGACCAAACGGGGCAACCGGCGCAGCGAGCACCTGCTGCGCGAGGCGGAGCTGTGGGCGACCGCGGCCGCCCTCGGCGGGCTCGACTACCCCTACGACGAGCTCGAGACCGTGTGGCACACGGTGCTGCTGCAGCAGTTCCACGACATCCTGCCCGGCTCCTCCATCGCCTGGGTGCACGAGGAGGCCGAGCGGAACTACGCGGAGGTCGCGCGCGTGCTCGAGGCGATCATCGCGCGCTCGATCGCCGCGCTCGCGGGGCAGGGCGACGTGCCGCTGACCTTCAACGCCGGGCCGTTCGCGCGCGACGGCGTGCCCGCGCACGGTGCCGCCGTTGCGGTCGTCGCCGATTCCGGCGCCGTGGCACGCGTGGGAGACGAGCACGTGCTCGACAACGGGCGGGTGCGCGTGCGCGTGGACTCGCGCGGACTCGTGACGTCGATCCTCGACCTCAACGCCGACCGCGAGGTCATCCCCGCGGGCGCGGCCGCGAACCTGCTGCAGCTGTTCCGCGACACCCCCAACCAGTGGGATGCCTGGGACATCGACGAGAGCTATCGACGCGGCGGGCGCGATCTGACCGAGGTGGATGCGATCGACGTCACCGAGGACGGCCGGGGCGTTCGCGTCGCGCGCTCCTTCGGCAGCTCCAGCGTGGTGCAGGAGCTGCGCCTGCTCGGCGACTCGACGACGCTCGAGATCGACACCGTGGTCGACTGGCACGAGACCCAGAAGCTGCTCAAGCTCGCCTTCCCGCTTGACGTGCACGCCGACCGGGCGGCGTCCGAGATCCAGTTCGGCCACATCCACCGGCCCACCCACGCCAACACATCCTGGGATGCGGCCCGGTTCGAGACCGCGGCGCACCGCTGGGTGCACGTGGGGGAGCCGGGCTACGGGGTCGCGATCAGCAACGACGCCAGCTACGGCCACGACATCCGCCGCACCGAGCCGCCGCGCGCGCCGGCGGCCGGCGGGGCGAGCGGTGGCGGGGTGGCCAGTGCTGGGACGGCCATGGTGGCGCGTGTGTCGCTGCTGCGGGCACCGCTGTTCCCCGACCCGGGCTCCGATCAGGGGCGGCACGAGTTCCGGGTGGCGGTCTCGGTGGGCGCGGGCATTCCGGACGCCGTCGAAGAGGGCTATCGCATCAACCTGCCGCTGCGCACCGTCAGCGGGGAGTCTCCCGTCGCCCCGCTCGTCTCGGTGAGCTCGCCGGCGATCGTGGTCGAGGCGGTCAAGCTCGCCGAGGACCGCTCGGGCGACGTGATCGTGCGGCTCTACGAGGCGCACGGCGGCCAGGCGCGCGGAGAGCTGCGCACCGGCTTCGACTGGGCCGAGGTCAGCGAGACCGACCTCCTCGAGCGGGCCATCGACGCGCGGGCGGTCAGCGCGGCGGAGGAGGGCGCGGATGCGGCGGGCGCGGCGGCGGGGGGCTCGGTGGCGCTCGCGCTGCGGCCCTTCCAGCTCGTCACGCTGCGCTTCCGTCGCCCGGCGCGCTCGGCGGCGCGCTAGGCGGCGCGCCGGGTCACGGGCGGTCGGCGCGGACGCTCAGCGCGCGATGTCGGCGATCAGGGCGTTCGTGATCCGCTGCAGGTCGGCGGGGGCGAGCTCGATGTCGAAGCCGCGGCGACCGCCGCTGACGAAGATCGTGTCGAACAGCTCCACGGTCTCGTCGAGGACCGTCGGCAGCGCGGTCTTCTGGCCGACCGGGCTGATCCCGCCGACCAGATAGCCGGTCTTGCGCTCGGCGAGCGCGGGATCCGCCATCACCGCCTTCTTCCCACCGAGCGCGGCGGCGAGCGCCTTCAGGTCGAGCTTGCCGCTGACCGGCACCACGGCGACGGCGAGTCGCCCGTCGACCTCGGCGAGAAGCGTTTTGAACACCAGATCCGAGTCGAGTCCGAGCTGCTCGGCGGCCTCGGTCCCGAAGTCGCGCGAGGCGGGATCGTGCGTGTACGGGTGCTCGCGGAACTCGATGCCGGCGGCGCGCAGCGCCACGGTGGCGGGAGTGCTCACGCCGATCCTCAGCCCGCGCCGATGGTGGTCGGCAGCAGCGTCGTCAGGCCGACGACGAGCCAGATGAGCATCCAGCCGAAGAAGCTGAGACCGCCGATCACGACACCCGCGATCGCGATGCCGCGGCCGGTGCGCGCCGAACCCGCGGCGGCGAGTCGACGCGCGCGGGGAAGCGCCAGCAGCGACACGATGGCCCCCGCCAGGCTCAGCAGGCCGAAGACGCTCATCACGATGCCGACCAGCGACATCACGAATCCGACGGTGGCGAGCTGGTTCGGGTTGGCGGTGGTGGACCGGCCGCCGAAGCCGGCCCCCGACGCGCCGCCCCAGGTCGTGCTGCGCGGACGCGTGCGCGCGCCCCACGGCGACCCGGTCGAGGCTCCGGCTCCGGTGCTCGAGCCGCTCGAGCGCGCGTACGGGTTCGGGCGGGCCGAGCGGGTCGGCGCCGCGATCACCGTGGGGGTCAGGTGCGGCGCGTCGTGGGGGCGGCGCTTGCTCGTCCAGGCATGGCCATCCCACCAGCGATCCTGGCCGGTCCGGTCGGGGTCCGGATACCAGCCTGCGCCGGTGGTTCCGGGGCCGTCAGTCATGCTTCGAGGGTACCGAGCGTGCGGCGCCGGCGCCTGTCAGTGCCCTCGGCGTCGGCGCATCCGCCGTCAGTCGTGCGCCCGGAACAGCTTCATCGAGGTGGGGCCGACCTCGAGGTCGTGGCCGGGCACGAACTCCTCGGCGCGATCGGCGACATCCTCGTGGACGGAGTCCCAGAGCAGCGTGTAGCCGTTCACCCCCTCGTGCTCGGGCAGGGTCACCGTCACGTCGGTCTCGAGACCGTGCACGACCAGCAGGATCCGATTCGACGACTCGTGCTCGGGGGTGGACGCCGCCAGGTACTGCAGGGTGCGCTCGGCGGGGGAGTCCCAGTCCGCCTCGCTCATCGCGAGGCCCTGCTTGTTGTACCAGTCCATCTGCGAGGCGCTCGGCGTGGTCTCGCCCCAGCGGCCGAAGCGCACCGGCCGCAGCGCCGGGTTCTCACGTCGCAGTCGCGTCAGCTCGCGCACCACGGCATGGAGCTCCTGCTGCCAGGGCTCACGGTCCCAGGCCATCCAGGTCAGCTCGCTGTCGTGGCAGTAGGCGTTGTTGTTGCCGCGCTGGGTGCGCCCGAACTCGTCGCCCGCGGTGATCATCGGCACGCCCGCGCTCAGCAGCAGGGTGCCGAGCAGATTGCGGATCGCGCGGCGGCGCGTGCGCAGGATCTCCGGATCGCTCGTGCGGCCCTCGACGCCGTGGTTGAAGGACTTGTTGTCGTTCGAGCCGTCGCGGTTGTCCTCGCCGTTGCCCAGGTTGTGCTTGTCGTTGTAGGCGACCAGGTCGGCGGCGGTGAAGCCGTCGTGCGCGGTGATGAAGTTGACGCTCGCGAGCGGACCGCGCTCGATCGAGAAGACGTGATTCGATCCGGCGAGGCGGCGGGCGAGCGAGCCGATGCCCTCGCTCGGGAGGCCGTCGGTGTGGCGCGCGGCGGCGATGTCGCGCAGCCAGAAGTTGCGCATCCGGTCGCGGTAGCCGTCGTTCCACTCCGAGTAGCCGTCGGGGAAGTTTCCGACCTGCCAGCCGCCCAGCCCCACATCCCAGGGTTCGGCGATCATTTTCACGTCGCGCAGCGCCGGGTCGTCGATGATGGCGGTCAGCAGCGGGTGGTCGCGCTGAAACTCGACGTCGCCGTCGCGGCCCAGGGTCGCGGCGAGGTCGAAGCGGAAGCCGTCGACCTGGACGTCGTTGGCCCAGTAGCGCAGCGAGTCCAGCACCAGGCGCTGCGCGACCGGGTTCGAGAAGTCGAGCGTGTTGCCGCATCCGGTGACGTCGATGTAGTGACCGCGCTCGTCCTGCCGGTAGTAGCTGGCGTTGTCGAGACCGCGGAAGCTCGAGGTCGGGCCGCCCGGGCCCTCCTCGGCGGTGTGGTTGTAGACCACGTCGAGGATGACCTCGAGGCCCGCCTCGTGCAGCCGGCGCACCATGCCCTTGAACTCGCGCAGCACCGCGCCCGCGCCGCCGGTCTGCGCCGAGCGCGAGGCGTAGCCGGCGTGCGGGGTGAAGAAGTTGAGGGTGTTGTAGCCCCAGTAGTTGACCAGGCCCATCTTCTGCAGTCGCTCTTCGCTGACCGACTGGTGCACCGGCAGCAGTTCGACGGCGGTGATGCCGAGATCCTTCAGATAGGCGATCGTGCTGTCGTGGGCGAGGCCCGCGTAGGTGCCGCGCAGCTCCTCCGGGAGCTCGGGGTTCAGCTTGGTGAGGCCCTTGACGTGCGCCTCGTAGATCACGGTGTGATCCATCGGCACGCGGGGCTTCGCCACGCCGCCCCAGTCGAAGTCCTCGTCGGTCACGAACGAGCGCCACTCGCCCCGCGTGCTGCGCGCGAGTCCCCGCGCGTACGGGTCGATCAGGTCGCGCCCGGCGTCGAAGGCGTGACGCGGGCCGCTCGGTCCCGTCGCCCGCACCGAGTAGTAGGTGCCCGTCGTCAGCTCGGGGCTCGTCGCGCTCCAGACGCCGTCCGCATCGCGCACCATCGGCACGGTCGAGGTCACCCAGTCGCGATCGGTCGCGTCGAACAGACACAGCTCCAGCGCGGTCGCGTTCGCGCTCCAGACCCGAAGCTCGCCGCCGCCGTCGGCACGCCGCACACCCAGGGGCGCCGGGGTCGCGTGGGGTGACATGCGTTCTAGGTTAGGACCCATGGGCATCTATCTTGACCACGCGGCAACCGCTCCCATGCCGCCCGAGGTGCGGGCCGTGCTCCTGGATGCGCTCGGCGAGGTCGGGAACCCGTCGTCGATCCACGCCGCGGGTCAGCACGCCCGCGATGTGCTCGAGCACGGGCGCGAGCGCGTCGCCGCGGCGATCGGCGCGGATGCGGTCGAGATCGTGTTCACCGGGGGCGGCACCGAGGCCGTCAACCTGGGCGTCAAGGGCCTCTACTGGGCGCGCGCGCCGCGCCGGCGCATCCTGAGCACGCGGGCCGAGCACCACGCCACCCTCGACAGCGTGCAGTGGCTCGAGCAGCATGAGGGCGCCGAGCTCGAGTGGATCCCGGTCGACGAGCTCGGCCGCATCCGGCTGGATGCGCTGGAGGCGGCGCTCGCGCGCGACCCCGAGACGATCGCGCTCGTCACGGCGCTGTGGGCCAACAACGAGGTCGGCACGCGGCAGCCGGCGGAGGAGATCGTGGCGCTCGCCGCGGCGCACGGCGTGCCGGTGCACCTCGACGCCATCGCCGCCTTCGGCCAGGCGCCGATCGATGTGCGCGCGGTGCCGGCCGCGGCGGTGAGCGTCTCGGCGCACAAGATCGGCGGACCGGTCGGGATCGGCGCGCTCTACGTCGCCCGCTCGACGCTGCTGGAGCCGCTGCAGCACGGCGGCAATCAGCAGCGGGCCCGTTCGGGCACTCAGGACGCCGCGGGTGCGGCGGCCTTCGGGCTCGCCGCCGAGCTGGTCACCGCCGACCTCGGCTCGCGCGCCGCCGCGCTGGCGTCGCGACGCGATCGGCTGGTCGCGGGCATTCTCGACACCGTTCCCGGGGCCGCGCTGCGCGGCGACCCGGATCCCGCGGGCCGACTGGCGGGCAACGCCCACCTCACCTTCGAGGGCTGCGAAGGCGACTCCCTGCTGTTCCTGCTCGACCTCGAGGGCATCCAGGTGTCGACCGGCTCGGCGTGCCAGGCGGGCGTTCCCGAGCCCTCGCACGTCGTGCTCGCGATGGGCTTCGATGAGTCGACCGCACGCGGCGCGCTGCGCTTCACGCTCGGCGACGAGACCACCGACGCGGACATCGATCGGGTGCTCGCCGTTCTTCCTCGCGTGGTCGCGCAGGCGCGCGAGGCGGGGCTCGCGGGGCGCGCCCCGCGGTTGGGCGGCCCGCCGCGCTGAGGTGGCCCCGGCCGCCACCTCGCTCGCGCTGACCCCGCGGCGCTCGCCGCGGCACCGCACCGCCCCGGCACCGTCCCGGCCGGGCTCACCCGGTGCGTCAGGCCCAGCTCCCGTACCCTGGGGGCATGAAGATTCTTGCGGCGATGAGCGGCGGCGTCGACAGCGCCGTGGCGGCCGCGCGCGCCGTCGATGCCGGCCACGAGGTCGTCGGCGTGCACCTCGCGCTCAGCCGGCAGCGCGGCACGCTGCGGACCGGCTCCCGCGGATGCTGCACCGTCGAGGACGCGCTCGACGCGCGTCGCGCCGCCAACCTGCTGGGCATCCCGTTCTACGTCTGGGACTTCTCGGAGCGCTTCGCCGAAGACGTCGTCGACGATTTCATCGCCGAGTATCAGGCCGGCCGCACTCCGAACCCCTGCATGCGCTGCAACGAGCGCATCAAGTTCGCCGCGGTGCTCGAGAAGGCGCTCGCGCTCGGCTTCGACGCGGTCGTCACCGGGCACTACGCCGACATCCGGGAGGACGCCGAGGGCCACCGCGAGCTGCACCGCGCCGCCACCTGGGCGAAGGACCAGTCCTACGTGCTCGGGGTGCTGACCGCCGAGCAGCTCGCCCACTCGTGGTTCCCACTGGGGGCGACCCCGTCGAAGGACGAGGTGCGCGCGGAGGCCGCTCAGCGCGGGCTGACCGTCGCCAATAAGCCCGACAGCCACGACATCTGCTTCATCCCCGACGGCGACACACGTGGCTGGCTCGCCGAGAAGGTCGGCGCCGAGGAGGGCGACATCCTCGATCGCGAGGGCAACCGTCTCGGATCGCACGCGGGTGCGGCTGCCTTCACCGTGGGTCAGCGCAAGGGCCTCAACATCGGATACCCGAGCCCGGACGGCCGTCCCCGATTCGTGCTCGAGGTGCGCCCGAAGACCAACGAGGTCGTGGTCGGCCCGAAGGAGGCGCTGGCGATCTCGGAGCTCGCCGGTGTCAAGCACACCTGGGCGGGTCAGCCGCCGGCGGATGCGGAGAGCTGGTTCGACTGCGAGGTGCAGGTGCGCGCGCACGGCGACCCGGTCGCGGCCGAGGCGCGGGTCGTGCGCGGCGACGGAGATGCTGCCGATGAACTCGTGGTGCGGGTGCGCGAGCCGCTCGAGGGCGTGGCCCCCGGGCAGACGGCGGTGCTCTACGTCGGCACCCGCGTGCTCGGGCAGTGCACGATCGACCGCACCGTGAGCGCGGTGCCGGTCGGGGCGGGCGCCCCCGTCTCCTAAGGCACAGACCGCGCGAGCGTCGGCCCTCGGATCTAGGCTGTGAGCGTGGCAGACGAGCTGGAAACGACCGACGTCGAGAGTCTGAGCCGGGAGGCGGCGCGCGACGAGGCCGCCGCGCTCACCGAGCGCATCCTGGCGCTGCGCGAGGACTACTACGCGCACGATGCAGCCGTCTCGAGCGACGCCGAGTACGACGCGCTCATGCACCGGCTCGAGGCGATCGAGCACGCCTTCCCCGAGCTGCAGGGGCAGGACAGTCCGACGCAGACGGTCGGCGGGCGCGCGCAGACCTCGTTGTTCGATCCGGTCACCCACGCCGAGCGCATGCTGAGCCTCGACAACGTCTTCAGCCGTGACGAATTCCTCGACTGGGCGGCGCGGGTGGAGCGCCTCGCCGGCCGGCGCATCCAGTACCTCTGCGAGCTGAAGATCGACGGGCTCGCGCTCAACCTGCGCTACGAGCACGGTCGGCTGGTGAGCGCCGCCACCCGCGGCGACGGCGTCGTCGGCGAAGACGTCACCGAGAACGTGCGCCACATCACGAGCATCCCGACCCGGCTCGACACCGACAGCCCGCCGCCGCTCGTCGAGGTGCGTGGCGAGGTGTTCTTCCCCGTCGAGTCGTTCGAGCAGCTCAACGCGGCCCAGGTCGAGGCGGGGGAGCGCGTGTTCGCCAATCCGCGCAACGCCGCCTCGGGCAGCCTGCGCCAGAAGGAGGAGGGCAAGAGCGCGGACGCGCTCGAGCGGATGCGCGCCCGCATCGCCCGCCTGGAGCTTCTCGTGCACGGCATCGGCGCCTGGCCCGACCCGCGGGCCGACGACGGCAGTGCGGTGAGCAGCCAGAGCGAGGTGTACGCGCTGCTCGCGCGGTGGGGGCTGCCGACGAGCCGTCACTTCGCGGTGCGCGATACCGCCGAGGCCGCCGCCGACTTCATCGCGCGCTACGGCGAGCACCGGCAGGGCACGAAGGAGCACCCGGTCGAGCACGAGATCGACGGCATCGTCGTCAAGATCGACGAGCTCGCGCTGCACGACGAGCTGGGGGCGACCAGTCGGGCGCCGCGCTGGGCGATCGCCTACAAGTACCCGCCCGAGCAGGTCAACACGAAGCTGCTCGACATCGTCGTCAGCGTCGGGCGCACCGGCCGGGCGACACCGTACGCGGTGATGGAGAAGGTGCGGGTCGCGGGCAGCGAGGTGCGTCAGGCGACCCTCCACAACAAGGACGTGGTCAAGCTCAAGGGCGTGCTGATCGGCGACACCGTCGTGCTGCGGAAGGCCGGCGACGTCATCCCCGAGGTGCTCGGCCCGGTGATCGAACTGCGCGACGGCACCGAGCGCGAGTTCGTCATGCCCGCGAACTGCCCCGAGTGCGGCACGCCGCTCGCCCCGGCGAAGGAGGGCGACGTCGACCTGCGCTGCCCGAACGCCCGCACCTGCCCGGCGCAGGTGCGCGGCCGCGTCGAGCACATCGCCAGCCGCGGCGGCCTCGACATCGAGGCGATGGGCGAGGTGGCGGCCGCCGCGCTCACCCAGCCGCTGCACCCCTCCGCGCCGCCGCTGCCGACCGAGGCGGGACTCTTCGACCTGCGGATCGAGGACATCTTCCCGATTGAGGTCATCGTGCGCGACTCCGAGACGGGCCTGCCCAAGCAGGTGGACCCGGGCGAGCCGGGCCGTGACATCACCACCGCCGACGGGGTCGTGATCCGGGTCAAGACCGACACCCCGTTCCGGCGTCAGCGCAAGAAGAGCGGCAAGAGCGCCGACCCCGAGTTCGACCCGAGCGCCACCGGCGACGACTGGTTCGGCGACGCCGAGTTCGTGCCGTCGAAGGTCGCGGGCGAGATGCTCGCCAATATCCAGGCGGCGAAGTCGAAGGACCTCTGGCGGTTCCTCGTCTCGCTCAACATCCGGCACGTGGGGCCGGTCGCGGCGCGCGCGCTGGCCGGGTGGTTCGGCTCGCTCGACGCGATCCGGGCTGCCTCGCGTGAGGAGCTCGCGGCGGTCGACGGCGTGGGCGACATCATCGCGGAGGCCGTGCTCGCCTGGTTCGAGGTCGACTGGCACCGCGAGATCGTGGAGCGCTGGGCGGCCGCGGGCGTGCCGTTCACGGTTCCCGGGCATCCGGGCCCCGGCAATGCCGCGGCGGCTGACGGGCCGCTGGCCGGTCTCACGGTGGTCACGACGGGATCGCTCGACGGCTTCACCCGCGATGGGGCGCAGGAGGCGATCATCCGCGCCGGAGGCAAGGCGGCCTCGAGCGTCAGCAAGAAGACCGATTTCGTGGCTGCGGGGCCGGGAGCCGGCTCGAAGCTGCAGAAGGCGGAGGAGCTGGGAATCCGCGTCCTCGACGCCGCCCAGTTCGCGTTGCTGGTCGACGGCGGTCCCGCGGCGCTCGACGATGAGGCAGACGACTAGGTCATCCTCCTTTCGGAGGACATCGCGCGTCTGACGGCGTGTCGCTCTGGGCAGTCTGACCAGGGATTCCCAGGCAAGACACGGTTTTCTGCCCCCCGTTTGGGGTACGTACGTGGGTTTCTCGAACAAATTCACAAATCGGACACATTCGGCCCCCGTTCGGGGCGCAATCGGACCATAGAATGCACCCGTGCGGTCATAGAAGATTTCTAGGGACCTGACCGCACGCTGGGGCGAGGGGACAACCGTCTTGCTGGTGGAGATCACCGCAATCCTCACTACCTCGGCGGCCGTGACGGGCGTCGCCGAGGCCATCGGCATGCTCGACCGTGCCGCTGCTGTCGCTCCGTCATCCGCCGTCACCTCCGCGGCAGCCCCCGCCGCCGCCGCCTCCGCCGACCGGCTCGCATTCGAGTCGATGCTGACCGCCTCCGCGCCCACCGCCGGCGTGCCCACCGCCGCGGGCGGCGGATCCGATTCGCCGTGGATCGGCTCGCCGGACCCGTTCATCGGGCCGCGCGCCGTCGTCGGGGTCGGTCAGACCACGTCGATCGCCAACCTGCGCGGGGTTGCCCTGCTGAGCCAGCTGTCCGTGCTTCCGAAGGCCGAGCTGGAGCTGTTCGTCGCCGAGAACCCGACGGTCATCGCCGAAATGCTCGCCGCACCCCCGCGCGCCAGTGAGGTGGTGCTCTGGTGGGAGTCCACCGCCGAGGCGGAGCGCGCGACACTCATCGACGTCGCCCCCGAGCTGGTCGGGGGGCTCGACGGCATCGAGTACGCGGCGCGCGATACCGCGAACCGTGCGCAGCTGGCCGCGGCCGTCGACGAGATCGAGACGCGCCTTGCCGAGCAGCCTGGCCGCGCGGAGGCCGCCGAGCTGGAGACCCGTCTTCACATGCTGGAGCAGATCGTCGCGGCGCTCGAACCCGGTGATTCCGGGCTGCCTCGCACGCTCATCCTCCTCGACACGGCGGACGACGGTCGGGCCGCGATCGGCATCGGCTCTCTCGAGAGCGCCGACTATGTGAGCTACCTCGTTCCGGGCATGTTCTTCGGCGTCGACGCGCAGCTGGTGGCCTGGACCGAGATGGCGGATGCGCTGGCCGTCGAGCAGAACGAGTGGCTGTCGCGCCTCGCCGGCTCGGGGAGCACCGCCGCCGAGGGCTCGGTGGACGCCTTCGTCGAGGGAGCCAGCGCGGGGCAGGAGGCCGCCACGATCTCCTGGATCGGCTACCGCACCCCGTCGCTGCTCAACGTGGCATCCATGGATCTGGCCCGCGAAGGTCGCGACACGCTCACCTCGGCGCTTCAGGGCTTCGATGCGCTGCGGCCGAGCGGCGCGTTCGTCTCGGTCTTCGCGCACTCCTACGGTTCGACGGCGGCGCTGCTCGCGCTGGAGGAGAACGACGTCACGGTGGACGCGCTCGCGCTGCTCGGCTCGCCGGGAAGCCCGGCGAAGACCGTGAGCGAGCTCCACGTGCGCAACGCGAACGTGTGGGTCGGGGTGGCGCCGTGGGACCCGATCCCGTCGACCGGGGTCTTCGGAAGCCAGCCCGCGAGTGAGGCCTACGGCGCGAACCACTTCGCGGTCGACGGCGCGATCGACCCGATCACCGGCGAGGCGCTCGGCAGCGCTTTCAGCCACAACGACTACTTCACCCCGGGCGGCGAGTCGTTCCGCAACCTCGCGCTCATCGGCATCGACCGCACCGATCTGGTGATCCCGGCCGGCTCCGATGGAACCGAGTACGCGTTCGGAAAGCAGGTCGGCTCGCTCTGAGCCCGGTCAGGCTCGGGTGAGGCATGGCGGGCGGCGCGAGGCATGCCGCCCGCCCGAATACACTGGAGGCGTCCCGCAAAGCGCATCCGCCGTCGACCGTCCGGAGTTGTCTGTGTCTGAAATTACCCCCGAGGTGGTGCGCCATCTGGCCCACCTCGCCCGGATCGGCTTGACCGATGACGAGATCGGTCACCTGACCGACGAGCTCGGTGCGATCGTCGACTCGGTGGCCAAGGTCAGCGAGGTCGCCACGCCCGACGTGCCCGCCACGAGCCACCCGATCGCGCTCGGCATGGTCACGCGCCCCGACGTCGTCGGCGAGACGCTCACGACCGAGCAGGCTCTCTCCGGCGCGCCCGCGCACGACGGATCCCGGTTCAAGGTCAGCGCGATCCTGGGAGAAGAGCAGTGAGCGCCGCCGACCTGACGCGCGCGACCGCCGCCGAGCTCGCGGGGATGCTGGCATCCGGCGAGGTGTCGAGCGTCGACGCCACCCAGGCCCACCTCGACCGGATCTCCGCCGTCGAGGGCGACGTGCACTCCTACCTGCACGTGAACGCCGCCGCGATCGAGACCGCCGCCGCGATCGACGCGCGCCGTGCCGCGGGGGAGACGCTGCCGGAGCTCGCCGGTGTGCCGGTGGCGATCAAGGACGTGCTCTGCACCCTCGACATGCCCTCCACCGCGGGTTCGAAGATCCTCGAGGGCTGGGTCCCGCCGTATGACGCCACGGTCGTCGCGCGCCTGCGCGCCGCCGGCCTGGTGCCGCTCGGCAAGACCAACATGGACGAGTTCGCGATGGGCTCCTCGACCGAGCACTCCGCCTACGGTCCGACGCGCAACCCCTGGGATCTCGACCGGATCCCCGGCGGCTCCGGCGGCGGATCGGCCGCGGCCGTCGCCGCCTTCGAGGCTCCGCTCGCACTCGGCTCCGACACCGGCGGATCGATCCGCCAGCCGGGCGCCGTGACGGGAACCGTCGGCATGAAGCCCACCTACGGGGGAGTCTCGCGCTACGGCGCGATCGCGCTCGCGTCCTCGCTCGACCAGGTGGGTCCCGTGACCCGCACTGTGCTCGACGCCGGACTGCTGCACGACGTGATCGGCGGGCACGACCCGCGCGACTCGACGTCGATTCCGGATGCCTGGCCGTCGTTCGCCGACGCGGCGCGCGCCGGACACCGCGAGGGCGCGGTGAAGGGCCTGAAGATCGGCGTCTTGAAGGAGATGTCGCAGGAGTCGCAGGGCTTCCAGTCGGGTGTGCTGCAGCGCTTCCACGAGTCGCTCGCAGCGCTCGAGGCGCAGGGGGCCGAACTCGTCGAGGTGAGCGCCCCGAGCTTCGAGTACGCGATCTCGGCGTACTACCTGATCCTCCCGGCGGAGGCGTCGAGCAACCTCGCCAAGTTCGACTCGGTCCGTTTCGGCATGCGCGTCGAGGTGCCCGGAGGCACCGTCGAGGACGTGATGGCGGCGACGCGCGAGGCGGGCTTCGGTCCCGAGGTGAAGCGCCGCGTGATCCTCGGCACCTACGCGCTGAGCGCCGGCTACTACGACGCGTACTACGGCAGCGCGCAGAAGGTGCGCACGCTCATCCAGCGCGACTTCGACGCCGCCTTCGAGCAGTGCGATGTGCTGGCGACGCCGTCGGCGCCGACCACCGCGTTCAAGCTGGGCGAGAAGCTCGACGACCCGCTCGCCATGTACCTGAACGACCTGACGACGATCCCGGCGAACCTCGCCGGCGTGCCCGGGATCTCGATCCCGGCCGGGCTCGCGCCCGAGGACGGGCTGCCGGTCGGCATCCAGTTCATGGCGCCGGCACGGCAGGACGCCCGCCTCTACACGGTCGGCGCGGCGCTCGAGCAGTCGCTCGTCGAGAGCTGGGGTGCGCCGCTGCTGAGTCGCGCCCCGAGCCTCGGCTAGCGGTCCGCCCGAGCGGGCCGCGACGGCGGCGTGACGGGCGCCGTGGTCTCGCGCACGGTGGTCAGGCCGGGGGAGGCGAGCGAGGCCACGTTCGCATCGTCGAACCCGACGACCGAGACGTCCTCCGGCACGCGCAGTCCCTCCTCGCGCAGTCGACGGATCGCCCCGAGGGCCGTCAGGTCGTTGTGGGCGAAGATGCAGGTTAACGTGATCCCGTTCGCCAGCCGGGCCGAGGGAGCGGCGCGGCTAGTCGGCGGCGAGGAGTCGTTCGATCTCGGCGGCGCAGCCGGCGACCGTGCCGGCGAGGATGTGCTCGCCCTTGGCCGCGCTCGCGCGGCTCGGATCGCCGAAGACCCCGGTCGTCGAGATCTCGTCCAGGCGAATCGGGCGCTGACCGAAGTCGTCCGGGAACTCCGGGTAGTCGGCGGCGTAGCGATCCGTGCGCACCGTCTCCGGGTCGAGCGCGAGCATCGTGCTCGTCTCGGCCTCTTCGGCGTGGGCGATCATCGGGTGCGCCGACGGTGCCTCGCGCACCTCGGCGATCGCCGCATCCATGCCGGGGTAGTCGAGCACGACGGCGCGGATGACGCCCTCGTCGCTGAGCGAGCGGGCGGCGGCGTGCAGCGGGGCGCGGTTGCCGAAGTCGCCGTTGACGATCACGTACCGACGGGCGCCGGTCGCGGCGAGCGAGCGGCCGATGTCGGTCGCGATCGCGGTGACAGTGTCCGGCGCCAGCGACACGGTTCCGGGATATCCGGAGGTCAGCCAGGTCTCGCCGTAGTGGACCGGCGGCAGCAGCACCGCATCGAACTGCTCGGCCAGGCGCCGGGCGACCTCGAGGGCGGCGAAGGTGTCGGTGCCGAGCGGCAGGTGCGCGCCGTGCATCTCGAGCGCGCCGAACGGCAGCAGCGCGAGGCCGTTTCCGGCGCGCAGGTGGGCGGCGACGTCCGGCCCGGGGGTGCGGTAGGCGTCGATCATCAGGGGAGCTCCAGTCCGGCGGTCGGGGTGTTCGCCCCGGCGGTGCGGCGCGCTTCCAGAGTACCCAGCGCCATCGGCGCCGGTCGGCCGGGCGCCGACCACGAGACGGCAGCCGGTCGGCGGCTCGCGGCCACGAGAGGATAGGAGCATGAGCATGACGACAACGGGCGAATCCGGCGGCAGCCTGGGCGGCATCCACATCTGGGATGGCGCGGAGTACCGGGGGGTCGGACGTCTCGAGTGGGAGTCCGGCCGGTTCACCTCCGTCGGCGCTCCCGCGGCAGATTCCGCCAGCGCGCCTTCCCTCGAGGGCCGGCCGGGGTCCGATGGCCGCACCGCCGAGGATTCCGCCTTCACGGTCATCCCGGGGCTCATCGACACACACGTGCACCTGGTCGGCAACGCCTCCGATCAGCCCGCCGACTTTCTCAGCTGGCCGCTCACCACCCGTCCGGAGGAGCAGGTGCTGCACGGGCTCGCGCACGCGCAGCGCGCCCTCCGCGGCGGCGTGACGACGGTGCGCGACCTTGCCGCCGACGACGTGCAGTTCGCGCTCGCCCGTGCCCTGCGAGCGGGGCTGGTCACCGGTCCGCGAGTGCTCGCGCACGGCATGGTCAGCATGACGGCGGGGCACGGCGACCTGTTCACGCCTCCCGCGGTCGCTGAACGCAAGTCCGTCGCCGATGGTCCGGATGCGTGTCGCGCCCTCGTGCGCCACTGGGCGCGCGCCGGGGCCGACGGCATCAAGATCGCGACGAGCGGGGGAGTGCTCTCGGTCGGCGACAAGGCGGAGTGGCGCAACCACACCGACGCTGAGCT
>CEQI01100464.1_pt1 | contig 28883 bp, 16 predicted proteins | sample 531011 | NCBI WGS metagenome assembly CEQI01 (sample SAMEA2621204, study PRJEB7988) | marine metagenome | biome: marine biome (ENVO:00000447); feature: surface water layer (ENVO:00002042); material: "saline water (ENVO:00002010), including plankton (ENVO:xxxxxxxx)" | depth 5 m
GTAGAAGCAACTGAAGAGTAATTAATACTCGATTAGAAAAAGGGGCCAGAGTGAAAACTCAGGCCCCTTTTTTTGTGCCCAAAGAATAATGGGGTCAGAGTCACAGCTATGACTCCATAGTTCTTATAAGTAAATAACTTGACTTGGCTGTACGCTTTGACGTACGTTAAAGCTCTTTGGAGGAAATGTTATGAGTACATTATCGGCGACCGAGGCTCGGGCTAATTTATATCGAGTAATAGATGAGACAGCTGAATCTCACGAACCCGTTTTAATTACAAGTAAGCGAAACAACGCGGTACTGCTTTCTGAAAGTGACTGGAATGCAATTCAAGAAACCTTGTACTTGCTATCAGTACCAGGAATGCGCGAGTCTATTAAGGCAGGAATGGAAGAAAAAATAGGCGATTGTGCAGAGGATTTAGATTGGTGACATGGAAAGTCGTTTATGCGAAACAAGCACAGAAAGACGCACAAAAACTTGCAAGTAGTAATTTAAAAAGAAAAGCAAAAACACTTATACAGATAATAGCAACTAACCCTTATCAAATACCCCCCCCATACGAAAAGCTTGTTGGTGACTTAGAAAGTGCGTATTCGAGACGAATTAACATCCGACATAGATTAGTTTATCAAGTCCTTGAAAATATCCAGACGATAAAAGTTTTACGCATGTGGACACATTACGAGTAGTCGTCCCATGTCTTTACTGCTATACAGCGGGTTGGTTTAGTGACATGCCCGAAGTGTTCTCATTCAGACACGCGGACTTATGTTTCTGATTGAGTATAACTGTACTGTGCAATCTTAAAAATTATTGAAATTCACTCCTTTCTATTACTAATGACAACCTTGGCGTGTTGTTTGCAAAGTCTTGTTTGCTGTCTGGTGTTTGCTGAGAATAAGCAATACGGGCATCTAGAACGTCATCTGCAATAACGTTTTCGCAATTCATGTCTCTCAGTTTTCCATAGCAAGGAAGTTTATGTTAACCGTTTCATCGTTCACGCAGTCGCTATCATCAAACCCTGTGTTTAGTAAAACGCTGTCTACAGCGTATGAACGGCTAAGTTCCGGACTTAGAATAAATAGCGCTGCAGATGACAGTGCAGGTTTACAGATATCAAATAGGCTAACGTCAGAATCTATTGCCAAGGACCAGCTTCGCCGTAACTTGAATGACGGCATTAGTTACGCGCAAATAGCGGAAGGCGGGCTGCAAGAATCTGCCGATATATTGCAGCGTATGCGGCAATTAGCCATGCAGTCACAAAACGGCATTAACACCGATGCAGATAGACGGGCACTAGATAAAGAATTTCAGCAATTGAAAAATGCCCTTAATGGCATTGCTTACAATACCGAAGCGTTTAACCGATTGCCTTTGCTAGGTGATAATGACTTACTTAGCGACAACGTATCATCAATTGAAGATGCGTTTGTTAAAGGAGTAAATACAAACTTGCGCAGTGGTTTACGCTCTGTAGCTTACATTCCTGCTGGTTCAACAAATATATCTATATCTATTGATAGCTTTTCACTTGATGATGACCTTCAGGTATTCACAAGAGATGGAAGGCATTTAATTGGTACACCCTTATCCGATGGTGTCTGGTCGAACAACGGAATTAATAATGCAAGTGACATAGCGTCGCGCTTGTTTAGCACCGAGGAAGGCTACGCGCCTAACGCCACTTATGACGCAAGTGCACTTAACGTTAATGGTACGTCTACATACAACGGCACAATGTTTACGTTTAATGGTGACCAACACCCCAGTGTAACAACCGAAAGTTTAACAATAGATACTACAACGGAACCCTTGATAATATCGGTAATTGGAATAGGAAGCTTCAACGCGTTGGTAGACTGGGACAGTCTTGGCGCGCCAGGAAGTGGTGTAACTAGTTTTGAGAGTGGACCAGTAGATATCACCGCAACAAACGCATTATCTGATGGTACTGACTACATCAATTTAGCGAAGACGCCAGTAGGGTTATCAGACTTAGATATGGTAGATAGCGATGTACTTTCCTTTGAAAATGCAGAAGTTGCGTTACAACAAATTGATGATGCATTGGAGTATGTTAGCGAGAGTCGCGCTTTCTATGGCGCAAAAATGAATCAAATGGAGTCGGCTCTAAAACTCAATGACCGTATGCACGAGGGCTTAATGGCGGCCCGTTCTCAAATCCTCGATACTGACTTTGCAGCAGAAACTGCTAAGTCCACACAGGCCCAGATAGTCGAGCAAGCAAGTATCTCTGTTCGGGCCCAGGCGAAGTCTAGCGATGAGCAAGTATTGGGGTTGTTGAATGGAAGTCTCGCCAACTAATCCTTTTAAAAAATCTACAAAGTCCAAAATTATTCAAACTATTGATTTAAAGCTATGCGTTAAATTTGCGTGTTTAAAGGCTTTGGTTGTTTTATTCAAGCCAACCGTGCCGCAAACTTTGTGGTATATCACAAAACTGTTTTCGTGTATTATGAACGCTTTGGAGATGTTGAAAATTAGTGTTCATATGTAACAGAATGAACGCATTTTAGTAGACGAAGATGGAATTAGGCTTAAGTTCTCTTGTTAAAAAACATACTCATTGTATGTCCTTTCATTTGTTCGTTTATTTTTGTAAATTCCCAACCCGTCTGTAGCGTTTATTGCTCTTGATTTTTAGTTAGCATGAGTGCATATGATTTGCTTCAAATGTATAGAAAGTGTTGGGAACGAAACAGAAGAAAGCAGAACCATAATCAAAGCCAAATAGGCTTTCGGTTTCAATAACGAAACATGTATGTTCATTAATTAGAATTGGACTTTTCCACAAAAACACACGCAGAATAAATATGCTTAAAAATAAATCATTAAGGGAATTTGGATACAATTTTTTAGGTCCTATAATCGCTACATATGTTACTGAAGTTAACAGACAGTTACGCCAACTAGCATTTCATACAAACGTTAAAGTCTTCCATCTGGCCCGAGAAGGCTATGTTTTCGAAAAAGCATTCGACATTGTAAACAATGGAAATGTAGCTTCCAGTTACTTGAACGTTTCTAGAACATTCTTGTTTAGAATTACATGTGATATTGAAGAATCGTGGAAATATAGCGTCAAGCATAGCTTCAAAGGTACATTGGGTGACTTTTTTAAATCTCGATTTGCTTTCACTCAGGAAAATGTTGAAGAGTTTCTGGATAGCGGAGATTTAGAGAAGATAATCTCTTTACCTGAAGATTTTGATTACATATGTCGTATTTTAAAAGCTAATCAGGAAAGCATACGTAGAGTCACATCTCCTACAAGAGAGATATACTTAAATTATTTGAATAGCGTAGGTTTGACTGATAGCACTGTGACCCCAGTTGTTTTAGATGTTGGGTACTCGGGAACGATACAAAAATTGCTGACATTGTTATTGAAAAAAGATATCTCCGGTATTTATATGATAACTACAAAGTCAGGGCAAATTGAGATTGGTGATAATGTGGCGTCTATTAATCATGTATTTAAGACTGACGTCAAAATGGGGGGCGGCTATATGATGCTAGACCGATCAATGTTCCTAGAGTCGCTCTTAACTGCCCCAAATGGTCAATTTGTAGACATTCTGCAAAACATAAATAACGATAGTTTTCATTTTTGCTATGGCAAGCAGACATATACACAGGAAAACTTCACCGATCTTGCTACGGTTCAGGATGGCGCTCTCTCTTGCGTTGGAGACTGTGTTAAACACAATATTCATTACTCGGTAGAAGAGATTGAAGAGCTATTTGAAGCCTTTGTAACGCATCGTAATTTACTGCCAAGAGCGACATGGCCTTTGTTTGTTTTGGACGATGCGATATCGGGCGAAGGAAACCTTAATCCACTTAGTTTCTTTGGGTTGTAGTATGAAGAGTAATGTAAAGAAGATAGTAAGACGAGCACAGCAATCGCTAGAACTGAGTTCAAAGCCGAAAATAGCAAAGGCATTTAAGCTAGCAAAAGCCGAAGGGTTGTTTGATTATAATTGGTACCAAGAACGTTATGGCCAATTTCCGCACGAGTTAGCAGCATTTACAGATTATTTAGACAAATCGACGTCGTCGAATGTAAATCCATCTGCACGCTTTGATACGGAATTTTATCAAAGATGTAATGTTGATATTTATCTAAATGGTATTAATCCTCTTCTTCATTACATGTATCACGGGAGATATGAGGGTAGAGCATCAGCAAGAGTTTTCGACAGATGGTTACCCTCAGATGAATTATTAGCTAAAGACTCTTCAACGTGGAAGTCACAGAAAATCGCTATAGTTTTGCATATTTATTATCCAGATTTTGTTGATAAATTTGTCGACACAGTGCGATGTTTTCCTACATCCGTAGACATTTTTGTGACCGCTGGAACAGGCAATATAGCGAAAACTTCAAAAGAAAAATTTAGTAAGCTTAATAACGTAAAAGCCGTTAAAACAGCGATTTGTGAAAATCGAGGTAGGAACTTCGGTCCATTCTTAGTCAACTTCAGTAAAGAGTTACTAGAGTACGACCTAATGTGTCATCTGCACTCGAAAAAGTCACTTTATAGTGGGCGAGAACAAACGCAATGGTTTGATTATTTGAACAACTTCTTACTAAAGGATAAACATGTTGTTAAATCAGTGCTTCGCTTGTTTGATGGTAATGATGATCTTGGGATGTATTACCCAACATCTTTCTGGATGATGCCAGCGTGGGTGAATCATTGGACCTGCAATAAGCCATTTGCAAAAGAATTTGAGAATGATTGGGGCATAGATATTTCGGATAATTTCGTAAACTACCCCGTAGGAGGCATGTTCTGGGCGCGACCGAAGGCGCTACAACCGCTGCTTGATAGGAAATTTTCTTATGATAATTTCCCAAGTGAACCATTGCCCAATGATGGAAGTTGGTTACATGCTCTGGAGCGGGTACTTGGATTGTTAGTTGAAAAGCAAGGATATAAACAGTTCTTTTATTATCCTCCGCAAGGTAAATTTACAACTGACAAGTCTTCTATATCTGCGTCATATTTCAAATCGCCTGAATCTCTGTTAAGAGACATTCAAAATTCTGATATTGTCTCATTTGATATTTTTGATACTGTGTTGCGCCGAGAATATACTGCGCCAGACTATGCCAAATTTAAGTTAGGGATGGACTTGGTTAAGGAAGGTTTTTTCAGCACTCCTGAGATATTTGTAGAGCATCGTAATGCTGCAGAACTAGCTTGTCGTAAAAAACAAAACTTTGAGGGCGATGTTGATATATTTGAAACGTATCACGCTTTGGCAATTGAGAAAGAAATAGACCCGCTGATTACTCAAAACTGGGCCGAGCGGGAGTTCTGTTATGATCTGGAAATGGCGCAGCCGAAAGATGAAATGATAAAGATCGTACATGAACTAAATAATAGAGGGCGGGATATCTGGTTTATTTCAGACATCTACTATACCAAAGAGCAAATATCGAAAATGCTTCGCAAGATTGGCATTTCGGTTCCTTACACGCTATTGGTCAGCTCTGACATTAAAATGCGTAAAGACACCGGAACTATGTGGAAATACGTCAAATCTAGAGTTGATGAACTTGAAAAGAGCTTTATACATGTTGGAGATAACGTGCGCTCAGATGCACAAATTTGCGGTGACTTTGGGCTTCAAAATGTTCATATACTTAATCCGTTAGACAAGTGGCGTATAGCAAATCTTGCAGACCATAAATTAGATAACGAAGAAAACATATTGAAATGGGGAAAGCTTATCTCAAACTTTGGCCGCTACCCATTTTTTGGTGAATAGAATGAAGTTATATTTACATGTGGGGCCTCACAAAACGGGCACAACACTAATTCAAAAAACCATGTTGGATAACCAAGGGCTATTGCTTCAGAAAGGCCTTTTTTACCCCAAAGGTTTTCTTTCCATTTTTGGACATCATGAATTTAGAAATAAGGTGAAAGGAAGAGAGATTACTGAAGATGACGTATCTTTCCTTAAGCACACCGGTAAGAACGTTCTTTTATCAAGCGAAGACTTTATATCACTTAATGAAGACGATTTTAGATACCTCAAAGAGCGTTTAGTTGATTTCGAGATAGAAGTGATATACGCCTGGAGAAGAGCAAATAAGAAGCTTTTCTCAATTTGGCAGGAATATGTAAAGCATGGCGGGCAAGACACCTTTTTTGAATATCACTTCCCACATATAGCAAGACCTGCAACTAGTGCAATGCTCTCACCTGATATAAAGCTAAAGATGTTTGCTCGTGTGTTTAACAAAAAAAATATAAAAATAATAGATTATGATGCTGCTTTAAAGACTGATAGTTTACTCGACACCTTTTTCGGACTGCTGAAAGTTGAAAACTATGAAAGTTTTTCTATACCAACGAAAGACAAAAATGCGAGTAACAAGTCACTAGATTTTTTTGAGTCTGAACTTATTCGAGCATTAAATGTGTACTATTTTAGAGCCAAAGGAATAGAAGGTCCTGAGGTAAGACTTGCGTATACAGAGCATAAACAACACCTTAACCAAGAAAATTTAAAATACCTTTTACAGCAGATAAGCAGTGATGCAATTTCTGTTGACGCGTCAAAATATTTTGTCGATCAGAGAAGTGAAAAGGTGATGAAGGAAACATTTATGTCTCAAATAGTAAATTTTGAAGAGAATCCTCTCTTGAGTGAGTTTAATGTCTCCAGTCAAAAGTGGTTACTAGATCCCCACAACTATAAATTGTTTGCTAATTTATGTAACGAGTTAAGTGAACTTACAGAACAGTAAAATAATTATTTGAAAAAATTGTTTATTTATAACTTTTTTATATTTTAGTAGGACATATTAATGGGGTTGTTTTCCGACAAGAAAATAGAAAATAAAAAAGTAAAGCTTGTAGCTGTTGCTAAAGATGAGGCTGCATATCTACTAGAGTGGGTTCATCATCATTTATTTTTTGGATTTGATGAAATAGAAGTTTATGTAAATAGAACAAGTGATAACAGTTTGGATATTTTGTCTTCTATTTCAAAGAAATTTAGTAGTGTTAAGTATTATCAAGCTGATTGGGTCGATTTATGTCCTGAGGGGGCACGGCAACACATTCAACAAATTATTTATTCAATGGCTTTAAACAAGGCTAGGGAAGAGAACTTCGACTATGTGATGTTCCTAGATGTAGATGAATTTTTTTGGCCAGTGAACTTAACTGACACTATAAAGACCAAGTTGTTGGAATTAAAACACCCAGACTCTATCTCATTTCAGTGGTTCAATGAAAAAGGTTCTAATAAGCTTTTTTCTCCGCTAATGCCTAGAATAGAAGGTTTTAAGCATAAGTTAGTAAAATCTATAGTAAGAGTTAGCGCAGATATTGATTCGATGAGCCTACACCTTCCTCGTTTTAGAGGCGGAAGAAAATTGCTTTCAGATGGAGAGAAGTTTGTTGCGGCTAATGGGCATCACGAACAATTGCACCCAAAGCTTTCAAAGGTACGTGATGTCATGATTGTTCATAGGATGTTTAGATCTCCAATGGAGTACGCATCACTATTGAGTCGTGGAAGGCCCTCTAAAACGCGTTTAACAATCAAAACTAATCGCTTTGGATATAACGTTGAAAACAGCGATGTAGATGTATTGTCATCATCAGACGACGCTTATAAAAAATATAGAGCTAGCTACAGCGAATTTCTTGAAAAAACGCAGTTAGCAGAAGAGCTTGAGACCGCTCGTGTTTTCGTAAAAGATAGGTATAGACAAACCTTGAAGTCAATTGAAAACATTCCAATTGAATCAGCAAAAGAAGCGTTGAGAGCTTTTAGATATTGCGATGAAGAGGTAGTAAAGGCTTTAAATAAAAAGTACGGCACAAAAACTTTTGTTAATAGTGTAAGTACACCAATTTTATTAGCCGAATTAGCTAGAATGTTCATAGCTATTGATAATAACACTGCTAAACTGCTAATAACTCGTGCTATTGAGCTTCATCCTACAGGGCCTCAAATTGGTGCTCTTCACAGGGAGATTTTTTCATCCAATGTTTGAGGGTTATCGCTCTAGCTTCTTCGACTCACTTACTACACTTCCTAAAAAAAAACTGGAGGGATTTTGGTTTTCTCATCATATTCCAAAAACCGCGGGTACTTCTTTAAGAGAAAGTTATCAAAATACTTTTGGAAAGCGTCAAGTTTTTCAGCTATACGAGCCTTCCCAAGTTCTTAGGTTTGAACGAGGTGACTTTAGCCTTTTGAATACTAGACCATTGATTATTCATGGTCATTTCAAGCCTACTGAATATCAAGTGAAGAATGGAACACGGGTCAAACGCACTGTTTGGCTTCGTGATCCTGTAACCCGAGCTTTGTCGTTATTAAAGCATCTTATTCAAACTCAAAATTACAAACAAGAATATAAACTTCTTGAAAAGACTTTTGGTGCTTCTGTTAAGCAGTTAGACGAAGAAAAACTGTATTATTTTCTTAGTGAGCCATCCTTTAAACACCTGAATCAGCCATATCAAAACTACTTTAAACACATCAGTCTCAACGAGTTTGATTTTGTAGGTAAAGTAGAGAACTATTCAGAAGACCTTGAGAGATTAGGTAACTATATGGGAGTAAAGCTTCGACACTTCGAGCGTAACGTTAGAGATATTGGCGTTACAATAGATACACAAAAATTTGCTCATTTATTAGAAAAAGAATATGAAGTTGTTAAAGATTATTATGAATAATACAGAGTTTTTATCTAATGGATTTTAGTATAGCATCACCGCACAAAAGCGAACTTTGGTATGATTATAGATTATATATAAATTTGATTGAAGCGCTCGAATCTTTAGGTTTTAAATATCGTAAAAACGCTAAAAACAGAATTTATTTTCTAGGTGCACCACGTCGTCATTTTTATCCAGATGTTGGAAAGTTCGACAGTGAGGCTAATAATCTAGCCCTTGCTTATTGTCATTTTGAAAAAATAAATAGTTACAATGAGTTTAACAAAATATTTCTTCCTAGCAAATTCGTAAAGGAATCAGTTCTAAACGAAAGGCGTAAATACTCTAAGCTTTTTAAGAAAAATTCATATCTTGATAAAGTTTCAAAAATAGAGATTATCAAGCCTTTTTCTTCATTGGTACGAGAGAATGACATAGCAGATGAGCTAATCTGCGATCTTTCATTTATTGGTTCGCCAAGAATAAGACCTATAGTAGAAGATATAATCCCGATTGTAAAAAAACATAACTTATCGTTTCACATATATGGGCCTCATTGGAATGCTTATGAAGGTAATAATTTAGCAAGTAGTTTTGTTAAGGCTTCAGAGATTCCCTATCAAGATATTCCCAAATTATCAGCAGCTTCTAAAATTTCATTAGTAGACCATCACCAGTCTATGAATGATATTGGTTCAGTGAGCCACAAATACGTCGATTTGTTGAGCAGCGGAGCGTTTATCATAAGCGATAAAAATAAGGATGCTATATATAACTATGAAGGGATATGCTACTCATCGAAAAATGAGTTGGAGGAGCTCGTGTTGTACTATTTAGACAATGAGTCTGAGCGTGAAAAAGTACTGGCTCGTCAGATGGATATCGTTAAAGACAATTCGACGATTGAAGCAGCACGTCAAATTAGCAAGTTTTTTGTCTAGGTGTAGATACTAAGTGTGAAGTAACTTATGAGACGCTATGGGGAAGCAGTTAGATATTGCGAAAAACTACACAACATCAAATACAGCTAAAAAATTAATGGCAAACTTTATTTAAGCCTACAGCTCAAAACTTAATATGTGTAAAGGAATACGATAATGAAAAATTTCATATTAATAACAAGTATCTCTTTTTTATTGCTGGGCTGTGGTGGTGAAAGTAAAAATTCTTCATCTCTTCCAGTTGCATCTGAGCAAAAAGAACCACCCAAACCACCAAATGTTATTGTTATCTTCACAGACGATCATGGATATGCAGATTTAGGAAGTCAAAACCAAGTTGCAGACATACATACGCCTAACATTGATACTTTAGCTGCAAATGGTGTTCGTTTTACTAATGGGTATGTCACTGCACCGCAATGTGCACCTTCGCGAGCCGGTTTATTGACAGGAGTTTATCAGCAACGTTTTGGTTTTGATGAAAACAAGCATGGGCCATTACCTACTCAAGTTCAAACAATTGCCACCGCCTACAAGGAACTTGGATATGCAACTGGTATGGTTGGGAAGTGGCATTTAGAAGTCACAAACAGCTCACTAGAGTGGGCTCAGGCCAATGCACCGGACCTCTCGCCGTTTAGAGCCAATGATTTACCTATTGATACTCGAAAAGAATATTTCCCTGATGCAATGGGATTCGACTACACAGTAATGGGTTATCAAACTTGGTTTTGGAGAAACTTCGATAGTAAAGGGCTTTTTCCTGAAGCCGCCTACAGAAAAACAGATGAGTACCGTATTGACCATGTTACCAATGCTGCTGCAGACTTCATCCGCCTAAATAATGAAAAGCCTTTCTTTTTATATATATCACCTTATGGGCCTCATGTACCTCTAGAAGCAATAGAGGAAGATCTATCGCTATTTTCAGACAATATGCCCACTAGGCGTAAATATGCTTTGGCAATGCTGCACGCAATCGATAGAGGTGTAGGTAGTATTGTGAGTGTGCTTGAAGAGTTTCAACTCTTGGAAAATACGCTTATTTTCATTGTAAGCGATAATGGTGCGCCGTTAGGGGAAACAATGGAAGACGCGCCATTAACAGAATATGGTATCTGGGATGGCTCGTTAAACACACCGCTCACTGGTGAAAAAGGAATGCTCACCGAGGGGGGGATCAAAGTGCCATTCATTGCATATTGGCAGGGTAAACTGAGCGGCGGTTTGGTAGTTGATACACCAGTATTAACTCTAGATATAGCTAAAACTGCTCTAGGGTTAGCAGGTATGTCTAAAGAAAAACTTGAACAATATGACGGTGAAGAACTTATGGGTGTTATGACCCAACAGGCGCCTATAAATAATATTAACGAACGTGCAATTTATTGGCGATTTTATGGCCAAAGAGCAATAAGGAAAGGAGATTGGAAGTATCTTCAGGCTGGCATCGAGAGAGAATATTTGTTTAACCTAGCAGACGATCCAGAAGAAAAAATCAATTTGATCAATGATTTTGAAAATAAAGCCGCTGAGCTAAAGAGTGAATATGAGGCTTGGGACAGAGACAACAAAAGGATTGATCCATACAGCGAGCTCGGAAGACCCTTTGCTAGAAGGTTTGACTATTATCTCGATAGGTCCTGATTGCCAAAAATAGTCAGGTTTTTCATATCTGTTCTTCAATAACGAGACAAAGCTCAAACTTAGAAAACTGGTTATAAAGGTCAAAAACTTAAATTTGCGCTCGCCTCATTGTCTCGTTCGAGCACATGCCTTACGGCATATATGCCATTCTCCGTAAATTAAGCTTTTAAAAGTAAGTATAAAACTTAATTTATATTGCCCTAGTCGTAAATTTGTACTATTTTTGAAGGATATTTCTTCAGATTAGGGACGATTAGATGAAAATATCAACTCAATTTCGCCGTTTCTTTCTCGCAACGTTTTTGTTTTTCAGCCTTTCTGCTACTGCCCAAACTCAAAATGAGCAATTCTCTAAAAAGCTTGCTGACTCTCCGCTGCCGAGGGCACAAAAAGCAATAATTGAACAAAACAGGGCTTTCCAGCTACAACGTCAAGCGCTGGAAAACCGCGTTAAGCGTGGTGAATACGAAGCCTATAAAGAGCTAGGTGACTTATATAGTCGCCCCGGTCACTTTCAAAACAAATCTATCGCGCTAAATAATTATAAAAAAGCTCTTGAGCATAATATTCCCAATGTTAAGGCTCAAATTGAAAAGCTTACCCACCAATCTACCAAACACTAATTTAAATCTTAAAAGGAATCGACCATGAAAAGTCGAGTGTTTAAAAAGGCGGCGATACTCTCGTCGCTGGCGGTCGTTGCGCCAGTCCAGGCAGCTGAACTTAAAGGCCAAGTGAATTTCGATGACTATCCTTACACTGGTGCAGAATTAATATTTATTCAAAACGGTCAGCAAGTTGCCGCTACTCAAACGGATGACTTGGGGAATTATAGTGTTCAAGATATTGAACCTGGACGTTACCGAGTAAGAGTGCGCTCTTCAGATTTTAATACAGCGCAGTCTTTTGCAGATGTACAGAGCGGTGCAAACATTCACAACGTGTGGCTGTTGAGTGAAGTTGATGTTCCAGTTTCGACTAAATATGAGTTATCTGGGCAGTTAACCGATTTAAATGGAAGAGTTTATCCTAACGCGGAAATTAGACTTAACAGCAATGATGGATTTGGCAGTACATCTATCTACACCGACGAGGACGGCTTCTATTCTTCATCCGTTGAACAAGGTAGCTATAGTGTTGAATATAGTTTTTACGGCGATATAGATATTGATGGTGACGGTGAGCTCGACCAGTATCTAAATTTAAATGCAAATGGTGAGCAGTTAAATTTATCAGCACCAACTACAAAAGATTTTGTTTTTCAGGTCAAGGAAGTTGATATTTCCGCTGTTTATAATGGCCAAGCGGTTAGTGCAAGGCTAGTAACTAATACTGGTTATTCATATAACTTGGATGATGACTTCATTAGTGGATACGTTTATTCGTACGTTTACGATACTTTAGATAAGCATACTATAGTACCAGCGGGACAAACAATTAACGGTAGCCTAACACCAATTGATGATTCTCTTTTTCTCACTACCACAGGTGCACTAATAACCACTTCTGATTCAAGTTTAAATACATTTGAAATCGAACTGAACGATAAAGGTTACATTCTTGATGTTGCGATTACAGATATAGACGGCGAACCGCTTTTAGGTGCGTGTTCTTCTTTACATACAGCAGATTACACAATAAGCGTTAGTCTTTGTGCTGGGGATCAAGAAAATATTGTAACTCATCGTCTCCCTAACGAAAATTACATTATCAGTTCTTTTAACCATAGACGAGATTGGATTGCGGGTGAAGCTGATTATACGCTTCTGAACTTAAACACTATTGATACTATCGATTTGTCAGAAAGCCCCAGAGATACTGTCAAAGTTTCACATGATCTAGTCCTACCTATTTATAAGCAGCGAGGACGGGTTGTTGATGAAGATGGTAATAGAATTGAAGGCGCGCAAATTTCATATTATGTAAATTCAGGGTTTGAGTACAAAGGACTCAGCAGTTATGTGAACGCTCAGTTAGATGGAAAATCAAGTAACGATAACGGTATTTTTGAAGTATATGTACCATTTGTACTAGATGAAATTTATGTGGCAGCCCCATCCGGTTCGGGACTACTGGGCGGCTACTTTGAATATTCATCATCACGCAAGGGTAAACTTTTTAATATTGTTTTGTCTGGAAATGACAGCGGTGGGCCAGATCCAGAACCAGGTGAAGGTGTTATTTTAAGTGGTAAAGTCACTAACATTCTAGATGAGCCTCTTTCAATGAATGTTACTGTTTACGATATCAACTATGACATTGTCAATTTTACAACATCAGACAGTGACGGAAACTATAGTGTTACCGTCCCGGATGGTGGTGAATATCGTGTTGATGTTAGTTATAAAAACTACTGGACTGCTGCAAGTGCCTACTCTTCAAGCTATATTATTGCAAGAAGTGAAGTACTAAATGTGTCGGGCGATTCTGAGCAAGATATTGTTATTCCAGTACTTTCAAGCTCATTCAGAGTGACGGGTGCCGATGGTGTTGGCATCCCAGGCATGCAGTTAGAGGTGAGAGGGAATTCGTACCGCTCTGGAATTGATTATTCTTATTCTCGTCATACCGGTGTAACTAACAATGAAGGTTTAGTTACCATTTCAGCACCTCTTCAATATGTGTCTACAAGAATAAATGATGGCCCTTTGCCTGTGTATGCCGAAATCTATCGTGAGAATGAGGAATCAGCCAATACTCACACAGATATTATCTATTTGGGCACATTCACAGTATCGGACACTGATGAAGACGGCGTTCCTGATTTTTATGAAGAACGCTTTGGCTATGACGATGCATTTTTCGATTACGATGGTGATGGCCTTACTTTTCTTGAAGAGTATCAGAATATGTCATCTCCCTACTCACAAGATACTGACACAGATGGAATCTTGGATGTTGACGATACCAATTCTCAGCAGTACAAAGGTATTGGCGATGTTGATACATCCTTAGATTCTGATAATGATGGTTGGGGGGATGTTTTTGAAATTATTGAAGGACTTGACCCGTTTGATGATCAGAGCCGACCTATTCTTCTAAGCAACATAGATCTCATTGATGACGTTTTCGGTGAGTGCTTAACTGATAGTCTTGATAACTGGCAAAACTTAAATGCTATCTATGCGCATGAGATAAAGTATTTGAATTGCTGGAGCTTTAGCTTCTCGTCTTTGGGCGATCTACAAAACTTTGTAAATTTAGAGTATTTACAGTTACCTTACGAAAATGCAATTACCGATATTTCGCCACTAGGTAAATTGCAAAGACTGACAAGCCTTTACATGTCTCACACTGCAATTACTTCCCTGGACTTTCTGTCGCAGCTTAAGCAATTAGAGCGCTTAGGGATTACACTGGCGTCCTACAATGGCGGGCTAAACGCTTTGAAAGACCTTAAGGCCTTACGAAGCTTAGAAGTTAGACTTGACGACTACGAAGGAGATTTAAGTGTTCTTGGAAGTTTAACCCAACTTGATCAGTTATGGCTCACTGATGGCAACAAAGTCGACAACTTAGATTTCTTACAGTCGCTTACTCAATTGACATCGCTCAGTCTTCAGAACTTCCCTTTAATTTCAGATGAGCTTCCTAAAGTGGCTGCTTTGGTGAATTTGGAGACACTTTATCTAGGAGACACCGTAGTTTCCGACTTAAATTGGATAGTGGCGCTACAGAAGCTCCGTACTTTCGATGTTTGTTGTCAAAGTGGTGTTGATTTCTCTGTTTTAGGGCAGATACAAACGCTGAAGTGGCTTTATATTAGCAATTCTGGAATAACGGATATTAGCTTTTTGCAGAATCTAGAACTAGAAGCCCTCGGGTTATGGAATAACGACATATCCGATTTGTCTCCACTCCAAGGGATGGAGACACTTCAATACATATATTTGGGGGGGAACGAAAGACTGACTTGCTTAGAGGGGAACAATGATCGCTTAGATTATTTTACACTCGTTTTCTATTGTCCATTTGCTGAGCTGGATACTGATGGAGATGGTCTTGTAGATTCAATAGATGAAGATGACGACAATGACGGTATCCCAGATAACATTGATGCTAATCCACTTATTTTCGATGTGTCCATTGTAAAAGCACTGCGTCTGAGACATACATCTTCTATGTCTGAGGACAGAGTAGCAGTTATTAAGCGTATCAACATGGAAGGTGAGTTACAGGCCGAAATTTTTAATAGAAGCATGGACGAAATTCTGAACGTAGTAACTTGGTCAACGGTATATAGTGACCAAGACATTATTGTATTCGATGATATTGACGGAAATGGTTATCCAGAGTTAGGTCTCTTTGGAATAATTGAAACTGAATTGGAAGATGGAAGTATTCGTCGCAAACCACAGCTTCGTATTCATGACAGTTCAACTAACGGCCGGATTAATATATATAACTGGCCCGCAAACTGGAGCGATATGAAAATTATCAAGTTAGATGATTTAACAGGTGATGGTGTTCCAGATTTAGCTTTGCAAGGTTTGTTTTTTGACGGAGACAGACCTCAACTTATGGTTAAAGATGCTGTATCTGGGGATAACATCGCTCGCTATGCTTATCCTAAAATTCAAGACTCACCAATGTATCATCAATTATCAGATATGAATGGAGATGGGATAGGCGAAATAGGTTTGTTTGGCCGCTTACTCAGCAACAGTAAAATCCAAATTAAAGTTACTTCAGGTTCTAACGACTCTGACAAGCTTCCTGCGTACAACTTTCCAGATAACTGGGACCAAATTAGCTGGCACAAACTCCACGACGTAGATTTTGATGGGGTAAGTGACTTTGGTTTATTTGGTAAAAATCGCGAAGACGGTCGTTGGCAGTTGTTCACTAAAAGCGGTGTATCGCGTGTTGGTAGCTTGGGCATCTACGCATGGCCGTCAGATATGACAGACGTTCAGTTTATGTCTGTTCCTGACTTGAACTTCGATGGCGCTCCTGAATTTGGTTTATTCGGCTTAAGAGCATCAGCCGACAGATACCAGTTTATAATCAAAGATGGTGTAGATCGTTCTTCAACGGTAATGAGTATGGGGTGGCCTATCAATCATACTTTCGTATCTCTCCAAGTAATGGGGGATTTGAATTCAGATGGTATACCAGAGGTTGGTATAGTTTCACGCCGCTCAAATGGAAGCTTTTTCATTTCTATTAAAGACGGCTCAGGCGGTAATTATGAAGATCTAGAGTTAGGAGATAACTGGATTGGCGAACCTAAAATACTCATAGTTCCAGGTGATGGCGACGCACTGCAACCGTTAATAGCTGCGTACGGTAACAATGCTTCAGGTAGTGTGTCGATATTACTGCTTTAAAAAGTTGTGAAGGAGCCTTTTAACGGCTCCTTTCTCGTATCTCTTTAGTGTGAACCTCTAGTCAGAAAAAATGATAGTTAACAATAAGATAACCAGTCGATAAATGTGAGACTACAATGAAATTAAAAAGAATAAATACCGCTATTGCCGTCGCTTTAGGCTTGATACCAGGGCTTAGTATTGCAAATTCGTTAAATGACGTTATACAGCAAAATGACTACGTCCTAATTGATAAGCCAGATGCTGTTGAAGGGCTCGGAAATGTACCTAATTACATACTCTCAAAAAATGATGATGAGTTTATTTTATCTCGGGGCTTCAGTCTGAACTTGCAGAGCCCTGGAGTTGCGGAAATTGAAGTATCCGGTGCTGACTTGTTAATAAAACCACTTAATGAGTTGGCATCTTCAAGCTTTCCTTTGATAAGTGTTTTTGATGAAAACTACCGACAAAAGTGGGGGGATGAGGTTTTTGATCAGCTCGAGAAAGCGCATATAGCTGGTATTATCCCTGCTACTATGCAGTACGAAGTAGTATACGGCACCAAGGTACTTATTCTTAGCAATCACAATAGTGAAGATGACACCTCCACCCTTACTATCGAGTCTTTTGAACGCCTTATCATTCCTCAAGACGTAATTGATAACATCGAAGGCGGCTGGCAGGGGCCAGAACAACCTGAAGCTTTAAGTACAAGCGAACCAAGAGATATTAATCTTCGAAGTGTTAATTCCAGCAGCCTGGTTCAGATTGAGAACTTTTCGAGCAAAGAGTGGACGTTACCACTTTATACCGAATTAAATTCAGCGTTTGGTGGTGAAGAAAAGTCTTTTGTAACAGATCTAAGTGGTGATATTTCAAATGGTGTCGGTACAACTCAAGTACTTAACGTATCGTTTGGTATTTCATATACAAATAACGCAGTGACAGTAGTTACAGCGGACACTTTGTATAAATATTTTCCCTATTCACAAAATGGTGAAGATTGGGAAGTCTTGGTAGAAACATATGAAGGTGGCGAATTAATATCGTTAAAGAGTGATTTCTTGGTCGAGAAAAAAGGCAATACTGCTAACTTTACGAAACACCTTACAACCACATTCCCTTTCTTTCAAAACGCCTATATTAATGGTCGAGATCCTGCAAATTATAATGGAGATGGTATTCTTGAGTGCTGGTCAGTGTTCGGGTATGTCTTCAACCAAGACTTAACGCTCGATCGAGGCGTTGCCTGTGATGACAATGATGAAATTATAAGGTTGGGCGACGACAGATGGACTTATGAAGTTAAACCAAACGGAAATGTAGCTTTAATATTTGATGCTTTTGATAATTTGTATCGAGAGCGCACTTGGGTTCCGTTATCAACTGATGAAAATGGTTTTACTCGTGTCTTAGAATTTAGCCTTTGGCAATACGACTATGACAGTGACGGTGTGTTAGACGAAAATGGATACTTAATACAGCCGAGGGTTAATCTAATTAAACTGGCCGATATGAGTCAATATGAGGAGTTTTATACGAACTCAGGACTACAAGGTGACAATGACGGCGATGGCATCAATGATAGTAATGATAACGATGATGATAACGATGGTATGTCGGATTTGTTTGAAAACTCTTATAGCCTGAATCACCTAGATGCCACTGACGCAAGTGCTGATGCTGATTTTGATGGCCTCACTAATCTTCAAGAGTTTAATGCGGGAACGGATCCATCTAACAGAGATAGTGATGGAGATGGTGTGCCAGATGGTAGGGATGGCTCGCCGCTTGATCCTACAGTTAAAGGAGAACAAACGGTTTTAAGTATAAGATACTTTACCGATATTAATGACGACCGTATTCCAGATTGGTACGTGGCGACAAAGTATACCGATGGTTATGAAGTAGTAATACGTTCCGGAATAGACGATGAAGTGTTACAAACAATATCGTGGGATCAAGATTATAAAGAAGCCGAATTTGTTCACCTTGATGATATTAACGGCGATGGCGTAAATGAGATTGGCCTCTTTGGTTTCGTTGATTTTGTTGGTGAAAGTGACACTCTTAAAAAAGCACAGTTATTTGTTAAAGACCCCGTTACGGGAGAGAGAGTTGTAGTTCACAACTGGCCGGGAAATTGGTCTGACATTAAATTTTTGCTGGCCACAGATGCAAATGGTGACGGCATCATTGACGTTGCAATTCAAGGAAAGTTCAAAGATGGCGGTCGCCCTCAGTTGTTTGTTAAAGATGCCGTAACTGGCGAAAGGTTAGCGCTTCATTCTTATCCATCTATCTATTCAAAAGCAGAATACAACTGGTTTAGTGATTTTAATGGTGATGGAGTTCAAGATGTTTCAATGATAGGTCAAAAGTCGAACGGAAAAATCCAAGTGAGAATTAGCTCTGGCCAAGATGGTGAAAAGATTGGCTCTTATAATTTCCCTGCTAATTATTCTGATTTTTCTTGGATAACCGCGGGCGATATCAATGAAGATGGTCGTTTGGACTATGGACTTTTAGCTAAGCGCTTAGATGATGGGCGAGTTCAGTTTTTCACAAAGAGTGGTATAGATAAATCAGGAACCTTGGGCATATATTCTTGGCCAGAATTGACCGACTTCGAACTATTTAGAGTTAGAGATTTAAATGATGACTCTCAGCGTGAGTTCGCTCTGGTAGGCTTTAGAGAGGAAGCCGGAAGGTATCAAATGATTGTTAAAGATGGCAGAGATAGAAACAACACTATTTCTAGCACGGGGTGGCCGGACAATTGGGACGAAGTGTCTTTTGAGTACATGGGAGATATCGATAGAGACGCTCTAAGAAGCTCTGACATTGCACTTTTCGGTAAGAGAAAAACTAACGGTGCATGGCAGTTGAACGTTCGTAGCTCTGTAGGTGAAAGCATCGGACAAATAGATTTGGGCAATGAATGGGATAGTAAGCCTAAGTTTTACCATACAAGCGGCTCTGGTGTTATTAATATGCTGGTTTATGGTGAGGTGAATGGCGTGAGTACAGTAAAATCTATAAACTATGATTTAACCAAATAAGCATAGTCTGAGACGTTAGTTAGTCTATGTAAATAGCTTAATTGTTGCTAAAGTCTATCGGGTATGCAGAGTGGTGGTTTTTCTGCATACCTTCTTAGCTATCTTTTGAGGCTGAAAAACCGTTAAGTTAAATTATCGAGATGAAGCAACGCCAACAAAGCGAAAGAGGTCTAAGTTATCAGTAGTTTACCTTCCTGTTATCATTATTGAGACATCACTTCTATTAACTGAATTACAGAAATAATAACTATGAAAAAGAGTCTATATACCAGTGTGATGTTTTGCGCACATTTAATTGCTACCCCTCAGTTAATGGCTTTTGAGACAGGGCGCCTTTCATTTATAAATTCACAGCAACAAAAAACAACAACCTATCAGAAAAGCGATGTCGTTTTTGTAGAGTTAATAGATTCAGACCTCAACAAACGGTCAGATCAAAAGGAAAGCGTAGAAGTCCTTGTTACGAGTACTCTAGAAAATAAAGGTACACAAGCTTTTATTAGAAACTTTAACGCTAGTAGCAATAATACTGGCAATGGGTCATTAACTGTTTCAATAAACCAAGAGAGAGTAATAGGCCAAGAATGGGAAGTTTTGGCTTTGGGATACGACGCTTTTTTGGTGACAGGAAACGTAACTGGACGAGAGCCTGAAAATTTATATTTCTACCATGACGTTCCTTATGTCACTTTAAATGGTGACTTAACTCTTAGTATAGAACTAGGTGATAAAGACTTTTCTGCCGGCGATAAATTTACTTTTACAGTAGAGCCAGAAAAGGTTACAGGGGAGACTGTCGTCCTCACTGAAACATCGCAGGATAGCGGTATTTTCGTTTCTTCGATTGCTATTTCACGTGAAGGTCGTGTGAAAAGCGACGATGGCATTCTTGATCTAAAAACTGCCGATAAAATTCGGGCTTTCTATGAAGATACTCAAAACATTGAGGGTGGTACAGAAGTTGTTTTTAGCGAAGCATACTACGCATCCACAGTAATTCATGGCGCTAATTATCCACAAAGTGCGGAATGGAACGCTCAAAATAGCCCGTTTCTTGTCACTGGAGATATAAGTATACCCAGTAACGGCTCTCTTCGAATAGCTGCGGGTTCAGAAGTTTTTTTCCTTGCCGGACAAGATTCAAGAGCGTTTGGGAACGACACCAATTTAACTGAAATAATCGTAGAAGGTGCGCTTGAGGTAGCAGGAACAGAAGAGCAGCCTGTAACTTTCAAATCTTTGGAGGCCCGCCCAACAAATCGAGACTGGGGAGGAGTGGCTCTTTACAATGCTGAGCGACTTTCAATTGAACATGTTGAGTTTTCTAACATGTATTCAGGTATTAATGTGCAGTCACAAGCCAGTGAGGAAGGTCTATTATTCAATCACCTATCTATTTTGAATAGTAATCAAGGTTTAACTATCGATAACTGTAATACTTGCAACATTACGGTGATCAATTCGACCTTCAATAAAATATCGGGAAATGCGTTTCAGGTATATGGGAATGGTGGCAAATTAACGTTTTCCAAAAATACGCTCTCTAAAGCACGCGATGTATACATGAGTTATTTGTCAAATTTAACGGTCACTGAAAATAATTTCACGCATGCAGAGGGCTTGGGGATCTACGATATTCGCGAATCGATATTGTTTTCAAGCAACGTCATAGAGACTAATACTGAAATATCAATTGCCACAGCTTTTTACGATAATGAGTTCGACACATTGACCGTTACAGATAATGTAATTTCAGGTGATGCTTATAATGGGCTAAATATAAGTTTGTATGCTGCAATGGACGGTGAGTTCGTCATTGCTCGAAATAGCTTAAGCGGATTTGGTTTTTCGAATGATTTCTATGGTGATGATGGCTACTATGACGGCGCTGCACTCCGACTTTATAGTGAATATCTCAGTTCACCTGTTATTGAAGAAAACGTTGTTAGCGGGAATAAAGGAATTGGTATTTACCTCGAGGGTGGTGTTAAGCCTCTCTTTCGCAACAATACAGTCACCGAAAATGGTGCTGGTATAGCTATTAATTTCAGCAATGCCTACCAAGATGGCGTGTTTGAAATGACAGGTAACAACATATCATTCAACCGAAGCTACGGGATTGAGATGAGCGGTAATGCTCAACCAATTGTTCAATATAACGATATTGAAGGTAATGGCTCTTATGCCATAAGTAATTTAACGGAGAATCCTATCAATGCGCGATTTAATTGGTGGGGTGAAGAAGCAACTGCCGAACTCGAAAGTCTAGTTAATCCTACAACAGTAAGTTTTATCTACTCGCCTTATCAAGCACAAATTAACTATTCGGCATGGTTAAACGCGCCCAATAAGCAGGGCGGGCTTCCAGCGACGACGACTGAAACAGGAACGCTTAGGTTTGTAGATGTAAATAGTAATACTTCGAAGGCATTTAAACACGGGCAGATCATAGCACTGGAGTTGGTCGATAGTGACTTAAACCTGAATACTTCAAAAGTTGAATCAGTAGATGTTCTTGTTACGACAAAAAAAGAAAACAATGGCGAGCCTCCACAAATTTCTAATTTCTTGGTCGATAAAAACAATATTGGTACAGGTACTCTCCAGGTTTTCATAAACACCGACGAAATTGATTCACAAAATTGGGAAGTAATTGCACTCAGTAATTATCATTTTCTGGTGAAAGGGAGTGTAACGGGCAATGAACCTTATCACTTATATACCAGTGCTTCTTCAGAAGACCCATATAAAACAGAAGATGGTCAAATTACTATTTTGGTTGACGAGGGACAAGTGCAGTTTGAACCAGGTGACAGGTTCACATTTGATACAGTAGAGGAGGTTGTTACCGGTGAACATGTAACCCTGACAGAATCAGCCCCCAACAGCGGAGTATTCGTAGGAGCAATAAACTACAACCTTATCAATGAGCCATCCAATGGCAATAGCAGCATTGAGATACTTAAGGGAGATATATTTAGAGCGTATTACCATGATCACAAAGACGATTGGGGTAACGAATCTTTAGTAAAAGCGAGCGCCTATTTCGCCCATACAATAATGAACGGCCAGATTATTGAGGAAGATACTACGTGGATAGTTGAAAAAAGTCCGTATCTCATTTTAGGTGATATCAACGTTAGTGAAGATGTCGAACTTACAGTTGAAGCTGGAGTTGAGTTATTGTTTGTACCAGATCGTGACGATTCCTCCAACGGTTACGATTGGGATAGAACAGAGATTGTGGTTTCTGGATTGCTCAATTTAAAAGGCGAGGAAGCAGCTCAAGTTGAACTTAAATCAATAAGAGGGGGGGAAAGGTTTGATGATTGGGGAGGGGTATATCTGAGCAATACAGGGAGTATAGTAATGAACTATGCCGCATTGTATAACTCAGCGTTCGGCATTTATTCTGAACAGTACAATTCTGGATTAGTCTTTAACGTAAACAATAGCAAGTTTGCTTATAGCAAAGCGGGAATATCATTTTCGAGCTACTGTGAATGTGACGTGGAAATCACTAATTCATCTTTTACATATATCTCTAATGCTTTCATGTCTGGCTATGCAGATGGCATCTCTTTAAGTTTTTCTGATAACAAAGTGAGTAACGTTGGTCAATCCGATATTTATTACATGAAAAATGTAACATTCTCTAATAATGTATTTTCCAATGCTAGGCGACTCGATATGGACAGCATACAGGGAAATATCAATATTATTGACAATGTGTTGCACAATATAGAGGGCATATCGCTTGAGTTAATGCACTATGTGGACAATGACATCGAACTAGTTATCGATGGAAACTCTATATCTGGAAAAGGCCAATATGGGCTTCAAATTAGAACGCACAATATTTCATATGCGTCGATAGATATCGTTAATAATACACTTTCTGGCTTTGGCTTAAAATATGACTATGGCTATGATGAACAGTACTACGAAGGCGCCGGATTGTATTTTTATGCCAGTGAGGAGCAAACCGCAAATGTATCACACAACACCTTCATAAATAACATTGGAAATGGCGCCATATTTGATGGAAGTGTTCGACCCACATTTACTAAAAACGCAGTCGTAAATAATGGGCGCGGTATCACGTTTTCCAATTATAACGACCAAGACACTACTTCATTCCATGTAACTGAAAATACAATATCAGGAAATAAAAGCGATGGAGTGGCAATTGGAGGTTATTCTCAACCAACAATTAATAATAATGATATTGCTGACAATAGTGATTACGCGATCAACAACACCAGTGAACTTGATATTGATGCGAGATATAATTGGTGGGGTGAGGAGTCGACCAACGAGATAGAGGTTGGCTTATTTATTCAAAATGTAAGTTTTATTTATGACAAGTTAGATGATGCTTACTATGGTAGAGTCAACTATTCAGAACATAAATTATCGGCATCGTTAGACCCGGATGGTGACGGAATAGAAGGGCAGTTAGATAATTGTCCTTTAATTAACAACCCAGCGCAGATTGACACAGATAATGATGGATTTGGTGATGCCTGTGACGATGATGACGATGGTGATGGCGTGGTTGACTCCGAAGACGCCTTCCCTTTAGACGCAACAGAGTTCTTAGATAGCGACGGTGATGGATTAGGTGATAATTATGAACTTTCAGTCGGTTTAAACCCCTATAATCCTGACTCAAACGGAAATGGTATTAACGATGCTGATGAGTCCTTAGATGATCTAAGGGTAATACATCATGTAACAAGCGTGAGTGATATCAATAGTGACGGAGTAGATGATTTACTTATCACCTATCAAGCATTGAACGGCGCAATAACAGTAAACATAGTCAACGCTGTTAACTCGCAGGTGTTGAACGTTTTAAAGTTCCCTGGTGACTATCGTGAATTTACAGCGCACGTTCTTTCCGATATGAATGGAAACGGAGCGCAAGAAATTGGCATTTTTGGTGTTACGGAAGACAAAAACACGAATTCGGGTATACGCTCTAAGTTAATGGTGAAAGACACGAGTAATGGAGAAACGGTGCAAAATTACTCTTGGGCTGGAAACTGGACTAACGTCAGTTTCACGCCTTTGGCCGATTTAAACGATGATGGTATACCTGAAGTGGCAATGCAGGGACTATTTTATGTAGGTAACAGACCACAATTGTTAGTAAAAGATGGTGCTACAAGTACCGCTATGGACAAGTATTCGTTTCCATCTTTAATGCAAAACCCTAAGTATGTTCAATTGAGTGACATGAATGGCGATGGTGTTCCTGAAGTTGGGTTAATTGGTCGACTGAAGGCAAATAACAAAATTCAAGTTAAGGTAATTAGTGGTGCTGATGCGAATGATAAAATGCCCGCTTATAATTTTGGTAGTGATTGGGAACAAGAGATATGGGTCAGCCTGCCTGATATTGACTTTGACGGGCAAAGTGACTTTGCTTTGTACGGAAAACGATTAGAATCAAATCAGGTTCAGTTGTTTACTAAGAGTGGTGTGTCACGATCGGGAACACTTGGAATTTATAGCTGGCCAACCGATTATGTTTCTCACTCATTTTTGAGAATGCCAGACCTTAACTTTGATGGTGTTGATGAGTTTGCTGTAGCGGGGTTGCGTGCGGGTAGTGACAGATATCAAGTGATCGTCAAAAACGGTGTCAATCGCAATGACTCAATGTATAGCTTAGGATGGGCAAATACTTTAACCGATGTTAGCTTTATTGCAATTGATGACTTCGATGGAGACGAAGTTGCTGACGTAGGCCTAATAGGTAGAAAAATTAACGGTGCGCTTGTGTTATCGATAAAGAGCGTATTAAATTCGAACGTTGCACTAGTTCAAGTAGGGAGCGACTGGATAGAGCGACCTTCTTTTGTTGTTGTGTCAGATGTCACCAATGACGGACTAAACGATGTTGTTGTCTTTGGAGTTGATAAACTAGGAAGAAATAAAATGGAAGTGGTAAGCTTTGGCGATTGAGCCTGATATTACTTTATCAAATTAGTTGGAAGTTTATTCGCTACCGGGTCTAGATTGCTTTCCGCAGCAGTGCCTTTGGTCTAGACCCTACTGACAGAAGTGATGGTAGAGTTGCTAGCAACGATGAAGTGCTTTCAAACTTCTCGGAGTTTAGCTTAGGGGTGAGCGTCCGGTAATCCCTATATCTAATTCATAAGTTGGCTACGGCATGGTGTACATTTTTGCGAAGGAGAATGGCCATGCAGTAACATCAACGAAGAGAAACCCAAAACTGTCTCATTAATGGGGAAGTGGACACGTGCATTTTCCTATGAACCGACTAATAAACATTAGGGGGCCCCTTTAATATCTAAATCCCATACGGTCACACACTGCTCTGCCGAATCGTCACGTGTATCAGTTGTTGTTATCGTGCCTTTTATTTCTATGTTGCTATCTGTCTTAGACGCAATTGATAAATCGAAAACGTCGTTCTCATAGGTAAGGTCAATGGTTTGTTCAACTGAATTGTAGTTTCCACCTATAGGAGTAGGTGTGCCTTCCCCTTCAATATCCATAGTCAAAACAGCGCGCTGCGCAAACTCATCTAAGGTAAGCTCGCCAACCTCTGAACCTTCTAAGCCCACATATTCTTCATCGGTATTACAGATACTGCCTTGTTGGCTAGTAATAACGAAGTCTATTGTCAAAACGTAATTGAGTATTTCTGGTAAGGGAAAAGTGATAGGTTCAACGTGCAACACTTGGTTTACAACATCGTAAGCCATAAACTCAGATGGCTCGTTGGTAGAAGTGGCTATGAAGCCTATGTTAGGTTTCACTTGCCACGTTGAGCCCAAGTCCAATATTGTTTCTGAAGAAAAAGCGTCGCGGCTAGATTTTAAAGCAATTTCATAATTCGTACGTTTACCGAGTAAAGCAACGTCATTTAGTCCGTCGCCATCTACATCTTGTAAAATATGAAGGCTTACATCACTCCATTTGTTCGCCCAGCTGACATTATTAAGTGTTGAATTACGATCTTGACCATCTTTAATTTGCAGCTGCCAACGGTTTTTCTCTGCGTTGAATCCACCCAATGCAAATTCCGCTACTCCATCGTTTGTATAGTCGTCAACTTGCCCAAAAGTAATGTCAGTTAAATCAGGCCACGCATAAATACTCAGTGCACCTCTAGGTGAAAGCCCATTTTTTATTATTAGCTGCCAACGACCATCAGCATTTGCCTTACCCAACAACGCCCAATCTGGCGTTCCGTCCAAGTTGAAGTCCCCCACGTCATGCCAACTCGTATTATTCCAGTTACTAGGAAATGTATAAGCGCTAAATTTATCGCTAGGTGTAGTGCCGTTAATTACCCTTACCTGTGGTTTACCGTTTTTACTAATTGTTCCAAACAATGCAACTTCGTTTGTGCCATCAAGGTCTACATCAGTAAAACTAAAATAAGTTGGTTTATTCCAAAGTGCAGGGAATGCAAACGTATTAACATTCCCGTTTGTTAAACCATTTCGCACAACAAGTTGAGGACGTAAGCCTTCTTTAAACAAGCCCTGTAAACCAATTTCGGCAACACCGTCGCCTGTCATGTCTGGCAGCACAACAACAGAGGTATTAGACCAGTTAGCTACCCAGTTAAGAATGCTCACTCTATTACCCGTTGCAGTATCTTTTATACTCAGTTGAGGTTTGCCTTCGTTGCCAGTGCTAGAGCGTATACCAAACAAGCCTATTTCAGGAGAGCCATTGCCATTCATATCCGGCAGCATATACAGAGAGACTTGGCTATAACTGCCTTGCCATGTTACCGAAAAAGTATTGTCCAATGCTGTTGCAACATAGCGCTCACCTTCGCGATCAAAGCTGAATAAAACTGGCTTATTCACGTCGCCGAATGTATGAACAACTTCACCCACGTTGGATGGTTGTAATTTAGATGCTTGCCAGTTATTTTTTATCGACGGTATATCTCCTACTCGGTAAGCATTAGTTTTTTCCGGTATGCCTGCCCAAGCCCAGTTTACACAATCTTCATTGTCATCAAACTGAATGCATTCTGCTGTTTGAGTATCTACATAAGGAGAGATCAAAAAACCGCCAGTGTCACCAAATGCACAATCGCCGCCTCCGTTTTCATAAAAGCCATCAAAGCCTTCAGCACATACCCAAAAGTCAACTGTCTCACCCGATAAACTCATTCGGGGAGCATCTTCGGGATCAGCAGCACGAATATCTGTTTTACCTGAAATGTTGTAGCTGATGCCTGATAAGTCGGCTCGAATAAATCGCTCAATAAGTACGGTATCGCCATCTTCTGCGAGCCTTCCTTCAACTACGCCGGAAAGTATTTCACCTGCGGTGCCACGTGCAGATGCATCGAATGTATAGGAAAAAGAAAATTGCTCACTTGCTTGAGTTAGAAAAGGTGTTAAAGCGAGTGATAGGATAAAAGTTAGTTTTGAGCCATTAAAATTTTGGGTAGAAAGTAGATGTAGCATGTCAAATCCCTCTGAATGTATTGGTTAAATATTGATCAGCTGGCGCGGTTAGTCAAATTGTAATGATTGTTACTTTCTGGTTTCTTAAAAAAAATATTCGCATTAAAAAAGCTATTGCGTTGAATCGAGAAGAGGGTTTTCAATTAGTCTTGGTATTTAGCTGTAGGTAGGGATTTTATAAAAACAGCCAGCAAATACCTTGCTGGTAAAGCATTTACAAATATAGGCGATGATTGGTTGAATTTTGAACTTTGAAAAAAATATGTGCTACTCTTCTTTAGAACATTATTTACATGGATGGTTAAAGTGATGTATCAAATTGAGTGCTTAATACCATCCCAATTTAACTGAACTTGGTGATGGAAATGAAAAAAACTATATCGCTATCTATCTTAGCTGCATTATCTACCCCACTAACTGCACAAGAATCAATTCCTCATATTTTTTCGCCCTCAACGCCGGCTAAGGCATCTGAGGTTAATGAAAACTTTGACTTCTTAAACTCACGACTAAACGAACTTGAAGCCAATGGTATGCCAAATAATGGTGGTACCTTGTCTTTAGATATCGACTGTACAGAAAACCCTGCTGCACTCAATGAAGCGTACTTAGCAAATAAATTCACGCAAAGCCTAAGTTTTTCAATAGCAGGAAGCTGTTATGGTGATATCACAGGTAACCGTTCACCAGGGCCCTATTGACAGTTAGTAATATTTATTT
>CEQI01070708.1_pt1 | contig 28458 bp, 27 predicted proteins | sample 531011 | NCBI WGS metagenome assembly CEQI01 (sample SAMEA2621204, study PRJEB7988) | marine metagenome | biome: marine biome (ENVO:00000447); feature: surface water layer (ENVO:00002042); material: "saline water (ENVO:00002010), including plankton (ENVO:xxxxxxxx)" | depth 5 m
CCGATCGAGCCGAGGCCGACGACGGCGACGGTCGAGTCGGCGGCGCGGCCGAGCGCTCGACGCGGCGCCCACTCGCGGCGGCGCTGGGTGGCCTGCAGCCACGGCAGCTGCTTCGCCCCGGCGAGCACGCCGAAGATCGCGAACTCGGCCAGCGGGGCCGCGTGCACACCGGCGGAGGTGGAGAACGCGATGCGCTCCAGCGCCTCCTCGGAGAGGTTCGCGGCCTTCACCTGCTGGCCGCCGCCCGCGGGAATCGTGTGCACCCAGCGGAGCTTCGGGTTCGCGGCCACGGTGCGCGCGAGCGCCTTGCCGGAGTGGTCGGGCACCCCGTAGAGCGCATCCGCCGAGTCGACGAGCTGCTCGAAGCGAGCCTGGTCTTCCGGGGTCCGCTTCGACCAGGTCATCCAGTCGACGCTCGGCTCGGCGAGCAGTTCGGGCGCGTGCACGAGGTCGATGCGCGGCTCGCGCTCGACGATCATCGCGGCGTCCGCGGGGAACAGAGGAGTCGCAACCACGACGCGAAGGCGAGCTGAGGTGTCCATGTGCTCCCAGGGTACCGATCCGGCGCGCGCCTAGTCCTCGTCGAGGAGGTCGAGCGGCAGGTTCGGGGCGAGGCGCCGCAGGCTCTGGAATGTCGGCACCAGATGCGTGTAGAGCTCGGCGAACACCGGCAGCAGTTGGCTGTAGACGGCGAGCGCGCGCGGCTCCGGCCGAACGGAGTCCTCGACGGGGATCAGCTCGTCGACGATGTCGATCGAGTCGATCAGCCCGAGCGCCTCCATGCCGAGCAGCGCCGCGCCGAAGCTCGAGCCCTCCTGACCCTCGGCGAAGTCGACCGTCATGCCGAGCGCCGCCGCGAGGACGCCCCGCCAGAGGTCATTGCGCGTCACGCCGCCGGTGGCTCGCACGTGCGTCACGTCGAGGCCCGCGGCGCGCATCGACTGCAGCACGAGCGCGAGCTGCAGGCAGACGCCTTCGACCGAGGCGCGCAGCAGGTGCTCGCGCCGATGGCCCCGGGTGAGCCCCAGGTACGCGCCGGTCGGCAGCGCGCTCCAGTGCGGGGCGCGCTCGGACAGCAGGTACGGCAGCATGATGAGCCCGCCGGAGCCGGGCTGGGCGCGGGCGGCGAGCTCGAGCAGCTCGGCCTCGCTGCCCTCGCCGAGTTCGGGGGCGAAGATGCCGCGAGCCCAGCCGAGCGTCGCTCCCCCGTTGTTGATGGCGCCGCCGACGACCCAGCGGTCCTCGGTGAGCGCGTAGCAGAACACGCCGCCCTGCGGGTCGACCGCGGGGCGGTCGACGCCGACGCGGAGCGCGCCGCTGGTGCCGATCGAGCAGGCGGCAACGCCGGGGCGCACCGCCCCGACCCCGAGGTTGGCGAGCGGCCCGTCTCCCGCGCCGACCACCACCTCGAGCGTCTCGGGAAGCCCCATCGCCTCGGCCGCCTCGGGCGTGAGCCCGGGAAGAACGTCCCGCGTGCGCACCAGCTCGGGAAGCTGCTCCGGCGACACCCCAGCCAGGGCCAGCGCCTCCGCATCCCAGGCGAGCTGGTGGATGTCCATCAGCCCGGTGCCCGAGGCGAGCGAGTGGTCGATGACGAGCGCGCCGCACATGTGCACGAGCACCCAGTCCTTGATGCCCACCCAGAACGCCACCGACTCGTGGAGCTTGGGCTCCATCTCGCGGAACCAGATCAGCTTCGTCAGCGGCGACATCGGATGGATGGGGGTGCCGGTTCGGCGATGCAGCGCGAGCCCGTTCACCCCGCCCCGCAGCCGCTCGGCCTGCGGCGCCGCACGCGTGTCGCCCCAGGTGATGACCGGCGTCATCGGCTCGTACAGCGGGCCGAGGCCCATCAGGCTGTGCATCGCGGACGAGAACGAGATGCCGCGCACGCGATCGGCGCCGACCTCGCGGGCGACGTCCGCCACCGCTCGGTAGGCGGCGGCGAGGATCTGCTGCGGATCCTGCACCGCATAGCCGGGGTGCGGGGTCTGCAACTCGTAGCCGTGCGAGGCCTGAGCCAGCTGACTGCCGTCGGGGGTGAAGGCGACCGCCTTCGTGCTCGTGGTGCCGAGGTCGAGGCCGATCACGACATCGCGCACGGCGGCTGCGCCGGTCATCTCCGAATCCTCTCAGGCGGCGGGGTCGTCGAGCCAGGTCGAGACGAGCACCTTGCCGCTCGCGCTCGAATCGCGCGCGAGTTCGAATGCCTCCGCCGCCGACGTCGCCGGAATCACCTGGGTGACCACCGAGGCCACGGCGGGCTCGGCCGCCAGGATGCGGATCGCCTCGTCGATCTCGTCGACGAAGCGGAAGACGCCGTGGATGCTGATCTCCTTCGAGATCGCCGGGGCGAGATTGATCGGTCGGCCTTCATCGGGAACCATGCCGATCTGCACGACGATGCCGCGGCGCCGCGCCGAGCGGAATGCCTGCGAGATCGCGGGTGCGGCACCGGAGCACTCCAGCACCACATCGAAGGCGTTCTCAGGGATCTCTTCGACGCCGATCTGGATCGTTCGGTCGGCGCCCACGGCCCGGCCGCGGGCGAGCGGCTCGGGCAGCAGGTCGGTGATGGTGACCTCGGCCGCACCGCGGCTCTTGGCTGCGGCGACCGCGAGCAGGCCGATCGGGCCGGCACCGGAGACGAGCACGCGCTTGCCCGTGACATCACCCGCGCGGGTGACCCCGTGCAGCGAGACGGCCAACGGCTCGGCGAGCGCGGCGGCCTCGAGCGAGAGCTCCTCGGGCAGGGCCCGCACCATGCCGACGTCGACGATGAGGTACTCGCTCATGCCGCCCTGCGTGTGCGGCGCCGTGGAGGCGCTGCCGAGGTACGACCCGCCCGGCCACAGGTTCGGCGCATCCTCGATGCCCGCCTCGCTCTGGCCGAAGCGCGCCGGGTGCACCGTCACCGGGGTGCCGGGCGCCCAGGTGCCGCTCGGGTCCAGGTCGACGCGACCCGAGAGCTCGTGCCCGGGCGTCAGCGGCTCTTTCACGACGAACGCGCCGTTCGCGCCCTCGAAGTAGTAGTGCAGGTCGGAGCCGCAGATGCCGACGAAGTGGACGCGAATGCGCACCTCGCCCTCGCCGGGCTCGGGCAGCGGAACCTCGCGTTCGACGAGGTCGAGCTTGCCGTCGATGTAGAGCGCCTTCACGGCTTCCTCCTGGAGTTATGGTGCGGGAGCGCCGCTCGGGCGCCCGGGATTCGGGTCAGACGACCGAGGTCATTCCGCCGTCGACGAAGATGTTCTGGCCGCTCACGAAGTCGCTCGCGGGCGAGGCGAGGTAGATCAGGGTCCCGGCGAGCTCCTCGACCTGACCCCAGCGACGGGCGGGCGTGCGGTTCTCGAGCCAGGCGGTGAACTCCGGATCCTCGACGAGCGCCTTGTTCATGTCGGTGGCGAAGTAGCCGGGCGAGAGCGTGTTGACCTGGATGTTGTGGCGGGCCAGGTCGGCGGCCATGCCGCGGCTGAGCTGGGCGACGCCGGCCTTGGTGGCGCCGTAGGGGGCGATCGTCTGGCGCGCGAGCTGCGACTGCACCGAGGCGATGTTGATGATCTTGCCGGAGCCGCGCTCGACCATGCCGGGCGCGACGAAGCGCGAGACGTAGAAGACGCCGGAGAGGTTGCCCGCGACGAGCGCGTCCCAGTCGGCGACCGGGAACTCGGCGAAGGGCGCACGACGCTGCAGTCCCGCGTTGTTGACGAGGATGTCGGGCACGCCGACGCGCTCGACCAGCTCGGCGATGCCGGCCTCGACCGCGGCGGCGTCGGTGACGTCGAAGATCACGAGCTCGGGGCGCGTGCCCTGGCTGCGCTCGATCGCGTCGGCGGTCTCCTGCAGCGCGTTGGCGTCGCGGCCGTGGATGACCAGGCGCGCTCCGGCGTCAGCGAGGGCGAGCGCGAGGCCGCGCCCGAGTCCGCGCGAGGATCCGGTGACAAGGGCGAGCTTGCCGCCGAGGTCGAACGAGGTGGTCATGGTGTCTCTCCGAGTTGCCGAATGGGGATGCGGCGGGAGCGGGCGTGTGGTGATCGCACGCTCCCGCCGCGACAGGGTGGGTGTGGGCTAGACGAGCGAGCCCACGGCGAAGACCAGAAGCGCGGCCACGAATCCGGCGAGGGATTCGATGGTCTGCTGCACCGTCCAGGTCTTCAGGGTGGTCTTGACGTCCATGCCCATCAGTCGACCGACCAGCCAGAAGCCGGAGTCGTTGACGTGACCGGCGAAGACCGATCCCGCCGCGGTCGCGATCACGACAGCCGCGAGCTGCAGCGGGTTGAAGCCCGCCGCGATGACCGCCGGGGCGAACAGGCCCGCCGCGGTGACGAGCGCGACGGTGGCCGAGCCCTGTGCGACGCGCAGCACGACGGCGGCGACGTAGACGGCGACGATGAGCGGCAGGCCGATGTCGCTGAGCACCTCGGCGAGCGCGGTGCCGATGCCCGAGGTGCGCAGCACGCCGCCGAACATGCCGCCGGCGCCGGTGATGAGCACGACCGAGCAGATCGGGCCGAGCGCCGTGTCGAGGATGCGCTCGAGCGCCGTGCCGTCGACGCCGCGGCGGCGGCCGAGCACGAAGGCGGCGACGAACACCGCGATGAGCAGCGCGATGGAGCTGGTGCCGATGAGCGACATGGCCTGGTACCACCAGGTGGTCTCGTCGACGACGCCGACCGAGCGCAGCGAGTTCAGGCCGGTGTTCATCAGGATGAGCACGAGCGGAAGGGCGAGCAGGGCGATGACCGTGCCGGCCTTCGGCGGGTTCGTCGGCTGGACGTCGTCCTCCGGTCCGCCGAACAGCGAGAGCACGGGAAGCGGGATGCGCTTGTTGATGAACTTGGCCCACAGGTAGCCGGACACGTACCAGAGCGGGAACGCGATGATCAGTCCGACGATGAGCACGATGCCGAGGTCGGCGCCGTAGTACTCGGTGGCGGTGATGGGACCCGGGTGCGGGGGCAGGAAGATGTGCATCACCGAGAAGCCGGCGGCCGCCGTGATCCCGTAGAGCAGCATGTTCTTGCCGCCGAGGCGCCGCGCCACCGCGAACACGATCGGGAGCATGACGATCAGGCCCGCGTCGAAGAAGATCGGGAAGCCCATGACGAGCGAGGCGATGCCGAGGGCGAAGGGGGCGCGCTTCTCGCCGAAGACGTCGACCATCTTGTCGGCGAGGATGCGGGCGCCGCCGCTGGCCTCGACCAGTCGCCCGAGCATCGCACCGAGTCCGACCAGCAGGGCGACGGAGCCCAGGGTCGAGCCGAACCCGGAGATCAGGACGTTCGCGACCTGGCCGATCGGGATTCCGGCGACGATCGCCGTCGCCAGCGAGACGAGGACGAGGGTCAGGAACGCGTGGACCCGGAACACGATGACGAGCACCAGGATCAGCGCGATCGCGCCGGCAGCGATGCCGAGCAAGGGACCAACCTCGAGGGTCTGTGTCCAATCTTCCATTGAGACTTCTCCGTTGAATTGATGGAATCGGCGCGCGAATGCGCGCGTCGGGGTGTGTGCTCGGCTCGACGGCGCCGACAATGGCGTCGCGTCCCGGAGCAGTGGGAGCCACTGTGGCATAATGATCATACTTTTACAACTAGATGATCATATTTTTGATTGACGTCAGCGGCGACGGAAGATGAGTAGATGACAGGCACCGCACACGGCCGGGGATCGCACAGCGATGTGCTCGAGACCCTCGGCCGCCGCATCGCCACCGGCGAGCTGCCCGAGGGACGGATTCTCACGCTCGCCGACCTCGAGCTCGAGCACGGCGCCAGCCGGACCGTGATCCGCGAGGCCGTGCGGGTGCTCGAATCGCGCGGCATGCTGGCCTCCCGTCGGCGCGTCGGCATCACGGTCCTGCCGCATGCCGAATGGGACGCCTTCGACGCCGCGGTCATCCGCTGGAATCTGGCCGGCCCGCGTCGCCAGGAGCAGCTCGCGATGCTGACCGAGCTCCGCGGGGCGATCGAGCCGACCGCCGCGCGCCTCGCCGCGGTCCGCGCGAGCTTCGACGACCGGGCCCGCCTCCGTCAGCTCGGCGACGAGCTGGACGCGCTCGGCCGGCGCGGCCTCGGCGCCAGCGCCGAGTATCTCGAGGTCGACGTCGCCTTCCACCGGCTGCTGCTGGAGGCCTCCGGCAACGCCATGCTGGCCCAGCTCGCCTCCACGGTCGAAGAGGTGCTGCGCGGTCGCGCGGCGCTCGGGCTCACCCCCGCGAAGCCCGCCGAGGGCACCCTCGAGAACCACGTCGCCACCGCCGCCGCGATCTCGGCGAGCGATGCGCACGCCGCCGAGGCGGGGGCCCGCACCTACGTCTCGCTCGTCGCACTCGAGGTGGGTGACCCCGTTCGCGGGGAGCCCCCTCGCGAGGCGGGCTAGGCTGAAGCGGCTGTCCGCAGCCCCGACCTCCCGACACACATCGGGCCCAGAATCACAAAAGGAGTGACGTGCCAGAGCAGTCGAAGGCCAACATCGGCGTCATCGGATTGGCGGTGATGGGCTCGAACTTGGCCCGCAACCTCGCCAGTCGCGAAGGAAACACCGTCGCGGTATTCAACCGGTCGTACGAGAAGACCGAGACCCTCGTCACCGAGCACCCCGAGGCCGGCTTCGTCCCCGCGAAGACCTACGCCGACTTCGCCGAGTCGCTCAGCACGCCGCGCACCGCGATCATCATGGTGCAGGCAGGCCGCGCCACCGACGCCGTCATCGACGAGCTCGTCAAGGTGTTCGAGCCGGGCGACATCATCGTCGACGGCGGCAACGCGCTCTTCACCGACACCATCCGTCGCGAGAAGGCCGTCCGCGCCACGGGCATCAACTTCGTCGGCGCCGGCATCTCCGGCGGCGAAGAGGGCGCCCTGCTCGGCCCCTCGATCATGCCCGGCGGCTCCGCCGAGGCCTGGGTCACCCTCGGCCCGATCCTCAAGTCGATCGCCGCGGTCGCGGAGGGCGAGCCCTGCGTCACCCACGTCGGCACCGACGGCGCCGGCCACTTCGTCAAGATGATCCACAACGGCATCGAGTACGCCGACATGCAGCTCATCGCCGAGGCCTACGACCTGATCCGTCGCGGCACCGGCAAGAGCCCGGCCGAGATCGCCGACATCTTCGCCGAGTGGAACCGCGGCGAGCTCGAGAGCTACCTCATCGAGATCACCGCCGAGGTGCTGCGCCAGGTGGACGCCGAGACCGGCGCGCCGCTCGTCGACGTCATCCTCGACCAGGCCGGAGCCAAGGGCACCGGCGCCTGGACCGTGCAGTCGGCGCTCGACCTGGGCATCCCCGTCTCGGGCATCGCCGAGGCCGTGTTCGCCCGCTCGCTCTCCTCCAAGCCCGCGCAGCGCGCCGCCGCCGCCGACCTCCCCGGCCCGGCCGAGGAGTGGACGGTGACGGATGTCGACGCCTTCGTCGAGGACGTGCGCCGCGCGCTCTACGCCTCGAAGATCGTCGCCTACTCGCAGGGCTTCGACGAGATCATCGCCGGTGCCGAGGAGTACGGCTGGGACATCCAGAAGGGCGAGATCGCCAAGATCTGGCGCGGCGGCTGCATCATCCGCGCGCAGTTCCTGAACCGCATCACCGAGGCCTACGCCGAGAACCCGGGACTCGTGGCGCTGCTTACCGCACCGTACTTCCGCGAGGCGCTCACCGGTGCGCAGGAGGCCTGGCGCCGCGTCGTCGTGGCAGCAGCGCAGGCGGGCATTCCGTCGCCGGCGTTCTCGTCGTCGCTGTCGTACTACGACGGCCTGCGCGCCGACCGCCTGCCGGCGGCGCTCGTGCAGGGTCAGCGCGACTTCTTCGGCGCGCACACCTACAAGCGCGTCGACAAGGACGGCACCTTCCACACGCTGTGGTCGGGCGACCGCAGCGAGATCAGCGCCACCGACGCGCACTAGTAGCTCTCGAAACGCCGAACGGGCGGTGCTGCCACCACACAGCGCCGCCCGTTCGCCTTTCTTCCCCTCCGCACCGATCAATCGGTGTGGAAGACCTCAGGAAGCTCCTTCCACCACTCGCCCTCCGCGCGGTCGTCGAGCGGGCGCTGCAGCGGCTCCTGCACCGCCCACCAGCGCTGCGTCTCCGGATCCGCGGCGATCGCGGCCATGTCGGCCTCGTAGTCGTCACCGGTGTACTCGAAGTACGAGAACAGCAGGTCGCCGTGGCGGTAGATCGAGTAGTTGTGGATGTTGCTGAGCGCCAGGCGCTCCAGCACGCCCGGCCACACGGCGGCGTGATAGCGCTCGTACTCGGCGCGGTTCTCGGGCGGCAGCCCGATCACCTGGGCGACGCGCTTCACTGCTGCCGAACCCGCAGGTGGGTGACGCCGCCGTCGACCTCGAGCGCGGTTCCGGTCGTCGAGCCCGACAGCGGGCTCGCGAGGTACAGGACCGCTCCGGCGACCTCCTCGGGCGTGACCATGCGGCCGGTCGCCTGACGCGCGTCGAGCGCGGCGCGCTCCTTCACCGGGTCGTCGAACTGCTTCAGGAAGTTGTCGACGAACGGGGTCGCGACGGTGCCCGGGCTCACCGCATTGACACGGACGCCCTCCCGCACGTGATCGGTCGCCATCGCGTAGGTGAGCGAGAGCACCGCGCCTTTCGAAGCGTTGTAGAGCGCGCGCTGCGGCAGCCCGTTGAGCGCGCCGATCGAGCACAGGTTGACGATCGCGGCGCTCTGCGAGGCGCGCAGGTGCGGCAGTGCGGCCGCGCTCACGCGGGCCATCCCGGTGACGTTGATGTCGAGCACGCGAGCCCAGTCCTCATCGGAGAGCTCTTCGACGGTGCCGATCGCCGAGATGCCGGCATTGTTCACGACGATGTCGATGCCGCCGAACGTCTCGACCACCGCCGCGATCGCCGTGTTGACCGAGTCCCGGTCGGCGACGTTCGCGACGAAGCCGGTGAGCCGGTCATCCGTCAGGGTCTCGGGCTTGAGGTCGAGCACGGCCACGTGCGCGCCCTTGTCGGCGAAAGCGAGCGCGGTCGCGAGGCCGATGCCCGAGGCACCGCCGGTGACGACGGCGACGAGGCCGTTGAATTCGCTGGTCATGCCTGCACCATCTCCTGTCGCGCACGGCCGAGGCCGTCGATCTCGAGTTCGACCACGTCACCCGCACGCAGGTACGGCTGGCCCTCGATGCCGAGCGCCACTCCCGCCGGGGTTCCCGTGTTCACGACGTCGCCCGGGTGCAGCACCATGAACTGCGAGAGGTACCAGACGATGTGGCGGATGCCGAAGATCATGTTGGCCGTGGTGCCGTTCTGACGCTCGACGCCGTTGACCCAGAGCCGCAGCCCCAGGGCCTGCGGGTCGGCCACCTCGTCGGCGGGGACCAGGGCAGGGCCGAAGGGGTTGAAGGTCTCGCAGCTCTTGCCCTTGTCCCACTGGCCGCCGCGCTCGAGCTGGTACTCGCGCTCGGAGACGTCGTGCGAGACGGCGTAGCCGGCGATCACCGCATCGGCGTCCTCGGGCGAGTCGAGGTAGCGAGCGGTCGAGCCGATGACGACGCCGAGCTCGACCTCCCAGTCGGTCTTGACCGATTGGCGCGGGATCAGCACGTCGTCGAACGGCCCGACCATGGTCGTGGGGTCCTTCATGAAGATGACCGGTTCGGCGGGAATGGCCATCCCGCCCTCGGCCGCGTGGTCGGCGTAGTTGAGGCCGATGCAGACGATCTTGCCGGGGCGGGCGATCGGCGCTCCGACGCGCAGGTCCGCGGCGTCAAGCTCCGACAGCTCGCCCTTCTCGAGCGCGGCCCGAGCGGCCGCGATGCCGCCTCCGGCGAGGAACGCACCATCGATGTCAGCCGTGATCGGCCGCAGGTCGAAGCTGGCGCCGTCGTGCTGGAGTACGGGGATTTCGGACCCAACTGGGCCGAGACGGGCGAAATTCACGTGGGGTGCTCCTTGTTTCCCGCGGGCTCGAACACCCGCGTCCGGTCACCACTGTACAAGAGATCAGATGAATACGGCCCGTCGAGGCGAGATCGCCCTCCAGAACGCGCGGCGAACGCCCTCTGCCGGGTAATCGTCAAACCTAAGACGGGTGTCCGCGCCGTCAGCGGTCGAGTCGGGCGGGGTCGATGCGGTAGAAGTCGGCGGCCGTCCGTCCCAGCACCCGCTCCCGGTCCTCGCTCGAGAGCGAGTCGAGAAGCGGTGCCAGCCCCTCCCAGAGGCGGGTGTAGCCGCCGGCGAGGATCGCGACGGGCCAGTCTCCGCCGTACATCAGCCGCGACGGGCCGAACAGCTCAACCGCGCGATCGAAGAACGGGCGCACCTGCTCCGTAGTCCAGGCGTCGGGGGCGCCCGTCGCCGAGTAGAGGCCGCTCAGCTTGCCCGAGACGTTCGGGTTCTCGGCCGCGGCGGCGATGAGGCTCCACCACGGCTCGCGGTCGGCGAGGCCGATCGGCGGCTTCGCAAGGTGGTCGATCACCATGCGCAGGCCCGGGTGCCGCTCCGACAGCACGGGGATGAGCTCGAGATGCCGCGGCAGCTCCGCGACGACGTCGAAGGCGATGCCGGCCCCCTCGAGCAGGCCGAGCCCCTCGTCGACATCCGGGCGCAGCAGCCACTCGGGGTCGGACTGGTTGTGGATGAGCGTGCGGACGCCCACCATGCGCGAGTCCCCCTGCCAGCGCGCGAGCGTCTCTGCCACCTCGGCCGGACGTTCGAGCGGGGCGTAGCCGACGATCGCGGCGACCTCGGGATGCGCGTCGGCGGTGGCGACCATCAGCGCGGTGTCGTCCGCGTTGTCGGCCGCCTGCACCAGCACCGTCGCGTCGACTCCCGCAGCCGCGAGCTCGGGCAGGAGCTCGTCCATGCCGAAGGCTCGGTTGATCGGAGCCAGCTCGGGTCCGAGCCACGCGTACTCCGCGCGGGCGGGATCCCAGACGTGCTGGTGGGAATCGATGACGGGAAAGGCCATGGCTTACTCCTCGGCGAGACGCGCGTGGTCCGACAAATCAACGTCGCAGGCCAGTCGCGAAGGAGATGCGAGCCGAATCGACGCTGATTCATCCGATGAACATGCAACAACTCTACAATCGAGGGATGACCAACGCCGAGCGGCTCGACCCCAGTCGATCGCAGACCGATGTCGTGATCGACGGCATCAAGGCCATGCTGACGCGAGGCGAGCTGCGACCCGGGTCGAGGCTCCCCATCGAGAAGGAGCTGGCGGCGATCCTCGGCGTGTCCCGCGGCTCGCTGCGCGAAGGCGTCCGAGCCCTCGCGACGCTCGGCGTTCTCGAGACCCGTCAAGGCGACGGCACCTACGTCACGGCCCTTGACCCACTGACCCTGCTGAGCCCGCTCGGCTTCCTCGCCGACCTCCAGCAGCCCGCGCACGCCGCCGACCTGCTCGCGGTGCGCCGCGTGCTCGAATCGGAGAGCGTCGCGATCGCCGCGACCCGGCTGACCGAGAGCGAACTCGACGAGCTCGAGACGATCCTCACCGGAGTCGACGAGATCATTCGCGACGATCCCGACATGGATCTCGAGGGCTTCATCCAGGCCGACGCCGACTTCCATCGGATCATTGCGCACGCCAGCGGGAACCCCGCCCTCGCGGCGATCATCGACACCCTCGTCGGACGCACCTTCCGCGCGCGTCTGTGGCGCGCCGTGTCGCACCGCGGATCGATCGCCGAGACTCAGCGCGAGCATCGCGCCATCCTCGCCGAGCTCCAGCGCCGCGACCCCGAGCGCGCCCGGATCCGCATGGAGGTGCACCTGCTCGGCGTCGAGGAGTTCAGCGCCGCGCACGCGGACGAAGACCCCGAGGCCCGCGAGCCCGGGCCCACGACGTAACCCGGGCACGGCAGCGCCGTACCCGGGCTCGGCGCGCTAGCGGGACGCCCAGTAGCTTCCGTCCGGGAAGCTGTACTCCGCCACCGAGGAGTCGTGCATCTCGGCGCTGTAGCCCGGCAGCCCGGGCAGCGTGTAGTGCCCGTTCTCGACGATGCACGGGTCGGTGAAGTGCTCGTGCAGGTGGTCGACGAACTCGGTCACCCGGTTCTCGAGCGAGCCCGAGACGCACACGTAGTCGAAGATCGACAGGTGCTGCACGAGCTCGCAGAGGCCGACCCCGCCCGCGTGCGGGCAGACCGGGATTCCGAACTTCTGGGCCATCAGGTACACCGAGAGGATCTCGTTGACGCTCGCCAGCCGCGCCGAGTCGAGCTGGCAGAAGTCGATCGCCTCCGCCTGGAACATCTGCTTGAACAGCACGCGATTCATGCCGTGCTCGCCCGTGGCGACGCCGATCGGCGCGACCGCCGCGCGGATCGCGGCGTGCCCGAGCACGTCGTCGGGGCTCGTCGGCTCCTCGATCCAGAGCGGCTTGAACTCGGCGAGGCGCTCCATCCACTCGATCGCCTCCGGGACGTCCCACACCTGGTTGGCGTCGATCATCAGGTTGGCCTCCCAGCCGATGACCTCGCGCGCGATGCGCAGACGGCGGATGTCGTCCTCGAGGTTGCCGCCGACCTTGAGCTTGAGGTGGCGGTAGCCCTCGTCCACGGCCTCCTGGAGCAGGCGGCGGAGCTTCTCGTCGCTGTAGCCGAGCCAGCCTGCGCTCGTCGTGTAGCAGGGGTAGCCGCCGCGCGACTCGAGGTCGGCGATGCGCTCCGCGCGCGTCGACTCCTTCTCGCGCAGGATCTCGAGCGCCTCCTCGCGGGTCAGCGCATCCGAGAGGTACTTCAGGTCGGCCGCGTCGACGATCTGCTCCGGCGTCATCTCCGCGAGCATGCGCCACAGCGGCTTGCCCGCGACGCGAGCGGCAAGGTCCCACATCGCGTTCATCACGGCGGCCATCGCGAGGTGCACGACGCCCTTCTCCGGGCCGAGCCAGCGCAGCTGCGAGTCGGAGGAGAGCGAGCGGTACACGCTGCCCAGATCGGCGACCGACTCCTCGACGGAGCGACCCACGAGCGCGACCCCGCGCTGCCGGGCCGCCTCGACGCAGAGATCGTTGCCGCGGCCGATCGTGAAGGTGAAGCCGTAGCCCTTCAGCTCGGGGTCGTCGGTGTGGATCACGACATAGGCCGCGGAGTAGTCGGCGTCCTTGTTCATCGCGTCCGAGCCATCCGCGTTCAGCGAGGTCGGAAAGCGCACATCGTGCGCGGTCACGGCGGTGATGATGGTCATGCTGAGTGTTCTCCCATGTTCGAAATCTCTCGGGTGAGGCCCGCGGCCACGAGTTCGCGCCACACGGCGTCGGGAATCGCGGTCTCGTAGCGCTCGACGTTCTGTCGCGTCTGCTCGCCGCCGCGCGCGCCCATGACGACGGAGACCACCGCCGGGTGGCGGTAGACGTAGTTCATCGCCGCGGCGGGCAGCGTGACGCCGTGCGCCTCGCAGATGTCGGCGATCTGGTTGGCTCGCGCGATGAGCTCGGCCGGCGCGGGCCCGTAGTCGAAGGTCGCATCGGGCTTGGGCCGTGCGCGTCCCAGGAGCCCCGAGTTGTAGACGCCCGCGACGACAATGCCGACCCGGCGCTCGAGCGCGAGCGGCATCAGGTCATCGAGCGCCTCGCCGTCGAGCAGCGTGAAGCGGCCGGCGCACATCAACAGGTCGACGTCGGCGCGGCGGATGAGCTCGGCGAGCGGGGCGGCGTAGTTCATGCCGGCCCCGACCGCGCGCAGAACGCCCTGCTCGCGCAGCTCGATGAGCGCGCTGATGCCCTCGGTCGAGGCCTGCTCGAAGTGGTTCTCGGCGTCGTGCAGATAGGCGATGTCGATCCGGTCGAGGCCGAGGCGCTCGAGCGACTGCTCGAGCGAGCGGAGCACGGCGTCACGGCTGAAGTCGAAGACGCGCCGGTGGTCCGCCGGGACGTCGTAGCTCTCGTCGTCGCGCAGGTGCGCCCGCTCGGGGCTCGGCACCAGCATCTTCCCGACCTTGGTCGAGATCAGGTACTCGTCTCGGGGGCGCGAGCGCAGCTGCTCGCCGAGTCGACGCTCCGAGAGGCCGAGTCCGTAGTGCGGCGCCGTGTCGAAATAGCGGATGCCGGCGTCCCACGCGGCATCCACGGTCTCGACGACCTCGTCGTCCGTGGTCTCCCGGTAGAGATTGCCGAGTTGGGCTGCGCCGAGCCCGAGCTCCGTAAGCTCGAGTCCGCGCGCCGTCGCGCGAGTCCGCATGGTGTTCCCTCCGCAGTTCGCCGCTAGTCTACGCGAAACATTGGATGTTTACGGTCGAACCCGCCCGCAATGGTCGATGATCACCCAAGACAGCGACAATAGATCGGTTCTATCGGCCGATTCGGGCGCCGCGAGCCGTCGGCGAGGGCGGTCGATGTCGCCCCCTACCAGCGCGACGGATCGCTGCCGAGCGCGCGCGGCGACCGCTCCCAGGCGAGCGGCGCACCGGCGATGCGGAACGGCGGCGCGGTGAGCTCTGCCGCGCCCCACGGCGAGTCGACCGCGATGGCCCGGGCGTCGAGCGCTCCCTCGTCGGCGGACGCGGTGCCGTCGCCCGCAACCCGACCGCGCGGCGCCCACTCCAGCTCGAGAGCGGTGCGCGCGAGCGAGAGCCGCGCCCGCGATCCCTCACCGGTGCGGGCCCGCCGGGTGAGCCCCGCCAGCGCAGCCGCCGCCATCAGGTATCCGGTGGCGTGGTCGAGCGCCTGCACCGGGAGCGGCGTCGGCGCCGTGGCGCTGCCCTCGAGCAGCCCGGCCGCCGCGATCCCGCTCGACATCTGCACCAGGCTGTCGAAGCCCCGCCGCGCGGCCCAGGGGCCGGTTTGGCCGTAGGCGTCGAGCGAGACCTCGATGAGTCCCGGGCGTGTGACCGCGCGGACCACGTCGCCGAAGCCGAAAGAGTCGAGGGCGCCCGGCCGGTAGCCGTGCACAAGCACGTCGGCGGTGCTCAGCAGCTCGAGCAGCCGGTCGCGTCCCGCGGGGTCTCGGCCGTCGACGAGGGCGCAGTGCTTGCCGAGGGTCATGTCGAGCTCGAGGGCGGGCTCCGCCCAGCCGGGCGGGTCGATGCGCAGCACGTTCGCACCGAGCCCGGCGAGCAGGCGCGTCGCCACCGGACCCGCGAGCACCCGGGTGAGATCGAGCACGCGAAGTCCGGCGAGCGGGCGCTCGGCGCTCGGCGCCCACTGGCTCGCTGCCCCGCCCGCGTCGCCGGTGACACTCCACGCCACGAGCGGCTCCCTCGCGACCGCGAGCCCCTGGGGATGCACCGCCCACTCGGCGGGCGTGCGCAGCTCGGCGGCGCAGCCGCCCTCCTCCACCACCGCCGTCTCGAGCTCGGCAGCGTTCCACACCGCGACCGCGGCGGCGACCTCGTCCCGCTCCCCCGCCACCCCGAGCACGCGAAGCGCCGCCGCACGGTGATGCGGCGCATTGGTGTGCAGCCGGATCCAGCCCGAGGCCGTCGCGTAGTCACCGGCGATCGAATCCCACGGCGAGGGCAGGCTCCACCCGACCGGTGAGACAGCGGTGCCGAACCAGGAGTCGGCGAGCCCCCGGTCGACGCGCACCGTCGGACGTGCGCCGGCGACCTCGGCGATGAGCTCGACTGCCGCGCTCGCCGCGGCGGCGACCGACGCGGTGGCGAGAGCCGACACGGGATAGCTCGAGGCGAGCCGGGGATCCCCGACGAGGTGGACGGCGTCGGGACCGACGCGGCCGGGGTCGACCGCGTCGGAACCGATGCCGAGCGCGGCGGCGAAGCGCTCCCGCATCCAGCCTTCCGCGTCGTCGACCATGATGCGACGCTACGCCGAAGCGGAACCGCGGGCGAGAGCCGATCCCCGAGACGTGGACCGGCCACCTCGCTCCGCTAGCATCCGGGCGTGAGCAACTCCGCCCGTCTGACCCGCCGCCTCGGCACCACCGACGCCGTCGCGATCGGTCTCGGCTCGATGATCGGCGCGGGCATCTTCGCCGCACTCGCGCCCGCCGCCGAAGCGGCCGGCGGCGCGCTGCTGCTGGGGCTCGGCATCGCCGCGGTCGTCGCCATCGCCAACGCGCTCTCCTCGGCGCAGCTCGCCGCCCGCTACCCGGCCTCCGGCGGCAGCTACCTGTACGGGCGCGAGGTGCTCGGCCCGTGGTGGGGGTACCTCGCCGGGTGGAGCTTCGTCGTCGGCAAGACCGCCAGCTGCGCCGCGATGGCGCTGACGTTCGCCGCCTACGCTGTGCCGCCCGAGTGGCAGAAGCCGGTCGCCGCCGCCGCGGTGCTGGCGCTCGCGATCGTCAACACGCTCGGGGTCACGCGCACCGCCCTGGCCGCCAAGGTGCTCGTCGTCGGCACTCTCGCGGTGCTCGCGCTCGTCGTGGCCGCCGGGTTCAGCGCCGCGCCCGCCCCGTCGGTCGAGCTCGACCTCGCGCCGGAATCCGCGTTCGGGGTGCTGCAGGCCGCCGGTCTGCTCTTCTTCGCCTTCGCCGGCTACGCCCGCATCGCTACGATGGGCGAGGAGGTGCGTGACCCCGCCCGCATCATCCCCCGCGCGATCATCATCGCCCTCGCCACCGCGCTCCTGGTCTACGCCCTCGTCGCGACCGCCGCGCTCGCCGCTCTCGGCTCGGAGGCCCTCGCCGGCAGTCGCGAACCCCTCGCCGAGGTCGTCGCGGCCGCCGGGTGGGAGGCGGCGGTGCCTCTCGTGCGCGTCGGCGCGGCGCTCGCCTCGCTCGGCGCGCTGCTGGCGATGATCGCCGGCATCGGACGCACGAGCCTCGCCATGGCGCGCGATTCCGAACTGCCCGGCGTGCTCGCGCGCATCCACCCGAGATTCCGCACGCCGTACATCGCGGAACTCGGGCTGGGACTGCTGGTCGCGGCCATCGTGCTGATCGCCGATCTGCGCGGGGCGATCGCGTTCTCCTCGTTCGGCGTGCTGCTCTACTACGTCGTCGCGAACCTCTCGGCACTGCGCCAGCCCGCCGCCGAGCGCCGCTACCCGCGTGCGATCGCGGTCACCGGCGTCATCGGGTGCCTGGGGCTCGCCGCGACGCTGCCGCTGGTCGGGGTCATTGGCGGCGGTGTGGTGATCGCCGTCGGGCTGGCGGTGCGCGCCACGCGCCTCGGCGTCACCGCCCGGCGGAGTGACAGACTGTCGGGACAATGATCGACGATGCCAACCCCGAACTGTCGCAGCCGTCCCCGGACGAGCGGCCGGTTCGGCATCCGCTCGTGCAGCGCCTGCTGCGGGTTGTGATCGTGATCGGGGTGCTCGCGCTCATCCTGCCGTCGGTGCTCTCGGCTTTCACGACACAGGCTCGCACGGCTGAGCTCGCCTGCCGCACGATCGTCAGCTCGTACCAGCTGCGCGGTGTGACCGCGGTGGCCAAGCTCGAGCTGATCGCTCCTGCGGGACCGGGCTGGTACTGCGTGGCGCGCGAGACCGATGGCACCGAGACGGTCCTCGCCTACCTGGGGCTCATCCCCGGGCTGAGCAATCTGCCAGAGCCGGGCGTTCCCGCCTAGTTCGGGTATCCCCTACGCGGCGCCGTCGAACATCGAGGTGACGGAGCCGTCGTCGAACACCTCGTGAATGGCCCGGGCGATGAGCGGGGCGATCGGCAGCACCTGCAGCCGGTCCCAGCGCTTCTCGTCCGGCACCGGCAGCGTGTCGGTGACGACCACCTGGTCGATGAAGGAGCTCTGCAGGATCTCCGGCGCGGGGTCGGAGAACACGGCGTGGGTGGCCGCGACGACGACGCCGGTCGCACCGTGATCCTTGAGAGCCTCGGCGGCGCGGACGATCGTGCGGCCGGTGTCGATCAGGTCGTCGACGAGCAGGCAGACGCGACCCTCGACCTCGCCGACGATCTCGTGCACCGTCACCTGGTTGTGCACCATCGGGTCGCGGCGCTTGTGGATGATCGCGAGCGGGGCGCCGAGCTTGTCGCTCCAGACGTCGGCGACGCGCACGCGGCCCATGTCGGGGCTGACGACGGTGAGCGTCTCGGGGTTGAGGCTCTGGCGGAAGTGCTCCAGCAGCACCGGCATCGCGAACAGGTGGTCGACGGGTCCGTCGAAGAAACCCTGGATCTGAGCGGCGTGCAGGTCGACGCTCATGATGCGGTCGGCGCCGGCCGCCTTGAACAGGTCGGCCACCAGTCGGGCGGAGATCGGCTCGCGACCGCGGCCCTTCTTGTCCTGACGCGCGTACGGGTAGAAGGGGGCGACGACGGTGATGCGCTTGGCGCTCGCGCGCTTGGCCGCGTCGATCATGATGAGCTGCTCCATGAGCCACTCGTTGATCGGGCTCGTGTGCGACTGGATCACGAAGACGTCGGTGCCGCGCAGGCTCTCGTCGAAGCGCGCGTAGATCTCGCCGTTGGCGAAGGTGCGGGCATCGGTGTGAACGAGTTCGGAGTCGAGCTCGTTCGCGATGTCCTCCGCGAGCTGCATGTGTGCTCGGCCCGATACCAGGACCAGACGCTTCTCACCCTGGATTTTGATGGCCGCCACGCCTCCGCCTTTCGCCCTCGGACTGTCAGTCTAGCGACCCGGCGTCCGGCTGGTTCGCCGAGCCCTCCTCGGCCTGCGCGCGCGCCGCCGCCTCCGCCGCCGCCGAGCCCGGCCGGTTGGCCGCCACCCAGCGCTCGACATTGCGCTGCGGAGCCTGCAAGATCGCGAGCGCGCCCGCGGGCACGTCCTTGCGGATCACCGTGCCCGCTCCGCTGTACGCGCCGTCGCCGATCGTGACGGGAGCCACGAACACGTTGTGGGAGCCGGTGCGAACGTGCGAGCCGACCGTCGTCGGGTGCTTCTTCTCGCCGTCGTAGTTGGCGGTGATGGTGCCCGCGCCGATGTTCGAGCCCTCGCCGACGGTCGTGTCACCGAGGTAGCTGAGGTGCGGCACCTTGCTGCCGGCGCCGATCTGCGAGTTCTTCGTCTCGACGAAGGTGCCGATCTTGCCGTCGGCGCCGAGCTGCGTGTTGGGGCGCAGGTAGGCGAACGGTCCGACGGTGGCGCGCTCCCCGATCACGGCGAGCGTCGCGTCGGTGCGCGTGATGACGGCGTCCTCGCCGACCTCGCAGTCGAGCAGCGTCGTCTGCGGGCCGATGCGCGCGCCCCGCGCCACCGTGGTGGAGCCGGCGATGTGCGTGCCCGGCAGCAGCTCGACGTCTTCGGCGAGGGTGGCCCGCAGGTCGATCCAGGTGGTCGCCGGGTCGACGACGGTGACCCCGGCCAGCTGCCAGCCGCGCACGATCATGGCGTTCAGGCGCGCAGCGGTGCGGGCCAGCTGCACGCGGTCGTTGACTCCCTCGACGACCCAGGCGTCCGGAGCCGGAACCGCGGCGACCGGGTGGCCGGCCCGGCGCAGCAGCGCGACGACGTCGGTGAGGTAGCGCTCGCCCTGATCGTTCTGCGAGCCGAGCTGCGAGAGGTGCTCGCGCACGGCCGCGGCGGCGAAGACGTAGGTGCCGGAGTTGATCTCGGTGATCTGGAGCTCGTCGTCGGCGGCGTCGCGCTGCTCGACGATGCGATCCAGCGCGCCCGCCGCGTCGCGGATGATGCGTCCGTAGCCGGTCGCGTCATCCACGATGGCACTCAGCACGGTCGCCGCCGCGCCTTCGCCGCGGTGCGCCTCCAGCAGGGATGTCAGGGTCGCGACGTCCAGCAGCGGCACGTCGCCGCTGACGACGACGACCTCACCCTCGAAGTCGTCCGGCAATGCGGCGAGGCCGAGCTCGACGGCACGACCGGTGCCGGGGATGTCGTCCTGGTCGACGAGGATCGCCTCGGGCAGCAGCTCGTGGATGGCGCTCGCGACCGCGTCGCGCTCGTGCCGCACCACCGTCACCACGAACTCGGCCGAGAGCTCGCGGGCGCTGGCCAGCACGTGGCCGATGAGCGGCACCCCGGCGAGCGGATGCAGCACCTTGGGGCGGCGCGACTTCATGCGGGTGCCAGCCCCGGCGGCCAAGACGATCACGGCAAGACGGGAATCGGTCATGGGGTGATTCTTCCCTATCCGGCCGAGACCGCGCGGGGGAACGAGCGCACCGCACCCGTTCCCCCGCGCTGTCGAGTCAGTCGCGCGCGACCCAGGTCGAGAGCGCCTGCCAGAGCGGCGCGTAGCCGTCCCAGTCCATGAACGGCGGCGGCGCCCAGTGCGGCGACATGTCGGAAGTGAAGACGCCAGTGCGTCCGGCCCCGGCCGTCGTCACCGCCACCAGCGGATCGCCGGCGACGGTCGCCAGCAGCTCGGCGCCCTCGCGCGGGGTCGTGCGGTTGTAGCCGAGCAGCGCGGGCCACTCGGTGCCGACGCCGCCCAGCGCGGCGTGCTCGGGCGCCAGCACCTCGATCGGCGCGCCTTCGGGACGCTCGGCACGGTCGTCGGTGGTGAGCATGCCGACCGGCAGGATCTCGGCGAGCTCGGTGTTGGCGTAGTTCGCCTTTGCGTCGATGCCCGAGAACGAGAGGTAGCCGCCGACCATCAGCAGGCCGCCGCCGGCGAGGACGTAGTCGCGGATTGCGGTTAGCTTGTTCGGCTCGGAGGCGCTGCGCCCGAACACGGCGCGGCTCAGCAGGAACGTGTTGGCGCCGACATCGCTGATGACGACGAGGTCGTACTCGGCGAGCGCCTCGGCGGTCGCCGGGAACGACGTCTCGATGGTGTGCGCCGGCAGGTGGGTGACGCTCCAGCCGTCGGCCTCGAGCGCCGCGCGGAATTCCTGGCCGCCCTCGACGTACTCGGTCGACGTGAAGCTGTCGAACCCCTTCTGGTGGATCATGTGGGTGGTCCAGGACTCACCGAGGAGGAGTGCGCTTTTCACGTGGTGCCTTTCAGCTGCGGGGTGCGATTTCGTCACGAGCCGCCGCTGACGGCCGAAGCCGCGCACGCGGACGGTGCTCGGCCTCCAGTATCTCGTGACGTGACACCCGCTCGAACCCGGCCGCGACCTTCTGTTCACCCGCGGGCCACCTCCCGGGAACATTGCGCACCTACGGTCGACCGCGTTATGACGATGCGAACAGCTTCCGCCGAGGCGCAGCGACCGTTCCCGCTGATCGCCTCCGTGGAGGCGTTCGACCAGCTCGGTGCGGCACTGGACAGCGACGTCGAGCGCGTGAACCTCCTCATCGGCGACATCAACTCGCTCGCCGAACTGGTGTCGGAGGTGCACGAGGCGGGCAAGACCGCGCACGTGCACCTGGAGCTCGTCGGCGGCATCGGACGCGACGGCGCCGCGGTGCGGTTCCTCGCGGAGCACGTCGGCGCTGATGGCGTCATCTCGACGAAGAGCTCGGCCGTGGCGGCCGCCCGCCAGCTCGGGATCGACTCGGTGCAGCGCTTCTTCGCCGTCGACACCCACGCGGTCACCCACGCCCTGCGGCAGATCAACGCGAGCCGCCCCACCGAGGTTGAGGTGATGCCCGGCCTCATGCCGAGGATCATCCGCGAGGTGCGGGGAAAGCTGAGCCAGCCGCTCATCGTCGGCGGACTCATTCGCCATGCTCGCGAGGTCGAGCATGCGCTGGCGTGCGGCGCCGATTTCGTCTCAACCGGGGGCGCCGACCTGTGGCGTCGCCGAGACTGGGGCGCCGTGCGCGTCGCCTGACTCACGCGTCCGCACCACCGACGCGACAACTGAATACGACCCCCTGGGCAGAGAAAAAGAGTTCACCCGGAGGTCGACGAAGCACCGCCCGCGGTTCGTCCGCAGGCGAAGCGGAGTCGACCCCGGGTTTTTTCATGCCCTCAACCGATTGGAGTTTCCATGCCCGCCCCGCTCATCCTCGCCCACCGCGGCGCCAGCGCCGCCGCGCCGGAGAACACCCTCGTCGCCTACGAGCTCGCGATCGAGCAGGGCGCCGACGGCCTCGAGATCGACGTGCACCCCACGCGCGACGGCCACCTGGTGTCGATTCACGACGACTCGGTCGATCGCACCACCGACGGCCGGGGGCGCGTGACCGAGCTCACGCTCGCCGAGATCCGCCAGCTCGACGCCGGCTCCGGCTTCTCGCCCGACTTCCGCGGCGTCCCCGTGCCGACGCTCGACGAGGTTCTCGACCTCACCGCCCGCCACGGCCTCGTGCTCAACATCGAGGTCAAGGACATCTATCGGCACGACGCGGCCTACGACGGCGCCGCGGAGGCCGCTGCCGAGGCCGTGCTGGCGCGGGGCCTGGCCGAACAGGTCGTCTTCTCGTCCTTCAACCACACCTCGATGGCGGAGCTGAAGTCCCGCCACCCGGAGCTCACCACCGGGCTGCTCATGATGATGCCGCTTCACGAGGTGGGCGCCTACGCCCGCACGACCGGCGCCGATGCCCTGCATCCTGCGCTCGCGGCACTCACCCCGGCGCTGATCACCCAGGCCCGCGAAGCGAACCTCGCCGTCAACGCGTGGACGATCGCACCGCCGTTCTCCCCGCTTCCCGAAGAGGAGCAGCTGCGCGCGATGTGGGCCGCCGGAGTCGACGCCGTCATCACGAACATCCCGGATGTCGCCGTCGCTCAGCGGGCGGAGCTGGCGTGACGCGCATCCTGGCCTCGGGCGGCCTCGACGGACCTCCGAACACGCTCCGGGCGTTCACCGAGTGTCTCGACGCCGGCCTGGACGGCTTCAGCCTGGACGTTCGCCTCTCGCGCGATGCCGAGCTCGTCGTGATCCGCGACGCCACCGTCGACGGCACGAGCGACGGACGCGGCGCTGTCGACGAGCTGACCCTGGCCGAGCTGCAGCGCCTCGATGTGGGGCGTGACGGGTGCGCCGAGCGCATCCCCACCCTGCACGAGGTCCTCGATCTGGTGGAAGGCGCCGACGCCCTGGTCACCGTCGAGGTCCACGAAGCGCCGCGACACGGCCCCGGAGCGAGCCCCACCGCGGTCGCGGCGGCGGAGCTCCTGCGGTCGCGGGAGCTGGGTGACCGCGTCGTGCTCAGCTCGTACCGCCACGACTCGCTCGCGGCCCTCAAGCTCGCCGACCCGACCCTCAGGATCGGGGCGCGCCACGTGGCGCAGCTTGCCGACGCGGGGGGCTACCTCCGCGAGGTGGGTGCCGACGTGAGCATGCCGGTGTCGCTCGCCGTCACGCCCGGCACCCTCGCCGAGGCGCGAGCCGCCGGCGTCCAGGTGCACGCCTGGACCGTCTCGGCTCCCGGCTGGCCGGTCTCCGAATCCGCACAGATCGATGCGCTGCTCGACCTCGAGGTCGACGCCGTCATCACCGGCGACCCGCGACGAGCGATCACCCGACGGGAGGCGAGCGCATGAGCCCCCGCATCATCGCGCACCGCGGCGCCAGCGTCGCCGCACCCGAGAACACCTTCGCCGCGTTCGAGCTCGCCGTCGAGCTCGGCGCCACCTCGCTGGAGCTCGACGTCGACGTCACCCGCGACGGGCACCTCGTCGTGCTGCACGACTCCCGCGTGGACCGCACCTCCAACGGCGTCGGACACGTGCGCGACTTCCGGCTCGAGGAGCTGCGGGCGCTCCGCTTCGATCGCGGCTTCGAGGGGCGGTTCCCGGACGAGGCCACCCGGATCCCCACCCTCGCCGAGGTTCTCGACTTCGCCGCGGAGCGGGGGCTCTGGGTCAACGTCGAGACCAAGGACTACTCGGACGACTGGGCTGCCGTCAACGAACTCGTCGGCACCGCGATCCGCTCGCGCGATCTCGCCGAGCAGACCCTCGTCTCGTCGATCAACCACCGCGCGATGGCGGGCCTGTCGCGCACGCATCCCGAGCTGCCCACGGCGATCGCGTTCCTGGAGACCTTCGTCGACGTTCCCGCCTACGCCGCCCGGTGCGGAGCCCAGGTGCTCCACCCGCACTTCTCGCTCATCGAGGCGTCCTTCGTCGAGCGGGCCCATGCGGCCGGGCTCGGCGTGAACGCCTGGACGGTCGATGACGAGGCGACCGCGACGCGGCTGCTCGCGACCGGCATCGACGGACTCATGACCAATCGACCCGACATCGGACTGCGCGCCCTGGCCGCGACCCACCCTGAGGAGACACACCCGTGAGCCGTATCGAACTCACCGACATCTCGAAGCGCTACGGCGACCGCGACGTCATCACCGGACTCGACCTGACGATCGAATCCGGCAGCTTCACCGTGCTCGTCGGCCCGTCCGGCTGCGGCAAGTCGACGACTCTGCGGATGATCGCGGGTCTCGAAGCGCAGTCGGGCGGCTCGATCACGATCGGCGGAGAGCCGATGGCGGACGTTCCGGCAGGCCGCCGGGGCGTGGCGATGGTGTTCCAGAACTACGCGCTGTACCCGACGATGACCGTGGGCGAGAACATCGAGTTCGGGCTGCGCAACATCGGCGTGCCGAAGCAGGATCGCCGCGACCGCGTCGCCGAGATCGCGGAGACCGTTGGACTCACCGACCACCTGCGGAAGCGTCCGTCCGCACTCTCGGGCGGCGAGCGCCAGCGGGTCGCGCTGGCCCGCGCCATGGTGAAGAACCCCGCCGTGTTCCTGATGGACGAGCCGCTGTCGAACCTGGATGCGCGACTGCGCCAGAAGATGCGCGTCGAGCTGATCGAGCTGCACGAGCGCATCGGCGCCACGTTCGTCTACGTGACGCACGACCAGGTCGAGGCGATGAGCATGGGCACCGACATCGTGCTGATGCGCGACGGCGCCATCATGCAGCAGGACGCGCCCGAGCAGCTGTACCGGGCGCCGCGCAACGTGTTCGCCGGCCGCTTCATCGGAACCCCGCCATTGAACGTGGTGCCGGTGAGCGCCGTGACCGGCGCGAGCGCCTACGCCCCGACGGGCGCAGCCTGGGTGGGTTTCCGCCCGGAGCGCATCGGCCTGCTCGACGGCGAGTCCTCCGCCCCGGCGGATGCGATCGAACTGCCCGCGTCGTTCATCGCGCTGGAGAACCTCGGGGCGGAGCAGATCTACCGCGCCGAGCTTCGCGACGGCAGTCGCGTCGCCCTGAAGCGCTTCGACGAGCCGGTGCGCGAGCTCGGCTCGACCGTGCGGGTGGCGATTCCGATCGGCGAGCTGCAGTGGTTCGACGAGCGCGAGCAGCGGATCGCGCACGCGGAGGTCAGCGGATGAACTCCACCCTGCTGCGGGACCATCGCCTGCTGCCCTACGCGCTGATCGCCCCCGCGATCGTCCTGCTCTCCGTCTTCTATCTGTACCCGATCGGGTACAACGCCGTTCTCAGCCTCTTCTCGTGGGATCTGCGCGGGCCGATGACCTTCATCGGGTTCGACAACTTCGCGGAACTCGCCAGCGACCCCGACTTCGGGCTGGTGCTGCGCAACACGGTCGTCTACACGGTCACCGAGGTCATTCTCGTGATGCTCATCGGGCTCGGCCTGGCGCTGTACCTGAACAGCCTCCGGCGATTCGGCGGATTCCTTCAGGCCGTCACCTTCGCCCCCAACGTGGTGGCGCTCGTCTCGGTCTCGCTGATCTTCGTCTGGCTGATGGACACCGACAACGGCCTGTTCAATCAGCTTCTGGCGAGCGCCGGACTGCCGGAGGTCGGGTGGCTCTCCGACCCCGACGTCGCCCTGTTCTCCCTGGTGCTGGTCTCGGTGTGGAAGTCGGTCGGGCTGAACGCGCTCATCCTGCTCGCCGCACTGCGCTCGATCCCGACGCACCTGTTCGAGGCCGCCGCGCTCGACAACGCGTCCCCGTTCACCCAGCTGCGCCGGATCACGCTGCCGATGATCTCGCCGACGCTGTTCTTCCTCACGCTGGTGAACGTCATCGGGTCGTTTCAGGCCTTCGACACGATCAACGTGATGACCCGCGGAGGCCCGCGCAACTCGACGAACACGCTCATCTTCAGCATCTACCGCGAGGGCTTCGAGTACTACCGCGTCGGCTACGCCGCCGCCATGGCCCTCGTGCTCATGGTGATCGTCGGCATCTTCACCATCGTCTACTTCCAGGTTCTGCAGAAGAGGGTCCACTACCGATGACTGCCCACGTCAGCTCCCCCGCGGTCTCCGCCGGCGCTCTCCCCGCGCGTCGACTCGCTCGCGCGCTCGCGCGCCTCGGCGTCGGCGCCGTGCACCTCATCGTCGGCGTCGTGGTGGTCCTCGTGTTCGCCGGGCCCTTCTACTGGATGGTGCTCACCGCGTTCCAGACGGTGGCCGAGGCGATGTCGATCCCTCCGCAGTTCTGGGTCGACACCGTGCGCTGGGACAACTTCATCGCCGCCTTCGATCGCGTCGACTTCGGTCACTTCGCTCTGAACTCGGTGATCATCACGGGGGGCACGCTGCTCGGCCAGTTCCTCGTCGTCGTCCCCGCGGCCTACGCCTTCGCCCGCTACGAGTTCCGGGGGCGCGGCGCGCTGTTCGGCACCGTGCTCGCGACGATGATGATCCCCGGCCAGCTCATCTTCCTGCCGGTCTTCGTGATGTACGCCGGGGCCGGCCTGCTGAACACGCAGCTGTCGCTGATCCTGCCGTTCGTCGCCAGCGGCTTCGCGATCTTCCTGCTGCGGCAGACGTTCATGCGCGTTCCGGACGAACTGCTCGAGGCGGCGCGCCTCGACAACGCGAGCGAGTTCACGATCATCCGCAAGATCATGCTGCCGATCGCGCAGCCCACGATCGTCACCATCGCGCTGATCACGTTCATCGGCAGCTGGAACAGCTACTTCTTCCCGCTGGTGTGGACGACGACCGACGCGGCGCGCACCCTCCCGGTCGCGATTCCCCGACTCGAGTCGCTCGACCAGATCGCGCCGACCGTCGTCATGGCCGGGAACATGCTGCTCGTCGTTCCCGTGCTCATCGCCTTCCTTGTCGCCCGGCGACACTTCATGACCGCGTTCACCGACACCGGTGTCAAGTGAGCACCCCAGACTCCGACCACCGGAGAACCCACCCCTCACCAGAGAAAGGCACCACCATGTCACCGCTCACCCGTCGCGGCCGCACCGCGACCGCCGTCACGCTCGGCCTCGCCACGACCGTCCTGGTCTCCGGCTGCGCCGGCGCCGCCGGAAGCGCCGCCGGAAGCTTCAGCTACGAACAGGGCGATGAGCCCGTCGAGCTCACGTTCTGGACGGCCGCCGTCGAGGACGTCAACCAGGAGCTCGTCGACCAGTTCAACGAGAGCCGCGGAGCCGAGCTCGGAATTCAGGTGACCGCCGAGTACCAGGGCGACTACGTGCAGACCGAGCAGAAGGTCAACGCCTCCGCCGTCGCGGACACGCTCCCGAACCTGTTCGTGGACGAGGTCGGCATGACGCAGCGCTTCGCCGACTCGAACATCACCGTGAGCCTGACCCCCTATCTGGAGGCCGCGGGCATGGATGACGCCGACTTCCAGGTGGGCGAGACCGGCAACCTGTACGTCGGCGAGGACATGTACGCCTTCCCGCACATGCGCAGCGTTCCCGTCATGTACGTGAACCGCGACATGATGCGCGAGCTGGGGCTCAAGGAGGACGGCCCCGAGACGTTCGTCGAGTTCGAGTCCTACCTCGAAGCGGCCGCGGAGCTCGTCGGCGGCCCGGCGATGATCTTCTGCGACTACGACTTCTGGGTGATGGAGGCCCTGTTCTACAGCTACGGCGGAACCGCCGTGCTCAACGACGACGAGTCCGAGTCGACCATCGACTCGGCGGGCGCGGTCGCCACGGTCGAATGGATCGCCGACCTGGAGGACCGCGGCCTCATCAAGGTGACCTCTGCCGCCGACGTGCAGGCGTTCTTCGCGGCATCGGGTGCGCCGACCACGGCGTTCACGTTCCTCAGCTCGGGCGGCATCCAGTCGATCCGCGCGATCGCCGAGGGCAACGGGGTCGACATCGGGGTCTCGCTCATCCCCGCGGGTGAGGGCGACCAGCGCGGCGTGTCGGTGGGCGGTTCGAACGTCTACCTCGCGAACACCGGCACCGACAACGAGAAGGCGGCCGCCTTCGAGTTCATGACCTGGCTGAGCGACACCGAGCAGACCGCCTACGCGTCCTCGCGCACCGGCTACCTGCCGGTTCGCCTCTCGGCGTTCGACACCGACACCATGCTCGAGATGTTCGACACGATCCCCGGCTACTCGGTCGCCGCCGAGCAGATCCAGTACGGCAAGGCCCGCCCGATGCCGAAGGCGTACAGCGAGCTCGAGCAGCTGATGATCGAGCGGATCCACGCGATCTACTTCGATGACCTCGACGCGCAGGCCGCGCTCACCGACCTGGCCGCCGAGGTCGACGCCGTGCTGTCCCGCTAGGCACGCACCCGACGACCGGCGCGGGGTCGCACAGGAGCTCCTGTGGGCCCCGCGCCGTGCGCGTCAGCTCGACGCGGCGCGGTTCAGCATGCGCCCGCCCGGGTCGACCTGGTGCGCGATGCTCGCCAGTCGCCCCGTCGCCTCGCCCAGCGCGAGCTTCCGGCCCTCGCTTCCTTCGCAGAAGTTCAGCAGGCGGGCGTCGATCGTCCACTCGTCCAGCGCGCGCAGCGGCCCTGCGACCGCCTCCCGGCCCGCGAGCACCGCGTCCTGAGTCGGCGTCATCGCCACCGCGAACAGGGCGAACTCCCCCGCGACCG
>CEQI01025143.1_pt1 | contig 26673 bp, 29 predicted proteins | sample 531011 | NCBI WGS metagenome assembly CEQI01 (sample SAMEA2621204, study PRJEB7988) | marine metagenome | biome: marine biome (ENVO:00000447); feature: surface water layer (ENVO:00002042); material: "saline water (ENVO:00002010), including plankton (ENVO:xxxxxxxx)" | depth 5 m
AATCATCGCCCCAACTCAGGCGTCCGGAAAACCCGGGACAGGTCACACTGCCAACGCGCACCTGACAGGTCGTCGCGCCCGAACTGAATAGCACGACAGCTCCGCCCCCGCCGAGAACGGCAGAGGGGCTACTCGCGTTTCACCCGTTCGGCCCATGACCGCCGAAACGGGCCGGTCGACGACTGCGGAGTCCGCACCCGCCCGGTTAGCGCGCACCCACGCGAAGAACCTCGACCTCGGAACGAAAAGTGGGCCGCCCAGACCCTGTTTTCTGGACAGTAATCTGGACGACCCGTACGTCGGCCTTGTTTACCTCTGTTCCACATATTCGGAAACAGGGGTCACGACCGCCGCGATGCGCCGAATCCTGCGTGATTCCGCCGATGTTCGAACCCCTGGCGAGACCACCGCTACGCGCCGGAAGTGGACGCGCCTCAGCGATGAGGACCGCGCTGCGGTGATTGAGCGATACGAAGCGGGCGAGACGTCAACGGCGCTCGCGGAAGCGTATGGCGTCGCTAAGTCCACGATCCTCGGCATCCTGCGGGCGAACAGTGTGGTTGTGCGACGGCAACCGCTGACGCCGGAGCAGGTGAGTGAGGCGGCCCGGATGTACGAGTCCGGTCTATCACTCTCCGAAGCTGCCGAGCGGCTGAGCGTAAACCAGGAGACGATGCGCGTGGCGATCATCGCGGCGGGCACCAACCTGCGGCCTCCGACAGGGCACTGACCCGCCTTAGCTAGCAATCGAGGAGCCGAGCTTCCTCGCGCGTCGTCCGAATGGAACCTTGCCGCCTTCGAGATGATGTAGCGCGAGCTTATTCAGGTCGTGCCGCTCGAGCGATCCACTCGCCTCGACTTCGCCCTGGTCGGCGGTTGCTCGCATCGTGATGAGCTGCTCGGAGTCGGCACTAACGACAAGGCCGGAGCTACGAGTAGCGAAGATGTACTGCCGGGAGCCACGAAGCTCACGAAGCCTATCCACCAGGTAGTCCTCGATCCATGGAGCGTGCAGGGCGTCCTCTGGCTGGTCAATGAGGACCGGGGTGTCACCATCGGCCAGCAGGATCACAAGAATCGCTGTGCACTTCTGGCCGTGAGACAGGTTCTCGATCGGCACATAGTCAGTGCCCTCTGGCTTCTTGAACTTCACGTCGAGCGTGTCGGGGCAGTCGATCTGCTGAATCTCGAAGACCTCGGACCATAGGTCTCGCTCAGCGACGTTCCCCTGAAGCCGGGCGATGTCCGGAAGGGTCACGCCAGTGGGGAGCTTTCCAACCTTGGATGTGTCCCCTGTCCATAGCGCCCGAGCAAAGCTGTACGGGTGCAAGTTCTCGGCAATCATGTTGAGGACCGCCTCGTTGAGCCGAGAGCCCACCTTGATCCTGTCGAGGGCTGCGCGGAAGGCTCGCGTGTCGCCCTTTGAAGGGATATCGAGCTTCACAAATCCAGCGGTCTTCGCGTTGAGTTCGCGCACGCGAGTTCGGCGGAGCGTGCGCCGCTCGTCTCGCGCGGATTTGAGGTCGTCAAGAAGGGTTTCGCGTTGACTCTCTAGCCCGTCAAGCGCTGGTTGCGCGATGTCTTTGAGTTCTGACGCGGCGGACTTCGCTGCCGACAATGATGTCTGGACAGACTCAAGCTCGCGCCGAAGGCTAGCGAGAGAGTTGTTGCCGGACTTCTCAAGGGTTTCATCGAGCTTCGCCTGAAAGGCCTTGTACTCGACGCCGAGTGCTCCTTGTGCTGACGCAACGGCGGCCTGGAGCGCGACGATGCTCCCGTTGACTAGCTCGGTGGCCTTGTCGATCGCGGTCGAGAGAGCTCCTCGCGCCTGTTCGATCTGATCGAACTCTGCCTTGTGCTCGGGGATCTTCTCAGTGACCGTCGCAGGGGTTGCGGGCGGGTTTAGGGAGAGCGCACCGACCAGCTCTGCGTATGTCTTCAGTTGGCCAAGCTCGGATGTCCAGAGCCCCTGGGCCTTTACGAGCTCCGGATCAAACAAGACAGAGAGTTCACTCTCGCGTTTCTGGAGGTCTGCCACCTTGGCGGCACTTTCGGTTAGCTGCGCGACTCGCTCTCGCGCCCTGATGAGATTCGATGCGTTGCTGCGCAAGCTACTCTCCGCAGCGACGACGCGCCCGTCTATGTCAGCGAGGTCGAGGTGCGCGTCGATGAGACCAACCCGACCAACCGGCTGACGTGCGTATTCGAGGATCTCTCCCTGAGAGAACGCCGCGATGCTGAGGAGTGCGGACGGGGTCCGGTTGATCACCACCCAGTCATCGTCGATCGCCTGCTCAACCGTCGGAGCCGAGCCGGCCGGATCATATGCCCGCCGGACTCGATAGGCCTCGCCGTCGATGTTCAGCCGAACCTGAACCTCGGTTCCGTCGCGCAGTGCGTAGGCAAGGCGGCGATCGACTTCTTCGCGGATGGGGCCAAACTCGCCACGGTCAACCTGCTGATCAAGGGCGAAGCGCACCGCTTCAAGAACCAGTGACTTACCGGCCCCTGTGCCCCCGAGGAAGCAGTTGAGATCGGGGCTCAGGTTGATAGTGGCGCCAGGCAGAAAGCCGCCTGAGATATACACGCCATCGATGGTCGAGTGAGGGGTTGCGAGGGATGGATCTTCGAGTGTGATGCGGAGGTCGGGGTCGTCGAATGCGTATCGAATGCCACGGAGATCGGGACGGGCGGCCTTGATCCAAGTTCGACGGACGCCAATGCCAGACGCCGCATGCCGGCTCAGCGATGCGTCATACGCGTCCGAGCTCTGAATGAGGGCTGGGTGCCGAGAGTTGGCGAGCTTGGCCGCAACCTTTCCTGGCGCATCCGACTTGACGAACTCGAACGCGCTGATGTTTGTATTCGCCAGCAACTGATTGACATGCGTCTGGACTGGCTGCTGCAGCAGGCCCCGCTCCTTGTCGATGTGCGCGGCGATTGCCACTCCACCGGCCTTCGCAATCTCCGCGGCGCATTCGGCCATGCCCTTAGCGCTCACGATGTTGAGGTCGCCAAACTGTGCGCGCGCGATGCCCAGAAGAACTAGGACGTCTTCAAGCTTGGAGGCTGGCGTCCCTTCTTCCCATACTCCGAGGAGATGGCCGTCGGACGTACTCAACTCGAACCCAGGAAGTACAACCAGATCGGTCGCTGCTGCCGCCTCTGCCATCTGATCGCACCAGGCGGCGGTGTTGTGGTCTGTTACTGCGATAGCGCTGAGCCCGGCATCGAGCGCAGCCTGCACGATGGCGGCAGGATCCCCGAAGTCCTCTTCTTTGGCATCATCGGACCCTGGTGTGTGTACATGCAGGTCGACCGCCCAGAAGCGAGCCCAGCCGTGGCTTGACTTCGGTTTCGCTGTTTCTTCCATGCTCTACTCAGCCCCCTGGCTCAGCCCGAAGAACCTCTCAAAGAACGCCCCGAGCCTCTCAATCACGCGTTGCTTCTTCTCGCCGTGGCCGCCATCGGCAAAGAACCGGGAGGCAGGCGGAAGCACCTTGGTAATCGCTGTGCCGGTCGTGCGGAGCGCACCGTCGCGGAACGCGATCTCGATGAATGCGCGAGTGGCGTCGGCGCGGAGGCGCTCGTCCTCGATGATTGCTTCGAGTTCGGCCTCGCGCTTAGCGGCGATGAACGCCTGCCACTCCTCGTCGATGGCGCCGTCGACGGAGACGGAGTCGACAAAGGCTTCGATGAGGTCCTTCTTGTTGCGCAGTGTCGGGCTGGCGTCGACGGCGCGGGAGATCTCGGCGCGGATCTCCTTGTCCTCACCGTCACCGTGCTGGCTGCGGTACTTCTGGACGAGCATCAGGATGTAGTCGACGTTGATCTCGACCTGCTTGATCAGCTCGATCTCGAACACGACGTCGTCGTTGATGAGTTCCTTATCGGTGTCCTTGACCTTGCGGAACTCGGCATACAGGTCGAGGTAGACGCTGCGGTAGTCCTGGCCTTGACGTTCGGTGAGGATCTCGTGCCCGGCGAAGTCGTCGAACGAGGTGAGGATGTTCTCGAGCCGCAGGATCTGTCCGAACAGCTGGATGAACTCCTTCTGCGCCGCCTCCCCGATGATCTGCTGCCCCAGCGGGAACGATGTCAGGAGTTCGTCGACCTTCTCGGCGTACTCGCCGTAGTAGTCGTCGTATGGCTTGAGGAGCACGACACCACGGGCGTCCTTATTGCCGAACAACTCGAGGGCGGCGTTGGTCTCCTCTTCAAGGTCACGGAAGGCGACGATGTTGCCGTACGTCTTGACCGAGTTGAGAATGCGGTTCGTGCGCGAGTACGCCTGGATCAGGCCATGCGCCCGCAGGTTCTTGTCGACGAAGAGCGTGTTCAGCGTCGTCGCATCGAAGCCGGTGAGGAACATGTTGACCACGATGACGAGGTCGAGTTCCCGGTTCTTCAGCCGCTGCGAGAGGTCCTTGTAGTAGTTCTGGAACTTGTCGGCACTGGTGTCGTAGCTCGTTCCGAAGATGTCGTTGTAGTCCTGGATGGCATCTTCGAGGAAGCCGCGAGCGTCCGTACTCAGCGCGTCGGTGTCGAAGGCCTCGTCGTCGAGGATGCCGTCGTCGCTGGCATCGTTCGCGCCGTAGGAGTAGATCAGACCGATCTTCAGGCGCCGGTCGACAGGCAGGGCTTCTTGCTGAATCTGGAAGTGGTTGTAGTAGCGACGCGCCGCATCGATCGAGGCCGTCGCGAAGATGGCGTTAAAGCCACGCACCCGCTTGCGCTCACGGACCGCTTCGGCCTGACGGCGGGCACGGGTCGACTCCGCGACGTTCGTCACGACGGAGTGCTCGTAGCTCGAGGAACGCTTGGTCTTCTGATCGAAGTGCTCCAGCGTGTACCGCACGACCTGGCTGATGCGCTCCGGCGCCAGCAGCGCCTTCTCTGTGTCGATGGCCGACACCTGTTTGTCGACAATGGTGCCGACCTTGACTGTGTTGACGTAGTCGATCCGGAAAGGCAGCACGTTCTTGTCGGTGATCGCATCGACGATCGTGTAGGTGTGGAGCTTCTCACCGAAGGCTTGCTCGGTGGTCTTGAGCTGCGGGTTGCCGCCTGTGCCGGCGTTGACCGCGAAGATCGGGGTACCGGTGAAGCCGAACAGGTTGTAGCGCTTGAAGGCGCGAGTGATGTCGGTGTGCATGTCACCGAACTGCGAGCGGTGGCACTCGTCGAAGATGATCACGACGTGGTCGTTAGTGATCGAGTGGCCCTTGTTTGCCTTTATAAACATCGACAGCTTCTGGATCGTGGTGATGATGATCCGCGCGTTCGAGTCCTCGAGCTGCTTCTTCAGAACCGCCGTTGACGTGTTGGAGTTCGCCGCGCCCTTCTCGAAGCGGTCGTACTCGCGCATCGTCTGATAGTCGAGGTCCTTGCGGTCCACGACGAACAGCACCTTGTCGACGCTTGGCAGCTTCGATGCGAGCTGCGCCGTCTTGAAGCTCGTCAGCGTCTTGCCGGAACCAGTCGTGTGCCAGACGTAGCCTCCCGCGGCAACGGTGCCGAGCTGCTTGTAGTTCGTGGCGATGTCGATGCGCTGCAGTATCCGCTCGGTCGCGACGATCTGGTACGGGCGCATCACGAGCAGAAGCCGGTCGGCGGTGAGCACGCAGTAGCGGGTCAGAATGTTCAGCAGCGTGTGCTTGGCGAAGAAGGTCTTCGCGAATGAGGTCAGGTCGGTGATCGGCTTGTTCTGCGCGTCCGCCCACCACGAGGTGAACTCGAAGGAGTTCGAGGTCTTCCGACCCTTGGTCTGCTTCTTGCCCTCGCTGATGTGCTGAGTACGCGTCGTGTTCGAGTAGTACTTCGTCAGCGTGCCGTTGCTAATCACGAACAGCTGGACGTACTCGAACAGACCGGAGCCAGCCCAGAAGCTGTCGCGCTGGTAGCGATTGATCTGGTTGAACGCCTCGCGGATGTCGACACCGCGGCGCTTGAGCTCGATGTGCACCATCGGAAGACCGTTGACGAGCACCGTCACGTCATAGCGGTTCGCGTAATTCGCGCCGCCCTCGCCTTGGCCAATCTCGTACTGGTTGATGACCTGAAGACGGTTGTTGTGGATGTTTTGCTTGTCCAGCAGCGTGATGTTCTTCGTCGAACCGTCGTCCCGCTTCAGGAGCTGGACATGGTCCTCCTGGATACGTACGGTCTTCTCGACGATGCCGTCGTTCTTGCCCGCGATCTTGTTGTCGAAGAAGTCCGCCCACTCTGCGTCGGAGAAGGTGATGTGGTTCAGCGCCTCCAGCTGGGTGCGCAGGTTCGTCACGAGCTGCGCCTCAGAGGTGACCGGCATGTATTCGTACGCCTGGGACTTGAGGAGTCGGATCAGTTCTTGCTCAAGTGCGGACTCGGACTGGTATGCGGCCGACGCTTGGGCGTCTGGGATGTACTCCGCGACGACCGTGGACTCGGCAGAGATAGCGATCGGATCGTATTTGCGTGGAATGCCTTCACTCATGCAGCAGCCTCTTTGAAGGTAAGCAGCTTGCCGCGGTAATACTCGTACTGTCGGCGACGAGCTGCGAGCTCGGCGGGCAGGCCGATTGTGAAGTCATTGACAAGAGCATTGAGCTGGTCGAGAACCCCAACGATTCGCTGTTGCTCCTCAATAGCGGGGAACGGAAACAGCTCATTCTCGAACGTGCCGAGATTGATATTCGCCTGCGCGCTGCCTTGCCCCTTCGCGGCTAGCTTCTCCTTGAGGGACTGGAGCAGGTACTCCACGTAATCGGTGGATGCTTTCGTCGGGTCGACGACCAGTCCGATCACACTGTCTGGGAAGCAACTGTCAAAGTCCAGAATCCCCGTCTCCGCAATGTTCGCTGCAATTGTGATGCAGATCGTACCTCGCGGCCAGAGTTTGCTCTGGGCTAGGCCCAACGAGTTGTATGTCTGCGAATACTTCGTGATCATGTGGCCACTAGCGCGTACATCACCGGTTTGGATGAACGGGTACTCACCGCCATACAGCCTCGGATCATTTCTGGGGCGATGCTTGGATTTTCCTCGGCCAAAGTCGATGGCAATCGCCGACAACGGCAACCTTTTGCTGCCAGGCTCGACGGCGTCGATTAGCAAGTCGCGGTAGAAAGCGAACTGCACTTTTCGAGCCCTCAGCTCCGCCTCCAGCTCCGCCTCCAGCTGCGTGAACTGATCCAAGACACTGGCTATCTCTCGTTGCACCTCGATGGGCGGAACTGGGATTCTCCAGTCCAGCACGTCCGCCATGGTGGGATGGTTAATTCCTGATCCTCGATAGAAGGACGCGAGCGTGTCGAGATTGGCGAGAAGGAAGTAGTACAGGAACTTCATGTGAAGCTTGCTCGGATCGCTGGCAACAGCAATACGGTTGTCAGAGGTGATGAACCGCCCGTTGTAGTAATGAACGAAAGCGTTTCCACCGCCTGGAATTGCCACGATTTCATCATGATGAATCGGGCCACGAGCGATCTCCTCGGTCGTCCACAGATCGGAATCATTTGTGGTGAGTATCTTGACGTCACCACCTTCGACGACAAGAGGTGCGACCTCCTTGGCGAGCAAGTAGCGATACTTGCGCGTTGAAGGCTGCTTTATGCGATCAACGGCATCGAAGCGCTTGTCCCACGTCGTCAATTGCCAGAGAGGCAAGTAAACGACTCCGTCCGGGCAATGCTCGGCTATCAGTGCGTCAACGCCGCTCACCTCGTAGCCTCCAGGCTCGCGACTATCTCATCTATCGAGGCGCGGAGCTCCGTCTGCCTGTAGGTGATCTCGGCAATCTGGGCGTTCAGCGCAGTGATGTCGACGGCCTCGCGGGTATCCTCCTGCTCGACGTAACTCGAGACGCCGATGTTGTACCCGTTCGTTGCGATGTCTTCATTCGAGATCAGCTTCGCGAAGTGCTCCTCGTCCTCCCGCACGTCGAGCGCCATCAGGATGTTCTGCTGGTTGTCCGGTGTCAGCTTGTTCTTGTTGCCGACGCGTTTGAACTCACCCGAGGCGTTGATGAAGAGCACTGAGTTATCGGTCTTGGACTTCTTGAGCACGATGATGCACGTCGCGATCGTGGTGCCGAAGAAGAGGTCCGGCGGCAACTGGATCACGGCATCGACGTAGTTGTTGTCGATCAGGTACTTCCGGATCTTCTGCTCCGCTCCCCCGCGGTACAGCACACCCGGGAGCTCGACGATGGCGGCTGTACCATTCACGGCGAGCCAGCTCAGGATGTGCATCGTGAAGGCGAGATCCGCCTTCGACTTCGGTGCGAGCACGCCAGCCGGCGCAAAGCGCTCGTCGTTGATCAGGAGCGGGTTCGCGTCGCCCTCCCACTTGATCGAGTAGGGCGGGTTGGAAACGATCGCCTCGAACGGCTCATCGTCCCAGTGCTGGGGGTCGAGCAGAGTGTCGCCGTGTGCGATGTCGAACTTCTCGTAGTTGACGTCGTGCAGGAACATGTTGATCCGCGCGAGATTGTAGGTGGTCAGGTTGATCTCTTGGCCGAAGAAGCCGCCGACGTTCTCGCGGCCGAGCACCTTCGCGAACTTGAGTAGCAGCGAGCCTGATCCGGCAGCGGGGTCGTAGACCTTGTTGACGCGCTTCTTGCCCATGACCGTGATGCGGGCGAGCACCTCGGAGACTTCCTGCGGGGTGTAGTACTCACCGCCAGACTTGCCGGCCTGCGAGGCATACATCTGCATCAGGTACTCGTACGCGTCACCGAAGAGGTCGATCGAGTTGTCCTCGAAGTTGCCGAGCGGCAGGTCGCCGATCGCATCGAGCAGCTTCACGAGCTTCTCGTTGCGCTTGGCGACAGTGTTGCCGAGCTTCGAGCTGTTCACGTCGAGGTCGTCGAACAGACCCTTGAGGTCGTCTTCGCTGTCCGTCCCGACCGCCGAGCCTTCGATGTTCTTGAAGACGCGCTCGAGCGTCTCGTTCAAGTTCTCATCCTTGGCCGCGCGACGACGCACATTCTGGAAGAGCTCCGAAGGCAGGACGTAGAAGCCCTTCTCGGAGACGGTCTCTCTACGTCCGAACTCCGCCTGGGCATCGGGCAGCTGAGCGTAGTCGAAGTCAGTCTCGCCAGCCTCGTGCTCGCCCTTGTTGATGTAGGCGGTGAGGTTCTCGGAGACGAAGCGGTAGAAGAGCATGCCGAGCACGTAGCTCTTGAAGTCCCAGCCATCGACCGACCCACGCAGGTCGTTCGCGATTCGCCAGATGGTCTTGTGCAGTTCTGCGCGCTGGGCTTCTTTGGTGGTCGGCGTCATTGACTTGTACTTCTCCTCGCACCGAATGCGGTGCACTTCATGTTGATGACCTCGGGTGCTCTCAGGCTACTGGCGCGCGACGACATGGCCGGGCTGACAGGACCGCCTCGAGGCAAGGCCGACGCGCGGGAGCAGGCTCGAACCACGCGGCAGCATCTGGGGATAATTGTATATCTATCAGGAGTTTTCGTAAATGCTGCTGACGTCGCTTCTGTCAAACGAGGCGATCGGAGACGTCGATCCCTACGAAGAGCAGCTGATTCGGGATGCCGTAGGTCTTACCTGTGTGGGCTGAGTAGATCGCAACGCGGCCATCATCGAGGCGCAACTTGAACTGCTCGCGATCCTTCCCTTCGAGAGCGACAACCTCGCCTTCGAGCGGTCCGTCGACAACCTGCCACTGATCCATGTTCACGAGGCGACGATATCGAGCGAGGAGCCTGCGACGCGCTCCCGACACGGAGATGCCCCTGCACTGGGTGAAGAAGGGCGGCGACCGCACCGGACGAGAACTCGGAGGTTCTCAAGTCCGGGCAGTCGCCGCCCTGTTGTCAGGCCGCGGATGGCGGACTGACGTTGGTTGACGCGACCTCGTCGTGGAGCACTGGCACCACGCGGGTGTCCTCCGCAGCCGTCCAGCGCTCCGATGTGACCATCGCCCAGACGAGCGCTTCGAAGTAGTCCGAGTACGTCATCTGGTTGCGATACCACTTCGGGTCACCGATTGTTCGAACCTCGACGCGCCACTCCCCCGGGTGGGCGAGCATGGCGACCACTTCGCTCGGGACATCGGTGCTGTCGCCGTTATGGTCGGGCAGCCCCGTGATGATCGCCGGTCCGACGAGCATGGCCTTCTGGCGAGCTTCGGGTACGAAGTACCACCAGAGGAATGTCGCCCGAGGATTGAAGGGGAGATTGAGCATTAGCCCCTCCTCGTGGACGTAGACCGTCACGCCAAGGGCCGGGATGTCGACCGGCTCGATCCAGCCGCCCACCACGGTCTGGTAGTCCTCGAGCTTGTTGACCTCGCACTCCGTGATCGGCTCGCCCTCGGTGGTCGGGATGACGAGCGCCCTCACCATGATCGGTCACCTCCAAAGAGGGGAAGCTCGGCGATGTGAATCGGCGGCTCGCTCCGAACGCGGAACCGAGCTCCGGGACGCATCGTGGCCTCGAACAGCAGACACCAGAGGGCGGCATCGAAGACGCTGTCGAAGCGCGCGAACGAGTCGTACCATGAGTTGCGGTCGTACGGGCGGACCTGCACCACGAAGTTGTCGCGATGGAAGATCTGCTCGATGACCGCCTCCGGGACGTCGCCCTCGTTCTCCTTGTCGCCGACGCCCGTCAGGACGACGTCGCCGAGGATGACGGGGTGGGCCGTCGGATGTGCGCTGTGGAGCCACCAGAACGCAGTGGCCCGGGTGTTCAGCGGACCGTGGGTCCGACGTTCGGCCTCGTTCATGTAGATGGTGACGCCGATGGACGGGATCTCGATGAGATCCAGCCAGCCGTCGACCGCCTCCTGGAACGCGCCGAGATCGGCGAGCTCTACGAGGGTAGGGCGCTGCTCTGTGTCGTGCGGGATGACGATGCTGCGCACCATTCGTCCCACCTCCTTACTGTTGTCGCGGCCGAGAACCCCTCTCGGGTTCTCTTCCGAAGCCGCGGGGCAGCAACGAGGAACTGACCATGTCGGTGGTCACCGGAAGACTCCGACTCATGCCGACCTGCACGAAGACGCGCTATCGCGACCGGATCGCGGCGTTGCTGGTGCTGGCTCAGATTCAGAACCAAGACAAGGCTTCGCGTCCGAAGCAGGAAGCGCGCGTCTACTTCTGCGACGACTGCCGTGGTTGGCATCTCACGTCGCGCAAGCGCTGGCGTTGATGGTGTACCGACTGTCCGGGACGAGCGCGGTGAAGCGCCCAGTCCCGAACAGCCGGATCTCCCTGCATGCCGAACTGCGGTCAGGCGGAACCCGACGACCGGCGCGGCGTCTTGCCGCCGCTCGCACCGCCGAAGATGGCCTCGATCGCGCTCTGCTTGGTCTTGGCTTCGCGCTCGATCTCGGCGCGCACCGTCTCGGCGCGCTCGAGCACCTTCGGGTCGGACTTGCTGGTCTCGACCCACGACTCGAGGGCGAGGCGGATCTCTTCGGTGACGGTGCGGTCGTTGAGCTGGGCGAGCACGTCCAGCTGCGCCCGCAGGCCATCGGTGATACGAACGGCGAGCGTCCGCAACGGACCGAGTGCCGAGGCCGGCACGTCGGCAGGGGTGTTCTCACTCATGGTGAGCCTCCTCATCGGAAGCGACGGACGATCCCCGGTTGGGATCATCTACGCCGCACGCCGACGAGGAGTGAGGCCGATTATGCACCGCCTGTTCGCGGGGTCAATCTTCCGATCGCGAGCGTTGTCAATTCCGCAACGGCGGGCGACGCCAGGCAGCTGTGCTGTCTAGTGATCGCCCAGGCGGGCGTATGCCTCACGGAAGCCCGCGACGAACTGATCACGCACGTTGCCGAGCGGAAAGCTCAGGGCGCGGGTGTGAAGCAATGGCAGCCCAGCTTCGCGCAGCGGCAGCGCGAGCGCATCGAAGACATCGCTGCTGCAGAGAATGATGCCGTCCGGGTTGAGGGCGCGGGCGCGCTCGATGCAGCCTGGGACGTTCTCGCGAAGTATCGCCTTGCGCTGCTTCTTGCTTGATACATCGTTGACGGGGTACGGAACCAGATCGATCAGGAAGACGCCGTCGGCCTGCAGCCGTCGCAGCCATGGGCGCTTGTCGTGCGAGCGCTTCTCCAGCTGACGGATGTCGTACAGCGCCTCGACGACGCCACGGTAGAGGTTGTCGTAGCCGAGGTGGTCGGCGTAGAAGAAGTTCCGCGGCCGAGTGCCGCCGCGGTCGGTCGGCGCGCTCTCGCCAATCAGGAGCAGGCGGACATGCTCGGGCTGATACTGGGCGCGCAGTTCGGCATACCAAGCGTCCTCGATCTCGTTCACCACTCCGGAAGCCCCTCGTGCCACTCGTGGTCTGGCGGTAGGCCGACGCGTTCCGTGAGCGCAAGGTCTCGGAAGCCCGAGGGCAGCAGAACCGGGGCGGCGCTCTGGTCAACTTCGAGCAGGTCCCAGCGGTCCTCGTAGTCGGCAAAGGTCCGAAGGAGCACCCGAGAGCGCTCGACCGGAGCATTCCGCTTTCCAGGGAGCGCATCGGGATGGGTGAGCCAGTTCATGTGCTCGATCCAAGCCGCCGCTGCGACGTGGACGCGGGGCACCACAAAACTGCGGGGATGGTCGCGGAGATCGTGAGGGATTGCGACCATGACGAAGTACTCCCGCTCGTGCAGGCTCGGTGCCTGCGACTTCGAGCCGAGCGGCCAGCTGATCGAGTCCATCTTGGCGCCGCGCGCTGCCTTCACTTGGACCTCGACGAGGCGCCGCTCAGCGCCTTCCGCGAGCACTGCGAGGATGTCGGTGCGTTCGAGTCCGTCGCGGGTAAGCGCTGGTGCCCAACCACGCCGGGCAAGCTCAGCGGCGACATGGTGCTCGCCGATCGTCTTCGTCTGCTTCGTATCGACCACGATCTGAGGCTATCGATGCGGCCGGACACCGATCGGCGTCACTACTGCAGGCATACGACGAGGGCACCCCGAACGAACTGGGGACGCCCTCGTCGTATGGCCTAGAAGCGGATCTTGTCGGGCTTGAGCGTGATCTTCGTGCCGTCGCTGATCAGCTGCGCCCACTCGGTCAGCTCGGGGTCGGTGATCTTGCCGTCGTAGCGCGCGAACAGGCGCTGCAGTGCGGGCTTGATTTCCTCGATCGGGCGGCCGGTGTGGGTAGCGCTCATGCGCTCGAGCTCCCGGTTCTGCTCGCGTGCCATCTGGTCGATGCCCTTCTGGGCCTCGCGCTGGACCTCGCGCATGAATGCGTTCTTGTCGAACTTGAACGAACTGCTCATCTGGTGAACTGCCTCTCCGCTCGTGGGAGCGGGTAGCGAAGCAGTCGGAGTACCGGCGAGGGTATCGCGTCGCGTGAAGGGCTGGCAGGGAGGGCCGACCAGCGGGTGATCGACCCACCCCGGTGCTCAGCCCTTGCCGAGCGTCGAGCCGGCCTTCGACTTGGCGGTCTTGCTCGACGAGTCGGACGCGAGCGTCCGTCCCGCCTTGCTCAGTGCCGCCTTCGAGGGCTTTCCGGACGACCGTGACGACGACTTCGCCATCAGGTACTCCTTCCGCTTCTTGAGTTGAAGCAGATCTCCCGAGGACCGGCTCGCCGGGTCGCGAAGAGGCCATCTGAGCCTCTAGAGTCGAGTAGTCCCGCAAAGACACTCAGCCCCGATCTGCTGCGATTCGAGCCCCCGTGCCGAACCAGTCGGTCGGGGCTTTCTCGCACTTCGCAGTCTACCGCGCACCGCCGACATACGGCCAGCTGTGGCATTGGGTGCCCGTTCGGGTACCCGAACCTTATCCACACGCGTTTCGGGCGTTAGAAGCGCCCCTGAGGGCCTTCTAGGCCCGAATTTCCGGCCGCGTCGACCGAATCGATACTTACATCCGTGTAATTCTCCACAGGCAACGCCTGCTTCAACGAGTTATCCACAGTCCGATGTTGTGGAAAGTACGTCAACGGATTGCTTGCCAGGATCGCGCTCGCGCTTCATAGTTAGGGCAGCTATGCCTGGACGCAAGGTCTGGGTGCTCCCCCACATCGACGGTGCCCGGTTCGCTGTCACTGAAGAAGGGGGGCTGTACACGCTTGGAACACGAAGGGATATCTACGCCGACATGGTGAAGGCCCAGGAGAAGCTCGCCCGTCGCCTCGGTTTCGTCTACTTCGAGCACGGGCTCGCGACCATCGATCCGAGCAAATGCAGCGTTAACCCGGCTAGCGGAACGGTATGCCTAAGCCCCAGACACCCCGACATCGAGTACATGGTCGGAAAAGCCATCGGCCTCCTCGAGGTGCAGAGCTAGCAGCCCACTCAGCGAACCTCCCAGCCCTCTGGGAGGTTCATTGTGTTCGGGTCACGTCGTTCTGCCCAGATGGCGCCGTCGGTGACGAGGCCAGCGACGTCGCCTGGGGAGGTGTGTCGCCACCACTGCAGCGACACCTCGACGGCGCGCTCACGGAACGTGCGCAGGTGAACGGCGATGCGCGGATCGGCGGTCCACGCGAAGACGCTCCAGACCGGCCATATCGGCATGCTCCAGCCGACGCGGACGACGGCCATGCGCTCGGCGAACCCGACGTCGAGGTTGAGCGATGATTCGGGGAGCACGACGCGGCGATGGACGAAGTCGGGCAGCGTGGGGTGAGGTCGGACGGTGAAGTCGAACGCGACCGGTTCGCCGTCGATCTCAACCACGGGAGGCGCCCATGCCTCTTTGCGGAGGTTGAAGTCGAGGACCGGCTGGAACGCGTTGCCGGACTGGAAGACGGAAACGAATGCCCAGGGGCGAGCGTGCTCGTCGCGGTCACGGATGAGCGTCACAAGCTCCCTGATGCCGCGCTCAGAGCGACGCCAGGGCGTCGACACGTCCGCAGCGAAATGCTCGCTCACGTACTGGGTGCGCCGCTGATCCACGGACCCGAGCCCGACGCCTTCGCCTGACAGATAGAAGAACGCGCCGACCGACGTTGACGGGTCGGTGCCGTGCTGATCGTAGAGGCGCATCAGCTCATCGAACGCGCGCTCGGGGATTCCATCGCCGAGCGCTTCAACGAGGTAGAACAGCCCGGTCATTCGCGTGACGGTCGGCTCTCCCTGCCCCCGCCGGAACAGCCGCAGCTCGCGGATCAGTTCGTCACGCACTGGATCAGCGGGCTCTGCCATGTTGCCAATTTTGCGCCAAAGACAGGACGAACGCCGCGCCTGAGCCTAGAAGTACGAACTCCCCATCCGCAGGGAGCAACCTCCAGGAGGCAGAAGATGACCGCATCCGAACTGCTCCCCACCACGGGGAGCGCCATGAGCCCGCAGGGGCTCTCTTCGCTGTCGCTGGGCATCCAGCGGCAGACCCGCCGCGAGGTGGAGCGTGTGCAGTCCCGCGCCATCGTCGCCAAGCTCACCGAGGACGGCCGCGCGTTCGTGACGCACACCGCCCTCGAGCACGTCGGCGCGCTGACGGCGCTGGAGCAGCACCTCATCACGGTCGCGCCGCTCGGCGAGGCCCGCTACCGCGAGATTGTCGACAGCTACACGCTGGGCGCCTCGGCAGCGATTCGGCGGTGGCAGTGATGACCACCACGACCCAGGGCGCCTTCGACCGCCTGGTCGACGTCTCGGCCGAGACGATCCAGTGGGCGCGCGACCTCGTGGTCGCCGTCCGCAACTCCTTCGGTGAGCGCCGCCGGGCGCGTATCGAGGCCGAGCTCGACCGCAAGCAGGACGAGCTGCGCCGCACCGTGCTGCAGCTGGCCGACGCACTTGGCATGGAAGCTCACGAGGCGCGCAAGGCGCTCATCCGCGAGTCTTTCCTCGCCTCGGGTCGCACGCCGAACGAGTCGTCGGACTCGTGAGCTGAACCGCGGCGGCGCGGACGAGGACCACCCGCGTCCGCGCCGCCGCACCAACTGCTCGTCAGTTTCCCGGTCGTTGTGGTTTTCGCAACGACAGCGACCGGAACATTGACGACTCGTTCTTGAACGCGCATAACCAGTCCTCGCCATCGCTCGCCCTTATCGCTGCGGGCTGGAGAAAGGAGTTCCTTGACATGACCAACCAGACCCCGGGCGCCGATGCGGCGTCCACGCACAAGAAGTACGCCGTGATCTACGCCGATCCGCCCTGGGATATCGCCCAGGCCGGCGCCCGCGGCGCCATCAACCACTACGACCTGATGACCTTAGACCGCATCAAGCAGATGCCGGTCGCCGAGCTCGCCGCTGAGAACGCGACGCTGCTGCTGTGGACGACCAATGCCGCACTGCCTGGAGCACTGGAGGTTATGAAGGCATGGGGCTTCACCTATAAGACGAACGCCGTCTGGGACAAGTACTACATGGGCCTCGGGAACTACTTCCGCGGCTCCCACGAGATCCTGCTGCACGGCGTGCGCGGCCGGGCACCGTTCAAGTTCCGCGGCCAGCGCTCGACACTGCTCTTCCCACGGCAGGCGCACAGCCAGAAGCCCGAAGAAATGATCCCCCTGATCGAGCGCGTCCTCGACGGCCCGTACCTCGAGCTGTTCGCGCGGCAGCGTCCGAACAGCCACGCGGACTGGTCGGTGTGGGGGAACGAGATCGACTCCGACATCACGATCCCGGGGTATCCGGTGCCGAGCGACTTCACCAGAGCCGGCGCAGATGGAGGGGTCGGTGATGACTGATGCCCGACGACACCCCCGCGCCCACGCCGATGCGCTTCTTCCGCGCCTGCCTGCTCATTCTCGGCGGCATCGTCGCTCTCTGGCTCGCCTTGGAGCTACTCGCGCAGTTCTGGGGCTGGGTCCTCCTGATCGTCGGCATCGCTCTCGTCTGGTGGTGCGCGGTCATCGTGTACCGCTACTGGTGGGGTCGACGGTTCTAAGCATGAGCGAGTTCACCTCTGTCGGGTAGTTGTGGAATGGACAACGGCGCTTGAAAACGCTTGACAAATCGAGCGTTCGAGTTCGTAATAGGCGCCATTGTGCTCATTCGGCTTATGGCTATGAGCGATCCCAACGTCCTTCCGCGGCCGTGACGCGAACCAATCAGCCCTTCATGGGCAGCGGTGGGAAGGAGGTTGTCTCATGACCCGACACACCCGCGGCCGTCGCCGCTATCGGAAGAGCGTGGACCGGCGCGTCCAGGTGTTCTCCGAGTCCAACAGCGATAGGCGCACCGAGCGGATCGCTCGCATCATCACCAGCGCCGGTCTCGAACAAGCTCGCCTCGAAGCCGCAGCTCGCGCCGAGTACTTCGAACGTGACAAAGGAGGCGACCATGCCTGACTTGGTCTTCACACGTCTGCATCTGCCGCGCCCACTCGGCGCCGACAGCGTGGCTCAGCTGATGACGCGCCTGATGAGCGCCGACGCTCCACGACCGCTCGTCTTCGAGGTACACGCCAGCGCGGACGGCGTGACGCATCTCGTCGGCTACCCGTCCGCGGCCGCACCGCGCCTCAAGCGCCTCCTTCGGGGCCACCTGCCAGGCCTCGCCCTTGAGCCCGCCACACGGCCGGACGTGGCCGCTGTCAGCCGGGTCGTGGCGCACCCCGCCATCCTGCCGCTCGCCGACACCGACCCGGAGCAGGTCACGTCGGCGATATACCTCGCACTCGCGGCACGACGAGGCGAGGAGCACGTTGCGCTGCAGCTCGTCCTGGGACGTACGCAAGCGGCGCATTCGGTCTCAGCGAAGTCGGCCGACCCGATGCAGCCACTCGCGTCCCTCGTGTTCGAAGGTGTCCGCGCCGTGGAGCCTGAGACGCGCCGTCGGCTTCAACTGCGAGCTGGCCAGCCCACGACCGCAGTGACGCTCCGGATCGGGGTCACGGCTGGCACCCAGAAGCGAACCGGCGCGCTCGTCTGGGAAGCGTTCGGTGCCCTCCAGCTACTGCAGAGTCCCGGACTTCGGCTCAGCCTCAACTACGACTCGTCGAGCCGCTGGCGCGCGGCAACCGCTCGCGCCGCGTTCCGGCTTTCACCGGACGAGCTGACGTCGATGCTGGCCTGGCCGCTCGGCGAGCGCGACTATCCCGGCATCGCCGGCACCCATCCGCGTCGCTTGCCGGTGCCCGAGATCGTCAGCGCGACGTCGTCGGTATTCGCGACCGGTACCGCACCGGGTCCGGAGCGTCTGATCGGGATGGATCCGGCCAGTCGGCTGCAGCACCTGGTGGCGACCGGGCCAACGGGCTCGGGCAAGTCCACCGTGCTGGAGCACCTCATCCTCTCCGACATCGAGGCTGGTCGGGCCTGCGTAGTCGTCGAGCCCAAGGCGCAACTGGTCGACAGCATCCTCGATCGCATCGCCCCCGAGCATGCGCAGCGCGTTGTCGTGCTGGACGCTGCCGACACGATGCCGGTGGGCTTCAACCCGCTCGACATCGGCGACCGCGATCCGGACGTCGTGGTCGACGGCATCATCGCCGCCCTCGCCGCCGTCTTCGAGGAAGGGTGGGGACCACGCACCGAGTACCTGATCCACGGTGCGCTCCTATCGCTCGCCCGGGCTGGGCAACGGACCATCGATCCGTACACGCTCATCGATCTGCCACGCCTCCTAACGGACGCTGCCTTCCGACGCCCAGTGATCGCCGCGATGCAGGACGACGCGACGCTGGCCTCCTTCTGGGCCGAGTTTGAGGAACTCAGCCCCGCCCAACGCGCTGCCATGATCGCTGCACCTCTGAACAAGCTTCGCAAGATCCTGTTGCGCGCACCGCTGGTTCTCGTGCTCGGGCAGGCACGACCGCGCTTCCGGCTCCGCGACGTCTTCCGCGAGCGCAGCGTCGTCCTGGTACCGCTGAACGATGCGCTGATCGGGACAGGTGCCGCCAAGCTACTCGGCAGCCTGATCGTCGCCGAACTCTGGAACGCGACGCTGGAGCGTGCCCGCGAAAAGCACCCGATGAAGCGGCCGGGCATGGTGTTCATCGACGAGATGCAGAACTACCTGCACCTGCCGACCTCGATCGCCGACGCCCTCGCGACCTCACGGTCCTATGGCGTCGCCTGGCATCTGGCGCACCAGTATCGAGGCCAGCTTCCACCCGCCATGCGGGCGGCGCTCGATACGAATGCGCGTAGCAAGATCTGCTTCGCCGTTGGTCCGGACGATGCTCGTGATCTCGCCCGCATGGCCCCGCAACTGTCTTCCGACGACTTCCAGGCGTTGCCTCGCTTCGAGATCTACGCCCACCTGGTTGCCGGGAGCGTGCCAGCCGGATGGTGCTCGGGGCACACCCTGCCACCGCGCCCAGCGCTCGGTATCCGCGACGATGTCCGCCAGCGCAGCCGAGATCGCTACGGCGCCCTGCCGCCGACCACCTCCGAAGTCGCAGCAACCTCGTCACCAGAGCACCAGGCGGGCCGCCCGACGCACCAGAAGGCGAGGCGCGCATGATCGCTCGGCACGCCCTCAACCACTGGATCGCCCTGTCCGCTCGGCGCTCCGTCCGCTGTTCACTTCACGACGAACACCCGCCGCCACGTTCGGCCACGTTCCGGCGAACCTCGGCCGGTGCGGGCGCGGACTGCCCCTGCGTTCCAGGACGCTTCACCCCAGCCCGGAGGGCGGCCTCATGGTGACCGCTGTTCGCCATCTCGACCTCGAGGAGCACCTCACTGAGCGCGACGTTCGCATCCTCGAGGATCTCGAACGCTTTCGACTTCTGACTACTCGACAGCTGCAGCGACTGCACTTCCCGGCGGCACCCCTGGGTCCACATGTCACCGTGAGCGGTGCGACGCGAGGGACGACCCGCGTGCTGAACCGTCTCGAAGCCCGCGGTGCAATCACTCGGCTAGCCCGGCGTATCGGCGGCATCAAGCACGGCTCGGCCGTCACGATCTGGCAGCTTGGGCCAGCGGGCGACCGCTACCTTCGTGCCCGACGCGGCGAACCGCGGAGGCGGCGCTACGACGAGCCAGGTCTCACATTCGTCGCTCACACCCTCGCCGTCGCCGACATCGCGGTCAGTCTGCTTGAGCAGGCACACGCCCACCGCTTCGAACTCCTCGAGCTCGAACTCGAGCCGGCCAGCTGGCGCAGCTTCAACGGCAGCGGCGCCGCCGTGATCACGCTCAAGCCCGACCTCCTGGTCGTCACTGCCGACGCCAGCACCGAGACGCACTCGTTCATCGAGGTCGACCGCGCCACCGAGCATCTGCCCGCCGTACTTCGAAAGTGCCAGACCTACCAGCGCCACCAACGCACGGGCATCGAACAACAGGCGCGGGAGCTGTACCCGGCCGTCGTCTGGATCGTCCCCACCATCGACCGCGCCCAGAAGATCCGCGAGGCCATCGCAGCTGATCGCGGACTCGAGCCGGGCATGTTCACCATCATCACCGGCGAGCAGACACTCGCCACGCTGGCCCCGTACGGGCCGTCATCATCATTCACCCCGAAAGGAGGAATCACATGAACTCATCAACCATCCCCGTCGCGCCGACTGGCGCCGAAAACAACGACCTGCGCACCAAGCCCAAGTTCCCGAAATGGATGCGCACCATCGACCAGACCGAGCACGCACACTTCATCATCGATGCCTGGCTCACGCTCGACCCGAACAGTCGCGATGCCTTCCTGGCGCAGCTCATCGCGGCCACCATTCACGATGGCCCCGGCAGCGCACTCGAGCGCTTCGCCGGAACCGGCATCCTCGACGCCGAAGTGGCGCTCGCTGAACTCAACGACGTCACCGTCCCGATCGAGCGAGAGCCCTGGCTCGACGCGCTCGGGCGCTACATCATCACCGCGGGGAAGCGCTCATGAGCGAGCACGAGCCCACTGTCACACCCGAAATGCGTCTCGCACCTGAACGCATGTCACCCGACTGGCGTCGACTCGAAGTCGCCTCCCACCGCTTCGAACATCCCATCGCGAACGGCATCGCAGCTGCACTCGCGGAACACCGGGAAGTCGACCACGACACCGCCCGCTGCATCGCCCACGCGCTCGGGCGCGCGCTCGGACGAGAGTCCGCCCTCGCCGAGTTCGGGAGGACGGGCGAGAGCACCTACCTCGATCTTCGCGAGGAATACCTACGCCTCTACACCGACGAGGACGCCACCGCCGAGGTCAAAGAACTCATCGACTGGTTCGGTACGTACCTCATCGACAAGATGGGAACCGGCTCCGGGCGGACGTATCAGAACGAGCATCTGCCACCCAAGCTCGACCGTCTCCTGGTGCGTACCACTCTCACCACCAGCGGCAGGCCCGTCACGGTGCATGTCCCCGCCAGCCTCGACGCCGCCGGGATGGAGCAACTGATCGTCCGTCTCGAAGAGTGCGACGAGTTCTTCGGTCCCGCATTCAGAGCGTTCCTGGCGCTGCCGGATGTGAACGCCGCCGCGGCGGATCTGCTCGACAGCTTCCAGGAGAACTACGTCGGCAGTTTCAACTCCATCGATGACGCGGTCTACGCGCTCAGTCCACTCGAGGACTGGGAGATCGAGCTCGGCAACTGGGCTGATGATCACAGCCTGCCCGCTGACGCCGTCCACCTGAACATCGACTACGTCATCGAACGCACCCGCGACGTCTATGACTTCGTCGAGGAGGGGGGCATGCTCTATGCCTTCAACAAGTAGCAGTGACCCACCCCGCAGACGAGGGCGCCCACGCGCAGACCGGCGCATCGACATCACACCCGTCTGGCGTGCGCGACCCGATCCGCGTCGGCTCGCTCGCGTACTCCTCGGCCTCGTCGTTCACCTAGAACAGCCAACGAAAGAGCCCCAGACACAAGAAGGGAAGGGCCATGGACGAGCGCCCTGAGCGAGGTGAAAACTACATCGCCGACGCGACCCCGGTCGACGGCGGTGTAGGTGCCGGGAAAGCCGCCAAAGGACTGGACTTCCCGGCCGAGAAGAGCGTAAATGCGGAGGACCTAACCGAAGGAGGGCCTCATATGTACCAAGAAGGCGAGGAAGCGGCAGCCACCCTGGCAAAGCCGAATCTCACATCAGTCGCAGGGCTTGAACACCTATTCAAGGGCGACGACACGATGCACGTCCCGCTCCGCACGGGCGTGGCAATCAGCTATCTGCGCGTCTCCACGACGCGCCAGCTCAACACCGCAGCCGACCTCGACGAGGACGGCAACAGCATCGCCACTCAGCGCGAGTGGGCGATCCGCAAGGCGAAGGAGCTCGGCGTGCCGATCCTTCGCGAGTTCGTCGAACCGGGCCAGTCCGCGCAGACCATTGACAAGCGGCCGGAGTTCAAGAAGCTCCTCCGCTTCGTCGATGCCAATCCGGATGTGCGCTACGTCGTGATCTACATGCGCTCGCGCGTCTTCCGCAACCACCTCGACGCCGCCATCACCAAGCGCCAGCTGCGCGATAAGGGCGTCGAGCTCATCTCGGCCAAGGAGAACTTCGGCGACGGGTACATGGGCGACGCGATGGAGGCCATCACCGACGTCGTCAACGAACTCCAGGTCCGCATGAGCGGCGAGGACATCCGCATCAAGATGGCCCACAAGGTCGAACGGGGCGGCAGCGTTGGGCGGGCCAAGCTCGGCTACCTGAATGTGCGCAAGGACTTCGACGGACGACTCGTCAACACGATCGACGTCGACCCCGTCCGCGCACCACTCATCATCTGGGCCTTCGAGCAGTACGCCACGAACCAGTTCTCGATCACGCAGCTTCAGATGATGCTCGAAGACCAGGGCCTGACCACGCGGCAATCGAGCAAACGTGCCGCCAAGCCGCTGTCGAGCAGCCAGCTCGCCATGATCCTGCGCGACCCGTACTACACCGGAGTCATCCGCTACAAGGGGAAGCTCCACCCGGGCAGGCACACGCCCCTCATCTCGAAGGAGCTCTTCCTCGCGGTGCAGAAGATCCTCGACGGACGAAACCGCAAGGGCGACCGCGACCGGATCCACTTCCACTTCCTCCGCGGCCTGCTGTACTGCGCCGAATGCAAGTCGGAGGGGCGCACGAGTCGACTCGTCTACAGCCAGAACAAGGGGCACGGCGGCACATACGAGTACTACGTCTGCACCGCGAAGCAGCGCGGTCACTGCTCGATGCCGTCGGCGCGACTGGACGAACTCGAGGACGAAGTGGCGCGACGGGTAGCGGCCGAACGCTTCGATGCTGACGACATCGCGTCCGTTCGTGAGGAAGTTCGACGCGCCCTCGTCGAACTCCAAGCCGCGGATCAGGAGGAGAAGGACGCCCTGCGCACCCAGCTGAAGAAGCTCGAAGCCCAGGAGGAGCGACTCATCGAACTCGCCGCCGACGGAACGATCGCGGTCGAGAAGCTGCGCCAACGCCTCGAGTACGTCACGCTCCAGAAGGGCGCCATCACCGAGAAGCTCACCCGGACGGTCGAACGAATCCGGCACGGCGTCGACAAGGCCTTCGCGTTCGTCGACCTCCTCGAAGATCCCGCCGCGCTCTACAAGCAGCTGCCCGACAACGTCCGCCGCGAGCTGCTCACCGCGTTCTTCACGCGACTCGACGTCCAGGTCACCGACCGCGAGGTGAGCATCGGCGTCGAACGCACCGAACTCAACGCCGGCCTGCACGACTGGCGCGCCCAGCACCGCCTCAGCGCCTCGGCCCACACACCGGCCAAAGAAAAGAGAGCCTCCCGCATTCCTGCGGAAGACTCTCTTTCGGACCCATACCCGCTTACTCAGTCCAAAGGTTTGAATAAGCCTGTATTGGTCGGGCTGACAGGATTTGAACCTGCGACCCCTTGACCCCCAGTCAAGTGCGCTACCAAGCTGCGCCACAGCCCGTGGCTTGTGCGCCCGCCAAGCGGAACAGCACGATGGACAACTCTACCGTGTCTCGCCGTCCAGGTACGACCATCGGCCGGCACTGTCGCGCACGAACCGGCTGCGCTCGTGCAGCAGGCCCGCGGCGCCGTCCGGGTCGCGGTACGAGGCCCGGAACTCGACCACACCCTCGGCGTCACCGGCCGCCCCAGCCACCGCATCCACGATCTGCAGACGGCGCCACTGCACCCCCTCGTCCAGCTCGAGCGTCGCCGGCCTGGTCGACGGATGCCAGCTCGCCAGCAGGTAGGCATCCAGCCCCCGAGCGAAGGCACTGAACCGCGAGCGCATCAGCTGCTGCGCCGTCTCGGCCGCGCCGCCCGCATGCAGCGGGCCGCAGCACCGCTCATACGCGCGCCCCGAACCGCAGGGGCACGCCTCCGGCTCGGATGCGGTCACGACACCGCCGCGAGACGCTCCGGCACGCGCGGGTCGTGGGCCGCCACGACGGCGAGCCCCGGCAGCGCCTCGGTGAGCGCCACGATCTTGCGAGCCGTCTGCAGCTGCACCTCGCGCGCCCCCGTGTCGGGCACGACACCCTTCGCGAGCAGGTCCGGATTGTAGGTGACATCGCCCACGAGCAGCACCGGCGCCGCCCCCTCGCGGCGCACCAGCAGGCTCATCGAGCCCGCCGAATGCCCGGGCGTCGGCAGCAGCAGCAGGGTTCCGTCGTCGAAAATGTCGAAGCTCGCGCCGAAGGCGGCGAGCGCCGGGTCATCGTTCGGCTCGAACACGACCGGGGAGAACTCGACGCCGTCGACCTTCACGTGCTCGGCCAGCACGCCGTGCATCTCGGGCGCCTTCTCATCCAGAAGCGCCAGCTCGTCGGCGCTCACCAGGAACTTCTTGCCGGTGAGTTCGGCGACGTTGCCCGCGTGATCCTGGTGCAGGTGCGAGATCGCCACCACATCGATGTCGTCGACCGAGGCACCCGCCGCAGTCAGCTGCGCCGACAGGCTCTGCTCGACGCTCACCCGGAACTCCGCCTGACGCCGGAACACCAGCCCCACCAGGCCGCCCGGGTAGTAGTCGGGGTCGTCGATCGACGCCGCCGACTGGCCGGTGTCGAACAGCACGGTGCCCCGCTCGTGCTCCACCAGGAACCCGAACACCGGCAGCCACGGCGACCAGGTGCGCGAGGTGAACGTCCACCACAGCATCGGGGTTCCGGTGCCGGCGATGTTGTTCGGGCGGATGCGGACCTCGCCGAGAGTCAGCGGGCGGATCGTGAGGGGTGGGGTCATGAAGGACAGTTTGGACTGTGTTCGTTTCGATGGGGTTTCGATACGCCGCTTCGCGGCTACTCAACCCGCAGAGCCTTGCGGTTTCGATACGCCGCTTTGCGGCTACTCAACCCGCTGACGGGCTACGGGCCGCGGTAGAGGTCGAGGATGGTGGGGGCGTCGTCGGGGATGTGCACGACCGCGATCTCGTCGCCGGATCGGATGCGGCCGGAGCGGGTGACTTTGAGGTAGGCGCCGAGGCGGCGGGCATCCGAGAAGCGCTTCACCCAGCCGCGGCTCTCCTCGCCCATCCAACGGGCGAAGGTCATGCACGGCGTGCGCGGGCCGGTCACCTCCAGCTCGACGGCGTCCTCCCCCGCGCCGATGCGCCAGCGGGTGCCGACGACGGCGTTCGACACCTCGAGCCCTTCGACGCGGATGTTCTCGCCGAACAGCCCCGGCGTGATCTCGCGGCCCAGCTGCTCCTCCCACCACTCGGCGTCCTCGACGGCGTAGGCGTACACCGCCTTCTCATCGCCGCCGTGGTGCTTGCGGTCGGCCTGAAGGTCGGCGTAGAGGCCGCGCGGCCCCACCTTCACCGCCCCGTCGACGGCGCGCTTGTCGATCGCGGTCGTGCCGACCGAGCCCGAATCCGGGTGCAGCGAGGCGACAACGCAGGCGGCGAGGAGGCGTCCCATCCCACGAGGGTAGCGGCAGCCGGGGTGGCGGCGGCGAGCGCTACTCGGTGACGATCGGGATGCCGGTCGCGTCGGAGGCTTCCTGCACCGAGCCGGCGTTGACCGCATCGGTGATGCCGAGCGCCGCCAGACGCTCGATCGCCGTGCCCGCACGGTTGCCCGAGCGGCAGTAGACGATGTACGAGGCATCCGGGTCGAGCTCCGCGGCGAGCGCGTCGAACTCGGCCGACTGCACGTCGAGCAGCAGGGCGCCCTCCAGATGGCCGGTCGCGAACTCCTCGGGGGTGCGCACGTCGATGATGATCGTGTCGGCGGTGACCTCGATCGGCTCGGCGGGCGTGCAGCCGGTGAGGGTCAGGGCGAGACCGAGGGTGAGCAGGGCGAGGAGCTTCTTCATGGGGTCGCTTTCGGGGTCGACAGCAGTGTGGGGAACAGCGGGCGGCAGTCGAGGCAGACCTCGCCCGCATCGTCGGCGTCGACGAGCCCCGCGAGCACGGCGGCCTGCCGACGTTCGGCGTGGCGCACCGCAGCACTTTCGCGGCGCAGCCGGTCGACGAGCCCCACCGCGAGCACGATCAGCCCCGCGACGGCGAGCACCGGCTGCGCGATGCCGCTGACGAGGCTCGCCTCGCCGGCGTCGGTTCCGAGCCCCAGCAGCAGGCTGCCGATGAGCGGGCCGCGCAGGTCGCAGACGGTTGCCTCGGCACCGAGCGGCGGGCGGCGGAAGGTCGCGAAGGTGGCGCCGGCGAGCAGACTGCCCGCGACGAGGGCGGTCGCGGCGAGCGCGTCGAGGCGCAGCCCGGTGGCGCCGTCGGCGAGGGCGAGCATCCCGGTGGAGCTCGCGAGGACGGCAAGGGTGAGGGCCGCGGAGATCAGGGTGACGGCGAGGCGGTCGGGGCGCGCGAGCGGGGCGAGCAGGTGGCGCAGCGCGGGCGCGCGGGGGGTCGCGGTCGCAGGCATGAGGTGAGCATACCCTAGGGGGTATGGGGCGGAGGGGGCTTGGGTTTCGATACGCCGCCAGTGGCGGCTACT
>CEQI01005745.1_pt1 | contig 25748 bp, 24 predicted proteins | sample 531011 | NCBI WGS metagenome assembly CEQI01 (sample SAMEA2621204, study PRJEB7988) | marine metagenome | biome: marine biome (ENVO:00000447); feature: surface water layer (ENVO:00002042); material: "saline water (ENVO:00002010), including plankton (ENVO:xxxxxxxx)" | depth 5 m
AAGTGAGAAAGATATTATTTTGAATGGAAAATTAATCTCTGAAATATCAGGAAAGGAAGCCAGTGAAATAATAGAAAAGCTCAAAGAAATGGCCAAAGAGGGGAAAATAGTTACTAAACCTAGTGAGAAGCAGTTAAGTTACTTAATCTCATTAATCGAAAAATCAAATATGTCTCATGAAGAGGCCCTGTCCTTGGTTGGAGTAAAAGATTTAACTGAACTGACAGGCGGAAGAGATGGTTCTGCTAGCGATTTGATAGGACTGATGAAGGAAAATAACAACTCATTGCCTGCCTCCGAAGCACAGGTAAAACTCATTATAGATATGTCAGAAAAATTAGGCATACAAATAGCCGATGTACTCGCGATGGCAGACCTAGCAGAAATGAGTGAAGTGAGCAAATCAGATGCTAGTAAAATAATCACGAATCTAAAATCACTAAGGAAGAAGAGTAGAAAAAAGTAGAGTGCGTGGAGTGGTATTGATGGGGAGTCCTTCCAAGGAATTCTATGACGCCGTTATTATCGGTGCCGGTCCCATAGGGGGATACCTAGGGTGGAATCTCGGAAGGTTGGGTCATTCAGTACTTATCATCGAAGAGCATTCAGAAATTGGGAGGCCATTTCAGTGTGCTGGTCTGGTTAACCCTGGTGCAATGGCTAGGGTCCCATTGGAAAAGACTGTACTTTCTCCAATTTGGGGTGCTAGAATAAATAGTCCAAATGGAATTACAGTAGATATTGGCTCACCTGAAAGAATTAGAACATGGTCTGTTTGTAGGAAGAAGTTTGATGAAGGAGTAGTAACACTAGCTGTAGAAAGCGGGGCAGAACTGTTGTTGGATTCAAGACCTACAAATATTTCAATTTATGATGATTTTGCAGAAGTTACGGTAAAATCCTCGAATACGGAAAAAACAATCAAGTGTGCATTGATCTGTGGATGTGATGGAGCTCATTCTTGGGTTCGGAGATATATGAAGATGGGAAGACCAAAAGAAATGATGATTGGTTATCAAGTAGAAGTTTCGGGATACCCGAACGAGCCAGGTAAACTAGACATGTTTACAGGATCAGAGATTTCTCCAGGATTTTTTTCTTGGGCGATTCCATCTGGTGAAACAACCAGAATAGGCATGTGGAGTAAGGCGGAACTGCTTACCGACAAATCTTGTGAAATGTTGATTAGTAATCTGATGAATGAGTCGATGTGGAAAAATAGATTTGAGAATTGTACTATAATTGGGAGGTTTGGTGGACCTGTTCCCAGTGGACTAATTAAGTATCCACTTAAGGAAAGAGTGGCCCTCTTCGGGGATGCCTCAGGGGCGTGCAAACCAACTACAGGCGGAGGCATTAGCACCGGATTTGATCAAGTAGATATCCTCGCTCCAAAATTATCAGAGTGCATAATCAATGGAGATCTATCGGAGGAAAGAATGCAAAAAATTGGGAAGTTACTTGACCCAATGAGGAAGAAGCTAGAAAGGATTAGGGCACTAAGAAATGCATTCTTGACTGAGGCGACTGATGACGAGTTAAATGAAGTTTTCAAAATCTGGGCAAGACCCGATGTAACGGAAATAATTAATCAATCTGGCGAAATAGACAATCCTATTCCACTCGGTATGAGATTACTAAAGGAAGTTCCTGAATTCAGATCATTGGCGACTAAAGCCGCTTCAGCAGTAATATGGGGATAATATGTATAGATCGGTACAGAGAGTAAGATATCCACCCTTTGATCATGAGAATATTGATCCAGTAGAAATTCCATTAGTTGAGGTATTGCTAGAATCAGAAACGCCCCCTCCTCCGAGCCTTAGAATAGGCAGTGAAAGCTCATGGATAATTGAGTGGAGGGAGGAGACAGAAGGCGATACCGCACTACCTAAAATCAACACAGAAGTGACGAGAGAAACCCTGCCATTTCTAATGAGGACGAGAGATGGCTGGTACATTGAGCCTGATCCATTACACGCCATAGCAAGAAAGATGATTTTCCCTGGGGTGTTAGTACTCGTTTTAGCACTAATACTACACGCTTTAGAGCCGGCTTTGATTAGTTTGTCACTAATTCCAGATTTTATATTCACTCCAATTAATATTGGCCCTCTTGATTATCCATTGATGATTTTAATTGCCTTCCCAGTATTTGTCATACCGATATTACTAAGGGTAGTAGCAAATATTATGGATATTAGAAGGCAGAATGAATATATTGCAAACCCATTATCTTCTCCTGAAGTTGAGATATCCAATTACTCAGTTAACAGCCTCGAAATTAGTAAAATATCCTTCCCTGAAGACATTAAAGCTACAAGGGCTAGAGTTCAAGTCGGGGTGGCTATACCAGAGAGAGGTGTTTTGTTGGATGCTATTGGCAGGAGTAAATACGGACAGCCAGCGCCTGGGATGTCGACAGAACTACCGGAAAGGAGGATTTCAACTGCTGATGAACATGGAACTGGGGTGGGTGAATCCGTTCCTATGCCGGTAAGCAGAGGGAGATTGCTTCTCTTAGAGCCTATGAGGGTCCAAGATTTTGGACCATGGTCAAACGTGATTGGAGAGAGTGTTACACTTCTAGGACCCAGTCACACATGGCCTGGGAATATATATTCGGCATTGATTGCAATTCACTGGGAGATAGTCTTCGAGGCGTTGAAGAATGATGGAACCAAAATGAAGTGGGTAAAGCCAATAATCATAGAGTCATCTAGTAACGGGGTGGTTATTGATAAATTACCGGTTAGAAGTGGCCGTGTAGAGTCGTGATCACTGTTCTGGAGTAATTGCATACAGATCTGTATTACTGATAATTTCTGTCTCAATTAAGACATAATCTGAATCTCTCTTTCTAGGGGAAAATCCTGACCTGAGAATAATTTTTTGAAGCTCTATCTCAGACGCCATGGTTTTGCTTGTCCCTGAAGCGGATACTACATTCTCCTCCATCATGGTTGAACCTGCGTCGTCAGCTCCCCCTGTTAGAGCTAGCTGGGCTATCTCAAGTCCCATGGTAGGCCATGAAGCCTGAATATGAATAATATTATCAAAGAAGATCCTAGATACTGCAACGTGTCTCAAATATTCGGTGGATGAAGCACCCAAACGTATTCTATTGTCACCTTTGTTTCTAGCTCCGAAAGCATTGTTCTCCAATTGAACAGGCCAAGAGATAAACGAAGTGAATCCGATATTACCAGAAGCAATTGCATTATCTTGCGCTGACCTGATTCTATCCATATGTAAAATCCTATCTGCTCTACTTTCACCAAATCCAATGACATTTGTTGCAGATGTAGTCAGGCCTATTTCTTGTGCTTCACGCATGACTCTTAACCAATTATCCGCGGAGCCTTTCTTGGGGGAGATATCCATTCTAACAGAGTCAACAAGCATTTCGGCGCCGCCTCCGGGCAGGCCATGCATCCCTGCATTTTTCAGTTTTAATAGAACTTCAGAGGTGGATAAATCGCATACCTCGGCAATTCCCTCAATTTCGATTGGCGAGAAACAGTCCAGATCTATAGTGGGATGAGTGGTACGCAATTTAGAAATCAAATCAGTGTACCAATCTAATTTAAGTTCGGGATTAACCCCCCCTTGCATTAAGATTCTGGACCCGCCTATTTGCTCTAGTTCAGAGACTCTAGCGCTAATCTGTTCGAAGTTCTGTGTGTATGCTTCCTCATGGTCGGGAGGCCTATAAAATGAACAGAATTGACAGTTTATCGTGCATGCATTGGTATAGTTGATATTCCTATCGACAAGATAAGTAACTTCATTACCTGGCACTATTCTTTTCCTCGCGATAGAGGCTACATGCATTAGATCGTTGAGATTGGCATTTTCATAAATTTCAACGGCCTCGTCAACAGTAATCCTCGGAGGATTATCTTGCAGTTGAGACTTTAGAATGTCGGTATGACTCATTTACAAAGCACTCCCGACGATTGATTCTATTTCATCGATTGTCTTTGGGCACATTTCGGTGAGTACTACAGGACCATCTTCAGTGATTAATACATCATCTTCAATTCTCACACCGATGCCCGAGTATTTTTGGGGGACTGAAATGTCTTCCCTCCATGCGGCGAAGTATAATCCTGGTTCAATTGTGACCACCATGCCTGGGGCTAGTTCTGGACCAGGTTTGTCACCTTGCCTCCCCCCGCCGACATCATGCACATCTAGCCCCAACATATGTCCAGTCCCATGCATGAAAAATTTTCGATATTCACCATCCAAGTTCTTTCCTATCGCCTCTTCGTATGAACAATTAAGAATTCCTAAATCTATTAATCCCTTGGCAAGCACCTCAGAAGCTGCTTTGTGCATATTAATCCACGGTGAGCCAGCTTGACAGGCCTCTATTGCTGAAAGTTCAGCTTCCAGGACTAATTCATATATATCTCTTTGAGATTGGGTAAACTTCCCAGAGACTGGCCATGTTCTGGTTATATCAGATGCATAGCCATTTACTTCACACCCAGCATCAACCAATACCAGCTCGTTCTCCCCAACAGTCTCTAGGTTTGTGCTATAATGTAGAATCGTAGAGTTGTCTCCACCCCCTACAATAGGATTGTAGCTATTTGTACTCCTGCACATTGTAAAATGACCCTCTATTGAGGCCTGAATCTCCCATTCACCGATGCCTGGCCTGGAAATGGCCATAGCCTTTACATGTGCATCGGAGGAGATTGAGGAAGCTGTCTTCATTAGTTTTATCTCGGATTCTGATTTTATAGATCTCATCTCATCCAATTGAACTCGCGGATCTAGTATTTCCTTATGCCAGTATTTTTTTATAATGTTATCAATTTCTGAATCTACACCAACAATCAAGTAGAGATTTGAATGTTTAGCCAATAGGTTCTTGATGGAATTTTCAAATTCTAAAATTGAATTTGACGAGTCTATTGGCCAGTTACTTAGTGCCCCCTCGGGTCCAATTATTCTACCCTCCCATATCTCCTTCTCAATGTCTCTTGGCTTAACGTACAATGTTGTTTCCCTTAAGCCATCAGAGTTGCTAATAGATAACACTGAGCTTGGTTCTAACCAGTTGGTCAGATATATCATGTACGAATTTGCTCTGTAAGGATACTTGGTATCATTTGACCTTACTGAGGCTAGGTTATTAGGTATGATTACTAGAGAATTAGGTAGAATTTTGGAGACTAGATCATCCTGACGTTGGAAGTACTCTGACTCGCTTACTACAGTATCATGCATGATTGTCACCTGATATATTCCTACTTAGTGATGAGGGTAAATTGTATTCTTTCTAGTCGTTCCACTTTGGTATTTCCATATCATCAGTCCTTCTAGAATAGAGTACTGAAGATACAAAGAACAGTATCGAAATCAGTAAAACGATTATGGCGATTGGGAAATCATTTCCTTGGTCTGAGCGTGATATTTCTACCGTAATAGTAGAAAAGTCATCATCATCGTCAATAACTTCAAGAGTTAGCAGAAGGGTATCGTTAGTATCGTCTTCTGGCCATACTAGTGTTCTCTCACAACCTTCGTAAATAGTCCTGAAATTAATCTTCCAAACGCACCTAAGACCATCCAGATCATTAGCTGTGTCAATAGAGTCGGACCCATCTAGTGTCCATTCATTCAAGTCTGGGAGTTTGAATTTATCTCCATCTGAAAGAGATTGATCAGAAACAATTAATTTAGCCACTGGAGGCAAATTTTCCACAGAAAAAGATATACTTGTGTAGTCTGTATTTCCTTGTTTATCGGAAACTAGGAGAGATAGCTCAAAATTACCAGAAATATCATCCTGGACTGTGAAATAACTAATTTCAGTACCTTCTTTAATCTCCATTAAAGTGCTTCCCGAATTTTCCAAGCTGACTAGGGTCCAGACATAATTCAGACCTTCCTTTCCCCAGAATTGATCATATGATGATCCAGCATCAAAAATTAGATTACCTTCTCCTTCCGTAGAGGATGTGACCCCATCAATAATTGCTACTGGATCAGAATTATCGATCTTTGAGACAAAGCATAGAGATTGTATTATTGAAGAGCTTTGATGTGAGGATGTGAAAAGCCATAATGAGAACCAGCCATCTTCGAGCATTGATGAGTCTACAGTCTCTGTAAATTCACCGAATAATGAAAAATTGTTGATAGATTCTGAAATATCTCCTTGAACGTCGTCTAAGGATGATATTTCTTGATTGTCAGAGCAAGCGTTCGCAGAATTATCAGAACTAATTACCATAATTAAAAGATCCAATGGAAGATTATCTTGAGAGAATGCCCGGCCTGAAATATCTATTTGATTACTGAAAGTAATATAATCATCATTCAGGATTGCCCAATCCTCTATAATCACTGCAGGCGTATTATTGACACCGGTAAAGAATACGCTGGAAATTGATGATGAGAGATGATTAGCCGTTGATGTCACAGTGATGAAACAAGTACAATTAGTAAAAGATGATGAATCAATGGTGAATTCCCATATCCATCTTGATAGACCATCGTCTTGATTTGACGATGATGGTGATATATCCAAGGAAACAGGATCCGTTAGATTTGTCGGAATACCGTCATTGGAAAGTCTGATGATTTGCCACTCCGTAGAGTCTGGTAAAGTTGAAGAGACCGTGAAACCAGAAATAATTTCATTACCATCTAAAGTCATCCCTAAATCTTGATCAAAGCCTAGCAGTGGCGGATCTGAGATATCCATGGTTTCCGAGTAAAATTGGTGATTATCATCATCAATCAGCGAATCTGAAGAGTGAAATGAGAGCACGATAAGGAGTGATAACAGCATTGCCTGTTTGCTACTCATGACTTTCGCTAATAGGGAAGTGATTTGAACTTCTTGCAATATTGATTATCGATCTGAAATTCTTAACTTCCAGGAAAGATCTTCCAGCCAAAGCTGTAAAGTTGAGCTATCAACAAATTCCTGACTGGCTTCGGCAGACAGAATACATTCGCAAGCAGCGGCTGAAAGCGATGCCGCATCTATGACATCTAAACCATTCCCCAGGGCAGCGGCTAGAGCAGTGGCGGCAGCGTCGTTAAGCCCGATTTGTTGTTTGGGCGCGTCTGCTCTGCAAGGAAAGAATACCCTGCTTCCATCATCAGAATGGAGTGTTACGCCATTGACTCCTCCTAGAACTAACAATGCCCCCCAATCGTAGGTATCGATAAGTTGGCTGGCTGCTTCATCCAAAGATGGGGTCATTAGCCTTTTATTTTGAAGTTCGAGGCCTCTGATGCCAAAAATTACTATATCGGCACCTTTGCTTCTAGACAAACCGGTTAGCTTAGGGTCGACAATAGATGGAATCCCAAGACTCTTGGCTGCTGAGATTAACAATTCTGAGCCCTCCTCTGTAATGACACCTTTGTTATAATCAGAAATCACCAAAGCTTGGCTTTCCGATAATGATTCCAAGGATGCCTTAGTAAGGGACTCGCTGATATAAGGATCTAACTCATCAAGGGGTCCGCGGTCGGCTTGAAGTAATATTTGTTCTTGGTCTAGAAGATTCTCCCTACTGCCGTAGAATCTTATTTTTGTTAATGTATTTCTTCCTTCGACTTCGATTATTCCAGAAGTATCTATTCCATCTTCACTGAGAGTTTTTATTATGCATTTTCCTTCACTATCATCTCCAACGGAGCTATGTAGATCGACGGATAGTCCTAATGAGCTAAGCCCCCTAGCAATGTGGGCGGCTGCTCCCGGTGATTCCTCAGAGTATATCACCCTAAGAGCGGGCACAGGGGCAGTAGAGTTGAGATTATTGGCATATCCATGATGGTATCTATCCAGCATAACGTCACCAATCAGTGTAACTCTAGTTCCTTCAACTTCCCCTAAAAGAGTGATGAGAGTTTGTAGTGATTCGGCTTCATTGTACACTGACATGGTACCTGGAGAGGGAGGTAGGAAATGATATTTCTGGACCGAGGGAATGAAATTGAGAACCCTTTGGGGAGAGCATGGAGCGTAATAACGGACTTTGGCATTTTAAAGAGAAGTCTGCCGACAGGTTATGGCATAAGTCTGCAATTGGTAAGCCTGCTCAAGGTGGGGGCTTATACATGAATACCGTTGAGCTTCTCTTCTGTGTTAACCATAGAAACATAGTTTTCCCCATAGGAAACTTGATTATAGAAGAATTAAAAGAAAACCAGAATTTTCTAGTCCAATATGTCGCGATGGAAGCTGTAAGGATTCCGGGAAATAAAGTAGTTCTGAACATAGATCAGTGGAGTTCAGACTATGATTTTGAAGAAAATAGTTGGGCTATGAGATGGCCTTCAAACCTGCATCCAAGAGAAAGCGATCCTGTTTCAGAGTTACAAATATTCAACTCAAATGATCCAATAATCCCTGAGGAATTATACTCATGGTGTGAGGGAGTAGAACATAAGGGATTAATTCCAGAAATTATAGTAGTTGATGAGGAAGGTTCCGCTGTAACATATCGGATATCAATAGAAGATCCTCGAGGAGAGTTAGGAAAGTACTCAGGGATAGATATTGATACGGGCTCCTTGTATGAGATATCTAGTGGAGGGTACTTCATACCCAGCTTGGACATTGAAGAAAGTAGAGTTTCTGAAGGATTACTTGGTGGAGGAATTACCGATTCAGCTTTTAGGTCATTAATAGAGGGAGATGAAGATACACGTGCCGTAGTCCTACTTGATTTGTTGAACAGAGGATTAAATCCAAAATCGGGATTTAAGTATGGGACGAAATGGAGGTGTTATGAGGGTAATGTTGGTGAATCTCATGCCCCTTGGTTAGTCGCGGATCCTGAGAATATTCCAAGTGACTGGAACGAAGCCTGCCTAGCTTCCAGGTTGGCATCAGGGGTAAATAAAACCTGGTTAATGCCTATTTTTACACGCGGTCATATTGACTACATGTCTATCTCTAGGCCCCCAACAGATTCAAGGTGGAGCACTACCCGTTAGTCATCTGCATCTCTTCCCATAACGATACTAAACGCCAGGAGTATGGATATCGTCAATAGTCCATTAGAAGGCTGAGAAATCCACCCTAATATCCCATCGCCCGTTAAGGAGGACTCGGCAATTAGTGCAATTTTAATCCTCTGCTCAACGGAGTAATCGTCCTGGAATACAACCTCTCCCCTTGCGTACATTCCGGGAGTCAATAATCCGTCAGGTTGGATAGCGAGTACTAGATTATCCCCAGAAAGCATTCCTCCTTGAGTGTCTGAAGTAGCAATCCTAGCAACGGCCCCTTCTATGGCTATATTGTAGTTCCTTGATCCTGTGCCAATCATAGAAATTGGGATGGAAATAGTCGATGGTCGGTCCCACTTTATGACGTGCTCGACCTCTTGATAGGGAATTCTATGTCCGATGGCCTGCCAATCTATTCTGAGGTTTTCTGGGGTTTTTCCCTTGCAACCAATATTGCCGTTGAGAATACCCATCTCTTGGTTCGTATCAGAAAATCGAAGAATGGGTATAGTGGTTATTCCTGCAGGAACTTCAATTTCAATTGGTTCAGGATTTGTTAAATCGTTACTAGTATTGATTACCAAGGTACACGGTAACTGTGTATTTACTGACGCGTAGGCGGTCTCTCCTTCGATTAATTGTATTGGTGACCTAGGAGTAAGAATCCTATCAGTGAATTCATTATTCGGAATTATTTCCAATGAGGCATTTGCCTGTCCAATATTAGTAATTGAAACATGCCATGGAACTAACCTGCCTCTATTATCTCTGATTAGGTGACCTTCAGATCCGAAGGAATCACCAGTTTGGAAAGGATCTCCACTACTTCCACTATCACGATTTCTAAGGAGCGCTTGATCTCCATCTGCCTCAATAATCATCACCCAGGGATTTTTTGGGTCTTTATTGACCGTATTGTCATTCATGTTTCCATTATTTCTATCTAGATACTCCACAATCAATCCTGATCCGGGAAGGGCTGAGTCGAAGCCATTATTCGCTCTGTAAGTAATTAGTACGGACTCACCTGGTGCGGTATATATGGAAACTACTCTAGTGTTATTTTGTGTAGAGCTCATGGGGTATAGCGTTATATTTTGGCTTAATTCGTCGTTAATGGATTCGATCCCGGGCCCATTTATTGTTGCAAGGGTTGCACCACCGGGCATCGCAGGTATCATGGCATTCCCATTCCAATTTCCACTAGCCATTATATCCCAGTCCCCCAACCCCTTCCAGGTTCTGGAAGGCAAGTCAGAATTAACATCATACAGGTCATAAGCACCCATTTGATGGAGCATTTCATGGACAAGGGTACCCAAACCAGATTCCAGAGAGGAAATTGTATAATGTTTAATTTCCCAATCACCTATTTCAATCGGTTTGGAGAGCGTAGAGAAATGGCTCCAAATTGAGTCCGAAGGTCCTCCTGATTCCTGAGCGTTTCCTGAATGTAGTACTAGGAGTCTGTCTAAGATGCCGTCGCCGTTTAGGTCCCAATCCGATAAATCAAGACCTGAAAGTAGATTTTTAGCGGCGTTCTCTACCAATTTATCCACTCCCATTCCATTATTTCCCACGTCTCTCTCATTTTGTGAGTCTGTGCCCCAATACGATTCGTCAAACTCGGAGACCCAGACATCAACTGATGTTGTAACTTTCAGTGTTGAGGCCCCACCTGAAAGTTGTTGGACATATTCCTCTGCTGAACCATTTCCCTGCAGTAGAGAAGACGTTATCGACTCAGAATGGGGCGAATTAGGGAAAGAAACCCTGAGGACCAACCACCTCTCATCCATCTGTAAACCGACAAGATCTGAAGACTCATCAGATTCTTCAAAATCATAATGAGAATCTACTAAATCTGGATTCAAATTGACGAAGATCCCCCCCATGAGGATTAAGATGGCAAGAACAACCCTGAGGATTTTCACATGTATCGGTACTATACGTGAGTTTTGAATGCAGTGTTATTATGGATAGATTATTCACCCTTACCGCCCAAAGGAAATGTCTTAGAGGCGAGGTCGCAAAAGAGGATAACCAAGGCAGAAATAAGTATTTTCAAACCATCGAATGTGGACGGCAGGGTTAGAATTAGAAGGCCTAGACAAATTATGATCAGTCTTGGTCTAGCCCAGCCATAGATCCCAATTTCTCCGTTTGTGAATCTGAATATTGTCAATGAATTGAACAAAACTACCCACACAATTGTCACCCATGTAATTCCAATTGCAAGTTTTGTTATCTCTGCCACATCATATCTGGGGGTTATGTTATTTATTTCTGACAGAGAAGAAGCAGTATTTACCATCTCGGGAACAAACCAGAACCATATGATAAAAATCAATAGTGGAAGTACGAATGAATTAATCAGAAGGACTCTCCCTAGCCATTTGGATTCATGAGCATAAAGTCCGGGTTTTGCAAATCTGAATACCATGAATGATAAAATCGGAATTACAGTAATCATGGACATCAATATCGAAAATGACCACTTTATTTCTACCCATTCGAATGGTGAATAAATGACCAGGCTCTTCGAATCATCATTGAGGGTAAATGAGTGGGTCCATTCTGTAAGTAATGCGGTTGAAGCGAGAGACCAGAGTATGGAGAATATGGCTACTAGAATTACGGTTGACCTGATTATGGAATACAGATCTTGGAAATGATTTGAAAGGGGCTTGGGTGGTGAAAGGGAAGGATTCTCTGACATCTACAGACGATCCTTGACATCAGGGGAGACTCTGGCCGCTAAAATAGTTCGATAAACCCCGTACGCGAAAAGGGCGCTGGCAAGGAATGCGCAGCCCGTCAGGAAGGCGGTTAAATCGGTAACCTTGGTACCCTCTTCTACCACTGCGGGAGGCGGGAAGTAGACTGGAGTCTCGGAAGAAGCCCATCTGATGGCAATCAAAAAGGATACTATACTCATTAGGGCCCTCCTAAGAGCTTGTGGATATGCCAATTCTGTAGCTAAAAATTCAGGACCATCATCATATTTTCTTTCTAGAATCTCCCTCTGTACTAATGCCCCCACCAGCAGAGCAGTAAGACTGGTCCAGAAGAATAGGTTTCCCTGTGTGAAAACTCTGTGTGACAAAGCCTCTTGTCTTTCAGCTTCCCTTTGGGCTTCTGATTCTTCTATCAAGAACAGAGTATCATAGTCACCGACAGAGACTGTCCTAGTCTCCAAGGTTGCCCCGGAATCACCAGATTCAATTGTATCGGGTGAATTTATTGTAAAAGACAGGACATTCCACCAATCATCATCACCGGGTGCTCCGTCTCCATTCACGGAATTACCCGCCAACCAGAAATATACATGTCCTGTGTCATTTGAGGGAGCGGTCCAGGTAATTTGCCATATGCCATCAGAGTCAGTTTCTGAATGAGAGATATCTGATGGGGCCCCTTCGGCTTCCCTAATATCCTCATCTTCTGGCCACGAGAACTCCCCAATGCCATCCGATGTCATCAGGAATCCTCCCTCTGTGTTGCCATCGCCTCCAGAGAGTGTCAGGGAGTCTGCTACCTTTATTGTCATGTCATAGGACTGATCTATCTCATACATGACCGGTACTCCGGTAACCATCACTACGGCCCTTGTAGATGCCGCACCGTTGTTGTGACAGGAGCACCCATACTTCACTGTAGGATCTCCATCTGAGTTTTCATAGCCGGGTCCCGAACTCATGCCCATGGCAGGAATCGACATAATAGAAAGCACCAGGAGTATCGCAAACGTCCTCTTGACACTACCGGCCATACGCACGCCCATGCGGCTATAGGGAGCGTGCGACAAATAACCGTTGCTCGGAGTCATGTTCTTGTCCACCAATTATAACTCTTTAACGGCAGTATTCAGTTGGTTCATCATTTTCTTTCCATCACCGAATAGCATCATGGTTTTATCCATGTAAAACAAATCATTGTCCACGCCTGCATACCCTACTGAAAGGCTTCTCTTGATGATTACAACAACTGATGATTTATCGACGTCTAGTATTGGCATTCCCGCCAATGGGCCGTCTCCGGATCTAGAAGCAGGGTTGGTAGTATCATTAGCACCTATTACAATGGCTACATCACAATCAGGGAACTCGGAATTTATTTCATCCATCTCGATCAACTTCTCATAAGGAACGTTTGCCTCTGCCAAAAGGACGTTCATATGTCCAGGCATCCTTCCCGCTACTGGATGGATAGCGTATAGTACCTCACAGTCCATTGATTCCATCAAATCTGCAAATTCCTTCACTGCGTGTTGACTCTGACTGACTGCCATACCGTAGCCTGGTACAACAATGACTTTCTGAGCCCCGTCAAGCACCATTGCTACTTCTTCTGGATCGCTCCCAACCTTTGACCTTGTCAGCTGATCTTTTTCTCCAGAACCGCCAAATGCCTTGAAGAGCACGTCATAGAGTTCTCTATTCATGGCCTTGCACATTATGAAGGTCAGGATAAGTCCAGCTGCCCCGACCATAGAACCTGCGATGATTAGTACGTTGTTACCTATTACAAAACCAGTAAATGCAGCTGCAATGCCTGATAATGAGTTTAGTAAGCTCACAACCACAGGCATATCAGCACCACCGATAGGTAAGACGAACAGAATACCTAGAAGGGTAGATGTTGCCACCAACGAGTATATCCATGTTTTATCCTCTGGCTCTTGTATGGTCATGCCAATGAGTGCTATGGATGATAGTAGTAAGAGCACTTTGACATAATTTAGCCAAGGGGGGCCCCATGTTGGAAATGAAACCCATTTACTTCTCCCTTTGTCATCCTTCTTACTGAAGGGAATGTAGAATCCACCCTTTAATTTCATCATAGCAACTAGGCTACCGGAGAGTGTAATCCACCCAACTAGGGCCGAAAGTCCGATCGCGATCCAGATTGCATATAGCTCGACGCCTGGTTCTGGGACTCCATCAGATATCCTCTTCAGGACCTCGGATAAACCAACAAGTGCTGAGGCAGCACCTCCGAACCCATTGAACAAGGCAACTAGTTCGGGCATCCCCGTCATCTCAACACGGGTTGCCATAAGGTAGCCTATCAGAGAGCCAATAGCGAGACCCCCCACAATGAGTTCCCAACCGATGATACCATCGGATTGAAGTTTCATAAGTGTAACAAGTACTGCAAGCAGCATCCCTTGGGCGCCAAGTCTGTTGCCGGAAGGAGCGGTTCTAGGACTAGAAAGCCTCTTTATCCCTACGATGAACATGGATGCTGACAATAAGTAACCGATGTCCCAGATTACAGGATCGACCATTAGTTACCACCTCTTCTCTTCTTACCGGCAATCATCTCCAGCATCCTATTTGTAACCATGAATCCACCGACAACATTTATTGTCGCCATTACTAATGCCAGGAAAGCCAGAATCGCGGCTAAAGACGTATCCATTCCGCTGAAACCCTCATTTGAAAGTATTAGCGCCCCTACAATAGTAATTCCAGAGATTGCATTAGCGCCAGACATTAGAGGAGTATGCAAGGTTGGGGGGACTTTACTAATTAGTTCGAATCCTAAAAAAATGGCAAGTACGAATACAGTAATACTTCCAATCAGTGCGGTTAATGTTAGAGCCATTACAAGATTCCCCCTAGTCTAGTTTGATTTTTTTGCAACTCCCCTGAACTGCAAATTAGGACTCCCCCCATGCCATCCACGAAGAAGTCGGAATCTTTCGATGGACCAAATAAGATATCATCGTCAGAGTCAAAAATTAGTCCATCATCCCCAGATATTGAGATAACAAAATTAGTGATATTGTTAGAGTAGAGCATGCTGGCTGATGAGGGAATCGTCCCTGCAAGATTCTTGATACCAATAATTTTCACTCCGTGTTTGACAACTGTCTCACCCGGAGTAGTCAGCTCACAATTTCCGCCGACATCAGCATTCATGTCTACTATTACTGACCCTCTTTTGAAAGAGCGCACGGCAGATTCAGGAATCGTGATGGGTGCGGGTCTGCCGAAAATTCTGGCTGTAGTAACTATAACATCGGCATCACTAGCCACTTCACATACTGTATCATTTACTTTCTGGATAAATTCTGGAGTAAGGGGCTTGGCGTATCCAGACTCGTCTTCAAAATCATCCATACCCTCAACCTCGATGAATCTGCCCCCTACGGATTCAATCTGTTCGGCCGCAGATTTTCTAACATCGGATGCATAAACAATCGCTCCAATTCTCTTAGCGGTTGCTATGGCCTGGAGTCCTGCAACTCCGCTTCCCATTATTACAAATTTTGCTGGCTTTACTGTTCCTGCACTTGTAGTCATCATGGGAATTGCCTTGGGCACCTCTGATGCACCAATCAATACTGCTTTATATCCAGATAGATTATCTTGGCTGGAGTTTACATCCATGGATTGTGCTCTAGATAGTCTTCTAGGTATCATATCCATACTGATCAGTGTAATGCCAGAAGAAATGGCCTGTCTAACAGTGTCTGGGTTCCTAAAAGGGTCAGCTACGCAGATAACTACTGTGCCGTCGGAGATTTGCGACAAATCCGGAGTCCTGATAGAGACTATCAATTCGCAGGATAAAACGTCTTCACGTGAGCATATTTTACCACCCCTTACCTCATACTCATCATTCGAGTGGTTCGCGTTGAATCCAGCATCTTCCTCTATGAATACTTCAAATCCAGACTTAGATAATTTAGGTATAGAGTTGGGCACTAAAGCTACCCTCATCTCCCCTTCTGGCTCTCTGAGAACTCCTAGTCGCATGATATCACTCGTTGGTCTACGACCAAGATTAATCTTCCGAGATGTTAGCGCTTATTGAAACCGTCGGCTCACTATTCTCATTGTCGGTTAACCATATTCCAAAGACCCATGTGGAACGCTCCTTCGCAAAGTGCTAATACTCTAATCACTACCGACGGTACGAGGAGAGATAGTGGCCACAGATTCTACTAAAAATACGGACGTTGATGTTACGAAGGACAGTATGAATAAATCAATTCGTGTTGCTGTAACAGGAGCGGCGGGAAACATTGGCTACGCTCTGTTATGGCGGATAGCAAGTGGGGATTGTTTTGGGTCGGCTCAACCAATCAACTTGCAACTTCTGGAGATACCGCCCGGAATGCAACGTTTGGAAGGAGTAATAATGGAGCTGAATGACTCTGCATTCCCTCTCATACACGGTGTAATGGGTACGGATGATCCTAATATCGCATTTCGGGATGCAGATGTAATTTTTCTAGTCGGCTCACGGCCCAGGACTAAAGATATGGACAGATCCGATCTAGTAGCAGCGAATGGCCCTATATTTGTTGGACAAGGCAAGGCGATAGAATCGGTGGCCTCTCGAAATGTAAAGGTAATCACAGTGGGTAACCCCTGTAATACTAATGCACTGATAGCCTGTGCAAATGCACCGAGTATATCTTCTCGGCAATTTACTGCGATGACGCGCCTAGATCAGAATAGAGCAGTTGGACAGATAGCGGAACACGCTGGAGTTCCTGCTTCAGCCATTAGGGATGTATTCATATGGGGAAATCATGCAAACACAATGTATCCTGACCCACGTTTCGGAACCGTTGATGGTGTACCAATAACTAACCTGTTGGATACTAAATGGTTGCAGGGCCAGTTCATAGAAACTGTTTCAACACGTGGAAAGGCGATCATAGTAGCAAGGGGGGCGTCTTCCGCAGCGTCCGCTGCATCTGCCGCCATAGACCACATGAGAGACTGGTGGCAGGGAACTAACGGGCGAATAGTATCCATGGCCATTCCATCAGAGGGATGGTATGGCGTTCCTAAAGGACTAGTTTTCAGTTTCCCATGTAGATGTGAAAATGGCAGTATAGTGGTAGTTGAAGACCTCCTTTTAGATGAATTTGCACAGTCAAAGATCGATGAGAATATTGCTGCTCTATTGGAAGAAAGAGATGCGGTCAGCGACCTATTAGGAAATTAGACGGGTGTATCAATGGGCAAGCATGTTTACCTAGAGTCAGATGGTAAATTGCTGTTGGTGTATGGTGATGGCAGTGGTCCAGCAATCCCAAGAATGGGAAGAGTAAATCTTGATCCGAGCTCAGAACTGATACGCTTACCAACTGAGGAAGAAATAGAGGGTTTTGGAATTCCCTGGGAAGAAATTCGTACCAACAGATTTAGACTGGCTCAAGAGGAACATGTCGTAACTCATGGGAAGCCATTAATTGACTGGCCTGGCGAATGGGCATGGAAGGATTCTGTAATTAGCGACAATTCAGTTGACCCGGTTGCTAGAGAGTCCGTATACAGAACCATACACAGAGTGGTTAGTAAGGTACTAATCTTGAATTCAAAAAGAGAGGTATTAATGGCGAAGGTTTCAAGAGGATTTTTCACAGGTTGTTGGACACTACCAGGGGGTTTCGTAGATTATGGTGAGCACCCTCGAGACGCAGCAATTAGAGAAGCCAGAGAGGAGCTTGGTATTGACATCGTTATTGAGGATCCCAAGGGTGAAACTGGAGACTCTTTTGGTGATGATGATGGCGCCTATATCCGTGAAGAAATATTTACTGATGATGGGATTAATTGGATTTCGTTTACATATAGGTGTCATGCAGATATCGAATATGAAGAAATCACTCCTAAGCCGGATGAGATCGAGGAAGCGATGTGGTTCAATATCTCGGATGCAATAGACAATGCAGTATCAATATTTGATATTGAGGCACTCAATAGACTGAAATGATGGTGGGCCCGCCTGGATTCGAACCAGGGTCAAATGCTCCCAAAGCATCTAGCATAGACCAGACTAACCCACGGGCCCCATGGGTTCGCAAGACTTCTCTTGAATGAACGTTACTGGAGAACTGACCAAGAGCTATTTGAATTTCTAAGAACCATAGAAGATGTTTCCAGAAGCTCCATAAACCTCTCAGCACTCATTTTTTTTAGATCTAATCTAATCATTGATTCGTTTATAGAACTAAGAGTGATTGAATCATCTGGAAGTTTGGCAAGAGATAAAATTTTATCGATATCATCACTAGTGAATCCCTCATTGGAACGTTCAGAATTTTCATATGATGCTAATCTGGAAGATAGCTCTTTGACAATCTCATCGGGAACATTTGCTTCGGAAACTGCATCTCTCAATTCTGAAGATGAAGAGAAGGATTTGATAGTGGACAGGGATGTTTTTTTATTGCATCTTGGGCAATAAGAATTAGAGTTAGCCCTCGATCCGAAATTTCTTCCACACTGACACCTTAGCATCACCCAATTACCTCCCATGAGCTTGGATAAAATTCGAGGTACAAGAGGTTGACTGATTAATCCCAACCCGAACAGGAGGCCATGAGCGTTGTTGTACGAGCGACGGGTTGGATAGTTTCCATGGCCCTGATGATGCTATCTTTGTACTCCATAATCTCATCCGGTGAAGTAGGCTATCAATCCTGGATTTTCCTCCTACTGATCCCATTTTCTGTGGCATTGGCACTATCATCAAAGGAGGGGGAAATTCACTCTAACAATATCTCTGAAGAATGGGACGAAGATGAAAAAACTGAGGTTGAGAATAACCTTCAAGTTGGAGATTTTGGCTTCGATACACCTGTTTTATAATCAAACCAGGCGGAGTGTTTCTAGATTGTCAGGTGCGTACGTTTGTACTTTGAATCTCTCTCTGAGCCCCTTTCTGAAGGCATTGCATGTTTGTGGATCACCGTGGTGACAAATTATCTTCCTAGGAGTGGGGTTTAGAGCTTTGACGTAGTCCATTAATTGATTTCTATCTGAGTGTCCGCTGAACCCATCGATAATGACCATATTACAGCGAACATCAATCATTAGAGTCTGGCCTTTGTCAACCAAAGGAACTTGCGAGTGTCCATCTTGGAGCCTCCTTCCCAGAGTTCCTGATGCCTGATATCCTACGAAGCAAAGCGTATTTCCAGGTTCAGGGGCCCAGTACTTGAAATATTCCACAATTGGGCCACCTGTCATCATTCCACTTGTCGCTAAGACAATGCAGGGTGTTGGGTCTAGAAGTATCGATTCTCTTTGCTCCCGAGACTCGACTTGCTTAAACCACTTTGAATTAAACGGGTTCTCAGAACCTCCCCTCAGCATCTTTCCCCTGAGGTCCTTGTTCAGATAATTAGGATGGCTAGTGTGGATGGCTGTCGCCTCTGAAATCATTCCATCTAGCCATACAGTAACTGGTGTGACCTTCTCAGATTTGAATAGTTCATCGATAGCCATCATAACCTCTTGAGACCTTCCAACAGCAAATACAGGGCAGAAAATTTTACCCTTTCTTGATAGGGTATCAATGATCAAATCTTGTAGATCTTGGGTGGCTTGTTGTCTGGTTGGTTGGATACTTTGTGGACCTCCGTATGTAGATTCTACTACCAGTGTGTCAACCTTGTTGAATCTTACAGTAGCCGCGTCGAATAACCAAGATTTCTCATATTTTATATCTCCAGAGAATAGTAGTTTGTGCTCGTTTCTACCCTCTCCTATTTGCATGTAGACACTGGACGAGCCGAGAATATGACCAGCGTTTTCCATGGTCATTTTAATGTCGGGGGCTATGTCGGTTTTCTCCCCCCAGTTTATATCCACTACATGTTTGATACATTCCTGGATATCGGATTTTGAGTATGGGGGATCATTTCCTTCTGCTTGTGCCACTTTGATATAATCCATCTGTAATAGAGTCATTAGGTCCCTAGTTGGTTGAGTGCAGTAAACAGGGCCTTTGTAGCCATACTTGAATAGAACCGGGAGCATCCCGATATGATCAACGTGAGCGTGAGTAATTACGACAGCATCGATATTATCCAGAGGAAGCATCTCAGGGGCAGCAAAGAAAGGTTGGACTTCACTTCTGTTGTTTGTTGGTTTCGCACCACAATCAACGAGAACCTTGGACTCATTGGTGGTAACCAAATGCATAGCTCTTCCAACCTCTCTGTATGAGCCTAGTGCGGTAACTCTGACCCACGGTGGACCTGGTCTCTGGGGCCTGTATATCCTAGTGCCGAATTTTCTGAGTAGCGTTTTCCTTTCGTCGGCTAGCTCCTTTCTGAATCTCCTAATATCCGTCTGAGTCCTGCTCTCTCTCGCGGGCGCCCTGACAACATTTACCAACCAACCAATCTCGTTTCTTAGCTGTTGGATGTTAGTTCCCTTCTGACCTACCGCTGACTTTGGATCATCGGCTTCAATTGTGACTTCAGATAGAGCTGGATCAAGCCAGATTCGTCTAATTAGAGCTTCTTCCGGCATTATTCTTGATACCGCATCATTGACCTCATTCTCACTAGAAAGTAAATCTGGATGTGGTCTGATCACGACTCTTCTTCTGACCGCCTTGGCAATTTTAACTGTAAGACTCTGCCCCCCTGCTCCTCCGAATGATGCGGGCTCCTTAGTGATAACAGAAATAGATCCAGCTTCCAGATCAACGTCATAGTCTATTCCTTCGGGAATAATTTTTCTTATTTTATTCTTAATTTCTGAGAAAGTAAGCCTCATTATTTCACTTCCTGCTCACGCTAACTTTCCTGTTAACCACAGGTAAGTGCACTAAGCGTGAATTTCAAAGATTTTTGATGAGTTCAGAAACCTCATCTTCTGACAATTGTCTATAGCCAGAATCTGGAGTAATTACTGCGAGATCCATGCCATTACCACTGGCGGCATCCCTCTGTGCTGATGCTAATAGTGCCTTGGCAGCGACCCTGAGGGCTTCCTTCTCGGACATATTGAGCTTAAATTGATCTTCCAGAACCCCATACATGTAAGGACTGCCGGATCCGGTAGCACAGTAGACATCTGGTATGGACCCACCTGCAGAGTCTATGCTGTAAACACTAGATCCTGAACTATCGACACCTACGATGAGTAATTGGACATAGTGTGGCCTACCGACTAGGATGTTGGCAGTTAGTGTTGCGGCCCCTTTGACTGTCATCGGTTTACCCTGCTTTAGCTCATACAGTTTCAATTCGGCTGATAGGGTTCTAGAGAGAGATTGCGCGTGACCCACAAGTCCTGCGGTAGTTAGAGCGACATAATCTGAAATATCAAACAATTTCTTGACGCTCTTGTTTGCAATAAAGTGACCCATGGTGGCCCTGTGGTCTGCACCCACTACTACGCCGCCATCAAAAGTAATTCCAATGGTACTAGTACCTGTCTTAACTGCATCAAGTGTTGGATCCATAGTGTCACCGCCGGTGAGTGCCGACAACCTCTTCTCAGGACAGCCCCTTATGAATCCGACGGGGCCAAGGTATGAGAAAACCATCGACATATGGTTCTAATCTAAATTTCCGACCGGATAAATCAAGGGGCATCGGTATTTTGCAGTGTCGTGGCAAGAGGGGGGCGTAAAGAGCCGAAGTGGATCGAGGTGAGAGAATCTGAGCGAAATATGGACAGTATGGCACCCGGCCAGGATTATCATGATCTAGGAACTTCTTACCCCGATGCACCTGTTCCAAGAATCGTTGGCGACGTCGTAATCAGGAGGTGCGAACTTGATGACCTAACTGGAATCTCCGAATTGATGAATTGGATCTCTGATGGGGACATGGTGATAGTAAAGATGGGCGAGATAATAAAAAATGACCTAGAGCTCAGTGTAGCAGTAAATAAAATTCAAAGATTTGTTGAAGACGATATAGCCGGAGAGGTTGTCAGGCTAGGGGATAGGCGTCTGCTACTTCTGCCTTCCAATTTCACAAGTAGAACTAGTAATTGAGGGTCACTATGGAGAATCATGTAGAGCAGTCATGCCCGATTTGTGGTGTGGAGAATAGTCTTAAGATGCTTGCACATACCTCTGAAATACCGTATTTTGGGGAGCATACACAAATCACAATGTCATGTGATAGCTGTGGTTGGAGAGTTACGGATTTTATCCCGGCTGAGGGAAAGAAGGCCGGTTCATGGAAATTGGTTGTAAGTTCTGCAGATCACGTTAATGCAAGGGTAGTAAGATCGTCTTCTTGTACTGTTAGGGTAGAAGAGCTTGGTCTGGAGGTTACTCCGGGTTCGAGTTCAACTGGATACATATCGAATGTAGAGGGCGTTTTAGATAGATTCTCGAGTGCAATAGGCACGATTAGGAGACAGGCTGATGCGGAAGGCGATGAAGATATTTTGGAAAAATGCGATGAGCTCCTTTCTAAGATTGATATGGTTATGAATGGCCATCTAACCGTAACTTTGGAACTCCTTGATCCGGTTGGCCATAGTCAAATTCTTCACGATGAGGCTGTATCTTCAGAAATTTCAGATGATGATGCAAAGGAATTAGACCCAGGTCCGGTATATCCGATTTTTGATGTCTCAAGTGAGTAATTAGGACGAATCATGAGAAATGAACTCATGGGTCCTATCCCTCCAATACTCTCTTTTTTCAGAGATTTCTTCTAACCAAATGGAGGCTTTATCAATACATAATTTCTTGATTTCCCCGGCTAACATTCTGCCACTTTCGTAATCTCTTCTAATCTCGGCTATCGCAGAGTCTTCCTGCTCAAAGAAGAACTTCAGGTACTGGAAAGAGATATCTTTGGAACAGTCACCCCCTAGTCTTCTGTGTTCCTCAACTGTTGATTTACCGCCGCTGATAGCCCTGTTAACCTTCTTAGACACTGACTCGACAGTGTCTGTCATGAAAATCGTAGTTTCAGGCTTTGAAGAGGACATTTTGCCCCCGGTCATTCCTGGGGCGAATCTGTGGTAGGTTGAGCAGGGGGGCATCAAACCTAGTCCTCCTAGATTCCTTTCAAGTCGCAATAACTCCATTTTAATCGGGTTCTTATCTGACATGGTCGCGCCGGGAATATCGATTGTTCCGTGCTTTGGATTGGATGAGAAATCTGCGAATCCAATTGGAGATATTAAGTCAATAATTTTGTTGAAAATTGCGTCTCTTAAGGATCGGTCTAACCTGCCTTTGCTATCAACGCCGAAAATTGCTGAGTTTTCAGGTTGCATGGACAGTGAGATAGTTAGGCCACCAGATTTTTTCTCCTTAATATTGAACCAGTTGGTCTTACCAACAATATCTCTTGTAAGTCTGAGGTGTGGATCCTGATCAATTCCAACTGGGACTACAATAGGCCTGAGGCCTCCAAAATCCTCAAGCTGTGGGTGGACGATATCCCCAACTTGTACTAGAGGTGCCTGAACATGAGCTAAATTAGTCTCACCCGTAAAACCATAGATGGACTCAAATTCAGATATATTTGTCCTCCTACCCAGTGTGAAACCGAGTCTTTGGACTTCTGGTCTAGAACTCTGGAAATACACTTCAGTCTCCGATGGTTCTAAGCCTAAGGCTGCATAGTTCAGGACATATTCCTCTAATGCGGTCTTGCGCCCTTGTGCTATCGACGTGCCACGGGTTGCTAATGCTTCGAGATCAGCTACTGCAACGGTGACATCGGCTCCGTGTCCTTGGAACCACTTAACCTGCTCAATTACCATACTATGTCCCAGATGCATCCTTCCGCTAGGCATCAGACCGGTTAATACGCCAAAAGGGGACTTATCTCTTATGGAACGTAATGCTACATCTAAGTCCCTGTGAGCGAAAATAACACCTCTACGATGAAGCATACCCGGATTGGGTACGGTGTTTTGATCTACCATTTCTAGACCAAATTGATTAACGATTCTTGAGTAGTCAGTTTCTCCATCGGAAGACCATGGGTCAATTCCGATGTCCTCGTTCATGAGTGTTGGAATGTATAGTCCTCAATCAAGTCATCGCTATTCAAGGACTCAAAATAGCGAACCGAAGGTCAATACGCTATTGCCGGCCCCACGCGAATATGAGGTTGGTGCATTGTTTTGGGGCTGGCTTGGTGGGCTCATTTGTAGCTAGAAAACTGGCCGAATGTGGCTTTACTGTGTCCGTTTATGATATGAAGCCGAAAAATAGCATGTTTGAGGTGTACACAAATATCACTGTGCATATTGGGGATATTTTCGATTACGACTTGGAGGCTTTCGATAATGAGGCTATATTTGTGAATATGTTACCTGGCGAAGTCGGCCACAAACTTACAAGTAGGCTCGCCCGGGTAGATGGTCGGCAGATTGTAGATCTTAGTTTCAGTGAGAAAACTCCTGACACAATAAAAGAAGATAGGATTGGTATCGGAACTAAAGTCATCTGGGATGTTGGAATAGCGCCTGGACTGTCAAACATGCTCCTTTCTGAGGCATACGGGAAAATGGGTAGATTGAAGACAGCTGAAATAAGAGTGGGTGGAAATCCTGCTGTGAAAAAAGGAGGATGGAACTACATGGCCCCATTTTCTCCTAGAGATGTGATAGCAGAGTATACTAGGCCCGCTAGAGTGGTTAGGAATGGTATGATGGTAACTCTCCCTGCACTTACTGAGAAGCATTCAATAGAGGTTGAAGGTAGAGGTACCATGGAAGCATTTCTTACAGATGGGCTTCGGTCAGTCATGAGCTCCATACCTGCAGAGGAGATGTCAGAGTATACGGTCAGATGGCCAGGGCATATTGAGAGATTTGTCAGGGAGAGAGAATCTAACTCGCTAGACATAGAGAGATTGATTGGTGAGTGGCGTTTTGATTCAGAGACCCCTGAATTCACTTGGATGGAAGTTTCTGCTACTGATCATGCAGGAAATAGAATGACCTGGGTAGTGAATGATTCTGGAGGAGAGGATGGATCTTCCATGGCTCGAACGACGGGGCTTGTAACAGTAGGATGTATTCGGGCATGGATTGAGGACCCTGGTATGCTTGAGCCGGGGATACATGCTCCTGAGAAACTTCCAAGAAAGGTCGTGAACTCAATTATTGAGATGATGAGAGAAAACGGAGTAGTGATTATTGGCCCAGTTGTCAACTGACAATTGATTGTAAAATTGGGGCTTGATTGTATTATTCCAAATCATCCATCTCAACTATTCTCTTGACAATAACTGGAACCGCTATTAGAACAGATAATGCAATGATAGGGAGGCTCCAATTAATATCCTCTATGGAAGGCCTTTCCACTAGCCAAGTAAATGTCAATATCGACTCCTGATAGTCCGAAGACCATTGGAAGAGATTTGTTGTGTGGTGCCCCACTACTGTAATGGCATGGTGCAGGTCATTGAAAGTAGGTAACGGGGAATAAGAGAATTCATCGGGCATATCATCGATTGTAACTTCCACAGATGACCCAGGCATTATTGTGAACAATGCTCCATTTTCATATGTCCTCCATCCATGTTTCAATTTCCTTTCCGTTATGCTCAAATCTGGAAATTGCTCACCTTGGCCATCATTTACTTCAATGATGTTTCCATCGATTTCCAAAGTAATCGAACCTGGAACATCCCAACTATTTGACGATTGAGGATTTGAAAATATTATTTTATTTTCTTGAGTATTAACCTCAATGTTCTCACTCGAAATTTCATGGAAATACCATTCCCCCCAGGTTGTAAACCAAACATCTTGTTCTTCGAGCCATGCCATCAATTCTTTATCTTCCCTGACCTTGATATCATCAACTCTAGCCCTCCACCAAATACTAACCAAGGAGTCTTCTTCAGCAGACTCCAGCAGCTCCATATTTGCAGAATTCTTCTCCAAGCTACCTCCGTTTCTGGAGAATACAGCTAAACCTTCTGGATCGTTTTGAATCATATCGCCTGTAATTAAAAAGCCTGAATTCACCAGAGCAAGTGCTGTTTGATT
>CEQI01024856.1_pt1 | contig 25403 bp, 20 predicted proteins | sample 531011 | NCBI WGS metagenome assembly CEQI01 (sample SAMEA2621204, study PRJEB7988) | marine metagenome | biome: marine biome (ENVO:00000447); feature: surface water layer (ENVO:00002042); material: "saline water (ENVO:00002010), including plankton (ENVO:xxxxxxxx)" | depth 5 m
CCCGCGAGAATCGGGTCGGCGACCTCGCACACCGCAGCCAGCTGCGCCGCGATGTCCGCGTCAGCGACCCACACGCCGTCGAGCGCCGGCTTGGTCGCCGTTTCGAGCTGCGGGAACTCGACCGGGTAGGGGATCTGCTGAGCAACGGAGAGCGTGTCGATCAGCGAGCGCTGGGCCGATGCTTCCGAGAGTCCCGGGTACTCTTCGGCGTAGCGAGCCGGGATGAACTCCGGGGTCGCGAGCGAGAACCGCGGCGCGACATACGGAAGCTCTTCAGAGCCGTGCTTGCTCGTGAAGTGCGCGAACAGGCGAGTCGCGAGCTCGGTCGTCTCGCCCGCCTCCCACACGACCATTGACGCCTGTCCGATGAACGGGCTGAAGGGCACGTCGCCCTCGGGCTGCGGCACCATGTCGAACGCGAACGTCGAGTCCGCGAGCTGAGCGAGAGCGCTCGGAGCTCCGAGGAACATCGCGGTGTCGCCGGTCGGGAAGCTCGACGTGTTTCCGGGAGTCGGATAGCTGCCGTCCTCGAAGATCATGTCGTGCACGAACTCGAAGGCCTCGACCGTCGCCGGATCGGTGAAACCGCAGGTGTCTCCGCCGGGGTACGCCACGCCGCCGAAGCCCTTCAAGAAGGGGGTGAACAGCGCGTAACTGGTGAAGTTCCACTGGGGGATGTCGAAGCCGTAGGTCACGACACCGGAGTCCACCATCTCCTTCGAGATCTGACGCAGCGACTCCCAGGTCCACTCGCCCCGCTCCAGGAGCTCCGCCGGAGTCGTCACGCCCGCTTCTTCGAAGACGTCGACGTTGTACATGACCGGGTGGGTCGTGCCCGCGAATGGGTACCCGTAGATCTCCCCGTTGTCGCCTTCCAGTTCGGCGTACAGGTTCGGGATGATGTCGTCGAAGTCCCAGTCGGCGTCATCTTTGAGCACGCTGACGTCGTGGAGCGCTCCCGAGTCGACCCACGCCGGGGTCGCCGACTCGACGATCCAGCCGAGGTCGGGTGCGTCGCCGCCGCTGAGCCGAATCGCGAGCTGAGAGTTGTACTCAGCGAAAGGAATCGTCTCGATCGTGAGCTCACCCAGTTCCGGGTTCTCCTCGCGGAACTCGTCGGCCAAAGCCTGGAAGGTCGCGAGAATCGTCTCGTCACCGGTCCAGACGGTCATGGTCAGGTCGACAGGCTCGTCGTACGTCGGGGTGCCGCTTCCGGCGCATCCCGCGAGCGCGAGAGCTCCAGCCGAGGTGGCGGCAATTGCCGCCAGCCGCCAGTTTCGCTGTGTCATGGTGTGGTTCTCCTCATCATTGGGGGGAAATGCGTGAGCATGTCGCTCACGCGGTGGTGCGCTATTTGATGCCGGTCCCGGCGATGCCCTGGACGAACTGACGCTGCGCGATGACGAACACCGCGAGCACCGGGAGCACGCTCAAGGTCGTGGCCGCCATCTGGACGTTCCAGATGGGGACACCCGTGATCGGGTCTGTGAACGATTGCAGGGCAATCGGGATGGTCAGCATTTCGCGGCTGCGCAGGAACACGAGCGGCTCAAGGAAGTCGTTCCAGCTGTTCAGGAAGGTCAAGATGGCGAGCGCCGCCACCGGCGCTTTCGCCAGCGGCATGGCGATTCGCCAGAAGATGCCGAACCGACCCAGGCCGTCGACTCGCCCCGCCTGCTCGAGTTCCACAGGCAAGCTGATGAAGAACTGGCGCATCAGGAAGATGCCGAGCACCGCGGGTACTCCGAACATCGACGGAACGATCAGCGAGAGGTGGGAGTCGACCCATCCGAACGCGGAGATCAACCGGAACAACGGGATGATCGTGACCTCCGGCGGGACGAGAAGCGCACTGAGCAGCATCACGAACAACGCGTTGCGACCGCGGAACTGAATGCGGGCGAATGCGTAGCCTGCAAGAGACGCAACGGCGATCACGCCTGCGGTCGTCAGAGTCGCGATGTAGAGCGAGTTGATGAACTGCTGCAGGAACGGGCCTTGTGAGAACGGCGCGAGGAAGTTGTGCCACTGCGGCTCCGCCGGGAAGAGCACTGGCGGGCTTTCGAAGACACCGCCGTACGTCTTCAGCGCCGTCGAGAACATCCAGTAGACGGGAAACACGAACGGAATCGCGATCAGTCCCATCAGCGCGAACATGCCCACGCGCGCGAGCCCAGTCCGCGAGGAGCCCCGTCGTGCTTCGCGCGGCGGGGCCGCGGGGTCCACATCGGTGTCGTAGTCGAGATCAAGACTCATTGAAGACCCAGCGCTTTCTGGTCCACCACTGCAACAAGGTGAGGGCGAGGACGATGGCGAACAAGAACACGGCCGCGGTGCTCGCGTAGCCGACCTGGAACGCGCGGAACGCTTGCTCGTAGATGTAGTAGCCGAGGATCGACGTCGATAGCTGAGGTCCACCTTCGGTCAACAGGTACACCTGCGCGAACGCCTTGAGCGACCCGATCGTCGCGAGGATCCCCACCATCACGGTCGTCGGCGCGATCAACGGCGCCGTGACATGTCGGAACGACTGCCACCGCCGCGCGCCGTCGATGCGACTCGCTTCGATCAGCTCGACCGGCACGTCCTGCAGCGCCGCGAGGAAGAGGATCATGCTCACGCCGACTGACTTGAGGACCTGCACGCCGATGATCGTCGTCATCGCCCATTCGGTGCTCGCCAGCCAGTTCGGGCCATCGATGCCGACCATCGCGAGCCAGCCGTTGAGTCCGCCGGAGTCCTGCAGCAGCACCTCCCACACCAACGACCACGCGACCAGCGAGACCACGACGGGCACGAAGTACGCCGTGCGGAAGATCGCGATTCCGGGAATGCGCTGGTTGACGAGCACGGCGAGCGCGAGGCCGATCAGGATGTTCGCGGGAATGACGAACGCGGAGAACAGCGCGGTGTTCTGAAGCACCCGGGCAAAGGTGCCCGAGGCGACGAGCTCGGCGTAGTTGTCGAAACCCGCGAAGCTGGTTCGCCCCGACAGGCTGTTGTAGTCCTGAAAACTGAACGCGAAGACGCCCACGATGGGGACGGCGACGAACACGATGAATCCGAGCACCGCCGGGGCGATGAACGCGTAGCCGTACAGGCTGTCGATACGTTCAAGGCGTCCCCGGCGCACGGGGTGCGAACCGGAGCCCCGGCGGGCCACGCGTTCGGTGGTTCTGGTCATCTGCGCCTCGTCATTGAGGTGTTGCATCTTTTGCAACACGGTTGTGTAGAATGAGATACCAGAATGCGGCCCCGTTGGCCCAATGTCAAGTCGGCATCGAATATCGTCCAAGAATCCCCAGCGCAAGGAGTCCTCATGCCCGCGAAGACGCCGGCACCCGCTTCGCCGTCTCGCACCCTCGTGCGCGGCGTGACGTTGCTCGAGATCGTCGCCAGCAACCCCGACGGGATCGGCGTGACCGAGATCGCGACCCGCGCGAATCTCGACAAGGGGACGGTCTCTCGACTCCTCGCGACGCTGCGCCAGATGGGCTATGTCCAACAACGAGCCACCGACCGCCGCTTCGTTCTCGGCAGCCGGTGTCTGTGGCTTGCCCGGGAGTACCGATCCCACCAGGAGGAGCTGAGCAACGTTGCCCGACCCTTCCTCGCCGAGCTGCGCGACTCGAGCGAGGAGACGGTGCACCTTGCGATTCGCGAGGAGAACTTCGTCGTGTTCATCGCGCAAGAGCAGCCGGACCGATCGATCCGGGTGCGAAGCGCCGTAGGTTCACGTCTCGCGATGCACCGGACGGCAATGGGGCGCGCACTCCTTGCGGAACTCGACGTCGAGACTCGCGACCACCTGATCGCCGAACTCGAGGCCGACGCCCATGCGCGCGGTGAAGAGATCGATGTCGAGCAGCTTCGAGCGGACGTCGCCGAGGCGGTCGAACGCGGGTGGGCCGCCGTCGATCGGCATGACGACGTCACCCGCCTCGCGGCGGCGATCGTCGACAGCGACGGGGAACCCATCGCCGCGCTCACCCTTTCCGGACCCAACTACCGGGTGGAGCCACGGATCGAAGACCTCGGCGCTCAGGTTCTCCGCACGGCTCGCGCACTGAGCGCCGCGCTCGCTCTCTGAGCGCACGACTCGGCGCACATCCGCGATCGGACGTCGTCGAAGGCCGACGGCCGTTGCGACTCCGAGCGACACGTCGCGCGCTGAGCGCGCCGCATTCCTCAGGGCGGGGTCAGCGCTTCACCGGGTCGGCTCCGCGCGTCGCAAGCTCCTCGAGCTCGCGAGCTGATGCCGCCCCCTCCCAGTCCCCTGGACTCGTGCAGGCCATCGCGCCAGCGAGAACCGCGGTGCGTGCGCGCGTCTCAAGCGGCGACCCTGCGAGAAGCTCAGCGAGATACCCGGCGACGAACGCATCGCCCGCACCCACGGTGTCGACGACGTTGACGGAGTACGCGGCTTGGTCGACGGTTGACTCGGCCGACAGCGCGTGGCATCCCGCCTCCCCGAGCTTGACCACCACCTCTCGCGGGCCCAGCGCACGCAGACCACGTGCAAGGCGGGCGGGTTCCTCGCGGGCACCGAGCACGAGCTCGGCCTCGTCGGCGCCGGCAAACACGATGTCGACATCGGCAACCAGCTCCCGATACTGCGCGGCGGCGACGTCCGCCGCCCACAGCGCCGAGCGGTGATTCACATCGAACGACACGAGGCACCCCGCCTCTCGCGCCCGCACGACGAGACGCCGCGTCGCCTGACGGGCGCTCTCCGAGATGGCGAGAGTGATCCCCGTGACGTGCACGAGCGCAACACCGGAGAGATCCAACCTCTCGACATCGCTGGGATCGAGCATGCTCCCGGCACTGCCCTTGCGGTAGTAGGAGACGACCGTCATGCCCGCCACCGTGTTCTTGAGCATCAGCGCCGTCGGCGCGTCATGCTGCTCGAGCGCCACGACATCGACACCCTCGGCCCGAAGCTCGCGCGCGATCCTCCGCCCGACACCATCGGCGCCGACGCGACCGACCCAGCGCACGGGAACCCCGAGCCGCGCGAGTGCGATCGCGACGTTGGACTCGGCCCCACCGAATCCCAGCGTCATTGTCGAGACCAGTTCGAGGCGCCCCGGCTCGACAGCGCGGACCAGCCCCATGCTCTCACCGAGAGTCAGCACGAGCCCCGTCATCGCAGCGCCTCAACAGTTTCCCTGGCCAGCCGCTCGATCTCCTCGGGTGCAGCACCCGTCGGCACCATCCAGCTCCCGCTGACGGCGAGCACCCTCGGGATCGCCAGGTATGCGCGCGCCGAATCCAGGCGGATGCCACCGCTGGGGAGGAATCGCACCTCGGGGAAAGGTCCGGCCATGGCCTGCACGAACGGCGGTCCGCCAAGTTGCGTCGCGGGGAATACCTTGACGGCATCCGCCCCCGCGCGCACGGCAGAGTCGATCTCGGTCGCGGTGGCAACACCCGGAATCAGGGGAAGGCCGCACCGACTCGAACGGTCGAAAACCGCCGCGTCGAAGCCCGGTGAGACCGCGAATGCCGCACCCGCGGCCTGCACCCGCTCGACATCCTCGGTCCGCATCACCGTCCCAGCAGCGACGAGGAAGCCGTCGATGCCCGCGAGCCGGGCGATCGCCTCGAGCCCCGCACGCGTTCGCAACGTGACCTCGGCGCCCGGAAGCCCGCCGGCAACGAGCGCATGCGCGACCTCGACCGCGCGGCCCGGGTCGTCAACGGTCAGAACCGGCAGCACCTTGAGTCGCCGCAGCCGACGTTCGACCTCGATCACAGCGTCATCCCGCCATCGACGACGAGGTCTTGGCCGGTGATGTAGCCGCTCTCACGCGAACACAGCAGGAGCGCGGCTGCGAGGCAGTCATCGGTCGAGCCGATCCGCCCAGCCGGAATCGAGGACAGCACCTGGTCCCGATACGAGGAACTCGCAAGCGCCTCCGAGTTGCGCGGCGTCTCGATGACACCAGGCGACAGCATGTTGACGGTCGTCCCGAACGGTGCGAGTTGACGCGCGACGTTCTGCACCACATTGGCGAGCGCCGCCTTCGACGCCGCATAGGCGACCATGTCGGGGTGCGGCCGCCGCTGCTGAACGCTGCCGAGTACGAGCACGCGACCGAAACCCCGCGCCTGCATACCCGGCACGATCTCTTGCAGGAGTTCGAGGCTCGCCATCAGGTTGACTCGCAGCTGCCGCTCGACATCGACGGGGGCAGCGGCGAGCCAGGGCGCCCGAACCTGGAGCGATGCCGACAGCACCAGGATGTCGATCGACCCCCCGGCGAGCGCGGTGCTCGCCAGTTTCTCAGCCGCGCCCGCCGCCGCAAGATCGACCGCGAGCTCCGGATCATCGGATTCAAGCCCGTGTCGGACAACATCGGCACCCGCCGCCGCGAGGCCGTCGGAGACAGCTCGCCCGATGCCACTCGTCGCGCCCGTCACCAGTGCGCGAAGACCTGTGAAATCGAACACCCGACTCCCATCACATCGTTGTCCCGCGAGGCTATCGGATCGGGTCAGAGCCGACCGTGCCGTTGGTAGACCGCGACCGGGTCCTCGCCCGCTTCGAACTCCGCACGGACCGCGTCTTCATGGCGAATCAGCTCTTCGGTCTTCTCCAGGACCGACACGACAAGGTCGCGAGGGATCACAACGACGCCATCGAGGTCTCCCATGATGAAGTCACCCGGCGAGACCTGAACGGTCGAGGTGAGGGCGCCGCGCAGCGATACCGTGAGCTGCCAGTCGTAGTAGCTCCACCGCTTGACCGCTTCGACCGGGGTCAGATAGCGCGCGAACACGGGAAAGCCGCGTTCGAGCAAGAATTTCGTGTCGCGCGATCCTCCGTCGACAAGAGCGCCGACGACTCCGCAGGCGCCACCGACGGTCGCGTTCATCTCGCCGTAGTGCGCTGCCTGCATGTCGAAGCTGCAGTCCCGGACGTCGATGATCGGAACTCCCGCCTCCTTCATCGCCCCGAACATGTGGATGCGCCGCTCGCGCAGCTTCGCGTCGCCGGTCGGCTCCGGGATGCCCTTCATCGTGAAGGCGGGGCCCGCCATGACCCAGGTGTTGTCGATCGGCTTGATGTCCATGGCCAGCGCCTGATTCGGGTAGCCGAGTTCATCAAGGACGTCGTACACAGCACCCGAGTACGTCGCGCGGTATCGCTCGATGAGTTCGGGGACCGGACGCGAGTAGGAGTAAGGGTTCGTCATTGAGCTTCCTTGTTCGTGGATCGACAAGATCGTGTCGTTGCACTAGACAATACAGCTGTTGCACTACACAAGACAAGTGGTCGATACTTCGCTACGCTGACACTCGACGCAGCATCACGACGAAAGAGGCGGAACAGAACAATGAAGATCGTCGACCTCCGGGCCCGAACCGTGGCAATTCCCACCGATGGCAAGCTCCGCCACTCCACGGGTGTCCACCCGGGCTACTTCTTGCGTACGATCCTCGAGGTCGTCACCGACGAGGGCCTCGTCGGCCTCGGAGAGGTCGGCGGCGGAGACCAGCGCGGCGCACTCATGAAGCTGCGGGAGCGCGTCATCGGGCTCGATCCGTTCCACCTCGAGATGATCAAGCTCAAAGTGCTCCGGTCGATCTACTACATGTCGAACGCGCGCCTGTACGCCGCGATCGAGATGGCATGCCTCGACATCCAGGGCAAAGCCGTCGGCCGACCGGTGAGCGATCTCCTCGGCGGAGCCATCCACGACGAGATCCCCTTCATCGCCTACCTCTTCTGGCGCTACGACCGTCCAGGCGGCGGCGACGACGAGCGCGCCGAAGATATGGCCGATCTTTGCGAGCAGCTCACGGAAGAACTCGGCGTGAGTGCCATGAAGCTCAAGGCCGGCGTGCTGTCTCCAGAAGAAGAGGTGCGAGTTCTCGAACTCTGCCGCGAGCGACTCGGCGACGACTACCGCCTTCGCATCGACCCGAACGGCGTGTGGTCGGTCCCGACCGCGATCCGCATGGGCCAGCGGCTCGAAGCCGTGCGCCCCGAGTACTTCGAGGATCCCGCGTGGGGGCTCACGGGGAACGCAGCGGTCCGCGAGCAGGTGAGAATTCCGATCGCCACCAACATGTATCCCGCCAAGTTCGACGACCTGGCGCCGGCCATCAAGCTCGGCGCCGTCGACATCGTGCTCACCGACGTGCACTACTGGGAAGGCCCGCGAGGCGTCAAAGAGCTCGCTGCGATCTGTCGAACCTTCGGACTCGGCGTCGCCATGCACTCGGGAGTCGAGTTCGGGGTCGAGCTCGCGGCCATGCTGCACACAGCCAGCACGATCCCCGAAATGTCGACGGCCGGAGATGCCCATTACCACTACCTTGTCGACGACATCATCGTCGGCGGCAAGATGCCCTACATCGACGGCGCCATCCGCGTCCCGACGGGCCCCGGGCTCGGCGTCGAACTCGACCCGGAGAAGATGGACAAGTACGAGCGCCACTATGAGAAGGTCGGCGACTACTACGCACGCTTTCACGTCGACGAACGTCGGCCCGACTGGGTTCCGACCGTCGCGGGGCTGTGACGGAGCACTCGCACCGTTGACGCGCGCGCCGAGGGCGCCTACTGTTCGTTGTGTCAGATGATTCGCCTGTTGCACTAAATGCAACAAGCGGCTGGACTCAATGGAGAGTTGAGATGTTCGCATTCCCTGCGCCGTCACGCCGAACCGTCACCGCGTCTCTCGTGGTAGCAACCCTGATCGCCGTGTCGGCCTTGATCGCACCGCACGCCCCTTCCGCAACCGCCGCGGCACCCGGCGACCCCCTCGCGCACGCGTGCGCCGCCCCCGGGTCGGACGAGTTCTCTGACGCAACGCTCGACACGTCCCTCTGGGCGTCGAGCACCGGGGCGCCCGTTCCGTACACCCTCCACGACGGCGATCTCGTCCTGACCACCGTCGCCGAGAACTCCGCGACCGTGCCACACCTGCAGCAACCGGTGCCCGAGGGCACATGGGAGATCACGACCGAGGTCGAGATCTCACCCGTCGGCTCGTACCAGCAGGCCGGACTGATGCTGCGCGAGAACGCGAGCGAGTGGCTTGCACTGACCGTGTATCACTCGAATGGACAACAACGCGTGCAGCTCAACTTCGGCGGCGCGAACGCCGGCCCGATCACCCTGCCCGGGGGTGCCGGCCCGAGCTATCTGCTGCGGATGTCGAGCGACGGCACCCACATCCGCGGCCAGTACTCCACCGATGGCGAAACCTTTCAGAGCGTCGGCGCGACGATCGCGCTCGGCGCGTTCGCGCCCACCGGGATCGGGCCGACGGCGCTGCGCGGCGCTTCGAGTTCGGCAACAGAGATTGACGCCCGCTTCTCCTGGTTCCGGTTGACGCCCGACGCCGAAGCCTTCGCGGCATGCGACGGCCCCCTCTTCAACATCTGCGCTGCCGAGGGCTCTGATGAGTTCGAGGGGGCCGCCCTCGACCCAGCGATCTGGACGGCGAGTGCGAACGGCCCCGTCAGCTCCAGCCTGTCGGCGGGTCGGCTCATCATGCCCACGGTCGCCGCCAACTCCTCCGCGGCGCCGGCACCACTCCAACCGCTCCCCAGCGGCGATTGGCAGGTGACGACGCAGGTCACCATCGATCCGACCGGCAGCTACCAGCAGGCGGGGCTGCTGCTGTGGGACGACTCCGACGAGTGGATCGTCCTCGACGTGTACTGGTCGTCTGGCGAACGTCGGATTCAGTTCAATCGCAGCGGTAACAACTCCGGCTTCATCTCGGTTCCCTCCGGGCACGGGTCGAGTTACTGGTTTCGACTGACGAACACCGACGGGAGCATCACCGGCTCATACTCGCTCGACGGCGAAACCTTCTCGGGATTGTCCGGCAGTGTTGCGCTCGGGACCTTCGCACCCATCGGCGTCGGCCCGACAGCTCTCCGCGGCGCCGCGAGCAGTGCCGGCTCGGTCGACGCCCACTTCGAGTGGTTCCGCTGGTCGCCGACATCGTCCGAGCTGATCGAATGCGGCCATCCGACCACCGACCCGACCACCGGACCCGCGGCAACAGCGCGCGAGGCGTGGCGCGCCCACCTGATCGGCGATGCCGCCATCGACACGACGCATGAGCCGTACGCGTCGCGGCTCGCCGCGCAGACCGCGACGGCGCTCGGCTACTGGTCGAGCGTGTCTCCCGGCGCGGAGCCCTGGAGCGACCTCAGCACCGCGGAGCAGGCGGACACCCTCGAGGCGCTTCGCAGGATCAAGGCGATGGCAGTCGCGTGGGCAACGCCGGGGTCGGCGCTGAGCGACGACCCCGACCTGCTCGAGGACACCGTGGCGACGTTCAACTGGGTGATCGCGCAGCGCTACTACGACGGAATGCCCGCGACTGGCAACTGGTGGTACCCCCAAATCGGCTTTCCGCTCGAGGTCAACGAAATCGTCGTCGTGCTGCACGACGAACTGGCCGCGGCCGACATCGACGCAGCGATGGACGCCGTCGACCATTTCAGCCCGAGCGTGAACCTCACCGGCGCCAATCGGGTCTGGAAGGCGATGGTCGTCGGACTCCGCGGCGTCATCGTCGGGGACAGCGCGAAGATCAGCGCGGCGAGCACCGGCCTCTCGCCGGTGTTCGATCTGGTGACATCGGGAGACGGCTTCTACGCCGATGGGTCATTCGTCCAGCACGCCTGGTACCCGTACACCGGAGGCTACGGGACCTCGCTCCTGCTCAACCTTGCCGACATCCTGTTGCTCCTCAGCGGGACTCCGTGGGAGGTGACCGATCCGGATGTCGCTCGGGTTTATGAGTGGGCCCGCGACGCATTCGACCCCGTCATGTTCGACGGCATCATGATGGACAGCGTGCGCGGCCGCGAGATGTCGCGGGAGTACAACCCCGATGTGGAAGCGGGATCAACCGCGTTGCGTGCGCTGCTCGTCCTGGCCGAGTCGGCACCGGTGGGCGACTCCGACGGCATCCGCGCGATCGTCGCCCGCCACCTCGGCGGCGACGTCACCACGTTCTGGGAGAACGGATCGCTGAGCGAACTCGCGCTCGGCGAAGCCGCTGTCGCCTCGGGGTCCGCCGCCGCCCTGAACGGCACGTGGGCTTTTACCAGCATGGCGCGCGTCGTCCATCACGACGGCGACTACGCGGTCGCCGTGGCCATGTCCAGCAACCGGCTGGCGACATTCGAATCGATCAACAACGAGAACTTCCGGTCGTGGTACACCGCCGACGGCATGACATACGTTCACGACATCGACGGCGAGCAGTTCTCTGAGGACTACTGGGCCACGGTCAATCGCTACCGACTTCCCGGCACAACGGTCGACACCCACACACGTTCGGCGACCAACGGCGCCGGATACAAGCCGACGAATGCCTTCGCGGGGACGTCCGCCGGAGTCGATGGGACCGCCGCCGCGTCCGGCATGGTGCTCGACGCCTACGGAAGCGACCTCGAAGCACGGAAGTCGTGGTTCTTCTTCGACGGCGCAATCGTGGCAGTGGGAAGTGACATCTCACGCTCGAGCGTCGCGGGCAACGGTTGGGACGGGACCGCTCGCCACATCGAGACGATCATCGAGAATCGCCGCACCGAGCCAGGATCGACCCTCGTCGTCGATGGCAGCGCCGCCGGCACGACGAGCGGCGCGGTCGAATCGATCTCTGGAGCGGAGTGGGCGCAGCTGACCAATGGCGACAGCCGCCTCGGCTACGTCTTTCCTGACGGAATCGACCTTGAGGTTCTGCGCGAGTCGCGCACCGGGAGCTGGGCGGCGATCAACTCGGCGAGTGGCTCCTCGACGACGCGGACCGGTGACTACTCGACGCTCTGGATTGACCACGGGACGACTCCGAGCAACGCCGGGTACGCGTACATCATTCTCCCGGGCGCAACCGAGGCCACGACTGAGGCATTCGCCGCGGCCCCCACGATTCGGATTCTCGCCGACGGGCCGACCGTCTCCGCGGCTGAGGACACGGCCAACATGGCCATCGCCGCGAACTTCTGGGATGCGGCGACACTCACCCGCGACGGCGTCGACTACCTGACCACCTCAGCCCCGCTGTCGGTGACCACGGAGCGAGACGGTGACGAAATCGCCCTCACGATCGTCGAGCCCACGCGGGCCCGAACCGGGACGGTGACCGTAGAGCTCCACCTCGACGCCGACGCCGTGATCGAGAGCTCCCCCGGTGTGAGCGTGGTGCGGACGGGGCCCACGGTGCAGCTCTCGATCGATGTGACCAACGCCCGCGGCGCCGCGTTCGTCGTCCGTCTGGCGCTCGCACCGTGATGCACGAGCTCGAGGACCCTTACCGCGCCTTGAGCGCCGCGTCGTAGAGCTCCTTGCGTGAGAGTCCCGTCAGCTCGGCCACCTCGGCGCTCGCCTCCTTGAGGCGCGAGCCTTCGGAAACGAGGGTGAGGACGCGGGCCACCCCCTCGTCGATCGACGCCTCGACCGGTTCGGCCCCGGCGACGACCAGCACGATCTCGCCGCGGGCGCCGTCCGCGAACAGCTCCGCCAGCTCGGCGAGCGTGCCGCGCGCGACCTCCTCGTGCAGCTTGGTGAGTTCGCGGCAGACGGCCGCGCGGCGATCCTCGCCAAACGCCGTCGCCGCATCTTGCAGGGCGTCGCCGATGCGGTGCGGGCTCTCGAAGAACACGAGCGTGCGCGCTTCGGCGGCGACCGCCCGGAACGACGCGACCCGGCCCTTGCGCGGCACGAAGCCCTCGAAGGCGAACCGGTCGGTGGGCAGCCCGCTGAGCGCGAGCGCCGTCAGCACCGCACTCGGTCCGGGGATCGCGGTCACCGTCACCCCGGCGGCGACCGCGGTCTGCACGAGCACGAAGCCGGGGTCGCTCACGGTCGGCATTCCGGCATCCGTCAGCACCAGGATGTCGGCCTCCCGTGCCTCCTCGGCCAGCGATGCGGCGCGCTCGCGCTCGTTGTGCTCGTGCAGCGCCACCAGGCGCGGACGGTTATCGACGCCGAGCGCGCGCATCAGCTGGATCGCCGTGCGGGTGTCCTCCGCGGCGATCGTCTCGGCGTTCTGCAGCGCCTCGATCAGCCGGCGGGAGGCGTCGCCAAGATTGCCGATGGGCGTCGCGGCGAGGATGAGCACGCGTCCATTCTCCTAGCATGAGCGGGTGATCGTCTCGCGACTCCCGACCTGGGTGGGCCCGGCAGCCGTCATGGCCGTCGCCGCGGCGACCCGGTTGTGGGCGCTCGACCGCCCGCACGAGCTCGTCTTCGACGAGACCTACTACGTCAAAGACGCCTACACGCTGATGAACCTCGGCTACGAGGGATCGTGGGGCGAGGGCGCGAACGAGAGCTTCGAGAGCGGCAACCCGGACGTCTACTCGTCGAATCCGTCGTTCATCGCTCACCCGCCGCTCGGCAAGTGGATCATCGCCGCGGGGCTCGCCGCGTTCGGTGCCGAGTCGAGCTGGGGCTGGCGGATCGGGATCGCCGTGACCGGCATCCTGCTCGTCGCCGTCACGATGTTCGCCGCCCACCTGCTGTTCCACCGCCCGCTGCTGACGACGATCGCGGGCGGGCTGATGGCGATCGACGGCAACGCGATCGTGCTGAGCCGCGTCGCCCTGCTGGACAGCGCCCTCGCCCTGTTCGCCCTGCTCGGGGCGTGCTTCATGCTGCTCGACCGGATGCAGGCGCGCGGGCGACTCGCCGCCTGGGCGGCGTCCGGCGACGGGACGGTGGCCGTGCGGGAGTGGGGACCGGTGTTCTGGGCGAGACCGTGGCTGCTCGCCGCGGCCCTCACCTTCGGTCTCGCCTCGGCCGTCAAGTGGAACGGGCTCTACTTCCTGGCGGTGTTCGGGATCTACTCGGTCGTGGCCGACGCGCTCGACCGCCGGCGCGCGGGCGTGGACCTCTGGGCCAGCGGCGCGCTGCTGCGCCAGGCGCCGGTCAACGCCGTGCTGCTCGTGCCGCTCGCGCTGCTCGTCAACGTCGTCAGCTGGACCGGCTGGTTCGTCACCGACGGCGGCTACTACCGGCGCTGGGTCGAGGGGGGCGGCGAGGCCTGGACGGGGCTGCTCTCGTGGGTGCCGATCGACGTGCAGAACTGGTGGCACTACCAGGCCTCGATGTACGGATATCACGTCGGTGAGAACACGCCGCACTCCTACCAGGCGAGCCCGCTCGGCTGGCTGCTGCTGGTGCGGCCGACGAGCATGTACTACGAGGACTTCGGCGACGGCACGGCGGCCGAGATCCTCGACCTCGGGAATCCGCTGATCTGGTGGGCGGGAACGGCCGCGCTCATCGCGGTGCTGGTGCGCTTCGGCTGGCTGCTTCGGCACGGCCGGGAGGCCCGCGCCGAGGCCTTCATCCTCACCGGCATGGCGGCCGGCTACCTGCCCTGGATGCTGTACCTGCACCGCACGGTGTTCCAGTTCTACACGATCGCCTTCGAGGCGTTTCTGGTGCTCGCGCTCGTCGCGGCGATCGCGCTGCTGATCGGCCCGCCGGGCGCCGAGCGCCGTGCGTTCGCCGTCGGACGCGGGCTGGTCGCGGTGTTCCTGGTCGCCGCGGCCGCGCTCAGCGTGTTCTTCTGGCCGCTGTGGATCGGCGAGCCGATTCCGATCGGCTACCTGCGCGCGCACTACTGGTTCACCAGCTGGATTTAAACTCAGCTTCACCCTGTTGCGCTGCGCGCGGCGGCGCTACAGTGTTGTCACCCTGCACCCGAAGCAGAGTCCCGTTGGAGTCCCCCATGCCTGCTCCACGTTCCTCCCCTGCTCTGCCGTCACCGCATCGCCGCGCCGTCGGCTTCGTCGCGCCGCTGCTCGCGATCTCGGTCATCGTGTTCGGAGCCGCGCCCGCCGCCATGGCCGCCCCCGATGCGCCGGTCATCGTCTCGCCGGGCGATGGCGCGACCACGGCCGGCAGCACGGCGACGATCAGCGGCACCGTCGCGGACTGGGGCGGGGCGGGCGGCTACGTCGAGGTCACGGCCACCCACGACGGCACCGTCGTCGGCTCCTGCGACTCCGGATGGCTGGAGTACTACGACACCGAGTGGTCCTGCGACGTCGAACTGCTGCTCGGCGACAACACCGTCACCGCGCAGACCTTCGCCGGTGAGGAGGAGATCGGCGGCACCGACCAGATCACGATCACGCGCGGCGGCACGCAGGCACCCGCGATCGGCTCCCCGGCGCCCGACGCCGCGGTCGAGACCGGCGGCATGAGCTTCTCGGGCACGGGACCCGCGCTCGGACGCGTCGACCTCGGCCACTCGGACGGCGAGGGGTTCACGTCGTGGTGCGACGTCGGCGTCGCCCTCGACGGCACCTGGAGCTGCACCGTCGACCCGATCGCCCCGGGCTACTACGACGTCGGCATCGAGGCGACGCAGATCGACGGCACCCCCGACTCCAGCGCGTGGCAGACGCTCGAGATCTATCCGCACAAGCCCGAGGTGACGATCTCGGCGGGCCCGGGTTCGCTCGAATCGATCACGACCGCCACCTCCGGCGGCGACGCGGGTGCGACCTGGCGCCAGTTCGACAGCGACTCGGCCACCGGCTTCTGGCGCTGCCCGGCAGGCTGGAGCGGCGACTACGGGGAGGACCGGCCCGACGCCGGACCCGAGGTCGACTGCGCCGTGCCGAACCCGATGCCCGGCACCTACCTGCTGTCGAGCGTCGACTTCGACAACGAGACTCACTCCTTCGACCGCGGCGATCTGGTCCGCGTGCCCGCGATCCCCGAGATCACGGAAGTCGTGGCGAATGCGGACGGCTCGCTCACGCTGCGCGGCACCGTCGACCCGACCTGGGAGAGCCCGTTCCCCACCGTCCACGAGGGCAGCACCGTGGTCGTCGAGCTCGTCGGCGATTTCGAGTTCTGCGACGCCGTCGCCGATGCGGCCGGGGCGTGGGAGTGCACCGGAGTCGCACCCAGCGGCCTGCAGGTCTTCGACGCCTTCGCGATCTCGCGCGGCTTCGCCGACGACCCGGACGTCGCCGGCGTGCTCGACGGCTACCACGACGGGGTCTCCCCGCGATCCGGCACCCTCGAGGTGGCCGTCGCCGCGTTCCGACCGGCGAGCTCCCTCACCCTCGATGCCGCCGCCATCGATGTGCGGGCCACCGGCCCCGCCGGAAGCGTGACGGGAGTCGCGTTCCACCGCGTCACGAGCGACGGCGAAGGCGGCTACTCCTACGGGTTCCCGGTCGAGACCTGCGAGCACGGCGCGACCGAGGGCGACACCTCAAGCATCGAGTGCGGTCTCGACGAGCTCGACCCCGGCATCTGGAGCGTCTACTCGTGGGCGACCTACGAGTTCGGCAACGAGTCCAGCGAGACGCACTACCGCGACGACTACGTGCTGATCCCGAGCGCCCCGACGCTCGGCTCGACCGTGAGCTCCTCGAGCTCGGTGACCTTCAGCGGGTCCGCCGGTGCCGGCGACCGGGTGAGCGTATTCACACTGGAGGGCGCCGAGGCGTGCTCGACCACGGCCACTGCATCCGACACCTGGACCTGTACCGACACTCCCGGCGCGGGAACGCACAGCTACCGCGCGATCTCCCGCTCGCAGGGTTTCGAGATCGACGTCGACGCCCTGCATGAGCCGGACGAGTACGGCAGCTCCTTCCAGGGGTACTCGACGTGGAGCGCCACCACCGTGGCGAGCGTCGCCGTGACGTCGCCCCCGAGCCCCGCGCCCGCTCCGACGCCGACGACTGCGTCAGCGACGACGACAGCCCTCAGCTTCACGGTCTCGCCGGGACCGTACTTCCCGGGCGACGCCGTGACCTTCAGCGGCAGCGGGGCGCCCGCCGGCGCACCGGTGACCGCGGAGCTGCACTCCACGCCGGTGGTGCTCGGGCAGACGACCGCCGACAGCGACGGCGGATTCCGCATCGTCGCCGTCATCCCGGAGGATGTCGAGCCCGGCGAGCACGAGTTCGTGATCGTGGTGATGGGCGAGAGCGGAGCGCTCTCGGTCGTCACCCAGCCGATCGTCATCGACCTTCCCACCGAGAACCCCGCCAGCTCCCCCGACGAGGGGGGTCCCACCTCCGTCGTCGACGACGACGGAGGATCGGGGGGTGGCGAGGTCGCGCCCCGAACCGAGCCAGCCGCGCCGAGCGTGCTCACCGAGGCGCTGGTGACGTTCGGGCGCATCCTCGACAATCCGGGGCTGCTCGCCGCCGCGGGCGCCCTCGCCCTGGCGCTGCTGTTCCTGGTCGCGATTCCGACCGAGCTGCTGACGGCGACGCTGTCGTCGAACACCGGCCGGATGGGCCGCGGGATCGCGCGCGTCGAGGCCGCCGCCGATCGGGTGCGCGACCGGTTCATCACCCTCACCGGCAGTCGCGCCGCCGCTGCCGCGGTGCTCGTCGTTCTGGTGAGCATCGTGTTCGGCTTCAGCGATCCGGCCTTCGGGTTCGACCTGGTGTCGCTGCGCCTCGTCCTCTCGCTCGCGATCGCGTTCTTCATCCTGTTCTACGGCGTGAGCTGGCTGACCGGGCTGATCGTCGACCGCGGCTGGAAGGTGACCTCCGTCGTCACGATCCAGCCGTCGATCGTGCTGTTCGCGATCCTCGGCGTCGTGTTCTCGCGCCTGGTCGGCTTTGCACCCGGGATCTTCATCGGCGTCGTGATCGGCATCGAGATGTTCAACGCCTCACGTCGCGCCGAGCTCGGGGCGGCGCTCGTGCAGTTCGCGGGCGTCTTCGCGCTGAGCATCGCCGCCTGGTTCGGCTACTCCGCGCTGAGCGTCGCCGGCGACCCGCACGACTTCTGGGGCGCGCTGACCGTCGACACCCTGGCCGCCATCACCTCGGAGGGCCTCACCGGTGTCGCGATCGCGATCCTTCCGCTGGCGTTCCTCGAGGGCCGCACGCTGTGGGAGGCCTCCAAGTCGCTGTGGTTCGGCACCTTCCTGGTGATCGCGACCGGGTTCTCGCTGATCGTGCTGCCCACCGCGCTGGAGGAGACCGATCCGGCGGATGTCGGCATCTGGTACGTGGTGCTCGCCGTGTTCGGCGCACTCGCCTTCGCCGCCTGGGGCTACTTCGCCTGGCGGGCGCGTGTCGGCGAGCGCACCGGGGCCGACGCAACGGAACGCAACACAACGGTCTAGGCGCAGGGTGCGCCGGTAGCCTGGCGGCATGCCAGACTCCGCCCTGCCCGAGGTCCCGCGCGCGTCCGACCGCAACTGGGGGTTCCGCACCCGAGCCATCCATGCGGGCAACATCCCGGATGCCGTACACGGCTCGCGCGCGCTCCCGATCCACCAGACCAGCGCGTTCGTCTTCGACTCCACCGAGGATGCCGCGGCCCGCTTCGCGCTGCAGAAGTACGGCAACATCTACTCGCGCGTCTCGAACCCGACCGTCGCCAGCTTCGAGGAGCGGATCGCCTCGCTCGAGGGCGGCCTCGGCGCCGTCGCCACCGCGTCCGGCCTGAGCGCCGAGTTCATCACCTTCGCCTCGCTCGCGGGCGCCGGCGACCACATCGTCGCCGCGCAGAGCCTGTACGGCGGCACCGTCACCCAGCTCGACGTGACGCTGCGCCGGTTCGGCGTGGAGACGACCTTCGTGCCGGGCACCGACCCGGCCGACTACGCCGCCGCGATCACCGACACGACGAAGCTGATCTTCGCCGAGACGATCGCGAACCCCTCGGGCGAGATCGCCGACCTGGAGGGCCTGGCCGACGTCGCCCACGCCGCCGGGATCCCGCTGATCATCGACTCGACCGTCGCCACCCCGTACCTGAACCGGCCGATCGAGTGGGGAGCCGACATCGTCATCCACTCCGCCACCAAGTTCCTCGGCGGGCACGGCACCACGCTCGGCGGCGTCGTCGTCGAGTCGGGCCGCTTCGACTGGGCGAGCGAGCGCTTCCCGCTGTTCAGCGAGGATGCGGCCCACTACGGCGGACTCAACTGGCACGGCAACTTCGGCGAGTACGCCTTCCTCACCCGGCTGCGCGCCGAGCAGCTGCGCGACGTCGGCCCGACCCTCGCGCCGCACTCCGCGTTCCTGCTCGCACAGGGCGTCGAGACACTCCCCTACCGGATGCAGGCGCACGTGAGCAACGCCCGCGCGGTCGCCGAGTTCCTGGAGGCCGATTCCCGCGTCGAGTTCGTCAACTGGGCGGGGCTCGCCTCGCATCCGCATCACGAACGCGCGAACGCGTACCTGCCGCTCGGACCCGGATCGGTGTTCAGCTTCGGGGTGCGCGCCTCCGGCACGGCGAGCAGCCGTGAGATCGGCCAGCGCGTCATCGAGAACGTGGAGCTCGCCAGCCACCTGGCGAACATCGGCGACGCGAAGACCCTCGTCATCCACCCGGCGTCGACCACGCACGCGCAGCTCTCCGAGCAGCAGCTGCTCGACGGCGGCGTGCTGCCGGGTCTGATCCGCATCAGCGTCGGCATCGAAGAGGTCGACGACATCATCTACGACCTCGATCGAGCGCTCTCGGTCGCGGTAGAGGGATAATCGGGCATGGGTGCAACAGGGGTTTCGACAGGCTCGGTTTCGACAGGCTCGGTTTCGACAGGCTCGGTTTCGACAGGCTCAGCCGGCGAGGCCGACTCGGTGGAGACGGTCCAGCTGACGAACGGGCTGAGCTGCAGCCTGCCCGCGAGCTCGCCGCTCGCGAAGCTGATGCGCAGCCAGCGCACCTGGGTGGGTCCCAGCGCGCAGGAGCGCCTCGGCATCCTGCGCCGCGCGAAGTCGGTGGCGATCGTCGGCGCGTCGGCGAATCCGGCCCGCTCCAGCTACTTCGTCGCCACCTACCTGTCGCAGTCCAGCGACTACGAGCTGTACTTCGTGAACCCGAACGCGACCGAGATCCTCGGCCGCCCGGTCTACAAGTCGCTCGCCGACCTGCCGGTCGTGCCCGACATCGTCGACGTGTTCCGGCGCGCGAGCGACATCCCGCAGGTGATGGAGGACGCGATCGCGATCGGCGCGAAGACCGTCTGGGTGCAGCTCGGCATCTGGAACGAGGAGGCGGCCCGCTTCGGCGAGGAGCACGGCCTCACGGTCGTGATGGATCGCTGCATCAAGGTCGAGCACGCGCGCTTCCACGGCGGGCTGCACCTGCTCGGCTTCGACACCGGCGTGATCAGCTCGAAGAAGCAGCTCCGGTAGGAATCGGCCCGGTCGCCAGGGGCACGGCGCCGCGCGGATACGCCAGCAGCACGAGCGCCGAGAGCACCCAGACCGCGCCGATCACGGCCAGCAGAGTCCCGCCGCTCGCGTGCGCGAGGGCTCCGGCGACGGCTGCGCCGCCTGCGGCAGCCGAGGCGCGCAGGCCGGAGCCGACCGTGAAGACCTGCGAGCGCACCGCCAGCGGGCTCTGCTCCTTGCGCAGCAGCAGCATGGCCGCCGCGCTGGATGCGGTGAACAGCCCCGACACCCCGATCGCGGCGACCGTCCACGCGAGCCCCAGGTCGATCGCCGCCACCATCGTGGCCACGCCGGTCGCCGCGAATCCGGCGCCCATGACGACGATCGGCGGGGCGGAGCCCCAGCGTCGCGCGGCGGCGGCCAGCGCGCCGAGCAGTCCGCCAACCGCGAAGGCGGTGACGATCCACGCCGCCCGCTCGGCGCTGCCGGAGCGCTCGATCGCGACCGCGACCGCCGCGACCGCCAGACCGCCGGCGCCCAGCTGACTGAGCGTGCCCGACAGGGTCACGATCGCGATGGGGCGGTGCGCCACCAGGTGCCGGAGCCCCGTCGCCATGGTGCGCACCGCACCCACCCCGGGCGCCGGGCGCGGGGTGAGCCGCAGCGCGAACAGTCCGGCGCATCCGAGCAGGCAGATCGCGCCGAGCACCAGCAGTGCGGTGCGAGCGGAGCCGGCCACGGCGAGCACCGCGACCAGCGCCGGGCCGCCGACCGAGCCGACGTTGTAGGAGAGCGCGTCGTGCGCGTAGCCGCGCCGGGCATCCGGGAACTCGTCGGCGACGAAGCTCGACAGGCCGCCCATGAAGAACGGCGCGGCGATGCCGCTGAGCACGAGCGCGATCATCACGAGCGGGATGGGCACGTCTCCGAGCGCGGCGGTGAGCGCGTACGAGGCCGCGGTGAGCACGGCCCCGGCGAGCATCCAGTGGCTCGGGCGGCGCGTCCGGTCGAGGATCACCCCGACCAGCGGCGCCGCCAGCACGCTCGGCCCCAGGGTCGCCGCGACGAGCTGCCCGCCGAGCGCGAGATCGTCGAGCTCCGTCGCCGCCAGAATCGGCAGCGCGACCATGACCCCCGAGGTGGCGAGGCGCAACGGCACCGAGGCGACGAGGTAGCTCGCCGCGGTCATGTCCCGCACGCGCGGATCAGAAGGTGGCGGTGTCCGGGTCCGCGCCCTGGCGCAGTCCGGCGTCGAGGCGGTCGATCGCCGCCATCTCGTCGCCGCTCAGCTCGAAACCGAAGACGTCGAAGTTCTCGGCCATCCGCTCGCGGCTGGTCGTCTTCGGGAACACGACGATGCCCTGCTGCAGGTGCCAGCGCAGCACGATCTGAGCCGCGGTGACCCCGTGCGCGGCGGCCGCCCCGGCGATGGGCGCCAGCTCGAGCAGCGGGTACTTGCCCTGCCCGAGCGGACCCCACGCCTCGGTGACGATGCCGTGGTCGGCGCCGTAGACGCGCAGCTCCTTCTGGGCCAGGCCCGGGTGCAGCTCGATCTGGTTGACCGCGGGAACGGTGCCGGTCTCGGCCGCGAGGCGCTCCAGGTGCGGCACGTGGAAGTTGCTGACGCCGATGGAGCGGGCGAGGCCGGCGGAGTTGATCTGCTCCAGCGCCTTCCAGGCATCCACGTACTTGTCGGCGTCGGGGCGCGGCCAGTGGATCAGGTACAGGTCGACGAAGTCGAGTCCAAGCTTCTCCAGGCTCGCGGCGATCGCGGCGGGCGCGGTGCCGGCAACGTGGTCGGAGTTCCAGAGCTTCGTGGTGATGAACAGCTCCTCGCGCGGGATTCCGGAGGCGGCGAGGGCGCGACCGACGCCCTCCTCGTTGCCGTAGACGGCGGCCGTGTCGATGTGGCGGTAGCCCACCTCGAGCGCGTCGAGCACGATCCGCTCGGTTTCGACGGGGTCCACCTTGAACACGCCGAAGCCGAGCTGCGGGATCTGGTGGCCGTCGTTGAGCGCAATGGTGGGAACCGTCATGCTCCTATGCTGGCACGACTCGGCGGCGGCGCGCCGGTCGGTGCCTCCCATTCGGCGCGCCGTCCGTTGCTCGCGCGGCGGGACGGTCGCCGCCACGGGTCATCCGGATCCAGGCCGTGCCCACGCCACCCGCGCGCGCTCGCCGGCCCCGACGTCTCGTCGGGGAGCAGGTCCTGCGGGGTGCGCCAGCCGATGCGGCGATCGAACAGGTAGTCCCAGTGATCGAGCTCGCTCGCGAGCTGCTCCAGGATCGCCGAGTCGAGCTCGTACAGGCTGCGCGGCCAGTCGTCGTGCTGCAGCACCGCGCCGTGCGCGCGCAGCACCTTCAGGTGGTGATGAACGGCCGCGCGGCTGACGCCGAACTCGTGCCGGATGACGTCCTCCAGATCGCCCAGGTAGTGCGAGCCGGACGCCAGCACCTCCACGAGCCGCCGCCGGATCGGCTCCGCCACCACCTCGAACACATGCACGAAAACATGGTGCCAATTCAGCTTGGCGCCAGGTTCAATTGGCAGCTCATCTGAGAGAGGCCGGGTGGGGAGCGGGGGTGGGGAGGAGGCGCGGCAACATTTCGTCACGCGATTTCGAGCGCGCGGGAACGCGCTCTAGTGTCGGAGGGTCCCGAGGCCATGCCTCCCCCGCTCGATGACGCGCGAACCCGACCAGCAGAGAGGAACGCGCGTGATCGTCGCCGACCGGCTCGTGAAGACCTTCGCGAGCACCGACTCCCAGAGCCCGGTGCACGCGGTCGATGATGTCAGCCTGCGCATCGCCGAGGGCGAGATCTTCGGCATCGTGGGGCAGAGCGGCGCCGGCAAGAGCACCCTGGTGCGTCTGCTCAACCTCCTGGAGCGCCCCGACTCCGGCAGCGTGATCCTCGACGGCACCGACCTCACCGCGCTCGATGAGCGCGCACTGCGCCGCGAGCGTCACCAGATCGGCATGATCTTCCAGCAGTTCCAGCTGCTGTCGCGCCGCACCGTGCGCGAGAACGTCGCCCTCCCGCTCGAGGTGCTCGGCGTCCCCGCCCGCGAACGGCGCGCACGCGTCGACGAGATCCTCGACCTGGTCGGGCTCACCGACCGGGCGGATGCCTACCCGGCCCAGCTCTCCGGCGGTCAGAAGCAGCGGGTCGGCATCGCTCGCGCCCTCGCCCCGCGCCCGCGGGTGCTGCTCTCAGACGAGGCCACCAGCGCCCTGGACCCGGCGACGACCCGCTCGATCCTCGACCTGCTGGCCAAGCTCAACCGCGAGCTCGGCCTCACCATCGTGCTGATCACGCACGAGATGGAGGTCATCAAGCAGGTGTGCCACTCGGCCGCGCTGATCGAGCACGGCCGCATCGTCGAGCAGGGCCGCATCCACGACCTGCTGCAGACCCCCGGCTCGCGCATCGCGCACCAGCTCTTCCCGCTCGGCGAGCACGCCCCCGAGCGCGGCAACACGATCGTCGAGGTCACCTTCACGGGCCTCGACTCGAGCCGCCCGGTCATCGCGCGCCTCGCGCGCGACCACGGACTCGACATCAGCATCCTCGGCGCCATGATCGAGACGGTCTCCGGTGAGCAGACGGGGCGCATCCGCCTCGAGCTGCCCGGCACCGAGACCGCGAAGACGGCTGCCATCGAAAGCCTGCGGGCTGAGGGCTACGTCGTCGACGTCGTCGCCGCGAACGGAGGTGCCGCATGATCGACCCCACCGATCCCGAGTTCTGGCCGCGCCTGTTCGACGGCCTGCTCGTCGCGAGCGGCGAGACCCTCATCATGCTCGTCGTCACCGGCCTGGTCACGCTCATCGGCGGTCTCGCGCTCGGCGTGATTCTCGTCGCGACCGATGCCGACGGCGTGCTCGCCGCTCCGTTCGGCTCGCGCGCGCTCGGCCGCGGCATCAACCTCGTGCTCGGCACGATCGTCAACATCGGTCGCTCGGTGCCGTTCATCATCCTGATGGTCGCGCTGATCCCGGTCTCGCGATTCCTCGTCGGCAGCGCCTTCAGCCTCGAGGGCGCCATCGTGCCACTGTGCGTCGCCGCCGTGCCGTTCTTCGCCCGCATCGCCGAGATCGCGCTGCGCGAGGTGCCGAGCGGTCTGGTCGAGGCGGGCACCGCGATGGGCGCCTCCCCGGTGCAGCTGCTCGTCAAGGTGCTCGTGCCCGAGGCCGTGCCCGCGCTGCTGCGCGGCTTCACCACGACGCTCGTCACCATCGTGAACTACTCGGCGATCGTGACCGTGGTCGGCAACTACGGCCTCGGCTCCTTCGCCTACGTGAACGGCTACCAGCGCTACAGCGTGATCCACATCCTCGCCGTGGTCGCGCTGCTGGTCGCGCTCGTTCACCTTCTGCAGTGGCTCGGCAACCGCCTGGCCGCCCGACTCTCCCACCGCTGAACCATCGAAAGGCCCCTCATGTCCCACCGCTTCTCGCGCGCCGCGCTCGCCACCACCGCCGCCCTCGCCGCGACCCTCGCGCTCAGCGCCTGCGGCGCCGCCTCCGACGACGACGAGTCGACGCTGAGCGTCGGCGCCACCGCCGTTCCGGCCGCCGAGATCCTGCAGTTCGTCATTGACTCCGGCCAGGCCGAGGAGGCGGGACTCACCATCACCGTCCAGGAGTACGCCGACTACGTCACCCCCAACCAGGCGCTCTCCGACGGCACCAACGACGCCAACCTGTTCCAGCACGAGCCGTACCTGAACCTCTACAACTCGGAGTCCGGTGACGACCTGGTCGCCGTCGGCAAGGTCTACCTGCCGCCGCTCGCGCTCTACTCGAAGACCGTCGACGACATCGCCGACCTGCCGGACGGCGCGAGCATCGCGCTGCCCAACGACGCGAGCAACGAGTCGCGCGCGCTGCTGCTGCTCGCCGCGCACGGACTGATCGAGACGACGGACGCGCCGAGCACCGTCGCCGACATCACCGCCAACCCGCGCGGCTTCGAGTTCAGCGAGATCGACGCCGCCAGCCTGCCGCAGGCGCTCGACGAGAAGGACGCCGCGATCGTGAACTTCAGCTTCGCGGCCGCCGCCGGGCTCTCCAGCGACCTGCAGCTCTTCGCCGAGGGCGCCGAGAGCAGCTACTTCAACATCCTCGCCACCCGCGCCGAGCTCGCCGACGACCCGCGCGTCGCGACGCTCTACGAGCTGCTGACCTCCGAGGAGACGTCCGCCTGGATCCTGGAGCAGTACTCGGGCCTGGTCACCCCGGCCGCGTAACGCGCAGGCGGGTCGAGGGGCGCTAGCCTGGACGGCTATGCCC
>CEQI01019781.1_pt1 | contig 25205 bp, 19 predicted proteins | sample 531011 | NCBI WGS metagenome assembly CEQI01 (sample SAMEA2621204, study PRJEB7988) | marine metagenome | biome: marine biome (ENVO:00000447); feature: surface water layer (ENVO:00002042); material: "saline water (ENVO:00002010), including plankton (ENVO:xxxxxxxx)" | depth 5 m
TAGAAAGAGTTTGGAATTTCCTCATTTAGGCGTTTAGCTACAGAATAGTAAGATTCTGGATGTTCAGGTTTAACATTAGTGGGACAAACATAAACTTCAGCTCCCATTGCCTTTAAAATATCCATTTTTTCTTTTGATTGTTTGTCGGAAATTGTGCAAATTAATTTATAACCTCTTTGAATACAAGCTAGCGCTAAGCCCATGCCAGTATTTCCTGAAGTTCCTTCAATTACTGTGCCACCCTTTTTTAATAAACCAGATTTTTCAGCATCCTCTATCATCTTTAAAGCCATTCTATCTTTAGTTGAATGCCCAGGGTTGAAACTTTCTAACTTGGCTAAAATAAGAGCTTTAGTCTCAATAACCTTATTTAATTTTACCATCGGTGTATTACCAATTGTTTCAATGATATGATTATAAAAATCCATATTACAAATTTACTATAAATGTTTATTTATTATTCAAGTCTAATCGCTTTAATCGGATTGAGTTTACTGATCAAATAAGACGGAATAATAAGTATTAGCCAACATAAAATGAATGTTCCTAAATTTAACGATAATATATTAATTAAACTTATATCAATTGGTACATAAGACATATAGTACGTACTTCTATCTAATTCTATAATATTAAATTGTTTTTGGATCCAACAAAGTGTTAATGATACTAAATTGCCCCAAAACATTCCTATTAAAATTAAATATAATGTATGATAAATAAAAATTTTTCTTATTTCCCAATTTTTACATCCTAATGCTTTCAGTAAGCCAATTAATTGAGATCGCTCAATAATTAAAATAAATAATGCTACAATCATATTAATTGCTCCAACAATCAGCATAAGTATTAGAATAACTTTAACATTCATATTCTGTAATTCAAGCCAATCAAAAAGTTGCGGATTATTATCAATGACAGTGCGTGTATTCAAGTCAAAGCCAATTTTTTGATAAACCTTTTTGTTAATACTTTCTAATTGATCTAAATCATTGATTAGTATTTCTAATCCTCCTATATCATTAGAACCCCATTTATTAAGCTTTTGGATGTGTATTATATCACCAATAACAAGTATTTCGTCAAATTCTGACACGCCACTATCATAAATGCCGCTAATTTCAAACAAACGAACTCTAACAGGTTTTTGTATAAAATACATTTGAAATACATCGCCAATATTTAGATTTAATTTCTTTGCTATTGTTTGAGAGATTAATATTTCATTAGATTTTTTTAATTTTCTAAATTTTGGAATTTTACCTTTTATTAATATTTTTTTTATAAATGTTGTGTCAAAATCAGTTGTTAACCCTTTAAGCACTACACCTTGAATTTCATTCTCAGTCTTTATTATGCCAGCTTTTGTTGCATAGGATTGGATATGTTTTATGCCTTTAATATTCGAAATTAAAAGTTTTAATGAGTCCCTTTGTTTTAAAATCGTAGATTCGTATGAGTTTCCGTTTAAAAAATTACTTACTTGAATATGAGAATTGAAACCAATAACTTTGTCAGTAATTTCTTTTTGAAAACCCTTTACAATAGCTAAGGATAGTAACATTATGGTAATACTCAATGATATAGCTGCTATAGCTATTCTTATAACAGGTCGAGAAAAACGATATTCGTTTTTTCCTATTAATCTTCGGGCTATGAAAAATGAAATATTCATAAATTATGCGCTATAAAATTAAACATTTATTTCTTTGCCTTTTAGTCTTTCTTCAGTGCTCTTCCAATAATGAAAGTTTACAACTTGGAGCAGAAAGAACTACTAAGTATTTTCCATTAATACAAGGTAAGTCTATTGGTATAGTAGGAAATCAAAGTTCTTTAATTGGAAGTACGCATTTAGTTGATAGTTTATTGAGTGCAAAATTTCACATTCTTAAAGTATTTAGTCCTGAACATGGATTTAGAGGAATAGCCGATGCAGGAACTCATATTAAAAATGAAATTGACGAAAATACGGGTCTACCAATTATATCATTATATGGTAAAAATAAAAAACCAACTCAATCACAATTAGATGGTATTCAAGTTTTACTATTTGATCTACAAGATGTAGGAGCTCGTTTTTACACTTATATATCTACTTTGCATTATGTTATGGAAGCTTCAGCTGAAAATAACATTTCTTTGATTGTTTTGGACAGACCTAATCCTAATGGTCATTATTATGATGGACCTGTTTTAGATACAGCTTTTAGTTCTTTTGTTGGAATGCATCCAATTCCAATTGTTCACGGTATGACTATTGGTGAGTATGCAAAAATGATAAATGGCGAGAAGTGGTTAAAAGATGGAGTAGAATGTGATCTAACAATTATTTCAATGCGTGGATATAACAAGCATATGATTTATGATTTACCGATAAAGCCATCACCTAATCTACCTAATAATCAAGCTGTCAATTTGTATCCCTCTTTGTGTTTATTTGAAGGAACTAATGTAAGTATTGGCAGAGGTACTGATTTACCTTTTCAGCATTATGGCGCGCCTTATTTAGAAAGTGATTATTGGTTTGTTCCAGCTAGTAGATCTGGAGCTAAGAATCCTAAACATGAAGGGATAATATGTTATGGTCAAGACTTAAGTAAATTTCCTAGACTTAGAAAATTAGATTTATCATTTTTAATAAATGCTTATAAAGATTGTCCCAATAAAGATTTTTTTTTTAATTCCTTCTTTGATAAACTTGCTGGTAATAATGAATTGAGATTGTCTATTATTGAAGGTAAAAGTGAGAATATTATTAGAGAAGGTTGGATTAACGATCTAAGATTATATAAAGAGTTAAGAAATAAATATTTAATTTATTGAATTTGTCTTAATATTATCTAATATGTTGCAGAACAAACAATTCATTTTGTGAATTAATTTCTGTATAACTTGTTATTTTTTTGTTTGTATGTGGGTATTCTATAAAACTACAGTAAGGTGCAATTCATCTCGTTTTGATAAAGCGTTCCGCTTTAATGCTAGTTATTAATCTTTAATAAATTTTTTGGCCATGGATCTTTAAAATTTAACCCATTTTCCCATTGAATTATCTCTTCATCTGTAAGAAAACAAGATTCAATTTTTTCAGCGAATTCATCTATTTGTGTTTTATCACCTATAATGGTGAGCTCACAACAACGATCTCCAAAACGACCTGATTCTTTTGATATTTGTTCTTTGAGAAATTTTACTTCTATTTCTTGTAAATTATTATTTTTTTCTTCTAAAATAGCGGCTCTCCATATTCCTAATAATTCAAAATTAATTGATCCTGCAGCTTGATTAAAAAGAAGTGATTGACTGGGTCTGCTTGCAAGCCAGAAAAAGCCTTTACTTCGATATATTTTTACCTTAAGGTGTTGATTAAAGACTTTCCAAAGTCTTTCAGGATGAAATGGACGATCATCTGTTATCACCTTAGTTGCTAAATCATAAGGTCTATCTGTTTCTGATTCAAACTCTAATATAGGCTTTAGTTCGCGAAATAATTGTTCAACATTAAAGTAGTTGTATTCTTCTAGTTCAAATAATGATTCAATATTAAGTTTGCCAAAAATTATAGAATGTATTTTAGCAAAGGGGTTGATTTTTTGAATTTGAGAACATATTTTTTTAAGATTATCATCTTTAATTCTGTCCCCTTTGGTAAGAATTAAATGACTACTAAATAATATTTGTTCAACTAATAAATTAATAGGACCTCTTTTTTCATCAATCATATTTTTTTGTAATTCAGGAATAAGATTTTCACCGCAATCATAATCTTGTGTAATCATTAAACTATCAATTAATACAAATACTCCAGATAAATAAACATTTCTTTGATTTTTAAAATACTTTATAAGGGGCATTGGGTGACAACTTCCAGATGTTTCAATTATAATTATTTCAGGTTTTTGGTTATGTAATAAATTTTTTAACGCCTGGTCTAAAAGCCTAATTCCTTTATTGCTACTTAATATATGTGAAGAAATAGATTCTAACATTTTATTATTTTCTTCAATGATTGCACTCGATGCAATCAATTCTCCATCAACATCAAGCTGACTCATATCATTAACAATGGCACAAGTTGAGATATTTTTTTTCTTAGACTGAGATAAAAGATTTCTAAAAAGAGTTGTCTTGCCCGAGCCTAAAAATCCATTAAGAATAACAACAGGTATTTTTTTCATTGTTTATTTTTATGCAATTATAATAATTGTACATAAATTAATATTGATTTTAATGGAAAGTTCGAAATAAGAACCCTTAGGTTAGATTATTTATAATAAATGTTGCATTTATTGTCTTCTTATGAGTAGGCAAATTACTGTAAAATATAGCCTATTTCTTAATCCATTAAAGTGTTCTTCCCGGATAAATTTCGAGAGCCTTTTTTAAGCAAATAATAGCTTGAGATAGTGCCTCTTGGTTTAGCACATAAGCTATGCGGACTTGATTGTTTCCTGTATTAGGCGTAGAATAAAAGCCAGCTGCTGGTGCTATCATAAGTGTTTTACCTTTGTAGTCAAAATCTTCCAATAGCCATTGAGCGAATTTATCAGAATTATCAACCGGTAATTGAGCTATACAATAAAATGCTCCTTTAGGCTTTGGACATATTACACCTTCAATTTTATTTAGTCCTTCAATAAGTAAATCTCTGCGTTGAACATATTCCAAACTTACTTTTTCAAAATAACTTTTTGGTGTACGTAGTGCTGCTTCACCTGCAATTTGACCAAAGGTTGGGGGAGACAAACGTGCTTGAGCAAATTTTAAAGCAGTAGCCATAAGTTCTTTATTTTTAGAAATTATACAACCCACTCGAATCCCACACATACTAAATCTTTTTGAGGTCGAATCTATCACAACGGCGTGTTGTTCTAAGCCTTGAATGTTTAATAGAGAATGATGTATGTTTCCATCATAGCAAAACTCTCTGTAAACTTCATCAGCAAATAAGAATAAGTCGTGTTTGATGACAATATTTTTTAAAGTTTCTAATTCTTCTTTTGAATACAAATAGCCAGTAGGATTGCCCGGATTACATATCAAAATAGCTTTGGTTTTAGGAGTAATTAATTTTTCAAATTCTTCTATAGCAGGAAGTGCAAAACCATCATTAATACTTGTTGTAATAGGCTTAACTTTTACACCAGCAGAAATAGAAAAGCCATTATAATTGGCGTAAAAAGGTTCTGGAATTATGATTTCATCCCCATTATCTAGACATGAATTTAGACTAAAGAGCAATGCCTCCGAGCCACCAGTCGTTACCATAACGTCATTGTAGTCGATTTTAATTCCTAATTTTTGGTAATAAGTTGCTAGGCCTTTTCTATAGCTCTCAAAACCTGCTGAATGGCTATACTCTACCACCTTATTCTTGAAATTATGTATAGCATCAAGAGCCAATTTGGGTGATTCAATATCAGGTTGGCCAATGTTGAGGTGAAATACCGTTTTACCTTTTTTTTTAGCTCCTTCAGCAAAAGGAACTAACTTTCTTATTGGTGACTCAGGCATTTTTGTGCCTTTATTAGAAATATATGGCATAGCTATCGAATAAAAAAAACACCTCCAATTAAGGAGGCGTTGGTATTAATTTAAAATAGAATTTTATATTATTTAACTTCTAAAACAGAAGATTTTGGTTTTGTTGGTGCAGCTGGAGCTTCTAAAGGCTTCTTAACTTCTCCTTTAATTGTCAAAATCTTTGTTTTTTCCTCAGTGTTTGTTGTTAAAGTAATTGTTTTTGTAAATTTTCCAATTCTATTTGTGGAGTATTTGACACCAATTGATGCAGATTCTCCTGGAGCTATTGGTGCTTTTGGCCAGGTAGGCACGGTACAACCACAACTACCTTTAGCATTAGAAATTATTAGGGGGGCATTTCCTGTATTAGTCAAAACAAATTCTCTATTGCCATCAGAATTGTGCTCAATAAGACCATAATCCATAACAGAGGTTTTAAATTCCATTTTTGGTCCATTTACATTTACAGCTTGTTTTTCATTAGGCGCTTTAGTTTGTGCATGAGATATCATAAAACCACCAATAAATGCTATTGCTAAAAATATCTTTTTCATCTTTAAATATATGTTATGTTTTATTATATAGAAATAAGAACAACAAATGTAATAAATTATTGTATTCTAATTATCTTATTTATCTAAGCAATTTTAGGTCTAAAATATTATTTTTGGCAATACGATTACATACTGATTAATGAGTATTTCAAAAACATACGATTCGAAAAGTGCTGAAGTAAAGTGGTACAACCACTGGTTAGCAAAAGGTTATTTTAATTCCAAACCTGATAGTAGAGAGGCTTATACCATAGTCATTCCACCTCCTAATGTTACGGGTGTTCTTCACATGGGACATATGTTAAATAACACTTTACAAGATGTATTAATTCGTAAAGCTCGTATGGAAGGTTTCAATGCATGTTGGGTGCCTGGTACGGATCATGCTTCAATCGCAACAGAAGCTAAGGTAGTTCAGAAGTTAGCGAACGAAGGAATTTACAAATCTGATTTAAGCAGAGAGGATTTTATGACTTACGCTTGGGAGTGGAAAGAAAAGCACGGAGGAATTATCCTTGATCAACTTAAAAAGCTAGGAGCATCTTGTGATTGGAACAGAACAAAGTTTACTATGGACGATGATATGAGCGAGTCTGTAATAAAGGTGTTTGTCGATTTACACCGAAAAGGGTTAATATATAGAGGGGTAAGAATGGTCAATTGGGATCCTAGTGCACAAACTGCTCTTTCTGATGAGGAGGTGATTCATAAGGAAGTTCAATCAAATTTATACCATATACGCTATAAAATTCAGGGAACTGATGAATATTTAACTGTTGCTACAACTCGTCCAGAAACAATATTGGGTGATAGCGCCATTTGTGTTAATCCTAATGATGAACGTTACACCCACCTCAAGGGTAGAAAAGCTATTGTACCACTCATTAACCGTTCTATTCCTATTATTTTTGATGACTATGTTGACATGGAATTTGGTACGGGTGCACTGAAAGTTACGCCCGCTCATGATATCAACGATTATCAGCTTGGCGATAAACATAATTTAGAAGTGATAGATATACTAAACGATGATGGTACACTTAATCAATCTGCTCAATTATTTGTAGGCAAGGACCGATTTATTGTAAGAAAAGAAATTGCTCAAGAGTTAGAAAAAACTAAGCATTTGATTGGGGTAGAAAGTCTAGTAAATAAAGTTGGTTTTTCTGAAAGAACAGATGTTGTAATAGAACCTAAGTTATCCATGCAGTGGTTTTTTAAAATGGAAAAATTTTCTAAACCAGCTTTAGAAAATGTGATGAATGATAGTATAAAATTCCATCCCAAAAAATTTAAAAATACCTACCGACATTGGATGGAAAACATCAAAGATTGGTGTGTTTCTAGACAATTGTGGTGGGGGCAACAAATACCAGCATATTATTATGATGGTAATAATTATGTAGTAGCCGAATCAATTGAAGAAGCACTAGCAGAGGCTCAAAAAATTAATCCTAATATCACTATTAACGACTTAAAACAAGATGAAGATGTATTGGATACTTGGTTCTCGTCTTGGTTATGGCCTATATCTGTTTTTGATGGAATAAGAAATCCTAATAATGAAGAAGTAAACTATTATTACCCCACTAATGATATAGTAACAGCACCTGAAATTTTATTCTTTTGGGTAGCTCGAATGATAATGTCTGGTTACGAGTATAAAGGAGATTTACCATTTAAGAATGTTTATCTTACTGGAATTGTACGTGATAAGCAAGGCAGGAAGATGTCAAAATCACTTGGTAACTCACCTGACCCTATAGAACTTATTGAGAAATATGGAGCTGACGGTGTAAGAGTAGGTATGCTTTTATCTTCACCAGCAGGAAATGATTTACCATTCGATGTATCTTTGTGTGAACAGGGTAGAAACTTTTCTAATAAAATATGGAATGCTACCCGCTTAATCAAAGGATGGGAAGTTGCTGACATCGAACAGCCAGAATCATCAAAAATAGCAGTTGAATGGTTTGAAAATAAATTTCAGCATACACTAGAGCAAATTAATAATGCATATTCCAAATATAGAATATCAGAAGTTTTAATGCTAACATATCGATTAGTATGGGATGACTTTTGTTCATGGTATTTGGAATCTGTTAAGCCAGATTATCAAAAGCCTATTGATCGTAATACCATAGATAGTACTATTAGCTTAATGGAAAATTTGTTGAAGCTACTACATCCTTTTATGCCTTTCCTTACCGAAGAAATTTGGCATCTTTTAGACGAAGAAAGGTCTAAAGATATTATTGTTTCGGAGTGGCCTAAAACAACTTCCATTAAAAAGGATGTTCTTTCTAACTTTGACTACGCTACCGAAATAGTTTCTGCTATTCGTACTATTAGAAAAGATAAGCAAATACCTAATAAAGATAGTCTTAAATTATTTATTAAGCTTAATGAAGCTACTTCCAAGTCTATGGACGCATTAGTTTCACGTCTTACCAATTTATCGGAATTGTCATATATCTCAGATAATGTTGATGGTGCATTTTCTTTTAGAGTAAATTCAAATGAATTTTTTGTGCCACTTTTTGATAATATAGATGTTGGTGCAGAGCTAGAAAAATTACGTTTAGAGTTAGATTATACTCAAGGTTTTTTAAAGTCAGTAATGGGTAAACTCTCAAATGAACGTTTTATAAACAATGCTCCAAAGCAAGTTGTGGAAATAGAAAGAAAAAAGCAATCTGATGCTGAAGCAAAGATTGCTGTTCTGCAAGAGCAGATAAAAGCTATCTCTTAGTGTATAACTAGTTTTTTACTCTGCTCGAATTGTTCTCCCTTAATAGTAATAAAGTAAATTCCTTTATTCCAATTAGATATTTGAAATTGAATTAAATTAGTATTAGTTTTTTTACTAAGTACAACCTTTCCACTAGCATCTGATACTATTATTCTATTGACATCGTTGTTTGACCATTCAACAATGACTTTGTCTGTAGCTGGGTTAGGAAAAATATTAATCTTTTTATTGTCATCTATCTCTTTAATACTAGCTAAATCTGGAAAGACATCATAAATAGATGTGATAATTGTTGAATAAACGCCGGTACCATGAGTCCCAACAATAAGTTTGCCATCACTTTCTCTGTAGCGAATGTTTTCAACAACTACATTTCCTATTATTTCAGTTCCTATTTGAATCCATTCAGTATTAAAGCCTTCAAGTTTATCAGTAGCGTATAGTCCAGTACTACCTCCAACAATATATAATGTATCGCTTCCTAAAACAGCAATTTCAGCTGTTCTTAGCGAAGGTCCATTACCACCCCCTGCATTGTTGTCTTCTAAATTTCCTGCTACTCTTTTCCAACTTTGTCCACCATTATTACTAAATAAAATACTGTATGTTGAGTAATTTGATGCTAGTGCCATCACTCGTTCAGCATTAGTGGGGTCAATCTCAATAGCTGAGATATATTTATTGCTACCAATACCCAAAGTTGATAGTTGTATAATTCCTGGATCTCCTACATTTGCATTATCAATTCTGTATATTAAACTATTTTGAGTGCCAAAGTAAAGTGTATTAGCCGGTATAGTCGATACATCCATACAACTTATGGCAGCTGAGCTAGATTCTGAGAATGGTTCCCAACCAATATTTGTTCTTAGTTGTGAATTATTGTAAGGATAGTTTCCTGCATCATTATTTCTCCAAAGAGTTGTATTATTATTGAAATAAATAATGTTATCATTGTTAGGATCCATTGATAAATAATTGATAAAGTCATAAGCAGAAGTATCTGCATCTAGCGGATCCATTCTATTATAAGCTATTACTTCTCCAAAACTATTTAACTTCATTTTGAAAAGAACCCCTCTTTGAATTTGTAGGTAAAAATCTTCCTCGTTCTCAGCAACAGCACTGTAGCAACCATCTCCATTAAATGGCATAACCCAACTATCAGTTTCATCTTCACTTACTGTAATAAAATTACCATTATCTTGAAAACCACCAATTATTAAATCACTTGTTCCTTTTCCAAAATTAACCGCATACAACTGCGTAGTTTGATAACCATTATTTAGACTTTGCCAAAGGTGAGGACTAGCCATACAATCATTAGATTTGTAAACACCTCCATCATTAGCGCTTAAAATAATTTTATTGTCTGATGGCAAAAACAAAAGGTCATGTTGGTCAGGATGATGCTTACTGTAAATATCCCAATTTCCATAGCCATGGTCTGACCCTTCAAAATAGCCTCCAATCTGAGTAGTATTACTATCAGAATTAAAACCATCTGTTGAGCGCCATAAGTTTGTTCCTCCAATAAATACAACATTAGGCTCGTCTGGCTTTACTTTTACTAATAAGTCATAACCTCCTTGTGCATTAAAATTATCAAAAGTAGTGGGGCGATTTGCAGGGATATTATCAGAGAGATTTACCCAATTACCACAAGTGTCTAGACCATCACCACATAAATAAGTGTATTTCCATAAAGAGGTCCAAGTTTCTCCTCCAAAAAAAGTATTGGTATATTGTCCAGAATTTTCTGTTTCAGCGGTTAAAAAATACACCTCGTTCTCATTAGATGGGTTTATTCCTATTGCTGTTCTTCCATATATATTACCAAATCCATTAGGAATAATATTCTTCCATTCCATACCATCTGCAGAGCGCCAAATCCCTTTGTCTATTCCATCTGAACTTAATGTGGCATAGACTACACCTTCTGATGTTATTTCGACATTATTGTAATAAGCATCTCCGCCACCTAATTCTTCGACCCAATTTTCACCACCATCAATAGATCTTAAAATACTTCCATAGGTTGCTAAATACATTTCATCCTCTTCAAGATTTGAAGGATCTAAAGCAATATTCCATGAAAAATCAAAAATATTAAATGCTCCTGCTGCATTATTATCAGAAGTTGAACTTATTGAGTCCCAAGTTAAACCATTATCAACTGACTTATATAAACCATTGCCATCAAAATAGGCTCCATCGCCAGAAGCTGAGTTCCCTGATAATTCTCCGGTGCCATAGTACCAAATATTTTCTTTACCTGGTCTAGTGTCTTGTGCTATACAAGTAACATTATGCAGTTGGAAATGTTTGGTCATTTTGTTCCAACTTTGTCCTAAGTCTGTAGATCGCCAAATGCCTCCAGATGCTCCGCCAGCAATTAGGGTGTTTTCATTAGTTACATCATATGCCAAGGCCCTGGTTCGTCCGCCTACATTATAAGGCCCTTCTGCAGTCCAAGTTAGATTAGAATTATTTAGGTCGTTTGGAAGGCTTTGTGCAAAACGTAACTCTTTTGTTCTCATATTTTTGGGTATAACACCCTGACTATTTGTTAATCGCTTTGCATCCCATGATTTTCTCGCTTTAGGAGATTCAGATGGTGCTTTGTAAATGCTATTAAAATCAATTGGTTCATTACTTTCTCCAAAAAATAAAAAACCGGCTAAAATAAGTGTAATAAGACTAAAAATAAATTTAATAGACTTCATAATTGAAATGAAAGGTTAGAAATTAGTTTGTATTAATTTATCAGCTTTTAATATGCTATCGCTAACAGAAATACCATCAAAATAATTCCCTAATATATGAAAATTAGGATTATTGTCTTGAAAATTCTTAATAGCATCAAGAATAGTCTGATGATTTAAATTATACTGAGGAATACCCTTTTTGTATTTATAATGATTAGAGAAAATAGGTTCGTTGTTTACTTCCATTAAATCCATTAATTCCTTGAGGACTAATGATTTTAATTTTGAAGGTTTTAATTGACACAACTTCTTTTGTCTACTTCCACCAACTATAACTGTAAAAAGCTCTTTTTCTTCTGGAGAAACTTGAGGGAAAATACGACTGTTGAATAGAATTCCTAAAAAATGTTTTTCATCACTTTTTTTAGTTAAAACACCAAAGCCTGGAGATTGGTTATTTATATCTATCTTATTGAAGCCAAAATGAAAGACATCAACTGGTACATACTCAATATCATTAAGGCAATTTTTTAGTGTTTCATCATTTACAAAATAAGCTAATACATGGGCGGGGAGTGTGGATATAATATTCCGACAACTTATTGTATTGTTGGTTGTCTCGATAATGTAACCTTTGTTGTTTTTTTCAATATGATTAATCTGATTATTCAATTGAATGTGAGAGTTCAATTGTTTAGCTATGGTATTTGTCAATTGAGATAATCCTCCTTGGAAATTGAACATTTTAGCTTTGGTATTTCTCTCTTTTTTTATAATTCCTTTGATTACGCTACCATATTTTTGTTCTGCCTCCCATAGTGATTTAAGTGTGTGTTTGGCACTCATTTTATTGGTATTTCCAGAGTAAATACCTGTCAGGAAAGGTTCTACGAATTGGTGTAAGATACCTTCTCCGAATCTTGTTTTTATAAAATCTGCAACAGTAGTATTTTTTTTATGTTTTTGAATGAATGGCTCTTTAAATATTCTTAATTTTTCTTTCAAAGATAACAGTGGACTTTTAAAAAATTCTAAAGGATTTCTGGGCAAAAGTTGCAATTTATCATTTAATAACACATACCTATTGCTCTCTGCTGATTCTATTGGTGTATAAATATCTTTCCATAAGCCATAAGTCTTAATAAGCTGAATAATGGAATCATTGTTCAATAAAACTGTATTAGGGCCATTTTCTATTATAAAACCCTCTTTTAATTCTGAGGAAATATTCCCGCCAACACGATTATTCTTTTCAATAACTAAAAAATCTTTATTTTTTAGAGATAAATAATGAGCTAGGCTTAGACCGGTAATGCCAGCACCTAGAATAACGGTATTTTTTTTAATAGAAGCGATGTGCAAATTTAGCCAAAATAAGCGCTGAAAATATATATTTGTATATTCAACTTTTTTAAAAATGCAAGATCCAAGTCCATATCAACCCCAAAACAAAATTCGTATAGTAACTGCTGCTAGTCTTTTTGATGGTCACGATGCAGCTATAAATATTATGCGTCGTATTATTCAATCTACTGGATGTGAAGTTATACATTTGGGACATGATCGTTCAGTGGAAGAAGTGGTCAATTGTGCTATTGAAGAAGATGCCAATGCCATTGCTATGACCTCATACCAAGGTGGGCACACCGAGTACTTGAAGTATATGTACGATTTGCTACAAGACAAAGGCTCAGGACACATCCTTATTTTTGCCGGAGGTGGTGGAACTATTTTGCCTAAAGAAATAAAAGAATTACAAGACTATGGTATATGCCGTATTTACCATCCAGATGATGGTAGAGCTATGGGTTTACAAGGTATGATAAATGATTTAGTTCAAAAATCAGACTTTCCAACTGGCACAGATATTCAAGATTGTATCAAAGACTTATCAAAAGTTCAAAATATAGCAAGATTAATTTCAGCTGCTGAGAATTTTCCAAAAGAGTCTGAAAAAGAATTAAGTGCTATTAGAAAGTTAGCATGCCAATCAAAAACACCGGTATTAGGAATTACTGGAACAGGTGGTGCTGGTAAGTCGTCTTTAGTGGATGAGTTAGTTCGTCGTTTTTTAATTGACTTTAGTGAAAAACGAATAGCTATCATTTCTGTAGATCCTTCAAAACGTAAAACTGGGGGTGCACTTTTGGGTGATAGAATTCGTATGAATGCTATTAAAAATAATAGAGTTTATATGCGTTCATTGGCAACTAGACAGGCTAATTTGGCTCTGTCTGCCCATGTCAATAAAGCTTTGGATATACTTAAAGCTGCAAAATATGATTTGATAATATTAGAAACTTCAGGAATAGGGCAGTCTGATACCGAAATATTAGAGCACTCTGACGCTTCATTATATGTTATGACCCCTGAGTATGGAGCAGCCACTCAACTCGAAAAGATTGATATGTTAGATTTTGCTGATATAATAGCTATTAATAAATTTGATAAAAGAGGTTCATTAGACGCTTTGAGAGATGTTAAAAAACAATATCAGCGTAATCATAAGTTATTTGAAGCTGATGTTAATCAAATGCCAGTTTTTGGAACTATCGCATCTCAATTTAATGATCCTGGTACTAATTCTCTATATATAGCTCTTATTAATAAAGTGGTGGAAAAGACGGGTGCTTTTTTAAATTCATCTTTTGAAATTAGCAAAGAAATGTCTGAAAAGATATTTGTAATACCACCCAAGAGAAGTAGGTATTTAGCTGAAATTGCTGAAACTAATCGAGCATATGATACTTGGGTTAACCGTCAAAAAATAATTGCTCAAAAGTTATATACTCTCAATGCTTCAATACAATCTGTTGAACAATCAAAATCTAAGGACAAAGAACAATTAAAAAAACAATTAAAAGCTATTTATGACGAATATGTTCTAGATTTAGACCCTAAGAATATGTTGCTTATAAAGGGTTGGAATGATTTAAAACATTCTTACAAAAAGAATAAATTTACATATAAAGTACGTAACAAAGAAATATCTGTTCAAACTTATACTGAATCTTTATCTGGATCACAGATTTCTAAAATTTCTCTTCCTAAATATTCTTGTTGGGGTGATCTCCTACATTGGCAATTGCAAGAGAATTTGCCCGGAAAATTTCCTTATACTTCAGGAATATTTCCTTTTAAAAGAGAAGGAGAAGACCCTACTAGAATGTTTGCTGGTGAGGGTGGACCAGAACGTACTAATAAGCGTTTTCATTATGTCAGTTTAGGCATGACTGCTAAGCGTTTATCTACTGCTTTTGATTCTGTTACGCTTTATGGAAATGATCCAGATTATAGACCTGACATTTATGGAAAGATTGGTAATGCAGGAGTTTCGATCTGTTGTTTAGACGATGCTAAAAAACTTTATTCAGGTTTTAATCTATGTTCCTCATCTACATCTGTATCTATGACTATCAATGGCCCTGCTCCAATGCTATTAGCATTCTTTATGAATGTTGCTATAGATCAACAATGCGAATTATATATTAAGGAAAATAAGCTAGAAAAAGATGTTCACAAAAAAATAGATTCTTTATATAAAAATAAAGAACGTCCATCTTATCAAGGAGCATTGCCAGAAGGTAATGATGGACTTGGTTTGATGTTATTAGGAGTCACAGGTGATCAAGTTTTACCAATTGATGTATATAACAAAATTAAGAACGATACATTAAAAGTAGTAAGGGGTACGGTTCAAGCTGACATTCTAAAAGAGGATCAAGCACAAAATACATGTATTTTCTCTACTGAATTTGCTCTTAGAATGATGGGTGATGTTCAACAATATTTTATTGATAATGAGGTAAGAAACTTCTATTCAGTATCTATTTCAGGATATCATATTGCTGAGGCTGGAGCAAATCCAATTTCCCAATTAGCTTTTACACTAGCAAACGGTTTTACTTATGTAGAATATTTTTTGAGTAGGGGTATGGATATTAATAAGTTTGGACCAAACTTGTCTTTCTTTTTTTCTAATGGTATTGATCCTGAATATGCTGTTATTGGACGTGTAGCTAGGCGTATTTGGGCTAAAGCCATGAAGCAAAGATATGGAGCCAATGAGCGTGCTCAGAAGTTAAAGTATCATATTCAAACTTCAGGTCGTTCTTTACATGCCCAGGAAATTGATTTTAATGATATTAGAACAACTCTTCAAGCGTTATATGCAGTTTATGATAATTGTAATTCTTTACATACTAATGCGTACGATGAAGCCATAACTACTCCTACAGAGGATTCTGTTAGAAGAGCAATGGCAATACAACTTATTATAAATAAAGAATTAGGTTTAGTCAAAAATGAAAATCCTTTGCAAGGTTCTTTTATAATCGAAGAATTAACTGATTTAGTTGAAGAAGCTGTTTTATTAGAGTTCGAAAGAATTACTGAACGAGGAGGTGTACTTGGAGCTATGGAAACTATGTATCAAAGATCAAAGATTCAAGAAGAATCTATGTATTATGAAATGCTTAAGCATTCCGGAAAATTTCCAATTGTTGGTGTAAATACTTTTTTGAATTCTAAAGGTTCACCTACAATTATTCCTTCAGAAGTAATTAGAGCAACACAGGATGAAAAGAAGCATCAGATTAAAATGCTTAAGCATTTAATTAAAAATAATTTATCAGAGTCTACAATTCGTTTAGAGAGTTTACAAGATTCTGCTATTCAAAATCAAAATATTTTTGAAGTAATGATGGAAGCGGCAAAAATTTGTTCATTAGGCCAAATAACTAATGCTCTTTTTGAAGTTGGTGGTCAGTATAGAAGAAATATGTAATTATTAATTTACTACATATATTACTTGAGTTTTCCATTCCTCTAAGTTACTTGTTTTATTTGGATTGTTAATGTAGATCTCATATGGATTATCTTTAATTGAATAATTATTTTTTTTGCAGAAATCTTTTATTTTTTCGTGAGTTTTAAATATAGTTCTATAATCCCCAATATGAGTAGCTTTTGCTATAATTTCATTTTTTGTTTGATAGAATAACATTTTGTTGGTTAATGTGTCTTTAATAGAATAATCTGTTAAAATACCCACATTTAATACAACCATATTTTTATCACCTGGTTTAACAGGAAAAGAGATATATTGAACAAAAGGTTGTTCATTATTTGACACTTTGTTGTTTTGTGATAAATATTCAAATATTTGATTATATGCGTTTTTAATGGACTGATTTATATCAAAACTTGAGCAAGTATCTTTAATTAAAATAATGTTTTGAGAACCCCATTCTTTAATTTCAACATCACTGCTTTTTGATGGAATAGACTCACAATAATCTTTTAAATTTTCAAGTCCTTTTCTATGATCATCTTTCATCATTTTACCGATTACTGGTCCAAAAATTCTAGATAAATATGGTAATTCACCTCTATTTTCCCAAGTCAAACGAACATTATTTTTAGAAGGTTCTAATATGAAAGTCGCCATAAAAGGATTATTATTTTCAAGACTTATTTTGAAATCAATATTCTTCAGGAAATTATTTTTTATAATTTCAATTTTACCTTTTCCTGAGTTTTTACTATTCCAGGTTCTCTGTGCTCCGACATCAAATGAGACACTAGAAATTTTAAATGTAATTGTTGTGTCGGCCTCTAACCACGGGTCCCAGTTAGCCCAATTTTTAAAGTTGTTTATTTGCTCATATACTATCAATGGACTACTGTTAATTTCAATATTTGTTGAAAGCTTAAAGTTTTTACTAAAAAAAAGATTTGATATTAGAAAGATAAATAATATACCTAAAAGTGAGAATAAGATTATTTTTATAAACTTCATTTTAATAAAATTATTAATAGCTAATTTAGGTATAAAAAACTATTTCATATAGGCTCTAAAAACATAGATTAAAAATGATATTACAATAACGGATAAAATAAATAATGAACTTCCTCTATAGTGTACTTTATGAATTTTTAATTCTTTACGATACGACCATATAAGATAACATATGAATGAAAACGCAAAAATAAATCCAAAAATCCAATGACCTTTTGTTATATTTTCCATTATAAATTAAAATTTCTTAAAATAATTGCTTGAATAATATTTTTATTCATATTTCTTAGATCTAACAAAATTAACTTATTTTGGAAAAAGATTTACTGAATTAATAAATAATATGATTGATAAAATAAATAAAGTAAAACAATTTCACGAGGTTTTTTTAATTGGAAATGAAGAAAAACCAAAAGCTGTGATTGATGAATCAATTTTTCTTTTGAGGCACCGTTTGATGCATGAAGAAAATCAGGAATATCTTGAGGCTTGTAAAAATGGTGATTTAGTTGAAATTGCAGATGCATTAGGTGATATGTTGTATATATGGTGTGGAACAGTTTTAAAACATGGCATGCAAGATGTAATTGGTGAGATTTTTGACGAGATTCAAAAAAGTAATATGTCAAAACTTGACAAAAATAATAAGCCAATATTTAGAGATGATGGTAAAGTAATGAAAGGAGAGAATTACTTTAAGCCGGACATAAAAAGCATTTTACTTAAGCATGTTAAAAGTTTATAAATTGAGTTTTGATGACGATATGTTTGATTATGTTCGTCAAATCAGAAATGATGTATTCGTTGTTGAACAAGGGGTTAATATTTCTGATGAATATGATAAATATGAACCCTATTCAAAACACTATTTATTAAAAAAAAATAATATTTTTTGTGGAGTTGCTCGTTGGAGAAAAACAAAAAAAGGCATTAAACTTGAACGTTTTGCAGTACTTTTCAATTTCAGAGGTGGTGGTATTGGTAAACGACTTGTTAAAGAGGTTTTGAAAGACGTATTACCTTTTAAAAATTTGATATATCTTCATTCTCAGGTAAAATCTATTGAATTTTATGAAAAATTAGGTTTTAAAAAGGAAGGAAATATTTTTAAGGAAGCTGGTATAGATCATTGCTTAATGACTTTTAAATCCTGATTGTCCAGCCATTAATATCTTTAATTTGTCCATATTGAATCCCTTGTAATTCATTTTTTAGTATTGAAGAGTATGAATTTTGATTTGTTTTTCTAATTTTCATATTTATATCATTAAAAGTTATTGAGTTAATCGGCTTTAATGTAACAGCTGTGCCAACTCCAAATGCTTCTTTTAATCTTCCGGATCTATGGTAGTCAAGTATTTCATTTACAGAAATTTTTCTCTCTTCAACTTCTATGTTTTTTTGTTTAGCAAGTGTTATGATACTATCTCTTGTAATACCGTCAAGTATACTTTCACTTAATTGAGGAGTTATTAACTTATCATCTATTCTAAACATAATATTCATAGTTCCACATTCTTCAATATATTTATGATTGATAGCATCTGTCCATATAATTTGTGTGAAACCCTCATCTTGTGCTTTTCTTGTTGGAGCAAAGGCTGCGGCGTAGTTTCCTGCAGCTTTTGTAAATCCTGTTCCACCAACAACTGATCTTACATATTTCTGTTCAATTTTTAAGTTTGTTTCACCCGCATAATAAGATGAAGTAGGCGATGTAATAATCATAAATTTAAATTCATTTGCTGGAGTGGCTCGAATATATTCGCTATCTGCAATCATAAATGGCCGAATGTATAAGGATTTTGTGTTGGATTTAGGAATCCATTTACTATCAATTTTTATTAATTTTTTTAAACCTTTTAAAAATGTTGATTTATCAATTTCAGGCATACATAATCTTTTGGCTGATTTATTAAATCTTTTAAGATTTTCAATTGGTCTAAATAAAAGAATTTCCCCTAAATCATTTTTAAATGCCTTCATGCCCTCAAAAATGGCTTGCCCATAATGAAAAACATGAGTGCCTGGATTTAAATTTAATGGCCCGTATGGAATAATTTTAGGTTCTAACCATTTATTATTTTTATATGACATAATAAACATATGATCACTAAAATATTTACCGAAAGATAGATTTTCAAAGTCAATTTCTTTTATTTTAGAATGTACTCTTTTAGTAATAATCATATTTTTATTTAATGTAGCGAAAGTCGTGTCTATCTTCTATTTTAATCAGGGAATTATAAATTAATTTTATAACATTCTCAACATCTTCTTTATGAACACTTTCAACAGTAGTATGCATATATCTTAGAGGAAGAGAGATTAACGCAGAGGCAACTCCTCCTATTGAGTATGCAAATGCATCAGTATCTGTACCGGTTGCTCTAGATGCTGCTGCTCTTTGAAAAGGAATTTTATTTTGATTAGCAGTGTCAATAATCAATTTCAATAGGTTGTTTTGAACGGCTGGACCATACGTTAATACAGGGCCTTTTCCACAGAATAAATCACCTTGCTTAATTTTATTTATCATTGGTGTTTGTGTGTCATGGCAAACGTCTGTTACAATAGCTACATCAGGTCGTATTCTTTCTGTAATCATTTGTGCTCCTCTTAATCCAACCTCTTCCTGTACAGAATTTGTTATATACAGACCAAATGGTAATTTAATTTTATTCTTTTTAATTAGTCTAGCTACTTCAGCAATTATAAATCCACCAATTCTATTATCTAATGCCCTTCCAACATAAAATGTATCATTAAGTAACATAAATTCGTCTTTATATGTTACCACACAACCCACATGAACACCAAGTTTTTCAACTTCTTCTTTTGATTTACACCCACAATCTAAAAAAATATTATCAAGTTTAGGAGCTTTTTCATCCTTTCCATGTCTAGTATGAATAGCAGGCCAACCAAATATTGCATCAACAACCCCTTGATTTGTATGAATATTTACTCTTTTGGAAGGAGCAATTTGATGGTCACTACCACCATTTCTTCTTAAATAAATAAAACCATCTTTAGTTATGTAGTGAACAAACCAAGATATCTCATCAGCATGAGCCTCGATTACAACTTTGTATTTTGCTTTTGGATTTATAACGCCAACAACTGTTCCATAAGTATCAATAAAATAATCATCGATGTATGGTTTAATGTAATTTAACCATAACTTTTGTCCTTCACTTTCAAAACCAGTTGGTGAGGCATTATTTAAGTATTTTTCTAAAAATGTTATTGATTTTTTGGTGGTAATAGATGGTTTATTTTTCATTTTTTTTATTAGTGAAATTTGGACAGCAAATCTAATAAAATATACTTAATTTGTTAAATGTCAAATTTTAAAATAATAACTTCAAAAAATGGAGCCAAAAAATATTTTAAAATCTTTGGGTTTGCATTTAGAAACATTGATTGGTCCGCCAGTAAAAAGAGAAATGGTTAGGGCAATTCGATTCTAAATGATATCAAAATTACTTTTTTAACTGGAAATAATCATTTTTAGTAAATAAATTAATACATTTGCCCTCTTTTAAAACAGAAAATTTATAACATTATGGCTAATCATAAGTCAGCAAAAAAAAGAATACGACAATCGGCAAAAAGAAATGCTGCAAATTCTTATTTTCACAAAACAACTCGTAATGCTATGAGAAAACTTAGGGATACTTCAAATAAGAAAGAAGCAATAGCATTACTTCCTACTCTAGAGTCAATGCTTGATAAATTAACAAAAAGAAATATTATTCATAAAAATAAAGCTGCTAATCTAAAATCAAAATTAGCAAAACATGTTAACAGTTTATAATGAACTTAATTTTATTACTCTCATTATTTTCAAAAAAATCATAATAAAAACATCTTTTTGTTAAACAAAAGACTTTAAATTAGCTTTTCAAGACAATTACATGCTTTAGATGCTAATTTATACTCCAAAAATAACAAGTAGAATTCAATACAGTTTTGAACTAATTTTTGATTCTATATTAAATATAGATTATGATCTTTCTGAAGACATAGTTTTTTTTCAAAATTTTTCAGGTCCCAAACTAAACTATTCAAAAAAACAATTAGAAAATGAATTTTTCATTAAAGCCTATGGGTTGTTGTCTGAAAGGGGTATTTCAGATCAAGAAATAATTTTTGATAAATGGAATGAATTACCTATTTTTTTTAAAATCAAAGATTCTGTTTTGCCATTTGATATATTTTCAGCATCATTTTATTTGGTGTCTCGTTATGAAGAATATTTACCACATATCAAAGACAAATACGAACGTTTTGATGCTAAAGAAAGCTTAGCTTTTAAAAATAATTTTTTACATCGTCCTCTAATTAATTTATGGGTTGCAGAGCTAAAAAATATTTTCAAAATGAAATTACCCTCATTAAAATTTCCACAAAATAAATTTTCTTATCAATCGACTATAGACGTAGATAATGCGTATTATTTTTTAGAAAAAGGTTTTGTAAGAACTGTCGCATCATTTATAAAATCGGCTTTCAATTTAGATAAAGTTGCCATAAAGGAACGGAAAAACACATTATTAGGAAAATTATCAGATCCATATGATACGTTTCAAGATCACATGAGTATTAATGAAAAATATAATGTTGACGTAGTTTACTTTTTTCTATTGGCTAATTATGGTACAAATGATAAAAATTGTTCTGTTAATAGTAGAAAGTTTCAATTATTGATTAAACACTTAGCTGACCATGCTAAAATAGGTATACATCCATCTTATGCTTCTAATAAAAGTTTTGATATACTAACTTTGGAAAAAAATCGGTTAGAAAATATTTTAAAAAAAGAAGTTACACTCTCAAGGCAGCATTTTTTAAAATTGGAGATTCCCAATACTTATAGAAATCTTTTAGAACTATCTATTACTGATGACTATACTATGGGATACGCATCACATTTAGGATTTAGAGCAAGTATTTGCACTCCATTTTATTTTTATGATATAGAAGTTGAATCATCAACAAATTTGAAGGTTCATCCATTTTCTGTAATGGATGCAACTCTAAAATATTACCTAAATTTACATCCAAACGAAGCATTAGCAAATATTCAAACAATTATTGATGAGATTAAAAATGTAAATGGTCATTTTATTTCAGTTTGGCATAATGAAACTTGGAGTGATTACAAAGAATGGAGTGGTTGGTCATATCTTTATGAGCAAATGTTAGAATATATCAATAAGTGATTAGATACATTAATTATAACAATATTGATCTTAAAAAATGGGATAGTTGTATACAAAATTCTATTAATACAAATTTTTATGCCATGTCTTGGTATTTAGATATTATATGTGAAAATTGGGATGCTTTAATTTTAAATGATTACGAGGCAGTAATGCCTCTTCCTATTAAAAATAAGTTTGGATTTAAATATATATATCAACCTTTTTTCTGTCAACAATTAGGCTTGTTTTATAAAAAAAAGAGTATTGATGTTGATCAATTTATAAATTCTATTCCTAAGAGTTTTTTTCATTTTAAATTTAATCTTAACTCACATAATAAGTCGTCTTATTCAATAAAAAAAAACACAAATTACATACTATACTTAGACAAGGAGATTGAAAAGTTAAGAGATAATTATTCTAAGAGTCATTTAAAGAACATCAAAAGAGCTAACAAAAGCAATCTTTGTATTGCATCAAAACCAGATTGCGTTGAAAACTTTTGTATTAACAAACAACACTTAGCTTATGATTATATGACAAAAAAACAATTTGATTTAGAATATAGAATTATTAAAACATCTTTAGCTTTAGGCAAAGGTGAGATTTTTTCTGTCAAAGGAAAAAAAGCAAATTGTTGTTCTGTATTCATAATAAATGATAATAATAAATTATATTTATTGAGTTCATATTCTAATAAATATGGTAAGCTTAACTCTGCTTATTTTTATTTATTAGATTATATATTTTCTCTAGATAAGTTCAAAGGATTTGTTTTTGACTTTGAAGGATCAAATTTAAAAGGAGTAGCTCAACGAAATAAAGGATTCGGCGCTATTCCTAATTATTATTATACTGTTAGTCAAAATATCTTTCAAAGATGCTTAAGTTTTATTACCACAAAGAATTCATGAAAAATCCATTATTTTTATTAAAAATAAATCATAAAACTTACATTTTTTATTTGCATCAGTTTTTAGATTGTATTTCTTTATAACACTAATTTGGCCTTAAATGTATAAACATATTTTCTTTGATTTAGATAGAACATTATGGGACTTTGAAAAGAATTCCGATGAAGTTTTAAATGAATTGTATGAAAAATATAATTTGTTTTCATATGGAATTGATGATTGCAAAAAATTTATTAAAAGGTATAAGTTTCATAATGAAAAACTATGGAGCTTGTATAGGCAAAATAAAATAGAAAAAGAAAAATTAAGAGATGAAAGATTCAAAATAACACTGGAGGAGTTTAGTGTTAATTGTGATGTTCTAGCTTCTAATTTAGGAAGTGATTATATATTATTATGCCCAAAGAAAACAAATTTATTCCCTTATGTACATTCAACTCTTAATTACTTACAAAACAGATATAATTTACATATTATTACTAATGGCTTTGAAGAGGTGCAATATCAAAAATTAGAAAATAGTAATATTATAGATTACTTTGATCAAATAATTACATCTGAGCAAGTAGGATTTAAAAAGCCTAGCTCAGAAATTTTTATTTTCTCAATGCAAAAAACATTTGCTAAAAATTCTGAGAGTATAATGATTGGCGATGATTTATATGCCGATATTTATGGAGCCAAAGAAGTCGCTATGGATCAAGTGTATTTTAACCCTTTAAAACATAAACACACAATCTCTAATATTACATACGAAATCAATTGTTTAAGTCAGTTACAGGGCATATTATAAATCCCATTTTTTTTAGATCATTCCAATAACTAGGATAAGATTTATTGACGACTTCTACATTCTTTATTTTAATGTCAAAAAGTAAAGCAAAAGGGGCAAGACACATAGCCATTCTGTGATCATTATGACTATTAAAACTTTCTGTTGGGGCATGAAGAATAGATGCCTCTAATTCCATTGTATCTTCATAATAGCGACTTAGTTGTCCTATTTTATTAAATTCAAGATGAAGTGCTTTCAGACGATGACTTTCTTTGTATTTAAGATTGTTTAATCCCTTAATTTTAGCAGTTTTTGATAATGCTGAAAGAGAGCAACAATAGGCTTGGGCCAAATCAGGGGTATCTATTAAATTAACATTAAAATTACCATTTAACAAGTCTTTATTATTACTTAAAAATAGTTTTTCGTTTTTAAATTCGTATTGAATTCCAAAATTTTTAAATAAACTTAGAACATAACTATCGCCTTGCCAACTATTTTTTGATAGACCGGATATACTAACTTGTGCAGATTTAGCTATTGATATAATTTGTAAGATAAAAGCCAAAGCACTCCAGTCTGACTCCACTTTCAGATCCTTAGCAATATACTTTTGTGACTCTACTTTTATAGTATTTTTTATCCAAGTTGATTGAATGCCAAAATACTTCATGATATCCAAGGTCATTTTAATATATGGTTTGGATAGCAGCTTTCCTTTTAAGGATAATGATAGCCCTTTTTGTAGTGTTGGTGCAATTAATAATAAAGCAGAAACATACTGGCTACTTACGGATGTAGAAATATCTAATTTTCCTCCTTCTAAAGCTTTTCCATTAATGGCTAAAGGAGGAAAGCCATCTTTTTCTAAGTAATTTATATCTGCACCTATGCTATTTAAGGCCTCTACTAAATGGCCGATGGGACGTTCTTTCATTCGGTCACTACCCGTCAAAATATAACTGC
>CEQI01013179.1_pt1 | contig 24923 bp, 24 predicted proteins | sample 531011 | NCBI WGS metagenome assembly CEQI01 (sample SAMEA2621204, study PRJEB7988) | marine metagenome | biome: marine biome (ENVO:00000447); feature: surface water layer (ENVO:00002042); material: "saline water (ENVO:00002010), including plankton (ENVO:xxxxxxxx)" | depth 5 m
TATAAAGCAAAATGAGGCACTTCAAAAACAAGTAGCCATTGGAGCTGTATTACAAATTAACAATGTCTTATCATCAGGAATAAGAATACGTAGTTCAGGTGCTCAAAGTGAAACAACAAGAGCTTCAAAAACAAACATGATAAAAACATGTTTTAGCATTATAGAAAATAAATTAGCGCAAGCAGGGGACAAAGAAATTTATATTAGAATATTAGACAGTGAAGGGAACCTTCTTAACTCACCCACTCCACTAACTATCATAAATCAGCAAAAAGAAGAGTTAAAAATGAGTTCTAAAAGAACAATAAATTATCAAAATCAAAATACAGATTTATGTATTTTTTATGAAATTGAAAATAGTATACCTGCTGGAAATTATATCGTAGAAGTCTATGCAGAGGGGTTTTTAATTGGTGAAACAAGTATAGCGTTAAGGTAATTTTAAAGAAAGAAAATTAAAGCAATAGTAAAAATAAATATAATTAATAAATACTGCCATACGTCTAAAAAGTATGTGTGGTATTCTTCCCAAAATATTTTTAAGTTTTTTACTATTCTTTCCTTCCTTTTATGCATTAATTATTCTTTTTTCACTCAAAACAATGATTCCATTTCTTCCACAAAAAAGTTTTCTCTTTCTGAAAAAAACGCTGAAGAAGGTATGTGGGATTTTGAAACAGATGATGATTTCAATTTAGCCAAAAATAAAACTAAAGCTATTAAAAATGAAATAGATATTTCCCAATTACACTGCACAAAAAATATTGTTTTTTCAAAAAATAATATTAAACTCAATATCCCATATAACCATATTAATTCACATGCTGTAAGTGAACGTAATTACTTCAAAACTCTTCAAACTAAAAAAGATATTGTTAGCCTTCAATTTGGTGTTGGATTTTCTCTTTATCAGTTAAATTTAGGTCAAAATAAGGCTATTATAGATGATGACACCATAACTTTTGCTTATTCTTACCAAGAAGTTACTAAAAATTACTTGAGATATAACTATCTAACAATACCTCTTAAATTTAATTTTAAACCGTTTCCATTAAAACAAGATAAATTACAACTATCATGGGCAATTCACTACAATTATGCGTTATCAGCTAAATATCAATTTAGTTATAAAGAAAATGGATTTACTAAAAAAGAAATCATAACAGGGAAATTACACCAGAAATCCCAATTTATCACAAGCAGAGGTCAGGTGACTTATAAAAATTTTGGAGTGTTTTTTGAAAGTAGTCTTAATGCTGTATTTTCCATTTTTCAAGAACCTTTCTTTCATCGTTTTGGAATAGTTATATGCAATTATTAATTAGAAATATTACTTTAATATTCAGTCTAGTTATCATGTTAACTAATTGTAATTTAAATGAATATGACTCTAGTATATATAAGCCAAAAGCAAAAAAAGACTTTGGTAGCGTCTTGTTTTCATTACCTAAAAAATATTGGCATACTACACTTGGTAGTGAGCTAAAAAAACAATTTGAAAAAGTTAATAAATCAACTCCTCTCCCATATGAGGAGCAATTTAATATTGACTTCATAGTTCCAGAAAATTTAGTCAATAATCTCAAAAACAAAAGTTGTATTGTAGTCATCAAAATTGACCCAAATCAGCCTGGGTTCAGAAACCCAATATACATTAATGATCTTTGGGCAAATGGACAACTTGTTATTGAATTAAATTTTAAATCAGAAAAACGTGCTGTGAGCTATTTCTATAATAATTGTCAAGATGTAATGCAACGCATTAATTCTTTTTACTTTGAATTAATACAAATGTCATATCAAAAAAATAATATTATCAATAGCTATTTGCAAGAAGAACTGGGCTTCAACATTGTTGCTCCAAAAGAAATGAAGCTTAATAATGAGGGTAATAATTTTTGGTGGTTTAGTCAATTAGAAATGAAAAAAGACCAAAACGGAACACATGAAATTCAAAAGGGAATTGTAGTTTATACGTATCCTTATTATAGTGAATCCCAATTTTCTATTAATTATCATAAAGAAAAAAGAGATTCTATTGGCCTACACTTTTTAAAAGGCAGAGAAAGTAATTCATATATGTCTACCAGAAACGATGTGATTGCACCAATTGAAAGTTTAGCCATGAAGATTAATGATAAGTATGTTTTTAAAACTACAGGGGCATGGAGAATGGTCAATGATAAAATGGGTGGAACCTATGTGAATTATGCGTTTTTAAGTCATGACAGAACAGAAATAATAAACATGGAAGGATATGTCTATGCGCCTAATTTCAAAAAATCAAAACTAATTAGAGAAGTAGAAGCAATCCTGTACTCGGCTGTTCAGTAATTACGCTATTTCCTGTAAAAGAATGTGTTTTTCGATTGACAATCTTTTTATCTCAGATCTAATTAAATTGGAATCTTCATAAGCTAAATCCTCAACAAATACTTTTCTACCATTATGCTTAAGAATAAGTGTGCCACTTGAGCTAAATGTGACTTTAGCAATATTTGCCCATTTTAATACTTCATGTTGATTAGTGAAGGAAATTATAGCACTTTCATTGATAATTATTTTGAATTTATTCTTACCAAATAGTACGTAAAATATTCCTTCAATTATTACTAATGATAAAATAACGGTTAAGACTATTTCATTGGCAAAATAGAAGACTAACAACAATATAAATGGTAAATAAATAATAAAAGGCATGATTTCGTTTGTGACAATTTTACTCCATCCTTTACTTGAAACCGAATATCCATTTATGTTTTTTAATAAGCTGAAATTTTTCCAACGTAAAATGAATTGAAAAATAAAAAATAGGACTAAAAATACATTAAGTACGAAGCTAATTTCAAGATTAAAAGGAACAATAACCTCTAAATCTTCGTGGTAAGACAAAAAAGATAATACGATCTGGATTAATACAATTAATAGAGTAAGTACACGTAACCACCTACCCATTAATTCTCCGAATAGTAATTGCTTTCACATCTGAAAATATAATCACAATCCTCTAATACTATATCCTGAAGTGTTAACATAGCAGCAATGGCAATTTGAGAATAATTTTGAGATGCATTTTTAAAATTTCCATATTCATGTGTCCACATCCATTTAATCAATTCCATGCCATCAATTGGCTCATCAAGTTGAGCTACTAACTTTTCTACGTTGTAAGCTCCTGCATGATAAATATGTAACACAAATAATTTAAACCAAAGCTCATCTCCTGTTGGTTCAAAATCTCCTAAATCACACAAAATTCTATAGGCATGTGGAATACAAATGGTTTTTAACAGCTGGCTTGCAGCATAAGCCGATTTATCAAAATTCTTTCTTTCATCTACTGTGTTATTTACAGTAAGCCCCATTTTTCTTGCTACTTTTTTCATTAATTGAAATGGCCCATAAGCACCTGCATTGGAGTAACTAATTTTAGCTGGACTTTCAATGAGTAATATAGATTGTGCGTACCAAGGGTCTACATGATTTTCTTCAAATATGTCAATAGCCATTGAGATACTAGGAATAACTTCTTCAATTAAATAAAAGTCCTTTTTCCCTGAAGTGATATATATCCTCGTGTTGCTATCTAAACAGTTATAGTAAATAACAGAATCTTTATATGATTTCTTTTCATTTTCTGTTTGACAAAACCAATCATCCTTATGGACATATCCAAGGATTTTTCTATTGTGAGCAACATTAACAATACAAGAATCACTAGTCATACCTATTACTAATTTCCAAAACTTGGATTGTGCTAAGGTATCCCATCGTTCAACCATTAAAACTTCAGGATCAATAACGGTATGACTACAGCTATCTTCAGAACAATACACATCAATTAAATGCTGTGCATGAAATGAAAATGACAATAAAAATCCTATTAATGTTAGGGTAGCTCTCATTACTGTTCAAAAATATATTAAAATATTAGCTAAAAGTTTTTAAATAAATTCAAATCTTAAGATGAAATTGTGAATAATTACAAGTTGATCAAAATATCTCCAGCTCTTTTTAAAGTTTCTTCTTTCTTAGCAAAACAAAATCTTAAAAAATGTTCATCTAAATTAGCGTGATAAAATACGGATATAGGAATGCTTGCTAATTTATGGTCAACAACTAATTTTTTAGCCATATCTACATCACTTAATGATGAAATTTCACTATAATTCAATAATTGGAAATAGGTCCCTTTAGAGGGGGAAGCTTTAAACCTAGATGCACTGACCATTTCTAAAAATATTGTTCTTTTTTCATCATAAAAAGCACTTAAGCCTAAGTAATTATCCTCATCAGACATATAGTCTGCAAGTGCTAATTGAAGTGGATGATTGCATGAAAACACGTTAAATTGATGAACTTTCCTGAACTCTTGCATTAAATTTTCAGGTGCAAGAACATAACCCATTTTCCATCCAGTTACGTGAAATGTTTTACCAAAAGAAAATACTGCAATAGCACTATCAGCCAAAACTGGATATGACGCTACAGATTGATGCTCTTCGTCTTCATAAATTAGATGCTCATAGACTTCATCACTTAAAACAATAATGTCAGTATTAGAAACTATTTTTTCCAATTCTAAAAGGTCATTTTTAGATAAAATGGAACCAGTTGGATTGTGAGGGGTGTTTATCACAATCATTCGAGTTTTTTGATTGATCAACTTTTTTACTTCCTCCCAATTTACCCCGTAATCTGGGGCTTTTAATTGAAAAAAAACAGGCTTTCCACCGCATATCTCTATTGCGGGTTGATAGCAATCATAGGCAGGGGTAAATAAAATAACTTCATCATTTTCCTTAATAAAAGCGGCTATTGCAGTGTATAATGCCTGAGTTGCTCCAGCTGTTATAGTGATTTCATCATCTTCATGATAATGCCTATTATATAGTTTGTATACTTTTTCACTTATTACTTCTCTTAATCTTTGGGCGCCTTGCATGGGTGCATACTGATGGGGGCCTTGAGTAATACGTTTATTTACTAAATTAATTAGCTTAGGATTAATGTCAAAATCTGGAAAGCCTTGAGATAAATTAATGGCATCATGCGCTGCAGCTAACTGCGACATTGTAGTAAAAATAGTAGTACCTACATTTGGTAATTTTGATTGAATATGGTGATTATAATATGGCATTTAAGGCAGCTTATTTATTTGGACACCAACACTTATTAAATCATTTAAAAAAGTATCTCTCATAGCTTGATTTACGAACAACTTGTAATGTCCTTTAAGCGGAAATTTAACCCGTTCATATAATGGAAATTTATTTTTTACGATTAAGCCTGACCTGTTACCAATCCAATGACCATAATCGTCTGTAAAGTAATACTCAAAAGTATCTCTTCTAGCTTTTTCATTTGGGAAAATTAAATCTGAAAAAAGATATATGTTAGACCATTTATATGATGTTGAATGTCTTAAATTAAGATCAATTGAATATGATTGAGTAGTATCAGAGATCTCCCACTCAAACATCAAACTATCTTTAAATGACCATGAACTTTCTGATATATCATGAAATGAGGTATAGATTATATTTTTGTTTTCACAACCCATGCAAAAAATCACTGATATTACTACAATAAACTTCTTCATCTTCTTTTTTGTTTAGTGCGTTTTTTCCTTTTAAAAACATTATTAAATCTGTTAATTTCATCTGATAAGTCCGATGATTTATTCTGATTAAATGATGTCTCTTCATCAACTTTCAGCAATGAGTGAATTTTTTCACCATTATCCATTCTATTATGAAGTGTCCTAACTTCATCAACACTAAAGCTTTCTATAGTTATAAACTTTGTCTCTTGGTTTTTAATACTATACCACATCATTTTTCTAAAAACATCCGTTTTAATATGAACTCCTTTTTCAGACAATGAGATTAATTTTCTTTTTGGTGAAGGAAAAGTATTAATCATTTCTACATATTGATCTAATTCAAAGTTTAAACAACATTTTAATTTACCACATTGACCAGCCAATTTTTGAGGATTTAATGACAACTGTTGATATCGTGCAGCTTTTGTGGTAACTGATCTAAAATCTTTCATCCATGTGGAGCAACATAACTCTCTTCCGCATGATCCAATACCGCCTAATCTTGAGGACTCTTGTCTAGAACCAATTTGCTTCATTTCTATTTTCAAGCTAAAATGAAGTGTCATTTTTTTTAATAGTTCTCTAAAGTCCACTCGGTCTTCTGCTGTGTAATAAAAGGTGACTTTATTTCCGTCTGCCTGAAATTCTGCATCACTTATTTTCATATCTAAAGCAGTCTCTTTGGCCAATTCTCTTGCTTTTAAAATATAATCACCCTCCTTTTCTCTTACTATTTTCCAATTTTCAATGTCTTTTTCTGTAGCTTTACGTAGGATAACAGGAGCATCTTTTAATTGCTTTTCCGCATTTTTTCTATCCATTTGGAATTGCACTAAATGTCCCGTTAGACTCACCATGCCCATATCTTTTCCGTAAGCTAACTCTATTACAACAACATCACCTGTTTGAATAGCTATTTGTTTATTATTAGAAACGAACTTTTTTCTGCCATTTTTAAAGCTTAGCTCAATCCATTTATTAGATTTTTTACTGTCATTATCCAAGTTAGACAACCAATTATATACTGTTCGTTGGTTACAACCGTTGGTTAAGCAATTGCCATTTCCCCTACACCCTTTAGGAGTTCCCTTAACATTATTCTTACAAGTTGAACAATTCATAATTATACATCACATTTTTATCATTTGATCCTAACAAGCTTATATAACTTTAATGAAACATCTAACATAAGTATCTTAACATTAGCATTTCGTTCTAAATGGTAATATGCATCATTAATTACTTCATTTAAAGCAATGATATTTTTATGGTTTATAAATGGTTTAAATTTTAATAAAAAGCTTTCTTCCTCAGGTGATAAACCTTCTAAATTTATCTGATAATGATTTACAATACACTGTCTAAATAGTTCAAGAGAATAAGTTAGAAAATCCTTATTTGTTTCTCTTCCCATTTTAGAAAAATCACTAACCCAATCGATAGTGTCTGATATATTTCTTGTATAACATAACCTCATCCATTTAATAAATAATGACAAGTACTCTTTGGTATTCTCCTTGGATAAAAACAAGCTGATAGCACGATGTAAATTAGTACTCGAACTGTTTGCAATTGAATTAGCTTCCACTTCATCTACACTGAAGTAATTCCTTAAATATTGGCTTATATGATCAACACTTAAAGAAGGAACTTGAATATGCTGTAATCTGGAATAAATAGTTTGAATCAATGAATGAGGTTGGTCTGAAACAAAAATTAAAATCGTATTTTCTGGGGGTTCTTCTATTAATTTTAAAAGCTTATTGGATGCTTGAAGATTCATAAGTTCTGGTAACCACATCAACAAAACTTTTCTACTTCCCTCGTAAGACTTAAGTTGTAATTTTTTTATTATTTCTTGACTTTCCTTCACCCCAATTACACCTTGCTTGTTTTCATTTCCCATTTTAGCATACCATGTCTGCTTTCCAATACAATGATATTCTTTAATCATCTCCACAAAACTAGATCTATGATCAGCAGAAATTTCTGATTTTTCTGATTTTGACAAATGAATTGGAAAAGAAAAATGAAAATCGGGGTGATTAAATGAACGCATTTTCTTACAGGAAGAACAATGTCCACAAGGGCCCTTATCTACATTTTTACAGAGCAATAATGCAGCAAAAAACAAACCCAACTGAAAATGTCCAGATCCTTCCTTTCCACTCAATAGTAAGGCATGAGGTACACGATTTGATTGAAACAACTGTAATAGTTGACCCCTTAACTTTAGATGCGCATCGACATTTTCAAATAACACATCTCAAATGTAATTAATCTTTTACGTTTAAATTGTTTTCCTGTTTTAAGGATGCTGGAATTTCTAAAACTTTACTGTTATTTAGCTCAGGGAGTAAAATATTTGAAGCCTTAGACATGACCGGATAAAGTATAGAGCTCTCTTTTGTTTCCTGGCTTAAAATTAAGTTTGTTTCATCCCACTTTTCAAAGAAATATACTCCAGCTAATAAAAACAACAATACTTTAATTAAGCCAAAAATAACCCCTCCTAACTTATTAAGTTGTTTAAGTTGAATAAACGCAAGCATTTTTTCTATCCCTTTAGCTAGCAATAGTCCAATAATTACAGTAGCTACAAAAAGTATGGCAAATGAAACAATTGGTAAGTATTTTATATCCACTTTTTCTTCGATTAAAAAATAAATCCAATCTCCATGATTAGTTCCAATCCAAATTCCTAAAAAAAGACTTATAACACCTAAAACTTGAGAAACTAACCCTTTTTTATAGCCTATATATATTCCCCATAATAATGGTATTGATATCGTGATGTCCAACCACATGTAAACAAAACTATAGGTATTTCATTACAGAGGAGTTCAATTAAAAGAGTAAATATTCACAAGAGTTTGGGAAAAACTAACGAATAACAAGCACTTTTCCTTTTGCTTTACTGTATCCATCTTCAGAAGTAGCAAAAAAATAATAAATCCCTGATTGAACATCTTCACTATTGAAATTTTTACCATTCCATACTGCTTGCCCTCCGTTTGACTGAATTGTGTTCACTAATAAGCCATTAGCATCTGTAATTTTCACTTCTGAATTAAACATCATTCCTGTGACAGCAATATTGCCATAGTAATTTTCTCTTACAGGGTTGGGATAAACGCTTAGTGTAGAAAACGTTTGACTTGCCGTAATAGCAGTTGACTTAAATCCTAATAAACCCTGTTCTGTAGCTATGAACAATTCACCCGATAAATGATCAAGTGTTAGTGCTTTAATTTCATTATTGAATAATGGGCTATTATCAGTTGAAAAAGAATAGACTGTATTCGTACCATCTTCAGACATTAAAAATAATCCCCCACCATTAGTAGCTATCCATTTTCTGTTAGCACCATCAATAACTATGTCATTAATCAATTGATTTTCTAAAAGATACTGTATAGTTCCATTATCTTCAATTAATATCCTTTGGGCATTATAGTTGTTTTCGTTAAAAATGGGGTAAGAACTATAAAACTGCACAGGACCAATATCAGTGCCAATCCAAATTACGCCATCTAAATCTATGGATAACGTATTAACATAGGAGCTCGGTAATGAGCCACTACCACTAGAAGTAGTTACGTATTTATACTGATCATCCGATTCATCGAGTGGAGTTTGATTATAATCATAGACTAAAATTCCTACACCACGTACCACCATCCATACATATCCATATTGATTATCTACAACTATATCTGTACACAATTGATCAGAAGCTTGACTTCCACAATAAAAAGATTTCCAATCTCCTTCTGGAGTCATCACAGAAAGTGGAGAGTTGGTGTATGGGTTTACCACCCAAAGATTTTGTTGATTGTCAAAAGCTGTTCCTGTAACAAGAACATTATTACTGCCTTGTCCTATTCTAGTTTGTAAAGAAGAGTTATAAAATGAATATCTATTTTCAATTACATCCTCTTTAAAATGCAAGAGCCCACCACCATATGAAGAGGCGTAAAATTCATCCTTGTTAACGGGATGTGGCGTAACCCACAAAATATCTGATATTGTATCAATATTAGTCGCCATATTCGAATTAGTAATTTGATTGTACATGGACCAATCATCTTGATATTGAGTAAAAACACCATGCCAATTGAATGTTTTATTCCAGTTAGATCCATCAACCCTTCCTGCAGCTATATATAATTTTCCATGATTACAAGACAAATGAAATGCCTCATTTGTAAAAGGTCCGCTATTTGAAATAATTTCAGCATTGAAGTTGTTTTTAACTCTTGAAAAGCCTTTGGTTTCATCAGCTAGCCAGTAAAAATCATCTGTTATGTAAAAATCATTTGGCACTATACCAGTCACACCATTCAATGCATAAAATAACAATACTGTATCCTCTAGAGTATTTAAATTAGATTCATAAACAGTAGCGTACGATGATGTAGATACCACTACTTGATCATTTACATGTCTAACTTTTCTAACTTGTTGGTTAGGATTGTCAAGAATAACCTTCCAACTTCCAGAATAACTCCACAAAGTATTTTGACCCCCATATGCAATAAAGTTTTCATTTACTGATTCTAAATGTTCAATAGAAAATGGGAAAGGGACGTTAATGCTATTCCAGTTGTTATAATCAGAAAGGAAAGAAGCTGATTTATTGGCTGCTAAAATTCCAAAATCTGTTAGAGCAAAAATAGAATCCGTTGAAATGTGAATATCTCTGATTTTTAATTGAGTGTTGTTTTGACCTATGATGTAGGTATCTTTTACTTCCTCTCTTTGTAAGTCTATCACTACAATTCCAAATCCTGCACATACATATACATACTTTTCATAAGCATATAATTCATAAATATTTTTATCTCCAATTATATTGCTATTTAATATGGCAGAAATATTAATGATATTGCCGTCTTTAATCAAATCAATATTTCCTGATGTATAAGCAATAACTAATGTATTTTGATCTGCGTTTGACTCAATATCTACAATTCCTATTTCGCTAAGGCCATTTATCTTACTGTACCTTGTGATTTCATTATCTTCTATATTAAATTCGACTAAAGAATAAGGGGTAGACGCATACATAAATGCACCAACTTTAGCAATAGCGTTAACTTTAGAATAAGGTAAATGATCTCTCCAAGTTCCTACAGAAAAATCAGATTGACAGACTCCAATTAAGCAACAGAACAAACTTGGTATGATTAAAACAAAATTTAAATAAAATTTCTTCACAAGCTACAAACTAAATAAATTCAAAAATATTATGATAAAATAATTCTACTTTTGTTTATCTGGCTCCGTAGCTCAACTGAATAGAGCACTGGATTTCGGCTCCAGCGGTTGCAGGTTTGAATCCTGCCGGGGTCACTAATAATATAAAGGTCGCTTAGGTGACCTTTTCTTTTTTTAAATTTTTTAAAATTCAGCTTTTTTAAAAAAGATTTAATATTTAGCCAAATTAATTTTAAATTGTATGTCTAAAATTTATCTCATGAAAAAATTAATACTCTTTCTATTTACTTTATTATCTTATCAATATAGCTCTGCTCAATGTCACTATGTAGTTGACATGCAAGACTCCTACGGAGATGGTTGGAATGGGGCACAAATTGATGTTACTGTAAATAATGTTCTCGTTACAAGTTTTACTGTTCCATCTGGAAGTAGTGCCATTGATTCTATAAGCACTTACACAGGAGACAATGTTAGTTTCGATTTTGTCTCAGGTACTTGGGACACAGAAATTACTTTTACAATAACTGCCCCTGATGGCAGTACAGTTGGATCATATGGGCCTTACGGGGCTAATTCCGGTAATTCTGGTCCTATTTGGTCTGGGGTTTCTAATTCTACATGTGCGCCACCAGCATGTCTAGACCCCTATGGAATTGTAATTACTGGAACAAGTTCTACTTCAGTCAACTTATCTTGGACTGCAGGGCCTAATGCTGGTTCATATACAGTAGAATATGGACCAACTGGTTTCACGCAAGGTACTGGATCAACATCCACCTCAACGGTTACATCTGCTACTATTTCTGCTTTAAGTTCTTACACTATGTATGACTTTTATGTACAATCAGATTGTCAAACTTCGGGGAATGGTCTAAGTAATTTTGCTGGACCTGTAACTGTTTCAACATGTCCAGGTGCAGCGCCTTATCTTGAAAACTTAGATGCTGGAATGGCAGCATGTTGGATTCAAGATCAGAATGATGTTTTTGACTGGACTTTAAATGCTGGCACAACAGCCTCCAACCCAACGGGACCTAGCGATGATATGACTGGTGGAGGAAATTACCTGTATATTGAAACATCCGCTCCTAGAGCACCCGGTGACAGTGCTATTATGCATACACCAGCTATAGATATAACTGCACTAACTGTTCCACAATTAAGGTTCTACAGCCACATGTTTGGTGCCTCTATAGATGAATTAAGAATTGATGCTTCAGACAATGGGGGAACTTCCTACACTAATATTTTTAGTAAATCTGGAGATCAGGGAGATCAATGGAATGAAGAATTTGTTGATCTTTCTTCTTTTACTGGATCTGTAGAGTTTAAAATTACTGCCTATGTTGGTGATGATGGCAGTGGAGTTCAATATTGGGGAGATATAGCGATTGACAACTTTGAAGTTAGAGAATCTCCATCATGCGTTAAGCCCACAAATGTGGTTATAAGCAACTTAACTGCAAACAGTGCAGACTTTACATGGACTCCTGGTGGTAATGAAACTGCATGGAATATAGAATATGGTGCTGCAGGGTTTACTTTAGGATCCGGAACATCAACTACTGCTAGTACTACATCTTATTCAGCCACTGGTTTAAATTCTCAAACTGATTATGAATTTTATGTGCAAGCTGACTGTGGAAACGGTGATTTAAGTTTTTGGCAGGGGCCTATTAGCTTTACAACTCCACCTTCTTGTGGTGATAATTTTGGACCTTACTGTTATGGTGGTGGTGCCTACACCGTTTTTACAGCCGTTGTTTCTAATCCAGGTGATTTTATTAGTATTAGCATTACTGCTGGTGAAACAGAAGTTGGCTATGACAACCTAGAAATTTATGATGGTGTTGGTAATACTGGTAATTTGCTTTATAGTGCAGATGGTGACCACTCCGGAGTAACTGTACTATCTACTTCTGGAACTTTGTCGATGTATATAGATGGAGATGGAATTTGGAATTGTCAAGACGGAGTTGGTGGACCATACGTCCCAATTGAGGCAACACTTACTTGTACAACACCCTCCCCAATTGATATGGCTGGAATCGATGTTACGACATCGCCAACCTTAATTTTAGCCAATGGGCCATTTGTAGTTTCTGGTGAATTACAAAACATGGGAACTAACACTGTAACATCTATGGATATAAATTATTCAATTGATGGTGGTGCTACTGTAACTGAATCAGTTTCTGGCTTAAGTTTAGCAACTGGAGACTTGCATGCGTTTAATCATGGAACAAATTGGAGTCCAACTGCAGCTGGTGTATATGATATAGCTGTTTGGGCAAGTAATATTAATTCATCTAGTGACATGAATAATAGTAACGATACTGTTGTAGGAACTGTAACTGTTTATGATAATGCAACGATAAAAAGACCTATGCTAGAAGCGTTTACAAGCTCAACTTGCGGTCCATGTGTAGCTGGAAATCAAAATATAAGTGCTGTTACAGCTAATTACGCATTAGATCAATATTCTATCTTAAAATACCAAATGTCTTGGCCTGGATCAGGAGACCCTTATTATACTCAAGAGGGTGGTGATAGAAGAGGATATTATAATGTTAATGCAGTTCCTGATTTAGTTGTGGATGGTAATTACTGGCAAGACAATTCAAGTGCATTATCCTCTCAAGTCATGGACGATGTATTAGCCATACCTGCTTTTGTAGAACTTTCGTCTTACTTTACAGTTGATAATCAAACTGTAGATATTAGTGTAAATATCAATCCACTAGGAGATTTTACAAATCAGTTAACATTGTATGTAGCCATTTTTGAATATATGACCTACAACAATGTTGGAAGTAATGGTGAAACACAATTTGGATATGTAATGAAAAAGATGGTACCTGGTTCAACTGGGTTCGCTTTAAGCCCACTGCAGGATGGTGTGCCAGTAAATGAAAATTTCTCACACACTTTCCAAGGGAGCTATGTTCTACCACCAGATGCAAATTCCCCTATCGACCATTTGACTAATCATTCTGTTGAAGATTTTAATAATTTAGGTGTAGTTGTATGGGTTCAAGATGATGCTACATTGGAAATTATCCAATCTACAGAAGCTACAGCTAGTTCAACTGGAATAACTGAAGTTAACGTTGATTTACCAGAACTTAAGCTTTTCCCAAATCCTACCAACAGTATAGCTACTGTTTTAATAAATGACAACAATGGAATAGATGGTAACATTGAAATTACTAATTCATTGGGTGAAGTTATTTATACAACAATGGTTAATCCAGGAAATAAGCAATTAGATATTGATGTTTCTGGGTTTAGCAGTGGAATTTATCATGTGGTGTACAAAAACACTCATTCCGCTGTTTTCAAAAAATTACAAATTTTGAAATAGCATTTAAATTCTAATAACAGTTATAAAGGCCTGTTTATTCAGGCCTTTTTTTATTTTTACATTAGCATATAATAATAAAATATATTCTTCATCATGGCTTTGAACAAAATCGCCAACTTTTTAATTTGTGCTATTGGAATAGTTGTTATTCTAATTTATGGGCAGCATATTCTAGTCCCATTTATCTTTGCTTTATTACTGTGGTTCACTGTACGAATTTTTACAGCTATTTCTTATAAAATTCCCTTTTATGGCAAAGTTGTCCCTCATTGGTTAAAGAAAATCATATCAAGCGTAGTTATCTTTTTGGTTTTAATGTTTTTTTCCCAGCTTGTACTTTCAAGCTTTAATAATATCATAAAGTCACATCATGACTATGATGAAAATATTTTAAAAATAATAACAACCTTAAATAACACATTTGACATTGATTTCGAATCTTATTTAAAAGCTAATTTAGCCACCATAGATATAGGTACTTTTGCTGGTGAATTGTTCAATGCTATCTCCAAAATAGTCAGTAGTACATTAATGATTCTATTATTTGTCGTTTTTATATTTATTGAAGAGTCTCAATTCAATAAAAAATTAAAAAAAGTATTCTTCAATCTCAATGGAAAATATGAGAAATTATTGGAAACATTAACAAAAATTGAATGGTCAATAGCCCGCTATTTAGGGATTAAAACTTTGGTTAGTTTACTTACCGGATTTTTAAGCTATTTGGTCTTTGCATTATGTGATTTAAACTTTGCCGTTTTTTGGGCGTTTCTCATTTTTTTACTGAACTTTATACCTACAATTGGTTCTCTTTTAGCAACCATTTTTCCAGCTGTTTTTAGTCTACTACAATTTGGAGATTTTAGCACGGCATTAATTATCTTTTTTGTAGTTGGTTTCGTTCAAGTCATTATTGGAAATTTTTTGGAACCTAAATGGCTAGGTAATTCAATGAATATTAGCCCATTACTCAGCATAATATCTCTAATATTTTGGGGAGCAATTTGGGGAACTACTGGGATGATTATAAGTATTCCTGTGACAGTAGTTGTGCTTATTATATTAAGTCAATTTGAATCTTATCGTTCTTTGGCCATTTTATTATCCGAAAAAGGAGATATAAATTAAATGGGTAAGATTAAATTAAATCAGTCTTACTGGAACAGTCGTTACGAAAATAATCAAACAGGTTGGGATATTGGAAAAATATCTCCCGCCATCGAACTCTGGTTAAACAAACAAGAAAAAAAAGATATTAAAATTTTAATCCCAGGTTCTGGTTATGGGTACGAAGCTGCTTACGCTCATAAAATGGGATTCTACAATACCTTTTACCAAGATTTATCTCCACTAGCTGCAAAACATTTTAGGGAAAATCATCCACATATTCCTAAGGAAAATATTCTACTCGGTGATTTTTTTTCACTTAAAAAGAGTAATTTTTTTGATGTAATTATAGAACAAACTTTTTTTTGTGCCCTCCCATTGTCAAGTAGATCACTATATGTGAATAAAACCCACGAATTATTAAACGAATCTGGAATTTTAATTGGTTTACTTTTTAATATAACATTTGATGGAGATGAACCACCTTATGGTGGGGATTCTAAACTCTACAAAAAGTTATTTGAAGATAAATACCATTTTATAAAAATGGATATTTCTACCAATTCTGTTCTACCGAGACAAGGAAGTGAATTATGGGTGAAAATGAAGAAGAAAAATTAATGCATTTGAGTTAATAACTCTTCTGTTATTTCTAAATTATGATAAACCGCATTAACATCATCATCTTCTTCCATCTTATCAATTAATTTCATAACCTTTTGAGCATCGTTAAGTTCAAGTGCAGTAGTATTTAACGGTATCCGTTGCAACTCTGTATTGGTAACATCCCAGCCCTTTTCTTCTAATGCAGATTGCATTGTGCCATATTCATCGAAACCAGTTTGAATTATGATATCTTGATCTATTTCTGTTAACTCTTCTAAGCCATAATCAATAAGCTCCATTTCAACTTCCTCTAAATCTATGGAATCAATACTCCCTTTATTTACGGTGAAAATTCCTTTTCGCTCAAATAAAAAACCGAGTGAACCGTTGGTGCCTAAATTACCGCCATATTTATTAAAAATTGATCTAACTGAAGCCACAGTTCGATTGTTATTGTCTGTAGTGGCCTCTACAAAAACAGCGATTCCATTAGAAGCATAACCTTCAAAAGTTATTTCAGTCAAATTAGCTCCTTCTCCTCCTAATCCTTTCTTTATTGCTCTTTCAATGGTGTCTTTAGGCATATTTGCCCCTTTAGCATTTTGTACAGCCAAACGTAAAGATGGGTTAGTATCCACATCTCCTCCACCATCTCTTGCAGCAATAGTTAATTCCTTAATAACTCTAGTAAAAACCTTAGCCCTTTTTTTATCTTGAGCTGCCTTTCTATGTTTTATGTTAGCCCATTTACTATGACCTGCCATATCTATAATTTATATGCTAAAAATAAAAATTAATCCCAACATTACTATTGGATAATTAATAGATGCCGTTAATTTTGAAGAAATTGATAGTTTTTGATTAGAACTCCCAAAACATATGATGATTTATATACTGAAGCTAAAGGATTAATTGATATTAAAGCTCCACTGTTTACTAATTTGGCTAACCTAACTGCACTTATTAAGTTAAGATGTAAATGGTTTTGGGTAGGCTTTTATGAAGTTATAAATAATGAATTAGTATTAAGTGCATTTCAAGGGCCTCCAGCATGTGTGAAAATTTCATTTGGCAAAGGCGTTTGTGGTAAATCATGGGAATTAAAAAAATCTATTATTGTAGATAATGTCAATGAATTTAAAGGTCATATAGCCTGTAACGAAGCCTCAAAAGCTGAAATAGTTATTCCTGTTTTTGATAAAGCCCAACGAGTTAAATTTATTTTTGACATTGACCATACTAATTATGGAGAATTTAAACTTCAAGACAAAGTTGGTTTAAAAAAGTGTCTAACACTTATTGAAGAACTACTATGAAATATTGTTACTATTTAGTTGTTTTATTGTTGTTTAGTTGTGCCCAACAGACACTTTTGACAGGTGGTGAGAAGGATACTTCTCCTCCTGAATTAGATAGTTTAAAAACAATTCCTACACCTTTTGTTACTAATTTCAATGAAAGAGAAATTGTACTTTCATTTAATGAAAATATCCAGCTAAGTAGAGCTAAAAGAAGTTTCATAACCAGTCCTACTATTAAAACTATTGAAACCAAGGTTAATAAAACAAATTTGATCATTAATTGGGATGATACCCTGAGGTCAAAAACAACTTATCAACTCTATTTTCCTGGTTCTATTTCTGATATAACAGAAAATAATTCTATTGCCAATTTTAAGTATGTTTTTTCGACTGGTGATGAACTAGAAAGCGGAGAGATAAATGGAAAAATAACAGAAATGCCACAGAAAAACATGGGTGAAGATTATTTGGTTTTTCTGCAAAATATTACGGATTCATTATTGTATTACAAAACATACAGCAATGCTAATGGCATATTTAATTTTAACTACATAGCTCCTGGAAATTATATCATTGGAGGATATAATGATAAGAATGAAAATTTTAAATTAGATAGTTTACAAGAAGCTGTTTTTTTTAGTAAAGAAACTGTTAAAGTGTTGGCTGATAGCAGTATTGAAAGAAATTACATCAGTTTTAAAAGTCAAGAAAAAATAAGTGTAGAAAAATCATCACTTAACGCATATGGAAAAATTGTATTGGAATTCAATCAAGAAATTGATTCCTGCACCATAACAGATACTTTAACTCAAGTTCAATATTTGTCTGCAAAAAAACTTAAAAAACATGTTTTTTTCGTCAATGACACCATGGATAAATATTTTCTTGAGGTTTCTTCTCCCAAACAACGATTTAAGGAAAAACTAATTCTTGCTAACAACAATAAAAAAATTAAAGATTATTCTTTAACATTTAAAGAAGAACCAAAATTAACTTTGAGTGCTCCTATGCATTATATAATTAGCTTTAATCAATATCTCCATAGCATTGACACTTCAAAAATTATGCTTTACCAAGATTCTGTTGCTATTGATGCCATTTATGAAAAGTCAAAACAGCAATTAATGGTAAATCCTCTAACTATTGGAAATCTCAAAATTGTATTATTACCTGAGTGTGTAACTGGGCTAAAATCAACTAAAAAAGATACCTCAACTATTCATTTTACAATAAAGGAGGATAAATCATATGGTGAATTGGATATTATAATAGATAGTTTAGATGCTGGGAATTACATACTAGTTGTTTCAAAAAATGATAATTTGAAAGAAGAATTCTTTTTTAGTGGTGTTTCTTTTTCAACTCAAATTAAAAGATGTGACCCTGGTTCATACTCCTTAAAACTAATTGAAGATTTAGATAATAATAAATATTGGTCTACGGGTGATATCTTTAACCAAATTCAGCCTGAGAAAATCCACCTATACAAAGATGAAGTCACTGTTAAAAAGAACTGGACGACATCAATAAATTGGATCTTTTAATCTATCAATTTGAATGGATTTGCGTCTTCTAACACAGGGAATTTTTTTCTATACTCTTCCAATGGAGCTTTTTCCAAGACTATGCGGCTGTTCATAGCTTTATTTGGCTGAAAATTATCTAGTCTATTACCTAAATAGTCAAAAATTCTAGATTTCCCATCATATTCAATCCCATTTCCATCAATACCAACCCTATTGATTCCTAATGTGTAGCAGCTATTTTCTATGGCTCTCGCCTTTAATAAATCTACCCATGCTGAAGATCTTTTAGCAGGCCAATTGGCTATATAAATCAAAATATCATAGTCATAGCTATTGTTATTTACACTATTCCTGCTCCAAATTGGAAATCTTAAATCATAGCAGATAAGAGGTAAAATTTTCCATCCTTTATGTTTAATTATGATTTTAGTTTTTCCTGCTGAATAAGAATCCTGTTCTTTAGCCATGGTGAACAAATGTTTTTTGTCATAAAATTGAACTTCCCCATCATTAACTATGTATAGCCTATTATAGTAAAAACCATCATCTTTTACAGGGATACTACCTAAAATAATAGTGCTCTTTCGTGCAGATATTTCTTGCATCCAGTTCAATGTTTTGCCTGGATGTTCTTCAGCCAATTTAATAGCATTCATAGAAAAACCAGTGGTAAACATTTCTGGAAGTATAATAAGATCTGAATCTTGCAAAGTGTTAATTTCTTTATTTAAATCATTGATGTTTTTATCAATATTTTCCCAAAATATGTTTGTTTGTAGTGCTGTGATTTTCAAAACCAAGTGTTAATTAAAGTTTAAAATTAAACTATCTTAAAACATAAATGAACGTACTTTTGTATTTTTACAAGTAATGATTTTTTCTATTAATAATAATATCCTACTAATATTCCTATTTTTCTTGAGTACTAATTATAGCTTTGGGTTGAATAATGACACTATCAATCAAATTGACCCTGCCAGTGGAAGAAAAGTAGGTTATTGGATTATTACAGGTGAAATGAAACCTAAAGAGGGGTTTTCTCCAGATAATAAAATTGAAGAAGGTATTTATGTGAACAGTAGGAAAAGTGGAAAATGGATTAAATATTGGCCCAATGGTAATGTTAGAAGTGAAATCATATATAAAAACGGGCGAACAAATGGAGCTTACACTACATATTTTCAAAATGGCAAAGTAGAAGAAAAAGGCGAAGTTATTGCGGGAATGATGAAAGGATCATATGAGCTGTATTGGCCTAACGGACAAATCCGTCAAGAAAAGGAATTTAACAATAATGGTCGCACAGAAGGAACTGTCACATATTATCACGCTAACGGTAATAAAGAACTTGTTTTTGAATCCAAAAATGGTGTTGAAAATGGAAATGCGGTATGGTTTTTTGAAAATGGAGAAAAGAAAAAAGAAGCAGTGTATGAAAATGGAAATACAACATCAACAAGAGAGTATAAATCAGTTAAGCCTATTGTTGAATATGATGACCCTAATATTGAAAGGGGTCCTAAAATTATAGGGAAATTTAATGGGGCTAATGATGCTTTAATTAATAATTACGGAAAAACTTACGACAACAATAAAAACTTACTTATGGATGGTGAATTCATAGATGGAAGGCTTTATAATGGTAGACATTTTATTTATGATGAATTTGGATTACTTGAGAAAATAAAGATTTTTAAAAATGGGGTTTTTGTTGGTAATGGTATTATTGGTAAATACAAATAATCCTTCTTCAATAATTTTAACACATCACAAACAACTTAAATAACACAAAAAAAGAATTAATCTTCTTAGGCCTTTCGGGGATATTTCTAGGCTCTCTTACCTTGTTAAATATACTTGGGACATCAAAATTTATAGACTACTCCTTTACCATTTACAACATTGAAATTCCTTTTGTAATAGCCATAGGTGTATTACCATATCCTTTTACCTTTTTATGCACAGATCTTATAAGTGAACTTTATGGAAAGAAAAGGGCAAATCAGGTGGTTTGGATGGGATTAATTCTAAACCTATGGGTTATCTTTTTTGTCTGGATAGCTGGAGTGTTAGATCCTCCTGAAAATTTAATTAATGGGTTGCCTCAAGCGTCTGTAGAAAATGGCCAAATAAAAATACCTCAAGAATATGCTTTTTATCAAATTAGAAAATTAACCATTGGCGCCACTATTGCATCTATGGTAGCTTATCTAACTGCGCAATTTATAGATGTAAATATTTTTCATTTTTTAAAAGCCAAAACTAAAGGAAAAAAATTATGGTTAAGAAATAACGTTTCTACTTTGATAAGTCAGTTGATTGATAGTACAGCTGTTATCGTTATAACCCACTTTTTAGTGGACGGATTACCTAAAAATGAGGATGGTGAGTTAACCCATTCATTATTTTATTTTATTTTTTCAGGGTACTTGTTTAAACTGGTTGTTGCTCTAATAGATACTTTACCTTTTTATTATTTAACCATGAGGTTGAAACCATATTTTGAAGAAGATTAAAGCAACCTGGCTATATCATTAATCAATCTTTTAATGTCCTCCTCACTTGTGCCATCGTAATAACCCCTAATTCTTTGGAGTTGGTCAACTAATACTACATTTTCAGTGTGAATGAAATCTGCTTCGCCACCATGTTGATAGTTGGGATCATTAACATCAGGAACTACTAAATAATCATTTCTTGCTAATCTGTATAACTCTTTTTTGTCTCCTGTTAAAAAACGCCATGTGTCATGATTAGCATTATGATTTTCAGCATAATCAAACAAAATACTTACACTATCCATTTCTGGCCATACTGTGTGAGATAAAATCATAATATTTTCATTCTTTTTATAAAACTGATGCACCTTTTCAAGGTTTTTGGTCATAATTGGACAAATTGATCCGCAGGAAACAAAAAAGAAATCTGCAACTACAATCTTATCTTTTAACAATGTTTCATCTACACTTCGCCCTAACTGGTCTAACAGATTAAATGAACTTATTATATGATATCCTCCTTGAATACCTATACCTCTGTTATGGAGTGAAGAATCAACTAATTCTGGATTAACATCTTTTGGGGAAAAAATGGGCAATGGTTCTTTATCAACTTGATCGAACGCAACAAAATAAGTGATGATAATTGCGCCTAAGGTAATCCCGAAAAATATAACTACTCTTTTAACTAATTCCATTTAAATCGATAAATATTTTACCTGTATATTTTCCTTTTTCAAATCCATCATGTGCTTCAGGTAGTTCATGCCAGGCAAATTTATGTTCAGCTACTGGTTTGATCTTTTTTTGTTGAGCTAATTTCAGTAACTCGTTTAATACAAATTTTAATTTTTCTGGTTTTTCATCAGCAATACTCAATAAATTTAAACCAATTAACCCCTGTGATTTCATTAATAAAAAAACGGGGTGGAATTTACCTATTTTAAACAATTGCCATAAAGTAAAAAACAATCCTTTTCGTTGATTAGATCGGTCTGAAATGCCAAAAAGTACCAACTTACCATTGGTATCTAAAAGAGATAAATCTTTTTTGACAGTTTTTCCACCAACAGCATTAAATACAGCTGCAATTTTTATTTTTTTGGCATGGCTTTCTATTTCTGTTTTATAATCTGATTGAGTGGTTACAATGGGTATGTCAACTCCATTGTTTTTTAAATATTTTACTTTTTCTGGAGAACGTGTTAGCCCTATTACTTGGCACCCCTTCCATTTGGCTAATTGGGTAAGAGCAGTTCCTACTCCGCCAGATGCTGCGTGTATAAGCACCGTTTCGTTAGGGTACAATTTAATTTCATGGCATAATGCGAAATAAGCTGTGCAATATTGTGTAGCTAAAGCCAAAGCAGTGCCATCAGAAATATCTTCAGGTAGAGCTACTACTCCATTGATGTTTGTTTTTGCATACTCAGCATAACCCCCAAACCTTGTCATAGCCAAAACTCGTTTCCCTATCCAAGATTTGTTTGTTTGGTCCTTTGCTTCTACTATTTCGCCAACAACCTCATAGCCCAAAATGGATGGTAAAGCAGGCGCTGCTCTGTACAAGCCTTTTCTGGCCATAACGTCAGCATAATTTAAACCAAATGCGGTGACTTTTATTAAAACATCTTCTTCTTTCTTCAATGTTGGTTTAGGAACTTCTACATCTTTAAAAACATCCTTTGCTGAACCATGACGTATTAACTGAAATGCTCTCATAAAATTTTCATTAATTCACTAATGCTTCATATTCCTTATCTACACTTAAGGTAGTTGATTCTGCTGCTGAGACTGCTAGTTGATCACATTTTTCATTTTGTGGATGACCAGCATGGCCCTTAATCCATTGAAATTGGATTTGTTGCTCTGGATATATTTGCAAAAACCTTTTCCATAAATCAGCATTCTTTTTCCCTTTAAAATTCTTTTTCTCCCAACCAAAAACCCATTTTTTCATCACGGCATCAACTACATATTTGGAATCTGAAAAAACAGTCACATTTTGATTTGGTTTTTTTAGTGCTTCTAATCCAACTATGACAGCTAAAAGTTCCATTCTGTTATTGGTGGTTAACCTAAATCCTTCTGAAATTTCTTTGTAGTGTTCGCCTGCCATTAATACCACACCATATCCACCAGGTCCAGGATTCCCCTTTGCTGCTCCGTCTGTGTATATATTAATCTTCATGCTATTCTGGATTTAATTCTGCACCACACTTTTTGCAAAAAATTGCGTCATCCTCATGGTTTTCAAAAGCACAACTGGGGCAAACTTGAGTATTTAAAGAAACTTTGGAAAGTTCTACCGAAATTAAACCTGTTGGAACAGCAATTATAGCATAACCTAAAATCATAATGAAAGAGGCAAAAAATTGCCCGATGGCCGTTTGAGGAGCAATATCTCCATAACCCACTGTGGTTAACGTAACTATAGCCCAATATATACTCCTAGGAATAGAAGTGAAGCCATCTTTTGGGTCTTCAATAATATACATGATGGTCCCCATTAAAACGACAATTGAAATAACCACAAACAAAAAAACTACAATGCGTTGTTTAGTAGCAATAAATGCTTCTTTTAAAGCCTTAGCTTCTTTGATATAACGAATCAATTTTAAAATTCTAAAAATGCGAATTAAACGTATTGTTCGAATTGTTTTAATTGATGAAATATTATTGGCATTTGCCCCTATTGCAAAACCCAAATAAGATGGAATTAATGCCAGAAGGTCAATAATGCCATAAAAGCTTGTAATGTATTTTATTGGGTTTTTAACAGATATTACACGCAGAATATACTCTAAAGAAAAAATAATGGTAAATGTCCACTCTGCAATGTCGAAATATAGTTGATACTGATTACGGTAATAATCAACACTCTCTAGCATAACAGCTAAAACACTTAATATGATAAGTAGCAATAAACTAATATCAAAAAATTTTCCTACAGGGGTATCTGCTTCAAAAATTATTTCGTGTATGCGTTGTCTTATTTTACTCATTTAAAATAGAAGAAATGACTAATGGATAATGCTTTTTTTCCAATACATCAATTTTGTGTTTTAATGATGCTAATGTCTCCTCTTGTGACAAACTTACCTCAAATTGACTAATGATTTGTCCTTCGTCATAGTTTTCATTAACATAATGGAATGTAATACCACTTGTTGATTCATTATTTTTTAAAACTGCTCTATGCACATGGTCTCCATACATCCCTTTACCCCCATATTTTGGCAAAAGTGATGGATGAATATTAATTATTTTTCCTTTAAAGTGTTTTATAAAATCAAAAGGTATCATTAATAAAAACCCCGCAAGAACAACCAAATCTATTTGATAAGATTCCATCAAATCAATTAAATAACCCTCTTTATTTAACTCTTGCTTTGTAAATAAAACACTAGGTGTTTGATACCCTAGAGCATAGTCTCTAACAGGGCTGTTAGGATTATTTGTAGCAATTAAACAAATCTTATTCCCATCATTATACTCTTTAAAAAAAGATAATATATTCTTAACATTTGATCCTTTACCTGAAGCTAAAAGCGCAATATTCATGAGAAAATTTGTCGAAATATAAAGATTGAAATTTACCTATTCAACTTTAATAATTGAATAAGTTTAAAGTAAAGTATTTTGTTGAATACAGGAAATGTTATTTATTTGCACTCTAAATCAATTAAAACA
>CEQI01035270.1_pt1 | contig 23915 bp, 20 predicted proteins | sample 531011 | NCBI WGS metagenome assembly CEQI01 (sample SAMEA2621204, study PRJEB7988) | marine metagenome | biome: marine biome (ENVO:00000447); feature: surface water layer (ENVO:00002042); material: "saline water (ENVO:00002010), including plankton (ENVO:xxxxxxxx)" | depth 5 m
CCTTGGGTCAAACGTTGTGTAGATATCACAGATGATTGGTGGGAGTTAATGGATGATGAAACATCTATCAAACTTATTGAAGGGATGAAGCGTGGTGATATTTGGCTCAACAAAGTTAAATACGACAAAAATGGAGAACGTATTTATGGCAATGTCTGCCTTGAAGTTTACTTGCGATCACGCGGAACGTGCTTGTTGCAACATATTAACCTTGGAGCCTGTGAGTTCGACACTATCCACACCGCTTTCGTTCAAGGTATGCAGGAATTGTGTCTCCTCCACGCTCGAACTGGTGTCGATCATAGTGGAGAGTACCTCTCACCAGAAAACGACAGACAAGTCGGACTCGGAATGCTTGGACTTGCCAACCTCCTACGAAGGTACGGCATAACCTACAAACAATTTGGTGATGGACTAGAGCAGTATGTCAGCGGTGAGGTAAAAGCATCACCTGCTTATGAATTAGCCAAGTGTCTTGCAGAAGGCATTGAAGGAGCCGCTTCTGTAGCCCGTGCACACCGTATGGTCCGAGCCTTTGCCATCGCCCCCACAGCCTCTTGTAGCTACCGCTCACAGGATGCTGATGGCTACACATCTACCCCAGAAATTGCACCACCTATTGCACGCACTGTTGACAGAGACAGTGGAACGTTTGGTGTACAAACATATAACTACGGTGACGTAGAAATTGCCTCTGCAGTCGGATGGGAGGCATTCAAGAAAGTATCCGACAACATTATGATTTTGTTGGATAGGACTGGACTTCTTCACGGATACTCTCAGAACTGGTGGTCAGATATGGTCACCATGGATCATGGGTTTATTGAAGAGTGGCTGCAATCGCCCCAGACATCCCTTTACTACAGCCTGCAAGTGATGGGCGACGTACAGGATAAGTCAAGCGCGTATGCAGCTTTGGATGAAACTGAAGTCAACGATTACTTGGAGGATCTTTTAAAAGAACCTGAATGTGATTGTCAAGAATGAACCCTTATCAGAAACTACTAAACAGAAAAAGAAAATGGACACCAGTTCAAGTGAATGCTGGTACATGCAAAGAAGGCGCGGAGGCCACGATTCACCGTGCACTTGCTTTGAGACATATGGAACTACCTGTGGGAGATTTTATCCGTGATGCACTGGACACCGAAGTACCAGAGGCGGCGCGTAGCCTCCTTCAATCCAATATCGCAGACGAAAAAAATCACGACGTCGCACTTGGTCTTGTTGCCAATGCTTACGGGGTTGATGAAAAGGCTGAGGCTGAAGCGCTACGGCTACGTGAAGCTTGGGTGGCACATCCTGATCACACGATTACCAAAGCGATGGTTGCCGAGCGTGCGATTTTCTTCGTTCTTTTACCATTCTTCCGCGCTACTGGTGACGCTGGAATGAGAACTACAAGTGCCGATATTAGCAGAGATGAACAAATCCATGTTGCAACCAATAGTCTTGTTTGTCGGGAGCTGGGGCTTGATATCTCTCCTAGTCTTGATAAACTCCGCTTGGCCACGATTAACTGGGTGATGCAACCATTAGGTCGTAGCACCGATAAATATTTAGACAAAAAGTTTTGGCTTGATTCTAGTGATCGCCTGATGTACGAAGGTAAAGCACCAGAACTTACATTTACTAAAGCAGGACGTATGCCTGCCTTCTTTGAGCACAGCAATGTCAACCTCCCCCAATATGCTTGAGGTCTTCGGGATGCAATCCCGTGGACTCATTCACGCATTAGACGAATCCTTCCCACCCACAAACCCTACACCTGATGATTCAATGGAAAAAGTTATGTACCGCTCTGGTCAACGTAGTGTTGTCGAGTGGGTGATTAAATACATGGAGGAATCCAATGAGTAAAAGACGTAAAAAGAGAATTAGACAAAAATTCAAAGAAACTGTACGCCGAGCTTCTGAAGATGGAGTACTTCGTAAAGGCGAAGGTATTAACAGGGCGTACCAAGCAGCACTAAAAGCTGGAATAAACCCAGACAATCTTAAAAACAGATTGGAAAGCATCACTGGAAGAAAGGGAGTTAAAGTTAAGCGAGGCGTAAAAAACATTTTTGGAATTGATCCTAAAGGTGATGGTGGTGGTGGTAAACCTAAAAAACCTGACTTCTTTGAAGAAACTAGAACTATTGAACCTTCCAACGAATACTCTGAACCTACGAAGAGTTGGAAGCCAGGGAAGATAGAAAAAAGAGTCGCAAACAAATGGCAGAAAATCCGAGATAGATATAAAGGACCTAAACGGTTGGATATCAAGGATAGATCAACTGGTCGTATGAAACGATTTAGAAAGCCAACTGGTGGTTTTGATCGTAAAGCTTATCTTGCAAAAGTTAAAAGTGATACACTATCGAGGTATCAGGAACTAGGTGGAGAAAGAAAGGGTAAAAGATTCCTTGGCAAAGAAGCTCCTACACCTAACCTTGATAAAATCCCCCGTAAGTTTGGTCGGAGTCTTGATACCGTACGCTCAAGTTTAGAGTCAATTAAGAAACCTACTGGTAATAAACTTGCTAAATCAGTCGGTATGGAACTGACATCTGGATATACTCCTAAGACAGATTATGGAAAATCTGGTTTACAACTTATTGGAGGAAGCGGACGTAATACTTCAAGTGGTCCCAGACGCCGGAAAGATATGAGAACACACGCACGTATTAACAGGTAATGTCAGCACAACAACGCTACGAAGCTCTCAGTTCTGACCGTAACCAATTTCTACAAACCGCAATCGATGCTTCTAAACTGACGTTGCCATATTTAATCAAACAAGATGAGGATAATGGTTCTCATAAAGTGTTGATTAATCCATATCAAAGCGTAGGAAGTAAAGGGGTGGTGACGCTTGCATCTAAACTGATGCTTGCTTTACTACCTCCACAAACAAGCTTCTTTAAACTACAACTTGATGAGTCTGCTTTTTTGGATGAAGAGATTGATCCTACTGTTCGTTCTGAACTAGACCTTTCATTCTCTAAAATCGAACGAACAATGATGGAAGCTATTGCAGCTTCTGATGATCGTGTCATCGTACATCAAGCACTCAAGCATTTAGTTGTAGCAGGTAATGCTTTGATCTTTATGGCAAAAGATAAGCTGAAGTTATATCCTTTGAATCGGTATGTTGTAGATAGAGATGGTCTCGGTAATGTAATTGAGATTGTAACTAAAGAACGTATTAACAAAAAGATTATCGAAGCACTCGTTCCAGATTTGAAGAGTATCTACGATAAACAAGATGAGACATATGCAGGCACTGGACAAAACAATCAGTGTGATGTTTATACTCATGTAAAACGAGACAACAATAGGTTCGTCTGGCACCAAGAGGTTTATGGAAAGATCATTCCTAAGTCTCAAGGTAAAGCTCCTATTGATACAAACCCTTGGTTGGCACTCAGATTCAACACCGTAGACAATGAAGCCTATGGACGAGGAAGAGTAGAAGAATTTATCGGTGATCTTAAATCACTTGATGCTTTGTCTCAGGCCATTATTGAAGGGTCTGCTGCAGCAGCTAAGGTTGTATTTACTGTGTCTCCCTCTAGCACCACTAAACCTAGCACTCTTGCTAAGGCTGGTAATGGTGCAATTGTGAGTGGACGACCAGATGATATTGGAGTCGTCACTGTAGGTAAACAAGGGGACTTCGGTACTGCTTATCAAATGATTCAAACCATTGAAAAGCGTCTAGCCGAAGCCTTCCTAATCCTTCAGGTTCGTAACAGCGAACGCACGACAGCGGAAGAGGTCCGAATGACACAGATGGAATTAGAACAACAGCTAGGTGGGCTATTTAGTCTACTCACTGTTGACTTCCTTGTTCCTTATCTGAATCGTAAACTTAGTATCTTCCAACGTAATGGTGACATCCCACGTCTTCCCGCCAAGCTTGTTCGACCTACAATTGTTGCAGGTGTCAATGCACTAGGCCGCGGTCAAGATCGTGAAAGTCTCAATATGTTTATGCAGACCATTGCACAAACAATGGGACCAGAAGCAATTGCTAAGTACATTAATCCAGAAGAAGTAATCAAACGTCTAGCTGCTAGCCAAGGCATTGATGTACTTAATCTTGTCCGAGGTATGGAGGAAGTACAAGGCACTGAGCAGCAATCAATGGATCAACAACAAGATATGGAACTGACCAAGCAAGCTAGTAAGTTTGCTCAAATTGATGCTCAACAACAAGAACAACCTGGTGCAGCAGCTCCAATGCCACCACCATCTGAATAAAAACACCCATGTCTGAAACACTAACATTTGACAACACCACTTCTGAACAATCTGAACTTAATGCTGATGAGCAAGAATCTCTCGCCATTGGCGAAGACATGGCTCAAGAGCAAGAGACTCTTCTTGCAGGTAAATATAACTCTGCTGAAGATCTAGAGAAAGCATACCTTGAGCTGCAATCTAAACTTGGTGGACCTGAAGAAACTGAATATGAACCTAAGGAAGAATTCCTGGACCCAGAGGAAGAAGCAACAGAAGATGATGAGTCTGTCAATAAAGGGCTTGACTCTGAAGATGTTGAAGCACTACAAGAAATGGCTGGTGGTGAAGAACAATACGGTCAACTCTTAGAGTGGGCTTCTGATAACTTCAGTGAAGAAGAAATTGATTTATATGATGCGGTGATGGATCAAGGTGATCCTGCTGCTTGCTTCTTTGCTGTTCAAACTTTGATGGGACGTTATGCCGATGCTCAAGGTTACGACGGTGAACTTCTCACAGGTAAAGTTGCTCCTTCTCAATCCAGTGGTTTCCGTAGTCAAGCTGAACTAATAGCTGCTATGGGAGATCCACGATATGACACTGATCCTGCTTATAGACAGGATGTTATTAACACTCTTGAAAACTCTGACATTGATTTCTAATGGCTAAAAAAAAGATTAACAAAGGTTTGATTCTCCAAGGTCTTGGACAAATTGGTCTGGGCTTTGCTGAAGGTATCAAGGTAAATTCGGCGGCTGCTGCAGGTAAACCTCCTTCAATGCCAAAGGATCCTCTCACTAAATCTAAATACAACCCAGGACGGATTTCTGATTTAAATAAACAATTTAAACCATTCGGATAGCAGACGGTGTAGAGAGGGTTCGATTCCCTCTCCTGCTTTTGGCATTGGCCCGCACGCGGATACCCTTTGCCGTCTAGACGGTGGGAATAGACCACAAAAAATTTTCTAAGATCTTAGTCCTGTTCATATTTAATTACTAATAACAATGGCACAACAATCAGCCACCGGCAAGCTTGAAGCTCAACTTGTACGGCCTGGCCAATCTAATAGTACGGGTGACGCCCGTGCTCTTTACCTTAAATTGTTTTCGGGTGAGATGTTTAAGGGATTCCAAAATAACACAATCGCCCGTGATTTGATCATGAAGCGTACACTGAAGAACGGTAAGTCTCTTCAGTTTATCTACACTGGTCGGACAAAATCTGAGTTCCATGTTCCTGGTCGTAGCATCCTAGGTAATGATGAGGGTGCACCACCAGTGGCTGAGAAGACCATCACTGTTGATGACCTGCTGATCAGTTCAGCCTTCGTCTACAACCTTGATGAAGTACTTTCTCACTATGACTTGAGGTCTGAAATCTCACGCAAGATCGGTTATGCACTTGCTGAGAAATACGACCGTCTTGCATTCCGTGCTATTGCACGTGGTGCACGTCAAGCATCACCTATCACCAAGACCAACTACGTTGAGCCTGGTGGTACACAGATTCGTGTTGGTGCTACTGCTAACGATTCTGATGCTTATAACTCTGCTAACCTTGTAGCAGCCTTCTACGACGCAGCTGCTGCGCTAGATGAAAAGGGTGTTACTTCTGACGGCAGAGTGGCCGTTCTAAACCCAAGGCAATACTACGAATTGATTCAGGCTGTTAACACCAACGCTCTGGTCAATCGTGATGTCCAAGGTACTGCTTTGCAGTCCGGTAACGGTATCATCGAAATCGCTGGTATTAAAATCTACAAGTCCATGAATATTCCATTCATGGGTAGCTACGGAACTAAGTTGTCCGGTAGTGGTGGAACTGCTGCACCTACTGCAAACTCTGCAGAGGTTCAGCTCTCTAATGCTGGTTCCTTTATTGGTGAAGCTCTTGAAGATGCTTCTGGTGCTTCTGATGGTATTCACAATGACTACGGTACTGCCAATGAAGTTGGCGCTAAGTCTTGCGGTCTGATCTTCCAAAAGGAAGCAGCCGGTATGGTCGAAGCGATCGGTCCACAAGTACAAGTTACAAGTGGAGACGTATCCGTTGTCTACCAAGGTGACGTGATGCTCGGCCGCTTGGCCTGTGGTGCAGACTACCTGAACCCTGCTGCAGCCGTTGAGCTGTATGTGGGTGCTACTGCTCCTTCTGCATTCTGATTTTTTATACACAAGGGATCCTTCGGGGTCCCTTTTTTTATTCTTACGAGTCTCTTTTATGGCTATCCCTAGTTCTCCTACAACTGATCAACTAACTGCAGTAAATGAGATTCTCATGTCTGTAGGCCAAGCTCCTGTCACTAAACTTGAAAACACCAACCCGGACGTTGCGCTTGCTTTTGATACACTGACTAATGTGTCACGTGAAGTGCAGGCTGAAGGCTGGACATACAATAAAGAATATCACTTAGAATCTTTTGTACCTGATGCAACTACAAAAGAAATAAGTATTCCCAGTGATGTATTGCAGGTTGACCTGTCTAATCATCATGCAAATAAAGACAAAGATGCAGTACAACGTAGAGGCAAACTTTATGACCGTCAAAACCATACGTACCAATGGACAGAAACACCTACTGTCGATGTTGTTTACTTCTTTGATTGGGATGATTTACCAAAACCAATCCGTGATTATATTGTTGCTCGTACTGCTACTGTCTTCTCTAGTCGTGTAGTAGGTGATCCAACCCAATATCAATTACTTAAACAGAAAGAAGACTATAACCGTTCACTGGCCATGGAGTATGAGTGCAATCAAGGTGATTACTCATTCTTTGGCGCACCTGAAGGTGGTGACTTCTATATCAGCTACGAACCTTACAAAGCACTTTATCGATACTAATGCCAAACATCACTCAACAAATTCCAAACTTTCTGGGTGGTGTCTCTACTCAGCCTGACGATCAGAAATTAGTTAACCAAGTCACTGACATTATTAACGGTTATCCTGATCCAACATTCGGTCTAATTAAAAGACCTGGATTTAATTGGATTGCTAATCTTGGTTCTGCTGCTACGTATGCTGCCGGTCACTGGTTCTACTATAGATATTCAAGCACTGAAGCATATGTGGGTGTAATTAAATCCCAAACCGTTAAACTATGGAATACTGATGGTACTGCAGCGACTATTACTAACGGCACTAGCCAAGCATATCTAAATAACGGTCATAATCATTTTCATGTTATTTCTAGACAAGATCAAATCATTATTACTAATAAAATGATGACGGCTGCAATGTCATCCTCTAATACTAGTGGATCAATTGCTGGTACTGTATCTAGTCTCGCTACTCTTCCTGCAGCAGGTTCAAATAATAATGCTATATATAAGGTATCTAATACAGCTGCAACTGAAGATGATTTTTATGTCAAATCAGATGGTACTACTTGGAATGAAACAGTCAAACCTGGCATTCCAATTGGACTGAATAACACTACACTCCCGCATAAGCTTACAAGATCATCAGCGAACACTTTTACATTTAGCGCTATTACTTATGATGATCGTCTTGTTGGTGATGAGGTAACTAATCCAAACCCAGGTTTTATTGGCAAAAAAATTAACTACACATTCTTTGCTAATAATAGGCTTGGATTCTTAGCTGGTGATAATGTCATTTTAAGTCAACCTGCAAAAGGAGAAAACTTCTTTAACTTCTTTGTTAACTCCGCACAAGTCCAAACAGATGCAGATCCTATTGATTTGAAGTGTGGTGGTACTAAGCCTGTCACTTTGACAGCTGCTGTACCTGTTACACAAGGTGTTGTCTTATTTAGTCAGCAGCAGCAATTTATGCTGTTTTCTGATACAGCTGTCCTTACACCAAGCCTTGCTGTAATTAAATCTATATCTAACTATGAAGTAGATCCTGTTGTACCTCCAGTTGAAAGTGGTACAAACATTACTTTCATCAACAAAACAACAGACTACTGTCGTGTGTTTGGCATGGCTACACAAGGTCAAGACGCTAGTCCTTTGTTCATTGACATTGGTAAAACTGTTACTCAGTATATTCCGCAAACAGTTTCTTCTATGTTTGCAGATACTCAGAACTCATTTATTGGTCTTTATGGTCAATCTGATAGGAGGATCTACTTCTTTAGATCCTATACTGAAGGCCAAGACAATATAATGAGAGCTTGGTACAGTTGGAACATGCCAGGCAATGTTCAATTCTTTATCACAGATACTGACTCTGTCATTTCTGTAGTTAAAGGGGATGGACAGATGACACTAATAACTTCTCAACTGAACGCATTACCTACCAGTACAACGACAGTAAGTGGTAACGCTTCGTTTGATTTTATGGCTGCACCAATAAGTAAAACTTATACCGCTTCAACGAACAAAACTGACATTGTTGTACCCTTTGAGTTATTGTCTTCTTTAACTCCTGTTTGTGTCCAAGACGCTACTGTAGGTTCAAATGAATCTGGCTTATTTCTAACACCAACAACATCAACAAATGGCTCAGGTCAGAGTGTATTTACACTAACAGGTAAAGACTATTCTTCTGTAAATTGGAAGGTAGGTTATAAGCTAGATTTTGACGTCAAGCTACCAAGGATATTTGTGCGTAATCAAGATCAAGTTGATTACACAAGTTACTTAACCGTAAACCGTATGAAATTTTCTATTGGTTTATCTGGTGATCTTGAGTTTAAAATTAAACCACGTGAGGAGTCTGAGTTCTCTATAACTGGTAACATCTTTAATGCAGGATATTCTCTACTAAATCAAGTCCCAATTGAGGATAGTAATATATTTACTGTCCCTATTAATCAACGTAATACTAACTATTCACTTCGTGTGTTTAGTGATAATCCATTTATTGTTTCACTTAACTCTGCAATGTGGGAAGGTAATTATTCAAGCAAATTCTATAGGAGAGCTTAATGGCGAGTAAGACTACTAAAATACATAGGTTTAATAAAGCTGCTGCACAAGCTCAATACGAAGCTACTTTAAATGACTTTTACAGCAGGCAGTATTCTAACCAAGTAAAGAAGAATCTTGTTGATGAACAAGCTAAGGATACGTATAAGCAGAATATGCGTATCCGTGATCAACGGGAAAATGCAAAACTAGAAGCATACGAAAAGTCTGAAAACTCTTTTGTAGAACAACTTGTCTTTAATGAACAGGCTGCAAAGATTGCACGTGAAGGTGAAGAACGTGTATTTAACGAACGTATACTTGACGCTGCTTTTAAATCAGATGAGTTAAACATAGGGTTTGACAAGCAAGTTATTGATAGCAAGTTTCAGTATGATCAACAGGAACTTAATATCGCTAACGCTATTACTGATTTCAAAACTGACAAAGCTTTAATTAACCTTCAATTATCAAAAACTAAAAGTGATACACGATTTGCTTTAGAGCAAAACGAACAGAAACTTGCTGACACTAGAGCTGAAGCTGGTACTAAAGAGTATCAAAATAGAATTAGAAAGTTACAGCAAACTGGTCAAGTACGTGCACAAGGTAGGCAGGGTGTTTCAGCTCAGCGTGCCTTACAATCTATCACTGCTTTATCTGGTGTTAATACTGCTTTGCTTGCTGATCAACTTACACGATCAGAATTATCTATTAATACTGAAAGAGAAATACTAAAAGCTACTTACAACAAGGACACTAACAAAGGCTTTGCTGTCAGAGAAGCTAAACTATCTAAGCGTAAGGCTAAGGATAGAAAAAAGCAAACTATTACTTCTGCAGAAAATAATAAAAAGTTTGTTGCTGATACCCTTGGTATTAGTCAAGAGCAATTTAATATGAGTCGTGAACAACTTGGTAATTCACTACTAAGCGCTGCTGATTCATATGAACTTAGATTGAAAAAAATCAACAGGGATAAATACGCAAAGGATTTACAAACTTATGCTCAAAGACAACTTAAGCCAAGAGTAAGTCCAGAGCTACCTAAACCATTTGAATCTGAACTTCCTAAGTCTGTGAAGCCACCACGTCCAATTAAACCAGCCCATGGAATGGGCGGATCAGCACAACCACAAGCAGCTTCAAGCGGTGTTGGTTCTTTGATCAGTACCATCGCAGGCTCAGGTGCAGCCATTGGCGTAGCTGCCGGTGTCCTTGGTCCCTTGGCACCACCTATAGCTGCTGCTGTTGGAGGACTTGCAATGATCGGTGAAGGTTTAGGTATTTTCTAACTACAATCTAAATTAGTGTTATGTCACAATTTCAAGGGTACGCCCAAGAAAATAGAAGGGACTTTGATCCAATTGAAGCCCCAGATACATCAGATAGAATACTGAAAAGAGCTGCCGAAACCATACGTGGTATTCAAGAAGTTCGAGATGCTGATATTGCTAATACTTCTGCTTATCTCACGTCCTTTATGGAAAAAATGGACGAGGAGAGAAACAGTGAAAGTCAATACAACAAACTTCTACAACTCAATTTTCAGACCCAAAAAGATAATGCTACTATTCAAGCTCAAAAGAACGCTGAGCGTAAACAAGCATTAGGTTCAGAACGTCAAGGCATTTATTCTGCTATTGCTGATTTAAGTAAAAAAGCAGCAGGATTTGCTCAACAATGGCAAAAAGATAAATTTGAAAGTGATTATAATCAGGAAATAATTAGGATACATACCCAGGGATTGGCAGATAGAGGTGACGCTGCTCGTTATCTTGCTGACAAAGACACTGGTTATAACCTAAAGATGATTGATATAAGTCGCTTAAGTGGCGCTGCAGCAGCTGAAGCTAACGGAGCAGATCCATTAGATACAGCTGAATTACGTTCGCGTGCTGATGGTATATCTACGGGAACACTCGCAGCTCGTATGAACTATATGGCACAGAAGTGGCCAATATTTTTGAGGCAATCTTTTTTATCTGACCAAGATACTGAGGTCATGCTTCACGATGGGGAAGGCGGGTTTCGTAAAGGTGTTCCAAGCCAAGCATTTTCTAGTAAGGATAGATCACTTGTAGGTCAACAACTTCTACTTAAATATCTTAAGGATAACGGTGTTTACGGTAAAAACCCTTCATTCTTAGCTGATGCACTAATGAAAATGTCCGAAGGGACAAATTCAATTGTTGCAGCAACCATGAGTGCTGAAGTCACCCTTCAGCGTACACAGCAAATAAATGATGTTGAGGAAATCTTCCGTAACGGTCCTGGAACCAGCGCACAACGTTTTCATTCTGCACACGATTATTTGAAGTTCATGGACCCCGGTCAAGAAAGAGCTGCTACTGAGCGCTTATTCGAGATTATGAAAGAGGTTCAGCGTCCTGTTAATGGAATTATGGTTGGAATGTCTGATGATGATGTAATGGACATTTTCAACTCTTCCTTCTCCCACCAGCCAAACAAGACAATTGGAGAGAATTATCGACAAGAAATGGCTGAGGTGATGGATGCACGAAATCAAGCAGAAGTTACAAATTTTCAAGCGGAAACCAAACAACGTAAGTTAGCGGCACAGAAATATTTAAGAAATTTAAAAGATCTTTTTGCAGAAGATATGGCCGATCCGAATGACAACTCACCAAATGCACTGGATTTGTCTAATGATAATATCACCTTAATGCAAGAACAAATTAGAAAGCAATTTCCTGATCCTGACAACGCAAATCTAATTAATGACTTTTTAGAAAACAACCGAGAAAATACTAAAGAGGTTGTTTTTGAAAGACCTGAAGTAGAACGGATTGAAGAGCAAATAGCAATGGGTATGGCAATGCCTGAGGACATCATGCAAAACCCTAGGCTCCGTAATGAAACCAAAAGGCGCTTAATTAAAGAAGCTAAAGCTACTAATGTAATCGCTCCATCAGACGACGACATAACCAAATTTGAAGGTTATGTTGAACGTCGATTGCGCTCTAGAGCACGTGCTCATGGTGGTGTCACTACTCACCATTCCCTTGATGATATGAGAGATTATGCTATCGATCAATTTAGAAAAAGATATATGGTTGGAAGGAATAACGGCTTAGATGAAGATGCTGCATACCAGAACGCAGCTGCTGAATTTAATGAAGAGTATAAACGTAATGATGATGGCACTTATGCTCTATTGGGAGGAGAAGATTTAGAGGCATATACACGTGAACACGGTCCATTTGAATCTGGCATATTTAAGAACCATACACTTTACGAACCAAAAGCAGTAACACCTGAAACAACAGCCCTTGAAATTCAACAAAAACTTGATTCTGATCCCGATTCTGTCAATGGTAAGCTTGTATCAGTTGGTCCTCTTAAAAAAGTAATTACGCAGTTTAATACTGGTCAAACACCAGCTATTCTTCCACAGATAGAACTCATTAGAAAAAAGGCCACAAAAAAAGACGGTTCACGATACAGCTATGCTGAACTTCTAATGAAGCAGATGGAAGCTCATGGTCTGACACCACCTGGTGGTATTGAAGCTGCGCTAGAACTTGAGGATGCAATCCCAGCAAGATACACACACTTATCTCTATATCCTAGTGCTACTAATTCTGATATTATGTTGATGTCTGCAGGACTTCCTCCTACATACAATCGTAATTATAATGTCTCTGATTTACAAACACAGGCATTGAATGTTCTTGCAAAGTACGAATCATCTGCATATATCCTTGACAATGATGGTGGCTATAATGCCATGAATCAAGGTGGTAGAAAAGAAGGCCGCGAAGCAATTAACCCTGGTCATAGTACAAGAATCTTAGGTAAACGGCTTACTGATTTTACTGTCGCTGAAATTATGCAGCTTCAGGAATCTGGTCAATTACACGCAGCTGGTCGCTATCAGTTTACAAATAACACTGGTACTTTATCTGACACACTTAAGATATCTGGTGTACCTCTTCATGCAAAGTTTGATGCTAGAACCCAGGATTATTTAGCTCTTGCATTAATGCGTCAACGTGGTATTGGTCCTTGGGTTGGTCCTTCGGATTATGCAACACCACAAGAACGAATACTTATTGAAACTGCTATGAGGCAACCTATTGCTTTTGGTCCATCTACTTGGCAGCAAATTCAGAATCTTAATCCCGGTCTTCGAGAACGTAAACTCGCACAATAACTAATGGATCTTTTTGAACAATTTACTCAACTTGAATATGATCCTGCAGATGAAGCTAACAGGCAATTAAAACTTGCTGAAGAGGAAGCTACACGACAAGCTAATATGTCAGAGCAGGATGCAGAAATAGCACAAAAAAAAGAAGCTGCTCTTGCTGAAGAACAAGCTGCACAAAAAAAAGAAGACAGCAAACATCTTGGCGATAAAATCTTAGATACACCTGTTGTCGGTCAAGTCGCAAGTGTTGGAGCTGGAGTTCTTGATACAGGATTTGATATAGCTGGTTTAGTCCCTTGGCTTAAACCTGCTGATGATTGGTGGGATGAACACCACGGTCGAGACAGGGAGGACAACCCACTAAATAAATTTATCCGAGATGCCTCAGGAATTATTGTCCCTACCTTAACTGGCGGTGGTATTGCTGCTAAAGGACTTCAAGGTGCAGCGGCTGTAGGCAAGTTTGGTAAGGGTGTACAAGCAGCATCAGCTATTAAACGTAATCAGGTTATCGGACGTATAGCTGTAGACCTTGGTATGGGTACGGCAATAGAAGCTACATCAGAACAAACTGATGAAGCTGGTAATGTTGCCACTGCTCTTGAAGGAGTTCTTGGAGTACAAATTCCTTGGGCTAGCCGCGATAGCGACAGTCCTGATGTTATTAAAGCCAAAAATATTTGGGAAAGTGTTGCTATCGGTGGTTTTTCTGGTGTTTTAGATGCTTTCTTTTCACTTAAATCAGCTACTAAACTTGTACCTTTAGATGAAGAAGCAGCTCAAGTTTTAGATACTCGTTTGTCAAAAGAAACAGAAGAACTGATTGCAGCCGACGGTGATGAACTTGTAGCAAAAGTTGAATCGGCTAGAACAGCTAGAGAAGTTGCAGTTGTAGATGAAGCTGAACGTAGATTTGATATAACCGGCGGTCAGGATTATGACCCATATGTCAATGAACCACACCTTTCTACTGACCGACCAGTACCTAATTGGGAAGCTGATCCAATCTTAGCTAAAGTAGGTTATGTCCGTAACGCTGAAAGTATTGATGTCTATAACGGACGTGCACCAGCTGTAGTAACAGAGTCTTATAAAAAGAATCTACTTGATGCAGATGCTCCTGGTCGTAATATTTTACTAGACGATCTTAACAAAAAAGCAAGTCCTAGATTTAATGCTGTCATTAAAACAGCTAAAGGTGTTGTCACAGTCACAGATAAACAGCAAACCAAAGCTGTTAAAGAGCTTACAACCGCTGTCACAAGGATGAATACCGATGAAATGGAACAGCTTGTAAAACGTACTCTTGATTTTACTGAAGAGCGACTTGTAGATGGTGGTAAGAAATTTAAAACTCTTACTGTTGCCAGCGCTAAAGCAGCCACTGAAGCATTGATGAGAGGTCTGGAGATTATTGACCCACAAAAATTGCAAGCCTCTGCCATGGTAGTGAATCAAGTTGCTGGTGATGCAGCTGATGTTTCAATAGCCATTGGTAAAATGGAAGGTATGAATACTATTAGTCAGCAAGAACTTGCTATTGACAATCTTAGTATTCTACTACGTGAAGTAGGAATCCATAACTCTATTAACGGTACTCGTCTCCAAGCGACTAAACAGCTTGATTTGGCAAAAAAACAGAACAAATTAGATACTGATTGGTGGAGGAATGAAGTCGAGACATTCGACAAGAAAGTTATTCAGAAAACTGAAAATGCTAAAAATGTCGGTTCCACTCTTAAAAGAGTTGCCAGACAAAACCCTGAATTTTTAAGACCTCTTTATCGAGAAGTTGCAAAAACTGGCGGCAAAGTTCATGACTTGCATACACTTAATAAAGTTGTCGAGAATAGGTTAGGCTTTTTTAGGAAAGCTTTTTATGACGGTGAGCCGGAAATTCCTTCTTATCTAGTTAAGGAACTTCAAACTGCAAGATATAACAGTGTGCTTACAGGTTTAGCTCCTTTACGAGCTGCTAGTGGCGCTGCAATAGCACTTGTAGGTAAACCGCTTACTGTCTTTGCTGGTTCTGCTGGCGCAGCCTTGAGAGGGTCTGATGAAGGTTTAGCGGCATGGAAACGTGCTCAATATACTTTTGGTGGTATTACTGAAAACTTTCAACGTGCATTTAGAAATCTTAAATCTGAATGGCAATACGCCTTAGAAAATCCTCGCAGCTATAACAGCGGCATGAGGCAAGATTTAAAATTTGACTCTTTGGATGACTATGAAACTTTAGAAGAACTATCTCAGCAATGGATTAAAGATGCTCCTTTTGGTATTAGTGGTAAAGCTGCAATTTGGCATATAACCAAGTTAGTGTCTTACATGAATGATGCAAATATCCCTAGATTCGGCATTAACGCTATGCGTGCAATCGATGGATTTACACAGTCATTTACTCGAAGTATGGCAGCAAGAGCTAAAGCTTATGATTCATTATTAACCGATAGCAATGGTGTTTTAAACGAACTTGATTTCCAAAAAATGCAGAAGGAAATCTATAATGACATGTTTGCTACTGATGGTGGTCCTAAAACAACTAAAGCTTCTGAAGCTAAATTATATGCAGACAACGCTGCTGGTGAAATTAACCTAAATCTTGACGTTGAAGTTGTCAATAGTCTTGAAAACATCATGAAGAATTGGCCAGTGATGAAACCTATTTTTATGTTTCCTCGTACTGGTGTCAATGCACTCCAACTTGCAGCTACATTTAGTCCTGGCAATACAATTACTACAATAACAAATGGTAAATTAAATCTTGCACTTGGTAAAGCTAGACGTGTTTTATCAGCAAAAACACATGAAGAAATTCGTGAGGTAATGAGTGAGCACGGATTAGCTGGTTTTGGTGACGAAGCCTTCCCTCAGCTCAAGGCTGAATATATAGGTCGCCACAACATGGGTAGTGCCGTCGTAATGGGTGCTGCATTAATGGCTGCTAACGGCATGATGACGGGTTCTGGCCCCCAAGATCCTGCTGAAAAGCGTCGTATGCAAGCTATGGGTTGGAAACCTTTCTCTCTTTATGATCCCATTACTCAACAATGGCGTAGTTATCAAGGTTTAGAACCTTTCGATTCTTTCTTAGGACTTACTGCTGATATTGTTTATCATCACGATAGAGTTGATCAAGCAATTACAGAAGACTTTTTTAGAGCTGTTACTCATTCTATTACTATGAATATCAGTCAAAAGTCTTTTCTAAGTGGCTTCGAGCCTCTTGCAGGTCTTATCGGTGGTGATGCAGGTGAACTACAGAAATTCCTTGCTAATACAGCGGACTCTACACTTCCTATGGCTGGTATTCGTAGTATTTTAAATAAAGCAGTTACACCACAGTTAAAGGATGTACGAGCTAATTTCCTAGAGAGACTTGCTAATCGGAATAAATGGCTAGTTGGTCATGGATTAGAAAACTATCTTGACGTTTACACAGGTCAACCTATTAATTATCCTGATCCATTAACAAGAGCTTTTAATACATTTACTCCTTTCTTCAAAACTAATCCAGGTATGGAGCCTTGGCGTCTTTGGTTGCTAGGTACTGGGTGGGATGGTCTACAAACACTACGCAAGAATCCAATTACAGGCGAAGCAATTACAGCTGAAGAACTACAGTTTATCAATAACTACATTGGTGAAAATCTTCAACTTGGTTCACAGATTGAACAGCTTATGAATTCTGGCAAAGCTTTTTGGGACAAAAAATTAAGGGAGTATTCACAAGAAAGAGGGTTACAAAAGCAAGATGAATTACCTATTAAGGAAACTATTCTTTATAAGGAACTAGATGATATACATAATCGTGCCTACAGGACTGCTGTACAGCAATTATCAATGAGAAATAACGAGTATTCACAGAAGCAACAGCTTCAATCAATGCGTAATGCAGCTCTTAATCGTGGTGATACAGCTGAAGCAGGTCGATTAGCAGAACAAATTAAACAAATTACCTCAATTTCTAAATAACAAATGACATACTCACCATTTACTGCTACAGGTGATGGTTCTACAACTGCATATTCCATTGCCTTTGATTATATTAATAGCTCTGACGTAAAAGCCAAGGTTAATAATGTAGTCACCACAGCCTTTTCTGTTTCTGGGAGTACCGTCACCTTTACGACTGCACCTCCCAGCGGCCAGTCTGTTGTAATTTACCGGACTACTGATAACGCTACTATTCAAGCTGATTTTCAGTCTGGTAGTGCACTCCGTTCGGTTGATTTGAATGACAATTTCACTCAGCTTTTATATGTAACCCAGGAATCTACTGATACTTCAGATGAAGCTAGCACTGAGGCTGCTGCTGCTGTAGTTACAGCTGATACTGCTTCGGCTGCAGCAATTAACGCAGTTAACGTAGCTACTGCTGCGTCTACAGCGGCTACAAATGCTACTAATACGGCTAATGCTGCTTCTTCAGCATCAACTATTGCTACAGGCACTGCAAACACTGCTCTTAGCAATTCTACAGCTGCAATTAATACAGCAAACCAAGCCGATATTGACGCTACAGCAGCTGTTAATGCCTCAACTACAGCTTCTAATAATGCTACTAACGCAGTTACAGTTGCTACGGCTGCTGACGGTAAAGCAACTACAGCTCTTAGCAATTCAACTACAGCTGTTAGTACCGCAACTACTGCATCTGGTAACGCGACAACTGCACTTAATACAGCAAATCAAGCTGATGCTAATGCAACCACAGCTCTAAATAACTCACGTGAATCTGATGGTTCAGGTGGCTATAACTCGGCTATTGATAAAGCAAATTCTGCTGTAACTACTGCAAATACTGCCTCTGGTGCCGCTACAGGTGCCGTATCAACAGCAAATACAGCGTCTTCAGCTGCATCTAACGCAGTTACAATTGCTAATGCTGCTACTGCAACAGCTAATGCTGCAGCTTCAACGGTGGCTTCGGCTGTGTTCTACACACCTGTCGCTAACTTCGCTTCATTCCCAAGTAGTCCTAGTAATCAAGACCGTATTGAAGTTGCTGACTCTACAGGTTTACAATCTCAAAGCATTGTTGCTGGCATTCCAAGTGGTTTTGTAGGGTCATCTGACCTAACTATGCGTCTTGAGTACAACTCTTCTACTAGTAAATGGGATTTTAAACAGTATTTTGCAGAAGACCCGGAAGTAAGATATATGCCTAAGCAGGGTGGAACGATGACAGGTCTATTGACTTTGTCTGGTGCACCTACTGCAAACCTACATGCTGCAACTAAAACCTATGTAGACAGCGCTAATACGTCTCAAAATTCTACAATATCTACCAAATTGCCGCTTGCTGGCGGTACTTTGACAGGTGCATTGACATTAAGCGGTGCTCCAAGTTCCAATTTACATGCAGCTACTAAGGCTTATGTAGATACAGAAGTAGCTGCAGTTGTTGATACTGCTCCTGGTGCACTGGATACCCTGAATGAGCTTGCTGCTGCACTGGGAGATGACGCTAACTTCTCTACTACTGTTACTAATAGCATTGCCACTAAAATGCCGCTTGCTGGTGGTACATTTACTGGTGATGTAACGTTTAATTCTGGTCAAGTATTCCCTACTTATTTCGCTAACCAAGCTGCATTTCCAAGTGCCACTACTTACCATGGTGCTGTTGCACATAGTCATTCTGATGGTGCTATGTATTTTGCACATGGTGGTAGCTGGAACAAACTTGCAAATAATTCATCTTTATCAAGTTATCTACCATTAGCTGGTGGTACGTTGACAGGTGGGTTAGTTGTTGACGGTTTGACAGGTACTCAAAATGCTCTTCGTGTTGTAACAGGAGGACAAGAGAAATTTACTGTCAAAGCGGATGGAAGTACATATTTTGTAGGAGACGTAAATTTATACGCGAATCTTGATTTACAGGATAACGACAAGATTCTGCTTGGTGCTAGTGATGATTTAGAGATTTATCACGATGGATCACACAGCTATATTTCTGATACTGGTACAGGTTATTTAATAGTCAAGGGAAGTGAAATTCAACTCCAAAGTAATACTGGAGAGGATTTTGCTAAATTTGAATCAAACGGATCCTCTAGACTTTATTATGACAATAGTCAAAAGCTATACACTAAATCAGACGGTGTAGACATTACTGGCGAGTTGGAATGTGACACCTTAGAAGTTGATGGTTCTGGTGACATGAAAATCAGAATGCACGGATCTTCTAATCCATACATTCGTTTTGATGAAGGTACAACATATAGAGGATACATTCAATACCATTCAACAAATAATGCTTTATTGCTTGGGAACCAGGAAACTAGTAGCCATGTCAATATTACAGGTAATCTATCATTTACAACTGGTGGTAGCACATACTCAGTGTGGCACGCAGGTAATGACGGATCTGGTAGTGGTTTAGACGCTGACTTACTTGATGGTGTCCAAGGTTCTAGTTATCTGAGATCAGACGCTGCTGATACTGCATCTGGTGATATCACCTTCTCAGGTGGTGCTGGGGCTGCAACGATTGCTGCAGGCAGTGACTTAAGGTTTGGCACCGGTACTTGGACTGGTGAAGCTAGTGCAAAAATTCAATATCATTCTACCGCTTTATATATTCAGTATCCGAGTTATATAAGACTTAGAAATAGCTCTGGTAGTGACAAATTTGTAATGGATAGTTCTGGTAATATAACTAATATTAATGGTATTACAGCTGGCGCTACTATTCAGACTAATAATACTAGCGCTCAAATCCAGTCTGGTGGTTGGTTTTACAACACTAATAGTAATTACGGATTGCATAACGTTGCCAATAATACTCACTTCTATTGTGACAGTGCTACTTCTTGGATATTGAGAAGTGCTTCGACGCAGTCATCTAATGCTATCAAATTTCAAACAGGTACTACCAATAGAGGCTATGTTTATGCAACTAATTCCAACGAAATTGGATTTCTAAATTATGCTGGAAGTTGGTCGGTTAGAGTTATGTCCGACAAAAAAGTGAATTTTTACAATGATATAACCACTACACACAACGTTACTGCTTACTCTGACATCACTTTAAAAGACAACATTGAAACCATCCCTGATGCACTAGAGAAGGTTTCTCAAATCCGTGGTGTTACTTATAACCGCAATGATTTAGAAGACGCACCACGTCAGACTGGTGTGATTGCACAAGAAGTTGAAAAAGTATTGCCTGAAGTTGTCTCTGAAAATGAGGATGGACTAAAAACGGTTGCTTACGGTAACATTGTTGGTTTGCTAGTTGAGTCAATCAAGGAACTTAAAGCAGAAGTTGATGCTCTTAAAACACAAATAGAGGATCAATAAATGGCACTTGCAAGCTCAGGAACACTTAGTATCGGTGGTTCTACTGCTGGTCGTTCAATTAATTTAGAACTTAGTAGATCTGCAACTGCTACAAGTAGTTTAGGTGAAACTGCTTTAAGAGATCTGGCTGGTGTATCTTCTGGTGCAATTAGTATGAGTAATTTTCATGGTAAATCTTCCTTACCTACAGGTGGTTCAGATATTATTACAGGTATTGGAACACATGGTTCAACACAAACTCTTACTTTTGCTTCTGCTACTAACTTAAATCTAGCTTCTAGTGGTAATGCTCTTACCATGATAGATATTAACGGTAATAATGCAAGTTATACTCCCATTACACAGACAATTACTAACGCCGCTGAAAATACTTTAACCGAAACCTGGAGTAATTACGGCAACGGAAATTTTTTTCCAGGTTACCCCCAAACTAACGTTTTTGACGGTGACATAACAAACTCTGGTAGTACTGCTCTTATGGTCCCAAGTCAAAGTGCAAGTTGGATCTGGAATTATTCAGCAGGAATTCCGTTTGACGTGACCAAGATGAAAATATATGGTGAAAAATATTTACCTAATTCTTGCGCCATAAAAATCAACGGTCATTGCGTAACTAATGCTTCAAGTTTGGGTCACTGGGGGACAGGTCAGCAAGGAATTACTCCTACTATGGCAAGTTCACCAGGGAATATTCTTTATACAATCGAGCTTATCCCATGGTCAGTAGGTCCAGCTCTAGGCGGTATTTCGCTGGATGGACAGCTACTATTAGATGGAGTTCCATTTTTTATTAATAATGAGATAACTTTACCTTCTGGAAATAACGATATTAAGTATTTTGTTGTAGGTGAAACTTTACCTAATGGTGGCACTATCGCTAGTAAGGATGAAGCTAATAACAAATTGTATATTAATGGTGGTGCTTTCCAAGGATCTAACGGAACCCAATGTGGTCATGCAGGTATATACACTGGCAATGGTGGTATAACGACCACTCAAAACAACTTTGTCTTCTATGACTCATCTGATCCCAATAACACCCAAGATATTCTGTACTTCGATTACAACTTCTATCAGTTCCCTGATCCAGCTAACCCAGGTGCATTTGACCGTATCGTAAGTCAAGGGACAAGCTCTGCTGGGTGGGCGATATCCACTGGTAAAGGAAACGCAGCGTCAACTGATCAGACTCTAGGTCTAATGTATATGGAATATCTGCAAGGTGGTAGTGATGGTATTAACGTCCCTTCAAACCAACCGTTATGGACTAAAACAGCACGTCAAAGTGTAGAGTTTAAGGTCTGGTACTCAAAAGGTTCTTGTTACTTTGCAAATGTAGAAATACGAAATCAAAGCGGAACTCTTCTAGGTAAGTATGCAGGATGCGTTAACCCTACCGCTATCGCCTCAGCATCTGGCGTACTAACCTTCGGCTCTAATACTGCATTTTATGTTGACAATGTAAGAGTTCAAAAGAAAGGTTCTAGCACTATTTCAAACTGGACTCTAAGCAGCGGTACTGCTCAAACTTACCAAACTGTAGTCACAGGTGGTGCAAAATCTGGCACGGGTAACTTCTCATCTACATCGTCTAATACTGCAACTATAACCAACAGTAATAGCCAATGGATATCAAATGACAACCGTCAGGGAAGTGAATTCTATGTCAAACTTGTATAACATTATTTTATTTTATGTTAGATATTGCCATAAGAGACTTACAAATTAAACATCCTTGGATGTTATATGAAGAAGCATTTGCTCTGATGATGAATGCCTATTATCGTGCTTTACCACATCGTCATAAAGGAAACGCTTTAAAAACATTAATTGGTATCTCTTTTGGTATTTATTTACGAGAAGACAGAGACCAATTATTAAATCGCCTTGCTCGTATTAAAGAGTTTATGTAATCCATCAAACATTATTATGATTACCCTAATCCGTCCATTACTATTTTCACTAATTAACAACCAAGCTTTTAAACGTACAATCGTTGATATTCTACGTAAGCTTGCAGAACAAAGCGACAACACTGTCGATGATCGCGCTGTTGATTTTATCGAACGCGGTCTATTTAACACTTAGTAATTGAACTGGTTGATCCGCCCTTGTCTTTTTTCAAAGTCAGTATGGAACAACCTTTAAAACCAAAAGAAGAAATTAAAAACGCAAAAAGCTTTTTAGCCAAAGTAAAAGAAAATACAGATGAGGAACTTCACATCCTTGGTACATTTGTCAGATTAGGCGTTGTAGTTTGGAGTGGTTTTATCATTACATTGAACTATGTTGAACTACCTATGATCAAAAAAGTTCAGACTAGTAGTGACATAACGTTTGTAGCTTCTATATTTACTGGAGCTTTGGCTACATTTGGTTTAAACACTTCAAACAATAAATCAAATGGCAACAACAACAATAAACCTCATGATCATAAAAAGAAGGAGGAACACCATCCATGACCTATAAACTTGTAGACCTATACAGAAATAAAGTATTAGGTACATACGACACTGCTGAACAAGCTGCAAAAGCTGAATCACACATGATGCACGAGCCAGGTGAAACACGCTATGCAATTGAAGCACCAGAAGTAAAGAAACCCAGAGCTAGAAAGACCCGTGTCAAAAAGGAAAGCGACTGAAGATCAATTTAATGAGCTGCATAATTTAGTTACTGAGGAGTTTCTTAAGCGTATCAAAGCGGGTGAAGCTACTGCTCATGAACTAAAAGCAGCTTGTGATTGGTTACATAAAAATGACATTAGTGGAGTTGCTTATGAAGGTAACCCGCTAGACAAATTGGCTACCATCCTACCCAAGGTAGATCCAGAATTAGTACAAACAAGACTCTATGGCAAGAGGTAGAACATCATTATTCTATGCCAGTAACCCTAAAGCTCGTCAAAGACATAGGGATTATATGGCTCAATACAACGCTACACCAGCAAAAAAAGCTTATCGTCGCAGATTAGCAGCAGCTCGTAGAGCTAGAGGAATGATGGGTAAAGGTGGAGATGACCTTTCGCACGACTCTAGGGGTAACCTTGCACGACAATCAATGCACATTAATCGAGCCAATAATGGCCATGGTTCTCGTCCTAGATATAGGGGCGCATGACACCATTACTTCCAACTCCTGATCACTATTTATACAACCTAATAGCCATGACATCCTCTGAAGCAAAGCGCCTTTGGAGGCGCAGTATCAAAGAGCATTTTGACTGTACATGCGCTTATTGCGGAAAAACCTATGACATTAATGAACTCACTCTCGATCACGTCCATCCTCGCTGTCTTGGCGGGGGTGATAACAGG
>CEQI01001831.1_pt1 | contig 23159 bp, 21 predicted proteins | sample 531011 | NCBI WGS metagenome assembly CEQI01 (sample SAMEA2621204, study PRJEB7988) | marine metagenome | biome: marine biome (ENVO:00000447); feature: surface water layer (ENVO:00002042); material: "saline water (ENVO:00002010), including plankton (ENVO:xxxxxxxx)" | depth 5 m
ACTGCTGCAAAACTAAGACCAAATATGAATATGGTTATGTCATTCATAGGTCTTTAAGTTTAGGTTCTACCCAATGTTCTGTATTGTCAATACCTGCTGCCTTGACATACCGCATGATGTGATCATCTATCTGATGATATATTGGATGTAAGTCTAAATCCATATTAATGTCATGTGCAATCTGTGCCACTTGTGCTTCAGTTAAGCAGTGGTCTGGATGCAACAAATCACAGGTTGGTATCCTGTGTTCAATTAGTTCATTAAGGTTAAGTCTAATTTCGTAGTCTCTATATACTGGCATGTTTATACTGCTCTAGAAGGGGTCAGAGACCCCTTGTGGGGTCTTAAACGTACTTGCTAGGTAAGTGTGATCTATCGTAAAGATAACCACCAGACCATGTGCAATTTACTGGATTAAGGATATACTCTCTATCCTTGATGATACGTAAGTCCCATCTTACTGGATACTTACCTGTTAGTGTTGGTGCATTATAACCTGCAGGCATATACACCTGACCTGTCTTCTTATCTATAAATGCATGAACACTGCTGTCTTTGTACTCTGTCTCGTGTCTGCCAAACTCTTGCATAACGATCTTGATGTACTTACGACCATTGTACTTAACAAATCTGTTTAGGTTAGCAGTACCTAGAGCGATCTTGTCTAGTTGCTCCTTGTGATACTCCTCATATGATCTCTCGTCTGCTAATTCTCTCTCATGCATTCTGATTGATTGATGCTTGAAGTTTAAATCTAATGCTTTACATAGATCGTTAGCCCAACCTTGTACTCTTTCTTCGAGTGTTGCAGGTGCGGTTGCTACTGTCATGTGTCTCCTGTGTTGTATACTATAATTATAGTACAATATGTGCGGATGTGCAAGCTATTGTGACACAAATTTAATCGTCCCAATCATCATCCCAATCTAATTCTTCTACACCATCTCCCCACATTTCTTCATAACAGTCCGCATCTTCCTCATCCCATATATTAAGATGATGGTTTAAAGTGCGTGTACCCTCCAAAGATTTGAATGCAATAGTGGAATCACCCTCATTCATACAGAACCCACGCTTCAACCACTCTGTCAATTCATGTTCTGGGTATGCATCCATCATCAATTCAAGTAACTCCTCGAACTTATCACGTTGTAAGAGCTTATATTCATTCCATGGTAGACCTACATTCTCTTGCCAACAGGGTATGTACCCATCACGAAGCTCCATCATCTTTCAAACACCTCAATCTTACCATCAATATACTGGTGGATATAGTTGACTACTTCATCAGCTATGTTCATTGGTTCGTTAGTAAATTCAATAATGTATCCTGGTTTCTCAAATTCTAACACATCAAACTCATTTTTCAACCTTCTGGGTGCACCCATGGGTAGTTCTACCTTACCATATGTAGCATTTTCCGTACAAATGAATATAGAATCATTACTCATAGGCATAAAATGCGTAATTTTATCTACCTTTTGTACATGTCGCTCTAAATTTGGTATGGTCTTAGCATCAGGATTGATACCAACACAGAGAGCACTACTATTATCGGTCAATGATGTAAACCTAGTAATCCCTTGTATACGGAAACTTACGTTAGTGCCAGGTTTATAACGTAAGAAATGCGGATGTTTAGCTGTTTCACTCATCCATATACCATCATTAAACAGTAAACATCTACTATGCATATAAAATCTGTGGAGGAACTCGGTTGGTATGTCCATCCAATCAGGTATGATCGCATTGACCATATCAATATGCTCTTGTTTGAGATATACTTTGTGTTCTTCTGGATCGTCACCAAAGAATTTGAAACCTTGCTGACATCCTCTATGATATAGAACTGTAAAATCTTCAAATGAATCAGTTACAGTATATGATTTACTCATCTATCAATAATTTCAATAAGTCCTTCTTCTACTTGTTGTAACCATGTCCTTGCAAATTCTGCAACATCAGGTTCTTCTCTTGTAAATTCAATTATCAATGTAGGTTTATCTACTGATATTTGAACTGTATGATCAACTGATACTGGATATGGGAAATGTTGCATTAATTTCTGTTTATGAAACCAACAATCGTGCATTGGTACTATTATACTATCTTTTCCATGAGGTGTAAAGGCTCCACTTTCCTCATAGAAATGAACTCTTCTGTTAGTAGCATGTAGATCTTCATATCCTTGACATGAAGCTATGCCATGTTCCTCTTGCGATATCATCCTTGCAAGACCATGAAATCTAAAATGAGTGTATGCTCCATTATGATAAAGCAATGATCGGTGTGCAGGTCTTAAACTATCACTCTTCCATGTACTTCCAAACATTACTGTTCTATGATGTACTTGTAAATACTTACCACATTCCCTTACTTCATCTTCATGAGCAGCAACTATACCATTAGGATTATTATCAATATGCTCCTGTACTACATCACTCTGTGTGATTAGAGGTATTTCCTTGACTGGATCAGGATCATTGCCAAATATTTTTTTACCTTGACGTGCATCAGTTGTACTGAATACAGTCATTCCAAATTGTGTTATGCTTCTACCAAAAGAATAGTGTGCTATCCTTGAATCTTGTGTCTCTGCAAATTGATACATGTATTACTCCTCAGCATCTTCTTCTGCTAGTGCCTGTGTGAGTGCTTCAAATTGTAAATCAAAATCATCTTCATTATAAACGTTGATGACTTGAGTTGCATTTATGGCACCTGCAATAGGATCAATTCCTTGTGGATTTGCTTTTGCCTTTGCTTCGTGATGCTTCATCAAATCAATCATTGGAACTGATTGTTCTGTGTCTATGATAGCATTGAGTGCAGCTAAACTACCAGACATATCAACTTCTTGTAATTTACTATTTTCTACTGCACTATAAACCACCTCAGCTACTTGAAATCTTAATGGATTTACTTCCTCTGGTTCCATACTATCAAGATCCATAGTGATAGGACCATACCACTCATCATTTTTGAGTGTGCCATCATTATAGAATACCTCAAAGGTTCTCTCCTCTGAGTCATAGTTTGTGCATTTATAAACTGGAGCTACCTCAGCGTCTAGTCTAAATTGTGGATCAATATTTTCTAAACTATCCATTATTTTGTGCTCCGTTAATTGTTCCTGATACTTCTTTAGTTATATAGTTAACTCCGTCTATAGCAGCACCACCACTACCCGAAGAACCTGCAGTTCCTGCCTTAGTTTGTCCAGCTTGACCTAAGTTACCACCATTTCTACCATCTTGAGCATTACATGACTGATTTCCACCACCATTACCCTTGGCATTTGATTGTCCAAATTGACCTTGGGGAGAACCTAGACCTCCTGCTCCACCAGGATAACCAGCTCCACCACCACCTCCTCCACCTTGTTCTTGGGAGAAGTTTTGATATGTAACAGGGCATTGATTACCTTTCATACATGCTTTTTGTCCAGTGTTTTGGTAGACGCATTGACCTCCACGGCCACCGCCACCACCTCCTCCACCGCCACCAATTTGACCATTGTTGACTAGGATAGTGTCTGTTCTACAATATAATGCAGTTTGTCCATTGACTCCATTACCACCAGCATTATTATTGCTGCTTCCATTTCCACCTTTTCCACCTCCACCTAAGATACGTTTACCAGAATTAATATACAATACAACTCTAGATCCTGCAGGTAGAGAATCTATTCTTAAATATCTTTGTGTAGAATTAACATAGATGGCACCATATGCAATATTATTACTCCATGAACTAATAGCAGTCAATCTAGATGATAATACAAAGGTGCTGCTAGCTTGGTTTGCTGAACCAGTTACTGTGTTGTTACCAAATGATTTTTTCTCTTGAACTTTAAAGTTGTAGCCAGCATTTCCAGAACCATTATTATTATCATTAAGTGTAAACTCAAATCTATACACATCATATTGTGCAGCATCCCTCCATGTACCACCTGATTTAACATATACGTTTTCAGATGAACGCCAAGTTCCACTAGATTTTACCCATACACGATCAGCATATCGCCATGAACCACCACTTTTTACTAATAGATCGCCTTTTAAGCGGGCAGCTGTTGCATCATCGTAAGGAAGACTCATAATTAATACCTATACCAAACATCTCCATTTGAACCTTGTGTAGTCGGTGCACTCGTACTTACATACCTTCTACCATATGCATTGGAACTTTCTCCAATAGTAAATGTAACTCCACCAGTTGTTGAGTTTACAGATCCATTATAGAATCCAGAAGGATTATTAAACGATGTGACACCAGTATTGTTTATAGTGATGGAGTTAGCACCATTTGTAATACTGATACCTGTTGAACTACCTAAGGTTGCTTTTGCAAATCCAGTGGAAGAACCAATAAGTAGTTGACCATTAGACAACGTTGAAGTATTTATTCCAGTACCACCATAGGTTCTACCGATTACAGATGCATTCCATGTACCAGTTGTGACTGTGCCGATAGTAGATAGAGACGATGCTGAAGTTAAGTTTCCTAGTGTGTCTATTGCAGATTCTATAGTAGATTCAGTAGTAGCATCTATAGAGTCAATGTTTTGTAGTGTTGCAACTCCACCAGTATCTTGAATTACCTGAGAAGCACCAACAGTAAGTGCATTACCAATAGTTAAACCACCCGATAAACTTAAGTTGTTGTTTATGGTTGTAGTACCAGTACTAGCACCAATTTGTACGTCAGTAGCAGCTCCACCAAAATTAATTGTGGTTGCTGTGGTGTCGATTAAGTTGAATGTGGAGTCATCAGTTGCGAGAGTGCTACCATTTACATTAAGTGTACCAGCTACGTTAAGTGTATTACCAACATTGACATTACCACCTGTGGATAGTAAACCAGTTCCTATCTGGAATGTACCACTGCCATTAATTTTTATACCAAGTCCATTGTTAAATTCTAAATCACCTGTACTATCATTAGTACCACTACCACCTGTTATACTAAGATTACCAGTATCACTTAAACCAAACTTAACCCAATTATTATTGAGATATGTGTGTCCTAAGTATTGTCCTCGTGTTGGGTTCTCTTTTAATTTCCAATCACCAGTGTCACCAACCGTAGCTCCAGTTGGATCTGCAGCTAATACGTCAATATTCTTAGATGCTTCACCAGTAACACCAATAGTTACGTCAGCAGCAGTTAATTTACCCTCAACAGCAGCTTCTTTACGTACTCTTAATTTACCTTTGAAGTCAGACTCAAGTGTCTGAGATTCAATAGTGATCTTATCCCTAACAATAATCTCATCAAATGTAGGACGTAAGTTTGTAGTCTCACCAACGATTGCTAACGTAGGAGTATCGAGGTTTGCTTCCTCACCTGTAACAGAACTAATTTTAGTGTTACCAATAAACAAGTCACCATTACTGTTTAGTCCAGAGTAGAATGCAATACCACCTTCTTCTTTCTGTGACTGTGATATTAATATTTCTTGCTCAGTAAGAACTCTATTCTGTACTGAAGGTAGACCAGTTGAATAGTTACCAGGACCATAACCAACATATTCAAATGTATGGTTACCAGATCTTAAGATACTTGGTCGTCTTAGTTCTGTATCAGTTGGTGATGTTGCAACTGGAACCATCCTCAATGATAAATCTATTTCATCAGCTTCACCATCTCTTGCTTCAAGAGTAATATAGTTTGCTAACTGAGGACTGTTTGGATTACCTGCGTTAACGTAATTATTTCTAGTTTCTTGGATAAATGCGTTAATTGATTCCTTCGTAATAGATCTTGACTTATCTTCTATTGAACCATCGGTACTTGTAACCAAACCAATAGTAGTATTACTTGCAACAGATACAGTTGCATCAGGATCTTCAGTTGGATTGTCCTTATCTAAAGTAGGATATAAGTCATTGATATTCTGAGAGAATGAGAATGAGTTAACACTAGCGTTAGTTGGTGAGATACTACCTTTTAATAGAGTACAATAGTAGACACCATTTTGAACTGATTTCTTAAGTTCTTTCTCAATTTCAATATCATAAATGTAATAAACGTCCCCGTATGACTGACCCGTAGGTACGTTTCTTGGTTGTACAATATAACCATTGATAGGATCTCTTGATAGAGATACAGAACTATCTACAACATAACGTATACGATATGTTCTATCACGAGAGGATCTATTATCTGGTATACGACGCATGTAACCTGCACCAGTGAATAGCGTGCTGGCATAAAAACCACTACCTGATACTCCCTCATTTCCTATATGATAATGAATACCTTTATATCCTGTAGCAGCATTGACTGTACTGTCTCCAGATGTAGCAGCAGTGACTCTAACATACCAGTTATTAAGTTCACTATCATATTGTAGTGGATGATTAGGGTCACCAGGTGTAAATTGATTTGTAGTTATTTCAGTGTATACATTATCAGCTGGTGATGTAGAATCATCAGGAGATACTAGTGCTGAACATACAATTGGAACTGAGTTGCCAGGATTTGAGAGAGAATCTATTAGCGAAACATATAACTTATCTTGTTTTCTAGCACCAATATTAAAACCTTGTAGTTTATATGGAGGTTTTGTTGCTAGTGATGTGTAACCATAGAGATATAATCTTGTGTCAGCATTACCAATATATGACCATGTGACTGTACCATCACTTGCTGTTCCAGTTGTATGGGTAGGGGGGTTAGATAAACCATCAGTTGTTCCACCTGCAGCAGTATAATATGCTTTACCGTTAGCGACAATAGATGCTCCTGCAGCATAAGCTGTGCTATTTGCGTGGGTTCCATTATTCTGCGTTGCATTTGCCTTGATCTTTTGTACATCAAATGCCACATATCCAACTGGTATCTCATTAACAGTTCCTTTAAATACTGTAATTCCAGATCCAGTTGTACCACGATATCCTCTGTTTAGAGTCAATGCTCCAGTTGTACCATTAACAAGGGTTACTTTATATGACTCTTGAGCATCATCTTGTATAAACTTGATATAATCGCCAGCTGCAATGCCATGTGGTGAAGCAGCATAAGTTGCATCCGACTGGTTATGATCCACATTGACATCATTTATTGTAGCTGAAAATGTATACGTAGGTACAGATGCATATGTCCTACCTAATTTTTGTGGAGGAATGATATGTGTGATCTGACCTGCCTTATCCTGTGTGAATGGTTCAGTCTTAAATCCTTTTGCTCTTAATGCACAGGATCCGAAGTTAGAGTTAGAGTTGGTAATTGATTGGTCGCCACCGCTAAGGGCAACGAAATGATCAGCAAAACCAACAGCGAAAACAGATACTGCTTGAATAACTGAGTCGTTAGAGCATTTAACGTGGAAGTTTCTGTACTCTGCTTTGTATATACTGTCTCCATCAGTGTGTGATCCTGATCCATATGCTGATCCATTCCATTTAATAAATGCATTGTCATCTTTTTGTAGTGATACACCAGTGAACTGAGCAACAACCATTGATTTGAAACCAGTTGCCTTGCTACCATCAGCGTGCATACCACAAGTTCCCCATGTAGAACGTAGGGATATGTTGAATATGTATGGTGATGAACTATCAACGTTGTCAACTTCTACTTGTACTTGAGCTCCAACAGCAGTTGGGTTACCTGCAGGTGCACCTGTACCAGGATCTTTGATAATATATCTAAATTGAGTTGGACTTACAATCTCACTAATAAAATATGATCCATTAAATCTGTCCGCTGCAGTTCCCGTGACTCCAGAGATTAAAACGGGAGTACCAACAGATAGATTATGATTAGATGCAGTAGTTACCTCAGCAGTTGTTGTGAATACGTTAGCACTAACAAAGTCAGTAAAAATAGTTGTAATATCAACAGGACCTGCAGTTTGAGGACCTACAATTCTATTCTCTTCTACTCTTGCCTGTAACTCATCAGCACTCTGTGTACCAGTGGAGTCAGGAATATCTGCAAATGCCTTTGCGATCTTTTCATAATAAAGATCTAAATCTTTTGTTGTTGTTAGTGCGTTACCATCAGTTCCTGTGTACGATGATAATGGATTAACACCATCAGCATATTCAAAACAGGTGAGTTTGTGGTGAGAATATGTTGGAGGTGATGATGCACTGGGTTGAGCTGGATCAGTATATACACCAGTATTAGGACCATCAAAGAAACTAAACTGCCAGAAGTAACAACCACCAGTTATTCTGAAGATAGCAGATCTTGCAATAGCACCTTGTTCTGGATTAGGAACATACAAAGGACGTAGTTTAGTCTTACGTAAGTCCATACCTACGATAGATGTTCCTCTAGGAACTATGACTCCACCCTCTACTGAATTAAATCTGTATAATACGTTGTTTGGATTAGGATTACCTTGAGCATCTTGAAGATCAAAATTTGTAGCACTATTTAATTCTGATATGTCTGCAGGTAAATATGCATAACCATTTGCATCTGCTGTTACGCCTGGTCTATTGTCAATAATATAATCGCCAGGATATAGTACTATAGTAAATGCTTCAAATGCGTCGTTATATTGACCTGTTCTGTATGAAAATCTGGCAGACTCTATCAATGCCCTCTGAATTGTCTTGAAAGGACGGTTAGGAGAGTTACCTCTATTGTCAAAACTATCTGATGCATCAAAATCATCAGGGTTGACATATAGGCAACGTCCAGTTTTTGATGTAAAGACGTTCTTAAGTCTTGTTAGTGCCATTTTCTATAATCTGTAGGTTATGATGCAACCTCAGCAGTCTCCTCGAACCCTACTAGAGTAGCAGAAACAGCTGCGGACGAAGTAATATAGAGGGATTGACTTGCACCAAGCACAAGACCATTCAATTCATAAGTTGAGTTATCAGAGATACTCTGATCTTTTAATATAAATTGTTCTGCAACTGTGTCAGATACAGATGCAATCAGTAGTTCTTTACCAGTAGCGTCAATAAACTCAGTGGCAAAGCCAGTGTTGTTACCAGCAGCTGCGTAGCGTGTACATGTTGTAGCAACTGGTCTATGCTCATTACCAAAACTTCTATTAGGTATGTTACCAGTAACTTCTCTAACTTCACCTGCTTGACCTAATACAGAATAGTCTAAGTTGTTCTTAAACTCGTAGTTGTTAAAGTAGATAACACCTCGTCTGGAGTCATAATGTTTTACAAGACCAGACCAACCTGCAGTACCACCAGTACCTGCATATGTAGGACCTGCAGAACATGTACCACCACCACTAGATGTGAAGTTGGTATCACCAGATAGTTCAAATCCAAGAGGATGACTCATATTTCTGAGCCACAGTCTAGTATTAGCAGAGTCCCAATACTCAATGATAGCAGTACATGACTGATATGCAGAGGGTAGACCACTGTTTGTCCAAGAGAATGTTTCGCCAGGTGCAAATGTGGATGTACCACCTAAGTTTGCAACGTCTGCTTGAACAGATGTTGTATATGCACCGAATGAGTAATCAGAAAATGCTGTACCTGCAGGTGACTGTGATGCAGCTGCAGTTAATTGTATTGCTTGTGTCTGAGATACAATAGCAACATCTACAGTGGCAGCACCACCTGTAGCATTATTAATGAATAGTTTACCACTTACCATAGTAGCACTAGGGCAAGTATAGAAATTATAACCGTTAGGTGTAACGGTAGTTCCTGACGCAGTTGTGAGATTTACGTATGGAGTCACTGTAGGGGTAAAACATGCCAGAACTCCGTTTTGCTTAACAGCCATGATTGTTTAGTTAAATGAATGGAAGTATACTTTTGCTCTGGAGACACCTCCAGCACTTGTTGCATCTAAAGTAGTAGATGCACCTGTTTGAGGATCTATTAATAAGATCTCTCTTGCAGTTACTTTACCACCTGTTTTTGCAACGGGGTTAGTTGTATTAATAGTTATATCACCATCAACCCAACTGTTTCCAGAAACGTCTAATCTGTAACTGGGGTTTTTACCAATACCAAAATTGCCATTGCCATCTAGAACAGCTTGGTCAACGCCACTTTCATCGGCAAAGTGCAGTCCTAATCCAACAGCTCTCTTTTGAATGATTGCTTTGGATGATCCTGTATCTCCTAATATAAGAGAAGAACCTGTGGCAAAGATTGAACCCTCTACCTCAAGATTATATGTAGTAGCAGTTCTACCTACACCCAACTTAGCAGCAGACGATGCTCCTATTGAATGAGCAGTACCTGTAGTAACAATATTTCCAGTTGAGGTAATATCTGTGACAGTATCTATTGTACCTCCAATTGAAATTCCTGTTGTAGTAGTTGATAATTTAGTGGATCCTTGATACTTAAGTATTACGTCTCCACCCGCACCTAATTCTAGTAATACTCTTTGTGGATCGGGACCAGGACCATCGCCTTGATCAAAGATAATAGATTTATATTCACTATTACCATTGTGTCTAAAGTATGCTGTGCCATCATCACCTATCCATCCACCAAATCCAACAGAACTTGCACTTGCGTATGTTTCATTAAAATATTTGAACAAAAAGTTGCTTTGATCATTTTGACTTGCTTCAATTACTGATCCACTGCCACTATCATCGTTCAATATCACTCTAGGTGCTGTTACTGAACTACTAGATGTCAAACCCTGATTCATAACAACTGAGTTGTTGAATGTAGCACCAGCACTGAAGGATGTTACACCGTTCATCGTGACAGTATCTGCAGCATCAGACCCTAACGTAACATTGCCACTAGCGGATACATCAGCAACTGATAAAGTTCCTGTAAATACACCATCAGCGATAGTTTTGTTAGTTAATGTTTGTGAAGCACCGAGTGTTACTAATGTATCAGCTGCATTTTCAGAACCATTAGAGGGTAAAATATAAGTATGAGTTACACCTGTTGGTATAGATGCAGTGTTAAACTTAGCAACCTTTGTCTCATCAACAGAGTTTGGTACTAAGAATACTTCATCTGTTAACGCAAGGATAGAACCTAGACGTATTTTACCAGTACCTTGTGCAGTGATAGTTAGATCTAGATTTGCATCAGCTGAATCTTTAGCATCTAATTTAAGAGTACTACCAACCTTTTGTAAGTTGAGTCTAGCATTTCCCATTGCCAAACTAACCTGTCCTTGAGTCTCTGAAAATAGACCAGTTGAGGTTCTACCTTCAAATCCTAAACCAGGTGTAGTATATGAACCACCAGGCAGTGCACGAAATATACTTCCGACTGCGGATCTTTTATTCTGATCAGTTGGATCTGAGTTATCAAGAAGCAGCAGTGTATCAGATGATGATACTTGTCCTGCAACTAATTCGGTTAAATCAGATATCTTACGAGTTGCCACTCTTATTACACAATAATACTATCTCCTATATTTATAACTTTTTTTGGAACAAGAAGTAACCCTCACTACCTTCCCAGTAACCTTTGTCCCAACTATGGTATTGTGTAGCATATAATCTTGCTTTACTAGACAATGGATTACCTTTATATGTGCAGTTTTGTTCTGATACACCTACAAAACAGTCATCATCGTTATCATAGGAGAAAATCATGTCACATGCAGGATTTTTTACTATAATAATAGGAACGTTTGCACCAATAATGTCTGGTTCTGTTATCTCAACTATCTGCTGTCTATATGGTTTATCTTGGTAATTGTAACGAGAAGATGTATCAAACTTTCTATCACCAATCTTTTTATGTGTTACTACAATATGTGCCCACTTTGTAGGATTAGATGCAGCTTGTGTCCAATTACAAAACTCACCTTCAAACCAATTGCAAAATTTATCTAGTTCCAACGAAATGGGCATTTACCTTCTTTACTCACTCTACCTTTAATTATGTCCCATGCATTAAACATGGTAAACTTTCTCAATGTATTGTTCTCATTCAATTGCTTGATCATTTTCTCTGGAACATCTCTCTGCTGTAGCTGGAAGTCTGAATCAGATCGCTTAGAGTATAGCCTAAAGTAATATAGTGGTGTACCTTTAGGTAGATATATGTCATTGTCCAATACTTTGACACCAATAACCATAGGTCTAAACCATACAGATATTGGGAAGGTAGCAGGTATCAATTCTAGTCCATATCTAGAAAGCAAAGGATGAGGGATCTGTTCAATCCATACATCTTTATCCTCTGTCCATATAGACATCACATATTTCATTTGTATCTCTGGGTGAGATCCGTTTAACCAATTGTCACCTAACTGAAAGTAATCATCATATGCTTCTTGTGTCAGACTAGATTCAATCCTATCTTCTTTTATCTTAAATCCTAGATCAAATGGTTGTGTAACCATCCATGTATTATCCGTCCACTTTTTCCATGCAGGACATTTCGCATGATCATATCTCATATCATATCCAGTCTTGTATAGCTTAGGTGCTTCGTAAAAATCAGGAGGTAGCTGATCACCATCTTCTCCAATTCTATATGACCAATATGCCTTCTTCATTTCTCAAAATAATTGATATTCAATACCAAGCGTCTGGTATCTGTGGAAGGCACACCTCTATGTTCTAAGTTACTATCAAAAACTACAGCTGTATTTTTTACACTCAAAATTTTTTTACCATCTCTAAACTCTGTATATCCATTATTGTCATTCAGATATATTACACAAGTTTTATTTGGTGTAGATAGTTGCCAATCAGTATGCCACTGTTGCTCTGGTGCACCCTTCGGTGTAGCATTTACCTTTACTCTCAATATTGCAATGGCATCTAGTTGATCAGTAATTGCTCGTAAGCACCTCATCAACATTGGGTTCATTGCACTAGAAAAATTATGATCATAATATAATAAATTTACATATTGATCTGGTTCACCCTCCGCTTGTGGATAATGCCACGGAAAGTGAACGTCATAGATTTGTCTTTCTAACTCTGTAATCGTATAATGCTTAAGGAAGTTCGGTAAGATCTGCATCACTAGGTAATGTTTTATTCAACTGTTCAAGTGGTTTCTTAGACATGAAAGGACTATCAGGATTAGGAATGACATTCTTATTCCTGTCATATTTACTAGGATCAATTCTCTTTGACTTACCTTTATTTGATTTTGCTTTCTTAATTGCTTCGATTGCATCACCAACTGTGACAATTTCCATTGCCATATCATCAGTTAGTTCTACTGCAAAGCATTCTTCTAAGAACATGACAAGTTCTACCATATCCAATGAGTCTAAACCTAGATCATCAGATAATTTAGAATCCCATGCAACTTCTATTTCTTCTCCTGTCTCCTTGTCTACAAGTCTTTCCATTATGGTTTCCTTGATAGCAAGCTTAGCAATTTTAAGCATGGTCGTTTTCGACACACGCTTTGATTGCTTTAAAAGAGTTCTAATTTCACTATAAGTTTGATTGTATGCCATTAGACGTAAACTACCTCATTGTTCAAGCAAGAATTCCGAACTACATCGAGAACTCTCATAAATTGGTCACCGTCGTCACAATCAAGTGTTTTGACGTTACCATCACTACTTAGTAGTGTAAACCTTTTCTTCGGAATGTCAACCGTCACTTTATCAAGAACTTCGTCAGTCATGTGGTAATCTAGTAAATACTTACCAATGATAGCACAGGTTTCTCAATTTGTAAAGTAAGGGGTGTCACTTTTTTTAGTGGCACGTCTTTTTACCTCAGATGCCTTCTCTATGAGAGACTTACCTATATCACGGTTCTTCAACATATTCTCCAGAGGTTTATCTTTATCTTCTCTAACTAAATTTTCGACGTAATCGTCTAAATGTGCAGCAAGAATGTCTTTTAAAAAATTTGCTTCTTGCTTTGTTACTGACATGTGAAAAGTCATTTGCTTAATTGAAATCTACATTCAATTCAAATAAATGGCTGGTGCATCCATATCTATGTTGCCACCTGCATTTATATCAATGAGACCTCCAGTATCAACCTTAATGGCATTTCCTACTTTGAGGTTATAATCACTACCAAGGTTAGATGTTGATTGTATATCTTCGTATGCACCACCCTCGACGCAATCGAAACTACCACCTGCAACATCTTCAGAAAATTTTCCATCCACATCGGTAAACTTATTACCCATAGTATGATCATAACGACAACCTTCAGCTTTGGTTCTTATGTTGCCCTTACTTTCGATCTGGACTACACCTGTGCTTGATGTTTGTGTTATTTCATGGAATTTATCTGTTTTTTGTTCTGCTGTTTTAAAATGAGATTTATAAAATGTCCCATTGTTCGTGTATGTAGCAGAGTTTATTCTTACTTCACCACCTTCTGACTTCAATGAGTAATTAGATTTAGTCTCATTGAAAAGGTTACCGCCAACAGTAAGTTTGTAGTCACCGTTGACTCTATGGTTAAAATCTCCTTCAACTTCATAATGTGTGTCACCTTCGACATATAATCTCAAGTCACCTCGTACAGTTATAGACATCATATCATTGTCGGGATCTTTACCGACTTCAAAAACTGTATTCCTATCAGACCTTACAATAAAGTCTTGATGAGATTTGATTTGGGTATTCTTTTTAACATCCATATCAATGTAGTTCTTGGTCTTGCCATGAACTATCCTCACTCTTTGACCATCCTTAGAATTATTCATCTCTAAGAAATGACCAGCTGAGGTTGCTTGCACCCAGTTGTGCGGCCACATTATTGGATTGTCTGGTGTGTTGTTGGAAGTTTCCGACCCACCACTGAATCTAGTTAAACTCATTAGTACCCATATCCTCCCTGATTCTGCTGATTATTATTATTATTTGTTTGTTGTGTATTTTGCTGATTAGTTTGTTGTGTACTTTGCTGTGTAGTCTGTTGTGTAGTCTGTTGTGGTGTAGTTTGTGTAGTCTGTACTGTAGTTTGTGTAGTAGTTTGAGGAGTGGGAGTTGCTTCCTCATCATCTTTGACTGGTAACATAGGATGACCTACGCAATCTATGTAGGTTTGTGAGGTTGGTAATCTACCTAATATTTCTTGTACTTTAACAGGTCCTGCAAACTGATATGTAAGTGCAACTTGAGCACCACCACCTGTGCCACCCTTATCTTTAACTCTTGGTGTAACAAAACCAAGCACTGTTTCTGTGATAACAGGTGTTAAAATCTGACCCTTATCATCAACGTCAGCTTTACCTATCTCTTTTTCTTTATCGCCCTTACCAATAGTTATGACTGGTTCTGTGTAGTTTTTACCAACATTGACAGTTTGTACGTCTTGAACAACAGGTATAAGATCACCACACTCAGAATATACTGCAGTGGCATCTGGAGGTACAACCAGATCAGGAAACTTATCAGTGTAATTGACTGTGAATATGTATCCAGACTGTGTTTTCAACTGCATTCCAGATTTTACATTTGGTTCAAATGACTTTTCAATCGTTGCGATCACGATTTGAGTCTCGGAATATTCAACATCAACGACCTGCATCACATCTGGATTTGTTGTGTCTTCTGTACCATCAGCATAGGCTACTAGATATAACAGTTCGCCATCATTCACCTGATTGATGAGTCCAGACTTAGGTATGACATAGTTCCATTGCTCATTAGGGCAGTATGTGCCAGCTGGATCAAAACCATATCCTATGCCAGGATTTGTAACTGCAACGGAGTCAATCTTACCATCTTTGATGTTTGGTTTGAACACTGCACCACCACCTTCAGGTTCATTACATGTAAACATTGCACGAGCTTGTGCTTCCAAAGGAACTCCTTTACCTTTCTTTCTTGTCCATACACCAAGTATAGCACCAATATTATCAACAATAGGTAACGCTTTAACAGGAGTTGTTGATTGTAAGTTATCCCATACTATTTCTGGGAAGCATGGTTTCTTATTGAATATAGAGTTAGAACAGTTTAAACTTGCAGATGGAATACTACCATCACTAGCAGTGAAGTTAAAGTCTTCAAACTTTGCTATAGGTCCTCTAGTGTCAAAGTCTTTCTCAGTAAATCCAACTGTATTACCTGCGAGTGGGATCATATTACCAGTATTAACATCAAACAACATCTGTTGTCCTAAGTATGTACCAGCTGAGAAACCATTCTTAACTTTACCAGTAACAGCTGTGAATGAAGCAGGTGGTTTGACTGGAAACTCACTAGTTTTACTCTGTGCTTCATCTCGACCTCTTTTCTTAGGTCCGTGGCATGTCTCATATGTAGTTGACTTGATAGCACCTGTCAATTCTCCATCACAGAATAGATCAAGAAGGTCAGCAATATTTTCTACCAATCCCTCAATCATATCCATAGCACCTTTGATAGCTGAAACTACACCTTGTATTGCACTCAATGCCTTATCAATCAAGTCCATCAGTTTGTTCATGATATTACCGAGGATATCTTGAATTAAACATAGGGCACTGTCGAGTGCTTTTGCTAACAAATCTTTGAGTAAATTTTCAACAAAATCTTTTATGTCATCTAATAAAGTATCAAACAAACAGTTGATAACCTTCTGGAGACCAAGTTGTTGTTTTTTAACAGCTGCAGCTCCTTTTGGTTCTGGTATTGCAATCTTATCTAACTGATCTTTTATTAAGATGTCAGCCTCTTTCATTACGACACCTTTAATATTTTTAGTAATACCTGATAATTTTTTCCTGATCCTAAGTGCAGAGTTCCTCACCTCAAAAGCAACATCAAGAACATCACCTGTTTGCTTATCAATAAATTCACCAACGGGATTTGTGTCGATATTACGGGCAAATTTCATGAACTCATTTATTACATTCTCTACTTTCGTAGATGTCTCACCTCCAACTTTACCATTACCCATGGTTACAGAGAAACACTTGTCCTTCTCTACATAATTGGCAACGTCAGCAATAGCTTCTCCTATAGTTTTTCTAGGATTTTTAGTATCAGTGGTAGCTTCAGCATCAGTATTGGTTGCTTCCTCCTCTGCCTTTTCAAGGTTTCCTGTTTCTGCATTTTCTCTAACATTAGATCCTGTGCTCTGAGTTCCGCTTCCTTGACCACCATGAACTTCTGGAGAATAGTCCTGAGCAACCAGCTTGGGAAATGGTTCGTCACCATCAAATTCTGTTTTATATGCACCATCTGGGTTTTCATCACCGATTGTGCCTACGATTATAGGTATTTGTGCACTTGCACCGTCCATAAAAAATCCAACTACCCAGCCGTTTACTTGCAGCTGATGGTTCATACCAATACCAGATCTTTGTGATGCAGTATTAGGCATCATCACAGTTGCCCATGGCAAATCATAACTGGTTAGTTCCTTTCTACTTGGATTATGATACCCTAAAATTCTAACCTTAGCTTTGTTAGTTTCATCACGATCTTCTGGAAACTCCTCTGTACCTGCACCAGTATTTTCGACTTGTCCAACCCACCAGTTGAACCCGTCTTTTCCGATAAAATTAGCAGTTGATTCTAACATTACTTAACTATGTCCTCAGCTGAACTATCAAGAGTTTGGGATGTTGATTGTACATCACCTGCACTATCAGTGAATAGTGTCATCTTGGTTGTCATACGATCATTACTAGAGATATACTCTCTCTGAATACGACCTATAACATATATCCCACTGTTTGCTGTATCTAATGATCTTTCTTTTCCTCTGTAAGTAGTGAGTTCTACAATCTCTCCTACTCTGGGGAGAATATTCCCCGTAAATTCTATTTCAACTTTTTTATTGTAAAATAATTTTTCCCTTAAACTGGATTGGGATAGTAACTTTGTAATATCCTTTGTAAATGTACCCTCAGTATAGAGTGCAGTATCTATCACTTTAGACATAATTCTGGTGGGAACTGTGTTCTTCTTAAACTTGTCAAAGTATTTTGGGAGTTTGACATCCCCATTTAACTTTGGAACACTGTTGTAATATTTATGTATGTTGAAATCATATTCTTTATAACCTAAGTCCATCATATCAAATGTCATTACCTTGCTATTGAAGGAACCTATGTTTAATCCCATCAATATATCACCATTCTCAATGATATTAATAGATTCTACAGCTATAATTTGTGGATCAGGTTTTGCTTCTGCAGGTTCCTCATATCCAACAATACATTTATATTTGTACTCATCATCACAAAAACTATCATAGGAACGAAAATGATATCCATCAGCATTTTCATAGAAAGCATAACCTGCACTAGCATTCTTAGAGTCCTTGTCTTCCTTGGGGATAGACTTAGATGCTAAGTAATTAATCATTGTAAATGGTGTCCAGTATGGAGATATAAAAGAGAATGTATTTTTAGTTGTTCGAGCATCAATATCTCTAGTCGTTCCTAAAATTTCTTCAAGTATATCTTCTTTAACTATCTTGTCTATACTTTTTCCTCCACCTGAACCAAATCTACGAGAGACTTTTGTAGCAGCATTATTAATTAAATCAGGACTACAACATACTAATGTTGCCTTCGATTTACCCTCTGATATCATCCTAGCTTGAATATCATATACCATCAAGTTTTGCTCAAATGCATTCTGATCATTATCTTCAAACGCAATGAATACTGGTTCCATACCAGACATCTCAGATAGAATACCATCATTAGTATCTGTCAATGTTATATGCATTTGAACAGATGCACTCTTTATATCCTCAATGTACGCCAAACTTACTAGATTATTGATAGAGAACGCTTTATCTTCTCCCTCAATACCTACAATTAGAGCTGTTAATCTAAAATTACTTTCTGGTTTCATGAGAACTGAGCTGTATTAGCATATTCTGTGAAGAATGGAGATTGTTTTACAGTTGATATTGCCATACTTCCACCGCTCTCCATATCTAGGTTAGGAATAGATGCCTTAGCTTGTTTAATCATACCACTCATTTGTTCTTTTATTCCCTCAACACCACCTTGTTCGTTGAGTAAAGCATTACCCTCATTGATAACGTTATTAGTTAAATCAGTTATCATACTCTTGGTGCTACTGCTATTTGCTATGCCTGACATACTAGTGACCAAGTTCTTACTGATATTTTTAAAACTATCACCACTTTGAATAGTACTCATACTACTAGTAAGATCATTCATAATATTCATCAACCCACCAGTAGTGCCACCACCAATACTCTCATCACCAAACATTTCGATCATCATCCTTCTCTTTTGTAAATTATTAACTACACCACCCATCATTGTCTCAGGAGATACTTGATGGTCTTTATCCTTCGCTAACCCAAAGAAATTTTTGACAGTAGAAACTATATTTCCACCACCTTGTCCTCCGCCAGGATTGACATCTGACTTCTTACTCTTACCAAAATTAGATCCTGCAAGTGGTTTTTGTCCCATTTGAGTTATTGGTGGAACGGTCATACCTCTATCGGATAGAGACATTGATCTCTTTTCCGTTAAATTATATTTGTTTGTGCTTATGTTAGTATCAGTTTTGGTTGAACTATCAGTGCTAGAAGTATTAAACAGTCCTAAACTACTACCAATCTTAGTAATAAAGTTACCAACATTAGACATCATGGGAACAATGTTTGGAATTTTAGCTATCAATCCCATCAGAGCAGCACCAGCTGCTTTGATTGGTAATGCAAGACTATCACCAAATGCTTTCTTAAGTCTAGGATCTATCTGAAAATCTTTCTCTAATTTGTTAGAAATATTTTTTTCAACTGTATCATCAAATCCAGTTTCCTCTAATGATTTTGTTGAGGATTTTTCTTGAGGATTAAATCCACTAGGGGCGGTTCGTCCTTTCGATGCTTTAATAGTTGGTGCAGATACACCACCTCCTTTATAACTTCTAGTTAATCCAGGTTCACCATTATCACTAGCACCACCAACGTTACCACTACCACCCGCTTGTTCAACATTTACATAATTTTTTCTAGCAGGTTCTATAGGAGCTGCTAAATTTGGAGCACCACCTCCTATTGCTGATATTGCACCATCAACGCCAGCACCACCCGTTCCACCTTGAGCTGCTTCTGACATAAGGAAGTCATTATAGACATCCTTTTTATACATTGAATTTAATAATGCATTGCGATCCTTTATCATCTCAGTCATACTATTGACTGACTGCGATAATACCTCTATGCCTATGTACTTATCGTCACTCATGACCTAGATGCTCCTTTGCCAAATACGTCAATAACCATACGTTGTTCCTTCATTGTTTCCTCTGCAGGTACATACTCTTTTTTAATCACTGGTATAGGATATGGTTCTGGTACTGGTATCATTTGAGGTGAAGAAGTGGATGTTGTATTGCTTACATTTACTGGTGTATCTATCAAAGTTTGGTTATTTCTTTTAGTTTGTGATCCCAATTTAACAAAATTAGATGATATATTTCTAAGGTTAGGACCTCCTTTGTTAACACTTTCCATCTTAGTTTCTTTTTTATCAGGAGATATATTAACACCACCTTGACTAAAGTAAGGTAATGGATCTATTCTAGTTCCAGATTTATTAAATCTTTCAAAGTGTAGATGTGATTGGTTGCTGCCATCTTTGCCAGGATAATATTCTATCTTAGCTAACATATCACCTTTCTTTACCTTCTGTCCTTTCTTTACAGTGTATGCATGAACATGTCCATATAGATTAGCAGTGCCATCTTGATGTGAAACTACAACTGCTCCACCATACTCACCAAATTTAGGGAGTATTTGCTCAACTACACCATCTTCTTGTGCATGCACTGGGGAATTTTCCCATACTCCTATATCAATACCTCTATGCATCTTACCCCAACGAGGACCGAATGGTGAACTAAACATTGGATCTCCTTGTGGAAGTATAGTATTCCATCTATCTGTACCACTTACAGTGCTTGTTATACTATTAGACATTGAGTTATCTTCACTCATTTTATTTTTTTCAATAACTGATGATGAAGTCTCTGATGATGAGGATGTAGTGTTCGTAGTTTGAGGTTTTCCGTTTAGATCTGGTAGCTCTACTTTATCTGTTTTGATTGATTTATCAACACCAGTTATAGATGAAATTCTTCTTGCATCAGCAAGTAATCCAGCTGCTGCAGGATTTCCACCTGATAAAGGACCTAAGAATGCTAATGTAGCACCTACCATAATAGATGCACCTTCTCTATAAACTGCAGATATTGCATCACCAATCTTACTCATAGGTAATATAATCTCTGCTTCATTTGCTTCACCAACTAATGCACGACGACCACCAAACATACCACGAGTAGGTGCTGTTATAACTGAACCACCAGCACCATATCCGACTCCACCTTTTGCATATGTTAGTAAACCTGCTTCTTCTGACATCGGATCATCTTCATATCCTTGACGTTGTTCTCTTTCACTAAGACCTGACTCAGACTCTTTTCCAAATACTGCATCATAAAGCAAACCACCTAATGTGTCACCTGCCCAACCACCAGCAACCGCACCAATGAAGGTTCCAAGACCAGGAATAAAACTACCAAGAGCACCCAATGCCCATGATCCTATACCTGCACCAATAGCTTTAAAAGCTGCTCTTCCAGCTGGTTCTTTAAATACAAAATAATTCAATGCAAAATCAATTAGAGAACCAATTAAAGGAATTCTTTTTACAATTGGACTAACTATTTTCTTAGCCGCTTTTAATCCTGTTACACTTGATTTAACTACTCTTTCTGAGAATTCAATTGTTGATCGTGCCAGTTGTGATTCTAAAGGTAAGTTTTTACCTATGTTCGTAGCTGTGTTCGTTATTGCTTTTGTTGTACCACTTACAAGATTATCAACATTTTTAATTGTTGATTGTTTAATTGCTGAAGCAGTTTCAGTTATATTACCTGGTCGTAACCCTCGTGTGAAAAAATTATTACCTGCGTGTTTTAGATTACCACCCATGTTCATTCTCGTCAGAAATTCTGGACGATTAGGAATCATGTCTGTGGCAGCCTTAAAAGTATTTTTAATGAAATTACCACCAGGATTTAATCTCTTAGCTTGTTTGAGAGCATCCTTCATAGGGATGTTCTTTGCTCTTAAGTTCTTATAGAACTCAATTTGATTTCCTCTAAGACCAAGTTTAGTTAATGATCTTGTTATATTACGACTGTTACGGAGGTTCTTAAAGTTTTTTAGTTTATCACCTATCCTAGGTCTGTTTCTTGGTCTAACTCTAGGTCTCTTAGGTCTTCTAAGTCGTGGTATCCTTACCTTACCTGACTTACTTCTTCCTCCTTCTTTTGCATAATCAAATTCTGTTATATCACCAGTTTGTCCACCTAATCCACCAACACCAGCTCCACCACCATTTCTTTCTCTTAGATACTGGATATATTCCATTTCAGTATCAAGAAATGCCACCATGCTTTCAGAAAACATGTTGGAACTTTTTACCAGTGAACTACTGTCTATAGTGAGGTTTTCAGCCATTAGTTACGACGACGTTGTTCTTCTATTCGCTCTCTTTCCTTTTGTAGGTGAGACGCTAATAAGTTCACATACACTTCCCTCTCCCAAGGAATCATATCCATAATATCGCTCAAGCTATATTTATGATGTTGAACGAGAGAAAAATTGGTTTGATAGAAGGTCATCAAGCCCTCGTCAAAGAGGGCTATCCGAAAAAACTGACTAGACCCTCTATTACTATTTCATTTTCAACCTTTGTTTTAGGATTTCTAATCTTCAAAACATGCTTCAATGAGGGCATAGTATTGAAAAATTCTTGGATTTTATCAAACTGTGATGCAGTCAAACTCTCTATCCATTCCCTTGCTTCTTTAAATGTAAAAGTTCCAGAGTCCTCTTCACCAATATATACTCTCTTAATACATTTAGCTACCAAATCATATGGATCAATATTATCACCTGCAAAATTTACCGTAGAAAAATATTCTAGGTTTGGATATCTCATCTCTAAAGTTATATCATTACCTAGTTTGATGATCTTCTCATGACCTTCTGGGAACTGTACCTTTACTTCATTTGCCAAGAATGAGACATCAACCTGTGTCTCACCATCATCAGGGCAAGTAACTTTTAACTTAAGTTCTTCACTAATTGATCTTGCACGTATCTGTAGAAACAAATACTCAATATCAAATAAAGCAAGATCATCTATCTTAACTCTAGTAATGATACAGTTTTTTAAAATATTTTTTATGGCATCTAGGATTTGTACCTCATCCTGTGATTCCATTGCAATAATTAATATCTTCTGCTCTTTAACAAGGAAGGGACGATATTTAATTTTCTTTTT
>CEQI01036044.1_pt1 | contig 22833 bp, 11 predicted proteins | sample 531011 | NCBI WGS metagenome assembly CEQI01 (sample SAMEA2621204, study PRJEB7988) | marine metagenome | biome: marine biome (ENVO:00000447); feature: surface water layer (ENVO:00002042); material: "saline water (ENVO:00002010), including plankton (ENVO:xxxxxxxx)" | depth 5 m
TGCAGACGTAGAAGCTGCCAATATCTTACTGCCATTTTCTAACTCCAAAGATCCTTTGTTCCATGCTATGATACCCTGCTGCATCCACTTGGGTAGGTTTTCGTATGCAGTCTGTAACCTTCCAAGAAGTTCTCTGGCGGTTGCTGCTTTGTTTGCAAGAATGCCAATGTTAACACTGTCATTAAAGACAGCATAATGCAAAAGGTAAGATACGACTGTAGTGGATTTACCAGTTTGTCGTGGCATCTTACAGATATTAAATCTGTAATTGTGGAAATTGTTAATCAACTTCTCTTGAAAATGATATGGATGAAACTGTGTAAGGCCCTCATCAAGAGAAATAATCTTGACATAGTTATTGGCAAAGTAAACGGGGTCTTCCTTACATTTCATAAACTCAAGAATTTGATCTTGAGTAAACTCAATGGCAGTGTTCGCTTTTTTTAGATTAGGATTGCCAAGATATACATTATCACTCATATCCTAACCTCAGCAATTCCACTTTCTAAGAGACTTATTGATTCTGCTATCTGGATCGTTTGCAGTCTTTGAGGAAGTGAGTTTCTTTTTCATTCCTTTCATTCTAGCGCAGAATGACGCTCTACGGGGATTTCCAACCTTCTTGCTTGGTGCCTTAAGGTCGCTTCCAGGATTTTCTCTTTCGTAAGATTTACGTCCCTTCTCGTTAAGTCCTCCCTCCTTATTCTTTCCTGCTTTTTTTGTCCATGCTGCTCCTTCCGTATGGAGGAGTGGTTGCCCTGGTTCATACTCCGAAACCTTGAAAGTTAATAGTTTCGCGCCAGGATATACCTTAGATATCTGAGATTGAACATCAGATTTTGTAGGTATGGATGTTTGTGGGAAGAACATCTTCAGCATGTAATACTTTCCTCTGTAATTGAAGTAAGTATCAATAATATTGCCAGTTTTAGCTGGCAGTCTCACTGCTTCAAGAACTTCATATTCAATATTATTTTTTGGAGATTTGATTGGTTCTGGTTTGACAATATCTTGAACCACTGCAAATGCTTTTCCATCTGCATCATTAATCTCAACATCTTCTTTTTTGACACAGTTTGGATATCTCTTTCCAAACATTGTTTTCATGCCTTTTTTCTCATAACCTTTCCAGCACTTTTCATCAAGTTCAAATTCTTCTTTCTTTGTTTTATTTCCCCAGTTGGCAGCACCAACTTTACGACACTTGACCAGTGCTCCTGACGCATATGCACTTGGCCAAACTGAGTAGCGTGACTTGACTTTGTGGTAGCAAGCATCTTTCTTGCCTTCCTCAATGTCGATCTCATCACCTACTTCAACATTATTTTCTGCGAACCATCCACGATTTACTTCTAACGCGCACAGCACCTCTCCATCTGAGGCAACTGGGTTCTCGTCATATGGTTCTAATTCTTTAATGCTTTCGATTGTTCCATCCTCTCTAATGAAAGCAATATCGAGAGGGATTTTTGTTTCAGTCATATGGAATGACTGTTCTGCAACTTCATCAAAGACGAAGAGCATTCCACTGTTTACGTCTAAACTTTCACGGAACATTAACCCTAAGTTGAAATCTCTAATGTTATTTGGAATTTCAATTTCCAAAGGTAAAGTTACAAACTCTGTTGCTTCTTTTACAGATTTCATTTTAGGTTTATCAGTTGAAACGTATGTGGGTTTTGCTGCACCAGTCTTTTGTGGTTGACCAGGATCAGCAGCTCTTTTTCTTCTTTGAGCAGAGGCTCTTTCTGATTTACTCATACTTGCTCTCTTCGCAGAAGAAACACACTTAGGTGTTGTTTTCTGTCCAGGTTGGCGAGCACAGGGTTTTCCTGATACTACTTGTACCCAACCTTTCTTTCCGTCTTTTGATTTGGATTTACCAAACCAATCACGAAGTCCTTCTTCACTTACAGTGCCACCGTTTCCGTTGCCACCATTACCATTACCATTACCATTTCCGTTGCCGTTACCATTACCATTTTTCTTTTTATTATCATCATCAACAGAGTGACCATTTTCTTTACGAAGCATTCCAGCATGACCTACAACCTTAAATCCTTTTGGGATTGGTTTACACTTTTTGTCAGTGTAACAGTAGTATTGTCCTGCTGGACACCGACCATTCTTTTTTTCTTCGTTCATCTCTTTGGTCTTCTTTTTCATAGAGTTGATGAATTTTCGATAAACCGCTGCTTCTGAAGTCTTGCCCATCTCTCTTGCTCTCTGTTCCATAGCAACTGCTGCCTGGATTTTGTGAGCATGAGATCTTGAAGAATTGCGAATTTTAGAAACAGATGCTTTAGCGGTTGCAACGTCCTTGAATCCAAGTCCATGAATTGTGCCCTTTGGATTTTCATCCGTATAAAGGTCAGAGTGTTTCTTGGAATTTGCCGGTTGCCCAGGTTTTCTTGGAATACGAGGGTTGCTCATTCAAATGAGTTTACGATACTCCATATTATTTATCATCCATCAAGTGCTACAGTAAGACCAAGAGACATACCAGGAAGCGACTGCCAAGATGTACCATCATAAAACTCAAGTTTTGATGATGTTGTATTAAAGATAATTGCACCTTGAGTGAAGGTTCCAGCATCTCTAGCCGTGGTGGTATAAAGTGGTGGATAAAATGCCGTAGATGCTTTTACCGTAGATGCGGTAACAATTCCTGCATAATCAGCATTACCAGAGGATAAAATAGTGACCCCAACACCAGGACCACTCTCATAATCATATCCAACGTTGATTTGAGTTCTAGCAGTTACAATACCAATAGAATCAACATTAATTTTATTCTCTGTTCTTAGAGTTCCACCGATGGTTACATTACCATCAACATACTGATCTCCACCAACATAAAGTGCAAAATCTGTTCTTGCGGTTGTAGCAATACCAACGTTTTTGGTTGTATGAATACCAGCAGTGGTACTGGCCCATGTTCCACCTGCACCAGCATTATTAGCAACTGTTTTCCACTTAGATACCGAAGAATCATATTGCAGGATATAATTATCTGCAAGTCCAGTAATATCAACATCATCAAGATCCTTGATGAATCCTGCACCACCGCCACCGATGGATCCAAGTTGATATTGTACTCTCTCTACAAATCTTTTGTAGTGTAGTTGTAATTGTTCAAGAGTTACAAAATTTTGATCAATAGGTGTGAGCGGATCTGGATTGTTTGTACTTGGAGGATCTTCTCCAAGAGGAACATTAGTCTCTGCAAGTAACTTCTGTTCTTCTTTTAATTGTTTCTGAGATGACTTAATTTCCTCTACAATTTTGTAGAGTCCTTTAATGTCGGACTTTACATAGTCAATATCTTTATCATAATACTTGACCTCTGGAAGTCCTGAGATCTCTTCTCTTAACTCAGTAAAATACTTTAGAAGTAACTCATCAGTCTTGGTGCTGGTGTAGTTGATCTCCTTAAGTTCTTTATTGATATTTTGCTTGAGACTATTATACTCCCCAAGAATTTGTTTCTTGAGTTTACGGTCATCATCTTTAAACTCTTTATGATATTCCCAAATCTTCATGGATGAAGATCTTAATTCTTTCCAGATCTTATCTTTTTCTTCATCTATACGAACATTTACTTTATCATCAAGATCTTTAACATTTGATTCAATCTTAACTGTATTGTTAAAATATTTTGTTTCAACGTCCTCTGAAAGTTGTTCAATATCAAACTGTATTTTTCCTTTTAATCCTTCAATGGTATCATTAACCTTTACAAAATCATCATCGATTACACTAAAGGTTTTGCCAATCCATGAAAAATCTGGAACCTCGTTTACCTCATTAACCCATTTTGGGAACTTGGGAATAGATGCCTTTACCTCATCGATGGCTTCACAAATTGCCTCAAGTTCGGAGTCATAGTATTTGACCTCTGGAAGGTTCGCTACATCGGTTTGAAGACTATCAATTCGGTCTTCAATAGCATCAACCTGCTCATCATAGTATTTGACCTCTGGTAAGTCCTTTACCTGCTCTCTGACGAGATCAATTTGTTCGCATATCGCTTCTACTTCTCTGTCATAATACCTTACTTCAGGAAGACTACTAATCTTTTCAGATAACTGCTCAAGTTCCTGATCGTAATATTTTACTTCTGGAATATCAGGTATATCTTTTCTTACGTCATTGATGAGACGTATGACTTCTGTGAGATCTATTTGCGGTTCTTCTTCTACTTCCTCAACAGTTTCTATTATCTCTTCTTTCTCTTCAACAATAAAATCTTGAACAGAAGGGAGTTCCTCTGCGTTCTCTTCTGTTATAAAATCTTCAACTGATGGAAGGTCATTATTGACCAAATCATCAATAGAAGGCAAGTCTTCTCTGGACATTTTATTAGTAACTTAAATACTTCGGGATTTCTCTCCCAAGGTTATTTAGGATCTTCCTTTAGTCCGTCCTTCAACATTTTTGCAAGATCCGCAGTCGATCCAACAAACAAAGCATTATTAACTGTGGATGGTCCCTTGACCTTTTCCTCTGCCTCAACGTCTTTCAGTTTCTTTTGTAGATCTAATAACTTATCTGTTGCATCGGCAACGTTTTTAATCAACTGACCTGCAACTTCATACGCTCTTGGCATCTCACTTTCTTGTGCAAGTTCAAGGACGCCGTTAAGAGCCTCTTGTCCCTTTTCTATGATAGAATAAAGATTACCTCTAGTATATTCATAATCTTTTTTGATGTCATCAACACCTTCTTTTACCTTTTCAATTTTTTTCTCTACCACCTCTGGTTGAATAAGATCATCATCAGTGTTAAAAGCAGTATTCAATTCATTAAATTTAGACATTAGAATGTACCACTAAATCCAAAGTCATCACCAACCTCAATTAGAGCATTATCTGCAGCGTTGATAGCATGGACAGCAGATCCTCCAACATGAGTTTCAATTTGAGTTCCATCTTGACCTCGATTAACGGTAATCTTGTTACCACTAATTGACTTGATGAACATTTCCTCATCATCAATCGCAATATATGTTCCTTTAGTTAAGGTAGATCCATCTGCAACTTCAAAGGTCTTAGATGTTATTGACAGATCAGCACTAAGAGTTGTTGCCGCGTCTCCTGTGTAATTCTTGGTTGCTCTGGGTAAAGAGGAGTAAGAATATTCTCTGGTTGCATTTGTGGTATCTGTACCAGTAAGGTAACTGATAGTGGCCTTCTTGATAATATCCTTGGTCGCAGAGGATGCAGGACCAAACAGATATGTTTTTGCAGTAAATCTTAAGGTATAAAGAAGAACTCTTCTGGAAGTAAAATCTCCTTCATAATCATCTTGCATAGTAATATTTTCTAACACGACAGGAATATCTCTTTTTTCCTGAAGTGCTTCAACCAACTCCACAGTAAGATTATAAGCTGGTTGGAAATATGGTAAAATTTGTTCTACAATCTGAAGAGCATCATCATTCAACTTTGACATGATTGACAGTTCAAATTGCATGTTGTATGGAACAGGCATGAATGCTTTTTTGCTTTCTGTTCCGCTGTCAGGATCTTTGACTGTGAATGTTTGAGTGGTGGTTACTTTTCTTGTAGAATCATAAGTTAATCCAGTAAACTCAAACGACATCCTTGGTAGGGTAATCGCAAATGGTTTATTCAGATCTGGAGATTGTTCTAATCTCGCTAAAAATTTCTGTGTAGGTCCATATGCTAAAGGAACTTTTACAACACTGACAACATTGTCCGAAGAATCTTCGTGTTTAATTGAAATGTTGTTAAACAGAGTACCAAAGGATATAATGGTCCTCCTCAAAATTTCGTTGTAAAAATACTCAAACATTTTTAAGTCCTACAATATCTTTATATTAAGATATTTTTATTTAGGGAATACCGAATGGGTTCTGCTCAGAGAAGTCTATGATAGAGTCTGCTTCCGTTTCAATGTTGATATTATCAGCAAATCCATCGTCAGCAGGTTGATCATCTGATTTTCTTAATGGATAAGTTGCACCAGACGTAGAACCAACAATATTTTCACCAATAGTAAACTCTCCAGTAACGGTGCCAACTTCAAGAACATTTTCTATTGCATCCCATATTCTGACTCTGGCTGTGGTTCCACTAGAGGATCCTGTAACAATTTCATTAAATGCAAACGTGCCGGAACCAGAACTCTCTGGATTTCCAACAACAATTGTTGGAGCAACTGAATATCCAAGACCAGCATTGGTAAGGTGAATTGCAGAAATAGTTCCAGCAGCACTTACAATTGCGATGGCAGTCGCTGATGCAGTTGTGATACCAGATTCAAATACCTCATCAGTAAACGAAATGGTAGGAGATACAGTGTATCCTCCACCACCAGAGGTGACTGTAATTAAACCCACTACACCATCACCGATAACCGTTGTTGCAGCTGCCCCCGATCCACCTTGACCAGAAGGAACGCTAAACTTAACAGTCGGAGCAACAGTATATCCTGCTCCAGAATTTGCGACATTTACTGCTTGTACTGATTGTAGTTTTGCGTTTGCATTAAGATTACAAACATTTATCCCACCAATCATTGTCGCTATACCAACTGCTGTTGTGCCACCTGCAGGTGCTGAAGTGACGCCAACAGTTGGAATGACGCTATATCCGCCACCTCTGTTGGTAACATTGAAATATCTAACACCACCATCAAAGATAGCAGATGTTGCAGTTGCTGTTACTCCAGCACCAACCAAAGTGAGTGTTTGGGTTGGACCTTGAATGGTATTAATACCATCGTCAGTTTGTCCATCATAATCCTCACCAATAAGGTTGTTGTCAATTTCATCTATACCAGTTGATATGACTTCATCTTCAAGACGGAAGAGTTCGCAATAAAGTTCATAGACATAAAGATTTTGAAGTTGGTAATATGGTTTTGCATATTCGACATCTTTGATCTCATAAATTCTATCATCAAGCGGGAACCAAATTAAGTCTCCACCTTTTGGTCTTGTGGATAGTTTAATATTAGACTGATCTTCTATCAGAGGTGTAATATAATTTTCAAATCTTTCTCTTGATATAATAAGTCTTACTTCATCTTGAGACTGAATACCAAATTTTGATAGGATATTTCCAGCACCAGAATATTGATCGTAGTTGTCAATGTATGCTTCAAGAGGTAAAGCTAAATCAAATTTTGATTGAACAACTTCTCTAATGACAGTATTTTCTGTCATATATTTTCTAGGTAGATAGAAGATATCTACTCCATACGTTCTGAGTTGTTCATTAATCAAGTCCTGAACAAGATTTTGTTCAGAAGTCGTGCCTTGAGTGAAAAACGGATTTAACACCATAATATCAACCTATCATATCCAGTGGAGGAAGTTCATAGGTGTTTGACATCTGCTCCCTAATAATTTCTAAATCCTTTTCTGCATCATCATAAATTTGTCTTCCATTTAATTCGATTCCTCCAGGTAACTTAACACCTTGGAACTTAATTAAGTTTTGACCCCACTGTCTTTTTATAAGAGCTGTGAGATATTTCTTTAAGAAGGAATCATTATATACTCTGGTAAAATCATTTGGATCTAAAAGTCTAGTGCAATCTATAACAAGATAATCATTAACACTAACAGATCCCCAATCAAGATCTAAGTAAAGTCTATCCTGTCTTTGATTGAATCTAATTTGTTTTTCCGTGGTGAGAAGAAAATCAATATCTTCAAGATATGTCTTTGTCATTGCATAAGTCAATAACTCAGTTGATCCCCAATAATAAATGTCGTTCAAAAACAACTGATATCTAACACTAAACATGTTATTAGTGACAGTGTTAGATCCGTCAAATCTAAAAATTTTTGTTATTCCGAGAACCTCTGGAGGAACTTGAAGGTAGTTGCTATTCTCTTCAAATTGAAATGTTGTTGGAGTTCCATTAATAGAAGCACTAGCACTGGTAGTGACGATACCAACTTCGTTTGTTCCTTTTCCCCTATCAATATCTGCTTGTGTAATCTTATATTTTAAATATACCTGACCCACACCATCAAAATGTCTTTCATGAAAATATTGTAAGGCATCATCAACAAGATCATCTACTTGCTCATCGGCAACATTAATTTCAAGCACTGGAGCTCCCAGTTGCCTTTTGCAGTAATTGATTAGATCCGCTCTACTTGCTGGTTTTGCCATTTATTCCACAAGTTTCCTAAGTGTATTTAGGGTGCTGATGAGACGGGATTATAAACATACACGTTTCCATTAGCAAGTGTATAAAAAGTCCCACCTGCAGCGACTAAAATATCATAAACATATCTACCTTCTGTTGTTGCTCTGGTATCAGTTGAACCTAGAGAAATCTTCATTTTGCCATCATATGCACTAGTAAATCCAACAGTAAAAGATGAAGTTATTCCAAGTGTTGCTCCAACAGCAACACTCTTAGACATCGCTGCTGATCCAGAATATCCTGTCAAATCAAAAGCAGCATTTGAAGTTGTTTTGACATTCAAATTAACTTCAAAGTCAGATCCACCATACATCGTCAAATTCAAACCATATGGCACTCCTGAATCTGGATCGAAGGTGATATTTTTAGTTGCCATCTGCTAACCCTATTACTTGCATTGTTTCTTGCTGTTTATAATAAAGTTTTGCAAAAGATTTTGCAATATTCTTTAGCGTGTCACGATCATCACAATTATCTATATCAGTTGCAATTTGCTGATATGCAAAACTTTTTGACAAGTTTTTTAGTTCGATAGTGTCAGGATCCATGTAATAACTCCTTTAGTAAAGATTTAATTTCGTCAATGTCATCCTTCATGTTAGCAAGTTCTTGCTCCATGTTCTGTGTCTTATGATTCTTTTCACTTTTCACTTTACGTCTCGCAAGATATTGCTGATATTCTAAAGTGTTGACATTAACAACTGCATTTGTCTTAGGATCTCTTGCGAGATCCTTATGACCCTCTAATCCGTAAAAGTCCATTATGCTAGTGCAATCACTCTGAGTTCTTTGATCCTAGGAACAAAGCACTGGCTGTTGGATACCAGTGAAATCTTCACTCTGTAAGTTCTGAATGCAGGGAGTTCATCCACTGTAAATGTATACTCTTTATAATCAAGAGCTTCACTATCAAACGCTTTTGTATTTGATTTGACAATGAAAGAATCAGACTCTCCATTGCTATTTTCTGCAGCGATTACTTGACCTTTAGAATTCAAATTAGAATAACCAGGGAATGGTGTAAATACGGGGTCAAGACCAACTTTATCGTTGACAGCATAGAATGCTCTAATATCAGCATCCTCCCCAACATGTGCAGCCAATATAATTTTAATTGAAGATGCTGAATTTTCAAGAACAGTCTCTTGAGAGATGTATTGACATGCTGTTGGATCCTCTTCAATCGTATCTACTCTAGAATCGGTAGCATAATTTGTAATAATGTTGTTGACTCTATTAGATGTTACAATAGCGTTTACTCTTTGAGCATCAATGACTGGACTTATGCGAGTGTCAATTGTATTCAATGCTAAACTCATTTGCATTGACTTTCCACCAACAACATTAGTCAAATTCAAATCTTCATTTATCTTAGAAGCAATCATTCTTGGACTATCAAAATAATTCTTTTGATTAATTACAATATTCTCAAATCCAGTATCAACATATGGAATCTCATTTCCACTAAAACTCTTACTAGTTGTTGTTCTAACAGTAGCACTAATATTTGTTCCAGTGACAGTGAGATTTTGAACTTGTGGTGTAATAATTTCAAATGGCATATTTTGTGTGGCCCTTACTTCTCTACCACCAGTAGATTTATTTCCACCAATGTAAAGTTTTGGATGACCAACATCAGTGCTTCTATCAATTCCAGTAGTGGAACTCATATCCAATTTGACCTTATAAGAATCAAATGTAAATGGATCTGCTTCAGTAACGTCACTCAAATCATGAGTTCTATTTATTCTCTTCAAGTTTATACCTGAGTTTTCATATTTAAACACTGGAGTTCCAATTGGATATGTTCTAGGATCAGATCCTCTAACAATATCTCCACCAATATTATTGCCAGAGACATTTGTATATTCAATGATCTCTTCTCCAATCAGAAGATATCCATAATTTGTAGTTCCTACTCCAACATTTTCAAATGTAGAGAATGTTGTTCCAGATCCAACAGCGATTGCTGATGTAGATCCAGAGGCATATTCTGCGGTTAATTTAGTTGGTTTAACATCTGGAAGAACTCCAGAAATAGCAACATGGTTTTCCGTGAAATACATACCATGATTCTGATGGTTCACCTTGAAGTGAGTTCCATCATTATCAACATTAATTGATGTAATCTGAACATCTCCACCTACACCACCAGGTAGTCCATAATTAAGTTCTGTACTAATTCCAGAACTATTAGTGTACATGAGAGTTTTTGCTGCACCAACAACAAATTCTCCTTGTACATTATTAAAGACCAATTCATTAGTGATACCAATTCCAGCAATTGTCAGTCTTGCATTTCTGCCAATGGTAGCGATACCGATTGTAGTAATGCCGAGAACATCTCCAACTTGATATCCAGAACCACCACTTGCAATTGTTGCACCGCTTGCGACAATTGAACCATCTTTAATACTGATATCGGCAGTAGCACCTCTACCATTACCAGTAATAGTTACAAGGTTTACTCCAGAGAATGTAAAACTTCCATCAGCTGGTGTGTATCCAAGACCTGCATTACTGATAGTAAGATTGCCGACCGCAGATGCAGCAGATCCTACATAATCTCCTGTTGCATTAGTCCCTTGCTGAGTAAATGTATTACCCAATTCAAATCCAGAGTCAGCTACAGTAGTGCCTAAACCAACTCTAATTTGTCTAGAGTTCATAACGATTGGATCTGGAAGAAGTTTTGGAATCTGACTATTTCCTCTAGTCAACTCTGGACTGTAGAATTCAACAGATCCAGTCTCAACAAAGTCTGCCCTATAAAGAGTGAACTTAAGATCTTCCCACTGACTTGGTTCCCATGTAGAAGCGTTTTGTGACTTAAACAGAGATCCAAGATATGGTTGGTTAGAAATAAACGTATCCGAGAGAAGATCGTTTTCACCAATACGTGAGATGTAAACACTATATTTGGTGGAGTTGGATGCGAGACATATAGCATATTCAGTGCCACCCTCTACATAAACAGGAGCTTTAAATTGAATATTAGTCGCAACTGATCCATCTGCAGAAGTTTCAATATCATCTGGATCAAGAACAATCTCAGAGAATGGAAGAACTCTAGGAGATGGAACTCCATTTTCCATTGATCTAAGTTGGAAGACAACAGGAACATCCATGTCGTCTTTTGTTCTGAAAAATACGTCACAACTAGTCAAAAATACACCAGTTTCATCCTCCACTAAGAAAGATTGTGCTAAAGGATCATACCAAGTAATAATTGTCTGCCTCCTTGTTTGTGAAGAAACAACTCTGCTCTCAAGAACCTCAGTGTCAAGTACTCTGTTAATGTTTCTACTTTGGAACTCATTCTTCATTTCAACTCTTGCATTTCTGACAGAAATGATATTTTCTTGAACGGTTTCTAAAGTTCCTGAAGAAGCAAATCCTTCTTCTGCAATAGTTACTGCTTGATCCTGATTATTGTCAATATTATCAGTCAAAGTAAACGTCTTTGTTCCAGTTTCAAATCTTGGGAAACTAGCATTGTTTGGATCAGGAATGTAATAACTACCAATCAATGTAGCAGATATATCAGAAACAAGTCTTACGTTGGACACAGATGCGATAGCACCACTACTTTGTCCACGAAGAGTCATTCCTGATCTGACCCATCCATAGTATTGTCCTTGAGCTTCATTAGAAAGAGAGAAAGTATCAACGTTCAAAACAGTCGCTGTTGAAGAATAAGCAGCAGATAAGTCTTGACTATTATATGGATTTTGTCTAAATGTTTTTGTTGGTGCATCATAGGGACCTTCCCTATGATTAGATTGCGCTACTCTAAATCTAATAAATGGCGAAGATGGAAGAGTGTTAGATCCAATATCACCAACAACTTCTGTTAGTCCAACCACAGTTTCACCGACCTCAAATGTACCAGAGGTCATTGTGATTTCTAATAGTTTTGGAACGCAATACTTAGAAATATCAACACCATCAAAGAATGGATAAAGTCTTGTGAGCGGTTTAACTTTCTTAGAAACAAACTCAACGTTTCTAGATCTCATGAATGGAATGAGATCTCTACTAATAACTCTATCTCCAACAGACTCACGATCAAATTGTTCAGTAACAATGGTTCTAACACCATTTCTGGATCTGGTTCCCACCATCGTTCCAGATCTAATTCTTTCTTCAATAACCTGATCTGTTACATTCCTTGTTGATACACTTTGTCGGGCCCTGCCACCAGGACCCTGCCGATGAATTGTATCAGGACCATTTTGAATAACTCTTGTTCTTGTTGATTCAACTATATCAATACCAGTCCAGTTGGTTTCCCAGGAATCCCAAACAATGGGACCAAATCCTGTTTGGGGGTCAATGGTCCCACTATCAACCATATCATTGAAGGTTTCTGCGTAATTACCTTCGGTTTCAATGATTTTTGCCTCAAGTCTTGCAGTATCAACCCAACTATCAGATGCTGGAGTAAGTTCGAGAGTTCCGTTCCAGAAACTAATTAAGAAAGGAGTTACACTTTCGGTTCTTGTAGCAAAGTTCTGTTTGATAAATTCAACTTCTGCATAATCAAGAGTTAATATATCATTCTGTTTTCTAACGTTAGCACCTTCTACGGTAGAAAAGTTGAGATCTAAGGTTGGATCTGCATCTACTACAGGTCCAAAAATCATATCAACTGAATTTGTATAATGTCTTGGTCTTAATTCATTATACTTTCTATCAATTGCGTTGTTGATTTTAAATGCATTATCTTGAGCTAAGAAATCATTAAAATTATCTACAAAGAATCCAGACTTAAATCTGTTTAAACCTTCACTGTCTGCAATAAAGAAGTTTGCAGTTTCTTTTTCTAAAAGTGAAAGAGTGGTGTAGTATTCAAGACTCTTGATTCTATTTTCAAGTTCCTTGATATCCTGCATTCTAAATCTCTTATGCTGCAAGAAAGTGAACTTAGCATCCTTGACGTTATACAAATATGCTGGTAGTTCTACTCTACAAATTTCAAGAGAATCATCAATCGGATCTGGTTTTTGTGGACTATCTGATGGTGTTCCATAAACAACTTGGAATTTACCTTCTTTAGACAGGTAAACTCTGTCAATTCTTCCTTGATAATAAGAAACGTCCGTTAAAATTGCGTCATCGGACGCAAGAGGATTTGCAGCAGATTGTCCAGATCCATCAAATGCTCTACCAAAAAACTCAAGTGGAGATCTTGAACTCTCTGAGACAGTATGATCAGAGACTCTAGGTCTGATATCAATAATATCTGATGCTCTGAAGACGTTTACACTCTTAATATCATTCGTATAATTTAACTGCGAATAAGAATTAACCGTTGTAATATCACCATCATCAGTGCTTGAGTATGATGCACTTGAGAAATAAATTTTTAACTGTTTTGATGGTTGAGTAGAGTCTGATTTTCTCTTTATTCTTCCATGGTCATAGAAAGTATTTTCTTGACCAGTCTTGAAAGTGTAATTAGAAGAGATGTTAAAACTGGGAGTTGATAATGTTGAAACCAGCGCAGATGCATTTGACTCTTCAAACTGTACCGTTTCACCCTCAACGAAAGCTATTTCATTTTTGTAAAGGAATGAAATAGATGAATCATTTAGTTTTTCTGCTACTATAGCTGCAGCACCACTTGTTTGTCCAACAAACTTCTCACCAATTAAAAGTTCTGCAGTTGTTGTTGAACTGGTATTGATCGATTGCAGCACACTTTGTGGAGAAGATGGAGCAGAAGTATCTGCAGATTCAAAGACTCCATGAATTTCGATAACATCTGGAGTATTCAAAGAAATAATTTCATCTTCAACTCTTACACCAAAAGGATAACTACCAAAGATTAATCCGTTATTCAGAGTCGTTGATCCAGTTCCAGAACCAGACAGTTTTGATTTATCTACAATAATAGAGTTGACTCTATTTTTAATTTTTTCTTTTGCTTTTGGTTTTACTTTTCTGAGAGTTGCGATTAAAGTCGCACCAGTATCATTTGTTCCAAGGTTACGGATCAATAAAGTTTTACCGGTTGTTGCAATATCAAATTTATCTGCACTTAATGCTTCTGTTGATCCATCAGATCTAATCAACAAATATCGCTCTTCATCAAATGGTAAAAATGATTCGTTATCTTCTGCCACCACTTGTGCAGATAATTCATTATTTGCAATATTTACTGTAAATGTTTTTCTAATACTCAAAGACGCATCGGCAAGATCAACATTAGAAACATTGATTTTAGGTAAAGGTGTAAATAAAGTATCATCAGATGAAGGTGCTAATTCAGTGGTTAGAACCTTTAGATCCGTTACATTCAATGTTGCAGCTGGTAAGAACCCACTAGAAATACCAGTAACTGCTGCGACACCTGCTACAGTAACGTGAGTTGTTCCAACGCTAATAACTCTTGCAACGATTGGATCACCGTCTAATCCTGGTGTGGTGTCACTGTATTCAATTAAATCATTTTCTTTTACGATAGTTCCTGGGAACCGTGTATTTGTACTCTTAATAGTACTAATTCCACCGGAGAGAGGACTTACAGTCGCAATACCAACGGTAAATTTATTAGATTGAATTACATCAGCACTAAAGGTATTAATACCAGTTGTTCCGTCATTTGTCCCATACACAGACTTAGCGTCAGAAATGGTATGCTCAGTAATTGCTATGGCAATTCTACCGTCAGCAATTCCATTAAAGATAAGTTTTTCATTTGGAATAAAGGTTCCATTAGTTTCATATACAGTCACTGCTGTTCCAGCAGAAACAGCATGTCTTAAAAATCCTGTGGCACCACTATTATCTCCTTTGACAAATGTAGGAATAGATAAAGTGTGTGCCTGATTCAGAGCAATGTCAGTTGTTGTTTGTACATCATAGAGAGCAAGGTTCCATTCGTTCTCGTTAGCATTGGAGGAACTATATGATCCAGACTCCAATCTGAAATCATACACCCTTGCAACACCAACTTCATTTCCAGGAAGAGTTTCTGAACTACTACCAAGTCTTTGATCTCTTAAACTTACAAAATATGTGTTTCCAACTCCGATTGTGGGTGTTCTATGTACCCGGTTAATCCTTAAGGTTGGTCCAGTGTTATAAATTATACTTTGATCTTCTAACGTTCTAGTTGTTCTTGGTTTATCTACATCAAGGTATACAGCATTGACGCTTTCAATCTCATAACCTTTAATGTATGCTTTACCAGGAGAGACTTTATATAATGCTAAATTATCGGTCGGTGTAACACCACCGGGAGTAAATTGTCCCGAATTAAATATGCCTTCATTACCTGTATTATCATTTAATGATTCAAACGCAGTTATATCAAAAGCTTTTACATAGTAATTTCCAGATTCATCAAAAGTTCTTCTGGCGAGTGTATCGGTTACATCATTAAAACTAGCTCCTCCACCAAAGAGAGTCTTTCTAGGCGTAGTTTGAAGAACACCATTAATTACTGTTGCCAGTAAAATAAAATTATCATCATTAAAGTTATCAAGTGATTTCTTGAAGAGACTTGTGCTAATTCTGAGTCTGTCTGCACCTGGTGCAGAGTAATTACTAAATCCCTGTGAATTGTCATTCAGTTCTTCATCTAAATCTGAAGTAACAATTTCTTCATTAATGAAAAGACCAATCCTATAACTAGGAGTATTTGAATATTGATCTAAGATTAATGTCTCTCTATCTACATTGACAAAATTTCCTCTAATAAAATAAATACCATTTTCAATTTGAAAAGCAGATCCTGTCTGGGCCGCATTAGTTTCTATTGTTGCACCAAAAGGAGTTCCAGCAGCAATCGTCGTATTACCCAATAAACCGGAGGTTATAACTTCACTAGATGAAAGTTGTTCACCATCAAAAAAGGTTTGAGTTGAATTATTTGCAGTGCTAGATCCCAGATAATTTATGTAAAGTGTTAAATTTCCGTTTTCCGAGTCCTCTGGTAAAAGGACGCTTTCAACAACAGCAGTTACTCCAGATGTTTGTCCAGTTATTTTTGTACCAACTAACTGATCCGCATATGCAGATACAGGAACACCCTGGAAAGAGTTATCCAACTGAACACCATAATATATTTGGGAATATCCAGTATTTCCTGGAATTACCTTAGCACCCTCTTTAAAAAAATGTTGACCAAATCTTTCAATTTGGTTTTGCAGTATGGATTGAAGAGATGTTAACTCTCTAGCCTGGACAGGATATCCAGGTTTGAATAATACCTTATGATAATCGTTCGTAGGATCAAAATCGTCAAAGTAGGGTGCTACGTTGAGGTTCGTCTGCTGTGGCATAATTCTTTAGAACTGCAAAATAACTTTTATGTCTTCCTTTTGGTTTGACGATCTTGTTATAGATGGTCTGTTGTCAACGTAAATTATATTACCGGAGTGTTTCTTAACCTCTGGATTGGCAACACCACTCGTAAAGGTTTGACCAAGATAGTATGTACGATTATTTATTACGGTAGATATACCGGAGAAGTTACTGTCGATTGACAAATCAATACCAGTCGTAGGTGTAATGGTTACTGCTCCACCAGTGCCAGGGGAAGAGGTAAACTCTTCCAAATTAAATCCATATGTTGGTTGAGTTTGTGCAGTTCCAACAGTATTAAATCCAGCAAGAGATCTATCTTGCCAATACTTAAGAACTCCAGTAGTTTGATCATAACTTATAACTCTACCAACTGCAGTTGTGCCTGTTGATACAGTCTGAGTAAAATATGAATCCGCCGTAAAAGTAGCAGTGCTATATCCAGATCCAACTAATTTAAGAGCACCCAGAGCACTAGCTTTATCTGCGGAAAGCAAACTGGTAGACCCAAACTGTTCTGGATTTTCTACAACACCAACTCTTGCAATTTGATTACCTGTTATAAAGTCGGGATTATTGTTATCATTTTCAATTCTAGAATAAAGTAAAATATTATATGCTCCAAGTTCTCTATAAATGTCAGCACCATGTCCACCTTGTGGAGGAATAATAACGTTAAATTCTGGTCTAGTGGTTCCAGTTGGAACTCCACCAGCAACCAAATCAACATTCCCGTAGGTATATCCAGATCCTTGAGCAGAAACTGTTACAGAACTAACCTGTTGATTTGCGTTAACAACAACAGTGCATTCTGCTCCACTTCCATCTCCTTTGATTGGGACAGAGGTATATGTTGAGTTTGCAGTTCCAAGTCCTACTCCTCTATTAGTAACCGTTACGATCTTAATCGATCCATCCACTGCATTGTCTCTTACAGCAGAATTATCAGTTGCCGTTTCCCAATCTGTTGGAACTGGCATGTAGTCTGTAGATTCAAACTTAGCAACATCGCTTGGTTTGATAGTGTAAAGATATTTCCAAATATACCCATCACCGCTTGTTCCCGCAGCTCTTGGTTCTAAGTCAGTGAACGTTGGTTCGTCCAAAGATGGTCTGCCGGTCGTATTATCTGGATCTATACCATTTTGAAGACAAATGTAAACTCGGAAATCACTATTCATCACAAAATAAGTTGCAAGGTATAATGATGTTGATCCAGAAACTACAGCAGTATTTGATCTACTATAATCATGCCGATACATATCATAACTTGTACCCGATGACCAAGTTCTTTTAGGAACAACCTGCCTCGCATCATCGGTGTTAATTTTTTTCAATGCGACCATTGTATCCCAATAATCGTTTTCTTGATCAAAATTATCCTTTGGTGAAGGAGGATCAGAATCCCAGTCAGTCTGATAATCTGCTGGATTAGTCAATCCAATAAAAGAATAATACGAATTGCTAGCGTTAGATACACCAGCAAGAAAATTCTTTGCATTCAATATTCTAATCTGATCAGTAATTATAGCAGCCATTTTTGAGACTTTTTTACTTATTTATTAGGGATTAAACGATGTAGTTTCTAAATTTCAAGAAGTTTGATCTTACAACCATTGTTGAGGTAGAAATACCAGAACCTTCAGTAATACCAATACCACCTTGAGTATATGCAGAATATGAGGTAGATTCAGATCTTCCAGAAATATCAATTCTTCCCCAACTGTAGTTTCCAAAGAAGTCAGAAGTTGTTATACCTGATGTGATATATTGATCGACATCAACTGTAACTCTTCTTACATGAGTGGTAACTCCTTGAACACTAGTGGAGATAGAAACTGCAGTTCTGACTGCGTATACATTATCTGCGAAAGATGTTCCCACACCAACAGTGTTTCCTGCAGGATCAAACGCGGTAATGGATGTCGCTCCAACACCAATGTTAGAATTTTTGACTACAAATATATCATTCACATCAAGAGAACTAATTGTAACTGCAGTTCCAGCAACATTAGTATCTCTTAAGAATGAATCAAATGGGATGTGAATATCAAAGATAAGTGATGTGGTTCCAACTCCAACATTCGTAGTTCCAAATCCAACAATAATACCATTATCTCCAGAGTAAGAGGTAACACTTACTTGCTCTTCAGTGTAAGCTGGAGGAGCAATGAGGACTGGGGGAGCACTTACATTTGTATATCCAGTTCCGGCATTGGATATAGTAATACTTGTAACAACACCTGCAGTTATGGATGCAGTTGCTGCTGCTGTGGTTCCTAGTCCAACAGATTGTGCTGTACTTCCAATTGTTACAACCGGAGCAGAGGCATATCCAGATCCACCATCAGAAATAGAAACGGAAGATATGGTCCCAAGTCCAGAAACTATCGCTGTAGCAGCTGCAGCAGTTTTTGACTCTTGAGTTATAAATTTAATTTTATTTTGGAATGTAAGACTTGTATCATTCTCGTTTTGAGAGTTAAATATAGGTCTTACATTATCAACATAGATTGCTGTTGATCCAACACCAACCGTCTTTGTAATGTATGCACTTGGGTTAATGACTGGTTCATAAAGTTCTCTATCTTTACCAACAGGAATATCGTTAATAAAGACATCTTCAGTTTGTCTACACCAAACCACTGGTCTTTCTAAAGTAACATCTGCTGTGTTTCCTGGTCCAGAGTATGGATTTGTTCCAACTAAGTTGGTGGATTTAATTTGATCGACGACTCTCTCATCTTCATCCAAGGAAGACGCTTGTCCGATAGACGCATCATGCATGATTTGAAGAGTGTCTCCCTTCTTAACAGTTTCAATTATATTTCTAAAGATAACATCAGTATCTCCAGTTCCTTTATAGAACAAGATGTTAACAGAATCACCTATTTTTGGTGCCTCTGTAAATTTAATGATACTTCCACCAGTGAATGTATATGCTTCACCTGGAACTTGAAGTATGTCATTTACAAATATGAGGAGAACGTCTTGAACGTTAATTTTAGATCCTTTGCCAGCAAGAATAGAAATTGTGTTTCCTGCTTGGGAAAGTGGGAAGTCTTTTCTAGTTCCATCAATAAAATCTACAATATTGTCAAGAGCTTGGAGTTGTCCAACTGACCAACCGGAGAAAGAATCATTAAAGACTTCATCTATGGTAAGTTGGAATTCATTTGCAGTAGAGAATGATGATGAAGTTGGTATTCCAGTAAGTCCACCAACGGGAACTGTCAATATCTCACCATTACCAAATCCATATCCAGTATTTTTAAAAGTAAAGTCAATAACACTAGATCCTTGACCAACTACAATATCAACAACTGCGCTGGTTCCTACTCCAACAGCACTTGAGGAAGAATAATTCAAATGAATATTAGAATAACTTAGTGGATCGTCTATCACAACATCAAGTGGTTTATTGACTTTACCACATCTTGCATAGAAATGTTTTCTAGTTGAAATACCAGTGTTTATTTCAAAAGTTGTGCTGTTAATGACTTTAAGAACGTTTGTTCCGTCTACTGCTGGGTCATTTCTACTAGCAGAATTGTTGATTGCTCTTGGCGCAATAAGAACAGGTTGAGCAGTTCCTCCACTTTGGAAGAAAGTTGGAACTGTAGAAACACCAGCATTGATTTCAAATTCAGTGGAACTGTTAACTGCGGTTACTTTAGCACCACAGTAAACAGGGTCTGTTGTTCTTGGATAAGTATGCGTGGATCCTCCACCATCAAGTCCACAAGTAAATCCAAGACCAGTTAGAAGAACATCGCTCTTCTCTCCTGTAGTAGAGAGATTGTGGGCAGCTGATGTGGTCACAGTCATAATACCGCTTACATTATTATAAATGGCATTGGTAACATTAACTGGTCCTGCACCACTATAGTCACATGTGAATGCTATACCAGAAACAATAACTTCATCATCGAAAGATAATCCATGTGCAGTTGATGTAGTAACTGTTGTTAATCCGGTTATTGAATTATAACCAACATTTGATATATCTCTTGGTGCATAAAATACCTGGGAGTTTGTAACAGCAACTCCAGTAATATGCCCACCAGATATTGATGCAGTTCCGATAGAAACAATATTTGATCGTGCTGTGGAATCTGTTCTGATAGCAACATTAACAGTCGTTTGTATTCCAGATCTATATCCAGAACCACTGTTACCAATGGAAATAGAGGTGATGGTTCCAGAGGTAGATACAACAGCAGTTCCGCCAGCTGATATGAGTGGTTGATATCCAAGACCTTCTTCAGATCCAACAGAAACAATAATTCCACCCTTAGGGAAACTAGAGATTCCTACATCTGGACCGAGTGGAGATGTTACTGTGCCCTGGAAAGCAATCGTAGAAATTCCAGCAGACTCGTTAATAATATATTGATCGGAGAGTCCTGGTGATTGGAATACACTATTGATTAAAATAATTCCATTTTCTGTAGAAATTCCTGATACATTTGATCCAGTTTGTTTTAATGTAAATTCATTTTTCGTACCATTGAACTGATCTGAAATACTATCAAAGATATAGTTTTTATTATAAGATTCATCAGAGGTGTTTTCAATTCCAGATCTCATGAAACTTCTGCCTTGGAAACTAGAACCGGTTGATATTCCAGTCCAATCTCTTTCATCTGGTGGATTTGTTGTAGAACCAATAGGAACATTTCCAAATGGTGCCTCTACAAAATTAAGATGATTATCAACGATGTTATAGTTACCAGTAATCTTGGTTACAAGTGTTCCGGTTCCATATCCAGACAAGACAGTACCCAACCAAGGTCTACGTACTCTAATGGCATTTGTCGATCCAATACCAACACCTTCAATTTTCATTATCTCTGATCCAATTTGTATCAAATCAGATCCGAAGATGGATGTTATACCACTCAATTTTATTATATTATCAACGTCTCCAACTGATTCAGCAAGAGTAGTTGTTACCGAAGTGGCCACAACTGGTGACTGGATAAGATTATCCAAAGCAACAAGCACTTTTGCATTCTGGTTGGTCGAAATAAATCTATGGGATGTGCCAATACCAACACTTTCAAGTTCAACGATTTGTGGAATAAATTTAAGTGCATTTTCTGCACTAGTGGCAATTTTAATATTGTTGTCGTCAACCTTAACTGCAAATAGATTGTCTCCAGGCAAGAATGTAGTATTAGCAGCGCCAACAAATGTCGTTGTTGCAATACCAACAGCAGATGAGGCTGTTCCAACATGAACATATCTAATTTTTTCACCACTTACAAAGAAGTGATTTGGAATCTTAATTGCATTAGTTGTTACATTAACAATATCGCTATCATTACCTAAGAAATATCTTTCAAAAATAGGTTCGTTTTCATGAGTTAATGCAAACTCTCTCTTAATATCAGATTCCGTTCCAAAGTATTCTCCAAGTCCATCACTAATAGATGCGTTTGTAAATCCTACACTGGAACTATTATCGGAGTTATCATTAACAGTCAAAGCATTCATATAAACATTAACTACAGTGTTGATGCTTGCATTTGGAGTAAACACAAGAGAAACCGTTCCTGCAGCAGAAACTCTTGATCCAAATGTTCCAAGACCTGATGCAGTTTCAACATTTGCATATTCAGTCATATAGACATCGTATGAATTGGTTGTATCTACATAATCGTCAACCAACACAATTTCCGACATTTGAGTGGAAGTATTAGTTGTATCAATAACTTGTGCAATAAAGTATGCGCCATCATGATTATTTGGATATTCAGCAACCGTAGTAATTCCTGGAGTTCCTGACGCAGAAATACTTGTCGTTCTACCTTCAAGTCTAGATCTTCTCAGATTGATAGTTCCTATTCCGGTGGAGGTATCTGTTGCAAGTCCAACAGTAATTGTGTTAACAGCACCGGTTGTTCCGATACCAGTAGCCGTTGGAATAAAGTCAACTTTTAACGTTGATCCATCAAGATATGCATGATATGTTCCAACACCAGTTATTGAATATTCTCCAGGGCTGGTTGATAATCTACCATATTCCAAAATTTCAACGTTTGTTCCGTCATGAACAATATTTAATTCAACTGCTTCAAATTCATTTCCAGAAACATCAGTATTGATGTTTACCAGAACTTTTGCAGAAGTGTAAGTGTTTGCAATGGAAACAATGGTTTTAGTTGTATTGGATGGGACTTCAACACTCTTAGTATCAATTAAAACGACTCCACCAAGACTTGTACTTCCAGTGCTTAAAACAGTATCCTTTATATTGTATCCAAGTGTAATAATATCATAATCATTAACAGTAGAATTACTTGGATGGAATTGTAGTTGTGCATC